>Ga0310696_10007803_pt1 | contig 12532 bp, 13 predicted proteins | sample AusTroGonzalo_MG_4_FD_203885 | JGI IMG/M metagenome (GOLD analysis project Ga0310696, IMG submission 203885) | Bovine rumen microbial communities from tropical cattle in Woodstock, Queensland, Australia - Gonzalo_02 (v2) (version 2) | ecosystem: Host-associated > Mammals > Digestive system >... | reverse complement strand
CATCGGTCATGAGTTCATGAAGGAGAGCGACATTGTGGAAGTTGTCAGCGACACCACAGACGGCACCATCCTTTACGCTGAAATGCCCGTGAAGACTGTTCTTCGCGTCACTCATTCTGAGCCGGGCATCAAGGGCGACACCGCCACCAATACGCTGAAGCCTGCTACGCTGGAGACTGGCGTTGAGGTTCGCGTTCCCTTGTTCATCAACGAGGGCGACCTTATTCAGGTTGACACCCGCGACGGTTCTTATCTGGCTCGTGCAAAGGAGTAAAGCGCCTCGCCAGTGAAAAACGAAAAGTGAAAAGTGAAGTATTCAATTGTCGTTCCCGTCTTCAACCGTCCTGATGAAGTTGACGAGTTGCTTGATAGCCTGACCAGGCAGAGCCTGAAGAATTTTGAGGTTGTCATTGTGGAAGACGGTTCGAAGAAACCATGCAAGGATGTTTGCGACAAGTACGCAGACATCCTTGATTTGCATTATTACTATAAGGACAACAGCGGTCCTGGACAAAGCCGCAACTATGGTGTGGAGCGGGCACAGGGCGACTATGTCCTGATTCTCGACAGCGATGTCGTACTGCCGGAGGGTTATTTGCAAGCCATCGAAGATGAACTGCAGGGGGACCCTGCTGAGGCTTTCGGAGGTCCCGATGCTGCCCATCCGTCTTTTACGCCCGTTCAGAAAGCCATCAGTTATTCGATGACGTCATTCTTTACTACCGGCGGCATCCGTGGCGGAAAAGCCAAATTGGATAAGTTCTATCCCCGTTCGTTCAATATGGGTATTCGTCGGGATGTCTACCAACAGCTTGGTGGCTTCTCGAAGATGCGCTTCGGCGAGGATATTGATTTCTCCTACCGTATTGTTGAAGCAGGCTTCCGCCCCCGTCTGTTTCCGGAAGCCTGGGTATGGCATAAGCGTCGTACAGACTTCCGTAAGTTCTTCCGTCAGGTCTACAACAGTGGCATCGCCCGTATTAATCTGGAGAAACGTCATCCAGGCACGATGAAACTTGTTCACCTGCTGCCCACCGTCTTTACGGTCGGTGTGATAGGCCTGATACTGTTGTCGGCCGTAGGTCGTGTACTCATGCATTATGATGACCTGCACAAGTGGTATTGGCTTTGTGCTGCTCCTTGGTTACCTATCTTATTATATAGTGGTGTCATCTTTATTGACTCTACTATCAAGAACCATAGCATCAAGGTGGGTTTGTTGTCAGTACCGGCCGCTTTCACCCAGTTGATGGGCTACGGATTCGGTTTCATTGAATCCTGGTGGAAGCGCTGTGTGTTGGGCAAGGATGAGTTTACGGCTTTCGAGAAGAACTTCTATAAATGAGCGATAAACTGAACATCAACCAATGGTCGGAGGATGACCGGCCGCGGGAAAGGTTGGAACGGCTCGGACCTCAGTCATTAAGTGATGCCGAGTTGTTAGCTATTCTTGTAGGTTCAGGCTCGACTAAGGAGGATGCCGTCACGCTGATGAAGCGTGTCCTTAACGATTGCAACAACAATCTCAACACATTAGGCAAGAAGAGCATCCATGACCTCTGCCAATACAATGGCATTGGCCCCGCAAAAGCCATCACTATCATGGCAGCCTGTGAACTTGGCAAGCGCCGACAGGCAGAGAAACCTGAGGAGCGGCCGGATTTAGGAACTGCCACACGTATCTACAACCACATGCATCCTAAAATGCAGGATATGGACGTGGAGGAGTTCTGGCTCTTACTGATGAATCAGAACTACCGCCTCATCAAGAAACTATGCATTGCTCATGGCGGCATCTCGGAAGTGAGCGTCGACGTGCGGATTATCATCCGCGAAGCCGTGCTCTGTAATGCCACTATCCTCGCTGTCTGCCATAATCATCCGTCAGGCAGTTTGAGTCCCAGCGGTGCCGACGATCAGCTGACACAGTCCATCAGACGCGCCTGTGAAGTCATGCGCATCAAGTTCTCAGACCATGTTATCGTGACTGACGGGCATTACTATTCTTATCACGAACAGGGGAAATTATAGTATTTTTGCTTTTTTAACGATTACGCAGGCTTCTTTGTCACATTTTTTCCCTATCTTTGCAGAAAGGTAACATAAATTGTGACCAACATGAAAAAACATTTCTGCAAATCAGCACTCTGTGCATTGCTCCTTTTAAGCAGTGCCAACGTTTTCTCACAGCAAACCGTAAGACCCCTGCGACAGTTGGTGGCACCAGCCTTCGACTTTTTCGTTCCCCATTGGTACTTCACTGTTCAGGCAGGTGCTGCCTATGATATCGGTGAGGCAAAGTTCTGTAACCTGTTGTCGCCTGCCCTTCAGGCTACCATTGGTTACGAGTTCAATGAATACGTAGGAGCCCGCGCCGGTCTTAGCGGACTATGGGCCAGGAATGAGTATGCCTTCCCCTTGGAAAAATATAAATGGAACTTCATCCAGCCATCGGTCGACGTCAGGGCCAACCTGACAAACATTTTCATGGGCCGTGATATTGAGCGGGTGTATGACCTGTATGCTTTCCTGGGTGCCGGCCTGGCCCTGAGTTTTAACAATGACGATGCCCAAAAGGCCGACAAACGATTCGGTGTCGACTTCCAGAAGATCTGGGACGGCCACCGTTGGAACCCTGTCATTCGGGGTGGTGTGGGAGCAGACTTCTGGATGAACGACGACCTGGCGCTCACCGTCGAGGCGAATGCCAATATGTTGCCCGACCACTTCAATTCGAAGCGGGGTAGGAGAGACAATCGCGATTGGCACTTCAACTTGCTCGTAGGCCTTCGCGTGAATTTAGGCCCGAGTTACGGACTGGTAGAGCCCCAGTACGGCAATGTACTGCAGCCTGTTCCTGTTGCTCCTCAGGACGAGCGTCAGAGGCAGTTCCAGGACGATGATGCAGTGGCAATGACCGAATACGTACAGTTTGAACTGAACAAGAGTGTCATCCGTAGCAGTGAGTACCAGAAGATTCTCCGTGTGGCACAGTATCTGCACACCCATCCGCAGTCGCATGTTGAACTGACAGGTTTCGCAGACAAGCTGACGGGTAATGCTGACATCAACCAGCGCCTCTCGGTAGAACGCGCCTTGGCTGTCTCGCAATTCCTCATTGACCGAGGTATCAGCAGCAGTCGCATCAGTCGCTATGCAAAGGGCGACCGCGTACAGCCGTTCCAGGTGAACGAAGACAACCGTGTGACCATCTGTATAGTCATCGAGGAAGGTCTGAAGAAAGAAGTAAGTAATGACAATAATCAATAAAAACATAACGACCATGATAAGAAGTCTCAAATCAATTTTGCTCACAGCCATGATAGTGGCTGCCGGAGCGATGGCCACCACATCATGTACTGACTATCAGGACGAGATCGATGCCCTGGACTACCGTGTCAATACCTTAGAGTCATTGGTCAGCAAGACCAATAAGGAAATCTCCAATCTGCAGAAAGTCGTCAATGCATGGGCTGACGGCTGGTATATTGAGAGCATGGCCTACCTGCCTGAAGAGGAAGGTGGCGGCTATGTCATCAATTTCCGTAAGGACGAGTTCGACGTAGCTACGGGCGACAGCGTTATTGGAAAGACCTTGCGCATGGCTGCCATTGTGCATGACGGTGCCAAGGGCGAGAAAGGCGACAAAGGTGACCAGGGTGCCAAAGGCGACAAAGGCGACAAGGGTGACCAAGGTGACAAGGGCGACAAAGGCGACCAGGGCATAAAGGGTGACCAAGGTGAGAAAGGTGACCAAGGCGACAAGGGCGACAAAGGTGCCCAAGGCGACCAAGGTGAGAAGGGCGAGAAAGGAGAAAAGGGCGACGACGCTGTAGCTCCCGTTATCAGCGTTGGCCTGAACCCCAATGATGCCACAGACACTAATGTCTACTGGTATGTCAACGGCAAACCGTTGACCATCAAGGATGCCACAGGTCGCGATGTCATGATTCGTGCCAACGGTAAGGACGGTGAGAAGGGTGACCAAGGACAGGCTCCCCAAGTCCGCATCAATGATGAAGGTATCTGGCAGATCTCTATTGACGGAGGTATCATCTGGCAGACCATTTATGACCCCAACACCAACAAGCCTATCGTTGCCAAGGGTGAGAAAGGTGACAAAGGAGACACTGGCGATAAGGGCGAGAAAGGTGACAAGGGTGATAAGGGTGAGAAAGGTGACCAAGGCGAGAAAGGCGACCAGGGCGAGAAGGGTGACACTGGCGACAAAGGCGACCAGGGTGACAAAGGCGACCAGGGCGAGAAAGGCGACCAAGGTGAGAAAGGTAATGACGCCCAAGATATGTTCAAGAAGATTATCCCCGTCATCGGTGCCGATGGTAATACGCTTATTGAGGTGACCTTCATCCTGCAGAATGATTGGCAGTTCACCATTCCCGTTAACACGACGAGATAACCAAGAAAGGGAGACGTTATGAGAAAGTTAACAACAACATTAGCAGTCATCGGTCTGACAGCAGGCTGCACGATGTTCGAAGCCTGCAATGACTATGGCAACGACCTTCGCGATATCGGTAAGCGTGTCGAAGTCTTGGAGAGCCAGTCGCTCAGTTTCACTGACGACCTCACGGCCTTGCAGCGTATCATCAGTGTGGTGGAGTCACGCGGCTACATCACGAAGCTCGAGCAGAACGACTCGGCTTTCATCATTACCTTCAACGACGGTCGCTCGCCTATTGTCCTCAAGGATGGAAAGGATGGAGAAAAGGGTGACAAGGGCGATACTGGCGATAAAGGTCTGAAGGGTGACCAAGGCGACAAGGGTGACCAGGGTGAGAAAGGTGATCAGGGTGACAAAGGCCTCACTGGCGACAAAGGCGACAAAGGTGACAAAGGTCTCACTGGCGACCAAGGCGAGAAAGGCGCCCAAGGCGACCCGGGTGAGCAGGGCGATGCCGGCCAAGCACAGTTGGGTGTCTATTTGGGCACCGACGGTAAGTACTATTGGTCATTTAATGGTCAGCCACTCCTCAAGGCTGACGGATCTGGTGCTCCTGTAACAGCCTCCCCCACCGACGGAAAAAAAGGTCCGTCAGGTGATACCGCTGAAGGCGACCTGCCGTTACCTCAGATACGCATCAACATCACCTACAACATCTGGGAAATATCGCTCGATAATGGTATCACTTGGATTCCCTCTGGCCCATACAAGGGCGACAAGGGTGACAAGGGTGACCAAGGTGAGAAAGGTGACAAGGGTGAGAAAGGTGATAAAGGCGACACTGGCGACAAAGGTGAAACAGGCGACAAGGGTGAAACAGGTGACAAAGGCGACAAGGGCGACAAGGGCGACCAAGGTGAAAAGGGTGAAACGGGTGATCCGGGATTGGACGGCGATGCCTGCAAGCTGTTCACTACGATTTCACCCATCTATAATACTAGTGGCAGGATTATCGCTGTACGCTTCGTTCCCTCTGACACCAGCATTCCCGCTTTTGAGATTCCTGTAATGTAACGATATGACGCAAGAAGAGAAAACAACGATAGAAGGACGTATCGTCGACGTACTGAAGACGGTCTACGATCCGGAGATTCCCGTCAACATCTTTGATCTTGGCATGATTTACAAGATTGACGTGCAAGATGATTTCTCGGTGGATTTGGATATGACTTTTACTGCTCCCAACTGTCCTGCTGCCGATTTCATATTGGAAGATGTGCGCACGAAGGTGGAGAGCGTCGAGGGTATCACCAATGCCAACGTCAACCTCGTCTTCGAGCCCGCCTGGGATCAGAGCATGATGACCGAGGAGGCGAGGGTCGAACTGGGGTTTGACTGAAGAAGTGGAGAAGTGAAGAGTGAGAAGTGAAGAGTGAAGAAGTGAAAAGTGAGGAAGCGATATGAAACCGATTTATTTTCTGAGTGATGCTCATTTGGGTTCGTGGGCTATTGACCACGGTAGGATGCAGGAGCGGCGACTTGTGCGTTTCCTCGACAGCATCAAGGAGAAGGCGGCGGCTGTCTACCTTCTCGGTGATATGTTCGACTTCTGGTATGAGTACCGCTATGTGGTGCCAAAGGGCTACACCCGTTTCCTTGGCAAACTGTCGGAACTGACGGACATGGGCGTCGAGGTACACTACTTCACCGGCAATCACGACATTTGGGCCTACGACTATCTGGAAAAGGAGTGTGGCGTCATTCTTCACCATCAGCCGTTGACCACTGAGATTTATGGCAAGATATTCTTCCTAGCCCACGGCGATGGGCTGGGAGACCCCAACAAGTCGTTCAAACTCATCAGGTGGATTTTCCACAACCGTGCCTGTCAATGGCTTTTCTCTGGTCTCCATCCCCGTTGGGGTATGTGGTTCGGATTGACGTGGGCCAAACACTCGCGCATGAAGCGACTGGGAGGTGAGGAACCGCCCTATATGGGTGAAGACCGCGAGCACTTAGTGCTCTATACCAAGCGCTACATACAGTATCATTCCAACGTCGACTACTTCATCTACGGTCATCGCCACATTGAAGTTGACTTGCAGCTGACGCGCCGTTCGCGAATGATTATCCTCGGTGACTGGATCAATCAGTTCAGTTATGTCGTCTATGATGGCGAACATCTGTTCATGTCACAGTACATCGAGGGCGAAAGCATCATGTAAACCAATTAATTAACATAAACCAAAAACAAGATTATGAAGAAATCATCGTTATCCATTCTTTCCGTTGTCGCCCTCGGCACTTTGTTCTGTGGTTGTGGCAACACCATGTCGGCCATCAACAGCGCCATGTACGATATCCACAATGTGCAGTACACCATCGACAATGTACAGAGCACCGTTGGAAGCATCGCCGGCACCAACAACAATCAGGTGCAGACTACCGCGCAACCTGCCGCCACCACTACGCAGTCGACAGCTACTACGGCACCTGCCACAACGACATCAGCTGCCACTACAACGCGTACAACCACCACGACCACCCGTCCGGCAACGACCACCCGTTCGGTCAGTTCGTCATCCTTCAGCAGTTCCAGCAAGAATATGGACCTCTATCTTGGTGGTTCGCGTAAGGGCGAGATTCGTTCCAACGGCGATGTCTATATCGGTGGTTCGTGCAAAGGTGAGCTCCGCTCTAATGGTGATATCTACGTCAACGGTTCGCGTCAGGGCGAGATTCGCTCCAATGGTGACATCTATAAGAATGGTACGCGCGTGGGCGAAGTCCGCTCCAACGGCGACGTCTATCAGAACGGTTCGCGCGTAGGCGAGATTCGCTCCAACGGCGATGTCTATAAGAATGGCTCACGCATAGGCGAGGCTCGCAATATGACCACGGCTGACCGCCGCAAGGTGGCCGTTCTCTACTTCTACGGCTTCTTCGCACTCTGACTGACGACCTGAGAATGGGTGGCTTACAAGTAAAAAAGCGAAAATGGTGAAGTCATGAATGTAAACGAGAAATTTGTCATTACGATTAACCGTGAGCTCGGCAGCGGTGGTCGCACCGTTGGCCGGAAGTTGGCTGAGAAGTTAGGAGTCCCGTTCTTCGACAAGGCACTCATCAAGGCGCTGCAGGAGAAGTATCATCTTGACGTGTCCGAGATTGAGAAGCTGAAGGGCAGGAATCATAGCTGGTGGGCTGACTTTAAGCGCTCGTTGAGTATTGGTGCCCAGCAGGGTGAGTTCAAGTACTATCAGGCAAAGATGGTTGAGGAGCCCGACATACTGACCACCGACGAGATGTTCAAGGCCGAGCAGGAAATCCTGAAAGGTATTGCCGAGGATGAATCGTGCATCGTTGCCGGCCGAAGCGGCTTCTACGTGTTTCGCTCACATCCCAACCGCCTGAGCATTCTCATCCAGGCCTCTATGGACTTCCGTGTGGAGCGTGTCGCCCGCAAGCAGAACATGACTCCCGAGGAGGCTCGCAAAGTCATTGAAAAGGTAGACAAGATGCGTGAGAACTACGTCAACAAGTACACGAAGACCTCGCGCTACGACACCCGCAACTATGACCTCGTCATCTCGGCCGACGGCAAAACGGAAGACGAGATTGTGGACATCATCCTACTATACATCGGACAGAAGTAATCAAGGGCACACCCTTGATTATTTCTTTTTATCAGAAGGGAACACCTGTTCCACGAGTTCCGTGAACTCACGGTATGCATCGGTGCCGCTTAATGGGGCAAGACTTGCTGCCAGCTGCCGATAGTACCACGCATGGCGGGCGGGGTCTTTCTCGTTGAAGCGCTGCCACAGGCGGTCGCCTACTTGCCGCAGGTGGCGGACCATCGCCCGCATATTCGACAGTTTGTCGCCAAGTGCTACCATCTGGGTATCTCTATCTGCTGCTGCCAGTCGGTCGATGGTAGCCTGCTTGCGCTGCTGCCAGCTCTCGACGTGGGTCAGTCCGGGCACCTCACGGTCGGTCTCGGCATCTACCAGCTCAGCCACGCGGGGGCCGAACTCACGGCTGATTTCGTCGATGGTGATGCCGGCATCTTCCACCACGTCGTGCAGCAGGGCGGCAGCCATCAGCTCCTGGTCGCTGGTCATGGTGGCCACAATGGCCATCGCCTCTAACGGGTGGATGATGTAGGGCAAATCTGAACCCTTGCGGACGATACCCTCATGAGCCTTCGTGGCGAAGCAGATAGCGCGGTCAATCAGCCCGGTGTCAATTGTCTTCTCCTTCTTCATGCTGTATATTGGTTTTTACTTTTTCTTCTGCATAAACGCCAGCGTCTTGGCCTGTTCCAGTATCATGTCGGCCAGCATGCCGTTGGCATCGTCCTTGCCGTTGATGGTGTCGTAGACGAACTTCAGGCCGTTGTACCCACCGTTGTGCTTCAGTACATGCACGAGGCAGAGATACTGCAGGGCTGCACTCGACGCGAGGATGTCAAGATCGGTGATGGCCAGCTGCGAGAGCGCCAGGTGGTGGGCGTCGTCGTAGTTCTCGTCCATGAAGCGCTGCAAGTCGCCAAGGGTCTCCAGCCCGAAGGATTCGAGTACCGGCAGGTAAGGCATCAGCGATACAGGATAGATCTCGGCCTGGTTGACAGCGGCAATGCGCTTGTTCAGCCGGTCAAAGGGATTCAGTTCGAGGAAGCTGCGGAACGAGTCGGTAGACAAGGGTACGTCGTCGAGCTGTCCGCTCTTCACCATTCCCTGAATCTGTCGGCGGTAGTCGGTGAGCTCCGTGCGCAGACGGCTGAACTCATCGTCGACCAATTCGAGCATACCTGCCAGACGGCTGAACTGCCGCTTATATTCCTTGGGAATCTTCACGTCGCCCTTGTAGCCCGTGTCGTGCTCAATAGTCGACCAGACGTGCTGTAGCGCCGTACGCATCTGCAGCTCGAAGCGAATGCCCTGCTCCTTCTTCGTTTCTCCTTCCTCTTTCAGTCTGCAGATGTAGTGCAGCGAGTTATAGCCGAAGCTGTCCAGATGGTGCAGCTTACGCTTGTCAACGCTCTCCTGCCAGTCGATGTCGAACACGCGCTTAGCGATGGCAGCCACCTTGTCCACCTCGTCGGTATAGAAGGTGATGACTCGCAGGCCCACGAGGTCAGTCACGTCAGTTATCGTCTTGTATTTCGCGCCCTTCAGTTCCAGCTTTCCGGCTAACGACTGCTCGGTCTTCACCCTGTATTCAAAAGCGGTGACGTAGATATGCTTCTCGCGGAGTGCCCGCCGCAGCAAGTCGTAAGCCTCCTTGGCCAGTTGTTCCAGCGTGGGCAGCAATTCGCGGTACTGCTGCATCAAGGCCTCCACGTGGGGGTCTGTTATTTTTGTCTTCTCGTTTTCCATATCGCGTTTATTACTTACTGTTTCGGTTCGACATGAACGGCCACATGGGTTTCCTCACCATAGTGGGCCCTCAGCAGATCCTCTACTTCCGAAGCCCTGTCGTGAGCCGTACGCAGAGGGATGTCGCCGTCCATCAGGATATGCAGTTCGATGGCATAGTGATTGCCGATGCGTCGGGTACGCAGGTCGTGAGGTTCGGCAATGCCAGGCACCGAAGCCGCCAGTTGCAGAATCTCGGCCTCCACCTCGTCGGGCAGCGACTGCTCCATCAGGTCGCCGATGCCGTTGCGCAGCAAGTCGATGGATACCTTCACGATAAACAGTCCCACGATGACAGAGGCTACCGGGTCGAGCACCGTCCACCGCTGGCCTAAGAAGATGGCGCCGCCAATGCCGACGGCGGTGCCCACAGACGAGAGGGCGTCACTACGATGATGCCAGGCATTAGCCTCCACAGCCTGTGAGTTCAGCCGACGGGCCTCCACCATCGAATAACGGTAGACAGCCTCTTTCAGCGCCACCGACAAGAGGGCAGCCCAAAGCGCCAAGGTGCCCGGAGCCTCCAGCTGATGCCCATTCAGCCAGGCGGCAATCTTCATCACACCGCCGTAGACAATGCCTATAGCCACCACCAGCAGCGCCATACCGATGATGGTCATCGCCAGCGTCTCGTACTTCCCGTGTCCGTAGTCGTGCGACTTATCCTTAGGCTTACCGCTGATACGGACGAAGACCAGCACAATGATGTCCGTCACAAAGTCGCTCAGCGAGTGGACGGCATCGGCCACCATTGCGGCACTATGCCCAACGAAGCCCGCCACGAACTTGAAGACGAGCAGCACCACGTTTACCGCTCCGCCCACCAGCGTCACTTTGTAGATTTGGCGTTGTCTTTCCATTCCTTTTCTTTTCTGGCAACAAAAGTACTGCTTTTATTTGAGAAACCGCCACAAAACCGCAAAAACTTTTCCTTCCAGAACAGGATTAGGTCATCCGTCACCGTTCTTCTGCCGACCAAACTCCGACGAAGAGCGGCTTCGAGTAAAGGCAGGGTTCAAACATCCTTTTGAATTCTCTCGAGAATTTAGCCGTTAGGTGCCACCTAACGATTGCTAAGGTGCCGGTAAACGCTTGAATTCTCTCGAGAATTTAACCGCTTTTCCAAGCCTTACATCTTTCAAGCGCCAATCCTCAACTGAGTTTGCCCGGCTTAAAAGCTGTCACCCTCCTGTCACCCTCAAACGATTCTATCCATACATTCTTCTTGATATGTGATTATAGTCCCTTAGTTTCCCAGATACATACCGATGGTGATGGTAGTCGAGGTATTGCTGGGAAAAGTCTTGTTGTCAAGTTCGCGTTCTTTCTCGTGGATGGGGATGAAGCCCAAGTCCCAATTCATGCCAAAGAACAGCTTCTTGTATTCAAAGATGATCTGGGCGTTCAGACCAGCGTCGAACCGTCTCATGCGACTGATACTGCCGAAGCTGTCATAGCGGGTGCGGAGGCGGGGAGTCTCTACCTCCGTTTTCCCTCCAATTCCATAGGCGAAATAAGGGCCACCGGCCAACTTCATCCCCCAAGCGCCACCGATGGCAGTGCGGTAAGTCACATCTAACGGCATTTCCAGATAAATTAGATTGATGTTGGTCTCAATGTTGTCGTCTTTCGTTGGCGGGGCATCGGCGCCCTTTGATGTTACTATTAGAGCCGCCTGAATGCCTAAAGGTGTTTCCTTGATTGGAAACTCTACACCTACACCGCCATGATAGGCGAAGCGTCCCTCCGTTCCCTCAGCGTTCATCAGCCAGAACTGGCTGCTACCTAATCCAGCCTGGACAAACGGGCGTACTTGTGCCGCTGCAGTTATGGTGACGAACACCGTTAGCAAGATAAGGGATAATCTCTTTTCCATCATTTAGTCGTATTTTAAGTCGATCTATATTATCTCAACGAGGAAGGTCTGAAATCTTGCACCTCTGCACACTCAAACCGCATTAATTTAACCTTGATTAAGGTTCGTCTTCTAAATATGGTTGAAATGTGCTATCTTAATATACTTGATCAGGGATATATCCTAATTCCCAGTAGGATGCCTAAGTGCTGATAACCGTAGTGTTCATTATTATACGGTTCATAGCCATCGGGCTTAGGAAATCGGAATGTCTGGGCAACACCTTCAATACCGATGCCTATTTTAGAGGTAAACATCCACTCCAGCCCGATTGTAGAACGAAGCCCTAAGCCTGCTTCATGCTGTTCTTCACTTGAATGGACGCCCAGTCCTAAACCAAACGAAGCTCCAAATAGCAATGGACCGTAAATGGGGGTGCTACAAGTAAGGCTGGGGCCTATGTATAATTGCGTAAAACTGCATTCGTCGTTCCGGCCATACATCCTATCGGTATTGTCAAACGACGCGTGGTTACCATAACAGTCAATGCCAAAACCGAAGCTCCCCCACGGCAGACTCGTTATCGACACGCCGAAGCCAGTGCCTCGAATGCCCTGCTTATAGTCCCTATTGTATACGGCATAAATCTTGGATGTTGTCCACATGGGGCCAATGCCAGCCTTCAGAATGGCAGCGGGATGTTGTCGTTTGCGGACAGCTTCCTTGGATTTAGGCTCAATTTCCAACATCTGTGCAGCCGTTTTGACAGGAACGGGTTCAGGATTGTTTTTCTTCTCCTTTTTGTCAGCCCGTTCCGTGACTGCGGGTATTACACTTTCTATACGGGCGATGGTT
>Ga0310696_10007802_pt1 | contig 12534 bp, 10 predicted proteins | sample AusTroGonzalo_MG_4_FD_203885 | JGI IMG/M metagenome (GOLD analysis project Ga0310696, IMG submission 203885) | Bovine rumen microbial communities from tropical cattle in Woodstock, Queensland, Australia - Gonzalo_02 (v2) (version 2) | ecosystem: Host-associated > Mammals > Digestive system >... | reverse complement strand
GGGTGTTGGCCGTCAGCGCACCGCCGGGCATGGGGCTGAAGACGATCTTGGGGGAGACTTGCATGGATTCCGGCGGGATGAAGTATTTTTCCATGCACTTTTCGAAGACGTCCTCGGCGGCGTTGATCTTTTCGGGATCGATGTCGAGGGTGTACTCGGTGCCGCGCAGACGCTGGTACATGACGAGAATGTCCGCTTCGCAGGTGCCGCCGGACATGGGGCTCATGGCCAGGTCGATCACATCCGCGCCGGCCTCGATTGCCGCGTAGTTGCAGCTGACCGCCATCCCGGCCGTGTCGTGGGTGTGGAACTGGATCTCACGGCCTTCGCCGATGAGCTGGCGGGCCATTTTCACCGTCTCGTAGACGGTGGCGGGAGTGCTGGTGCCGCTGGCGTCCTTGAAGGCCAGGGAGTCGAAGGGCACGCCGTCGTCGAGGATCGCCCGGACGATGTCGGCGTAGAATTTCGGCGTGTGGGCGTAGGACTCGTTGAGTCCGGGGGCCAGTCCCATCATGGTGACGGTGACCTGATGTTTCAGCCCGGCGGCGCTGATGCTGCGGCCGGAGCCGGAGAGGTTGCGCACGTCGTTGAGCGCGTCGAAGTTGCGGATCGTGGTGATGCCGTGCTTTTTGAAGAGTTTGGCGTGCAGATCGATGATGTCGCTGGACTGGGAGGAGAGACCCACCACGTTGACGCCCCGGGCCAGGGTCTGGAGATTGACGTCCGGACCGGCCACTTCGCGGCAGCGGTCCATCATCTCGAAGGCGTCCTGCTGGCAGTAGAAGTAGAGGCTCTGGAAACGGGCGCCGCCGCCGATCTCGAGGTGCGTGATGCCGGCTTTGACCGCCGCATCGAGGGCGGGCAGGAAGTCCTCCGTGCGGACCCTGGCTCCGAGACGGGACTGGAAACCGTCCCGGAACGAACAATCCATGAATTTGATTTTTTTCATCTGAAGTGCGACTCCATTTATGTTGTTTGATTCGACGTCAAAAAATCTTTCGTTCTACTTGCCCAGTTTGCGGGCCACGGCGGCGGCCGCCACCGCCGCCAGCGTCGCGTCGTCGGGACCTGCCGCGGGCGTTTTCGCGGGTTTCTTTTCCCCGCTCTGCAGAGCGTTCTCGAAGGGGCGCAGACACCGGGACATGAATTTCATCGAGAGGATCATCACGATGAGGAAGATGTAGACCATCCCCATGCCGAGGACCATCATCCGCAGACCTGCGGACAGGAGATCAAAACTGCTGGAACCCATAAAAACCACCTTTTCCGTCCGGCCCCGGCGGAGAACCGTTCCCCGCCGCCGCCGATCCCGATTAAATGTTCAACGCCGAAGCGTTTATCTTGACATCGCCGCAGGTGAAGCGCCGTTCGACGCCGTCGCAGACGAAGAGCATCGCTCCGTCATCGTCCACGTCGCGGAACAGCCCCGTCATGGATCTTCCGGAGGGATCGACCACCTCGATCACGTGTCCGGCGAGGCGGTTGCGGTCGCGCCACCGGGCGAAAACTTCCCGCGGATGATGTTGACACATAATATAATACCTTTTCACGGCTTTTGCCAGTCCGCCGATCAAAAAATCGACGTCGAAATGCCGCCCGGTCAGCGAAAAAAGCGAGGCCGCCGGCTGACCGGCGCCGGAGAGCAGTTCGTCCCCGGAGTTGACGTTGACGCCGATCCCGCAGACGATGCACTTCATGGCGCCGTGTTCCCAGACCGCTTCGGAGAGCAGGCCCGCGAGTTTCGATTTCCCGACGTAGATGTCGTTGGGCCACTTGAAGTAGGGCGAGAGCTCGGGGGCGGCTTCGGAGATGACGCTCAGCGCGGCCACGCCCGTGATCGCGCCGGCCAGAAAGGGACGGTCCAGGTTTTTGAAAACGCACGTCGCCATGATGTCCCGTCCGGGCCCCGAGAGCCATTTGCGGCCCATCCGGCCCCGGCCGGCGGTCTGGATCCGGGCCGAGACCAGAGTCCCGTCGGGCAGTTCTCCCGCGTGCTCCTTGGCGTAGGTGTTGGTCGAATCGACCACATCCAGTCTGACGATGGGCGGCTCCATGGCTTCGGAGGGTCACCGCGAGGACCCGGCGACCTCCCGGTTCTGGAAGATCGCCACGGCCCACATGGCGGCGATGACGATGTAGAACAGCACGTAGAACGCGGCGTCAACGATGTAGCCCGCCGGGATGTGCCGGTTGACCGCCACGGCGTCGGCCAGCCAGAAGAACTGCCAGTTGGGGATCACCGCGTAGAAGAATCCGAACACGGCGTTGAGCGCGGCGGAATCCGTCTCACGCTGAAAGAGATAGCTCGACACCAGCCCGAGAAAGAACATCAGCGTGCAGAAGCACAGATTGGGGACCACGTCGAAGCGCGTCGCGGCCACAACGGCGACCGTGGACATGGCCAGCACCGCGAAATTGATCAGCAGCAGCGCCTTGACCAGATCGCGCATGCCCAGAGCCGGATGGGGCTGGGTGGCGATGCACACGACCGCAAAGACCGGCACGAGCACGGCCGCGGCCAGAGAGGCGATCTCGGGAAAGGAGGCGCCGCGCCAGAAATTGGCCACCATTCCGATGACGCACGCCGCGGCCAGACTTCCCAGAAACGAGAAGTAGAGCGTCATGTCGAACCTGAACTGATCGGTGGCGATGTAGACCGCCACGACGCAGGCGCAGTTGCACAGCGCGGCGAAGAGGGAGGCCGCCGTGACGATCCCGGCGATCTTGCCCGCGATGAAGCTCCAGCGCTGCACGGGCTTGGAGAGGAGCAGCAGCACCGTTCCGTTACGCATCTCCCGGGCGATGGTGTAACTGGCGCACAGCACGGCGACCACCAGGGAGAAGATCAGTCCGGTGGCCATGGAGCTGTCGACCACCAGCTTCATCTGTTCGGAAAAGACGAAGATGGCCGCCGAGGGATAGTGTCCGATCAGCACCAGCGCCGAGAGGAGCATGAGAAAATACACGGGCTCCCGGAGCGACTCCCGGAAGGCGTTGACGGCGATCTTGAAAAGGTTGAACATGCGGCCGGCTCCGGGAAGGCGTCAGGCTGCGGGCGCCTGGGATTCGGCGGCGGCCTTTTCCCCGCTTCCCGCCGCGGGGGCGTCCCCGGTCGCGGGGGCGGCCATTTCGCTGCTCTCCGCCGCGGGAGCGCTCTCGGCCGGCGGAACGACTCCCGCCGGAGCCTTTTTCTCACCGTCGGGCAGACTCACCGGACGGTAGATCCTGCCGTTGTTGAGCATGGTCTCGCGCAGACGCTTGAAGTTGGAGGCCAGATGCGAAAGATTGAGCATGAAATTGAGTTCTTCGGCCATGCGGTACCAGTCCACGCCGTCGATGCGGACCACTGGGATGGTACGGTCCAGACGATCGATATATCTCTTGTTCACCAGCGTGTCGTTGCCGATGACCACGATGCGTTTGGGGTGGAGGAAGCGCACGAAGGCGTTGAGCCGGGCCTCCCGGATCTGGATGGCCGTCTTGCCCGGCAGGGCGGGGCAGAAGAAAATGCGCTCGTCTTTGGAATCCGGCGTGGGCAGCAGCAGATAGGGGGCGCGGCACTCGTTCTGGATCAATTCGGCCAGCAGCCGGGGACTCTTGTAGTTGCTGACGACGACCAGCGTCTCGGGGACCCGTTTCGGACCCAGACTGACCCACGGCGCGGCGCAGAGCGTCCCGGCCGTGACGGCGATGACCGCGAGAGAAACCGATTTCTTCAAAGAAAACATGCTGACACCTCGATATGATGATTTTTATGATCCGGAGACAAACGCTCTTCTATATAAATATAACCGTTTTCCCGATGTATGGCAAATCGAAAAAACGAAAGAGTCGTCTTTTTTTTGCAAAATCCCTGCCGGAACGGGGAGAAAACGCCTGGCGGCCCCTCCCGGAAAAAAGCCGCAGGCCCGCCCCTGAGGGGGGACCTGCGGTATGTTCCGTTCGACGGAGCCGGCATCAGTGATGATGCGGTCCGTGATGCGGTCCGTGATACGGCGGCGGCGGCATGGGCCGGGGACGGGGCGGCCGGTAGACCACGGGCGCGGGCCGGTAGACCACGGGGGCCGGGCGGTAGACCACGGGAGCGGGTTCGTAGACCACGGGGGCCGGAGCCACGACCACGGGGGCCGGGGCTACCACGGGGGCCGGAGCCACCACGGGGGCGGCCACCACGGGGGCCGGGGCCACAACCACGGGACGGGGATTGGTCACCGCGCCCAGCGTGTAGATGGAGGCTCCCACCAGGCCCACGATGTCGCTGGCAAGACGCACCCCGCTGCTCCCGCCGCCGTGATGGTGGTGATGAGGCGGCGGAGGAGGACCGGCCATGACGGCGGTCGTCAGGAGAACAGCGGTACCGAACAGCATCAGCTTTTTCATCTTTACAACTCCTTGTTGATGGTTTTTGAATTTCTCCGGCGCTCCCCGCACCGGATCGTTCACCCCTTATAACGTGATTTTTTATTAGGATATTTTAATTGTTTGAAAAATTTGATTATTTTGCCAGTTGGCTCCTGCAGTAGGCGGCCCTGACCACGTCCCTTTCGGCGGAGGAGAGGGTCCTGCCGGCGTTCTTCTGGAGATGGGCGGGATGGATGGTGAGGAACATTTCGTTGACGCGGTGGATGTCCACGTTGTTGAAAAGCCCCATGTCCACGCCGACCCGGAGTCCGGAGAGGCAGTTGAGGGCCTCCTTGCTGGAGAGCTTGTAACTGTGCCGCAGGATGCCGTAGGAGCGGCCCACGTGGTCCAGCAGGGAGGCCTGATCCCGCTCCAGAAGCTGGACCCGGGCGGCCTTCTCGTGGGTGATGAGCTGACGGATGACCTGCGACAGGTTCTCGACGATCCCCGACTCCGTCTCCCCGAGGGTCACCTGATTGGAGACCTGAAAGAGATTGCCCTGATTGTCGGAGCCCTCGCCGAAGATGCCCCGCACCGCCAGATTGAGCTTGTTGATGCCGTGGATGGTGGCCGTGATCTTGCCCGTCATCACGAGGCCGGGCAGATGGAGCATCACCGACGCGCGCATGCCCGTGCCCACATTGGTGGGACAGCAGGTGAGATACCCCAGCTGGTCGTCGAAGGCGTAATCAAGATGGGCGGCCAGTTCGTCGTCGAGGGCGTTGATGGTCTTCCAGACTTTGTCCAGCTGGAAGCCCGGGGCCAGCACCTGGATGCGCAGCTGATCCTCCTCGTTGATCATGATGGAGCATGATTCGTCGCTGCGCACCAGCAGACGGCTTCCCTCGGGATGGTCGATGAAGTCCCGGCTGGCCAGACGGCGTTCCAGCAGGATCTCCCGGTCGACGACGGGCAGTTCCGCCATGTCGAAGGAGAAGCAGTCGGGGCATCCGAGACTGCCCGAGGCGTTGGCGGCGGCGCTGACCAGATCGCAGACCTCCGTCAGCTGTTCCGGCTCCGCTGCGCAGGGGAAGGGATATCCCCGCAGGTTCCGCGCCAGACGGATCCGGCTTGAGATGGCGATGTCCTCGTCCGGGCCGGAATCGGCGAGAAAACTCACGGGACTTGCGAGGAGGCGCTTCACGGCGTCACTTTTCATCGGAGACTTCTCCTCGGGGTTCCAGTGATTTGAGCTTGTCGTTCAGGGCGTTGAGCTTGTCGCGGCAGACGGCGGCCTTTTCGTACTCCTCGCGGCGGACGAGTTCGGCCAGTTTTTTCCGCGTCCGGGTGATCTCGATGCGCAGGGCGGCGGCGTTGAGCAGGGGATCGGTTTTGTCCGGTCGCTTGCCGATGTGCATCTCGCCCCGCTGGATGCGGTTCAGCGCCTCGCCGATGATGGCCGAAAAAGTTCTGTAGCACTCGGGACATCCCAGCCGGCCGTGGGAACTCTGGAGCTTTTCCATATTCCAGCCGCAGGCGGGACAGGTGATCCCGGGGTCGGATTTCTTTTCGTCGGGAGAGGAGTCCTCTTCGGCATGGGGCTTGGCCATTTCGCCGATGTTGAAAAGCACCTCTGCGAGATTGAATCCCAGCGCGCCCAGCACGCCCTGCTCCTCCTTCTCCCGGGCGCAGTCGGCGCACAGATGCAGGGACTCCACCTTGCCGTTGGAGACCTTTTTGACGTGTATCGTCGCTTCCTTCTTCTTGCACCTGTCGCAGAGCATTCCGAATCCTTTCCTCTTTTAACATGGAATATACATCGCGGAAGCGGATTCTTCAAGTCTCCGCCGCCGGCTCCCCGGCTTTTTTTCTGCCGGCGGGCTGTTTTTCCGCCGTTTTTTCCTTTTTTTCCCTTGACAAGAGGCGCCGCCGAAGCTATATTTGGGTCCGTGCGGCCGCCGGGCGCTCCGGCGGAGAAGTGTTTTCGAGTTCAACGACAGCGGTGAAGAAAGTATGACTGCCAATTCAGACGATGCGGTCCCGTTAGGACGCGGCGCCGGGGACAGGAGATCTTTGCCGTCGGGTGTGGACATCTGACACGGCCTCCCTCTCCCGCAAAGGGCGTGATTTCTTCCGCCCGCCTCCCCGGCTTTTCGCAGAATGCCAGCAATTGCAAAGGGAGGATATCCTGATGTTGAGATGTTACGATCTTGTCGATGGACGGGTCCAGATGTGTCCCGAGGGTCAGTCCGGGCTCATCCAGGTCTACAGCGATCCGTCCGAAGAGGAAAAGAATTACCTGGTCAACGACTGCGGCATCGACAGCCACACGCTGGCTTCCGCCCTGGACGAGGACGAGATCAGCCGTGTGGAATATGAAGCCAATCACGTTGCCGTCATCATGAAGCGTCCCGGCAACGTCCAGGTGCAGAGCCGGATGGCCTTCCGCGTTTCCAGCGTCGGCGCGTTCCTTTTCCGGGACCGGATCATCGTCATCCAGACCGATGTGATGCCCCTTTTCGAGCACGGCAAGATGCCTTTGCGGGGCAACAGCGTGCAGGGTGTGCTGCTGCGGCTCCTGCACCACGCGACGCACCACTTTCTCCAGCATCTGCGGATCATCCGGAACATTTCGGACGAGATCGAGAACAAGATCGAGTACGCCGTCACCAACAAGTCTCTGGTCAATATGTTCGCGCTCATGAAGTGCCTGACCTACTACGAATCGGCCACCAGCGCCAATCAGGTCCTTTTGCGGCGGCTGCGCAACGACGCCGGACGCATCGGCTTCGATCAGGAGGAGATCGACTTCCTCGAAGACATCACGGTCGAGAACCAGCAGTGCGACAATCTGACCAACATCTACACGGGCATTCTCACGGGCATGTCCGACGCCCGGGTCTCCATCGTCAGCAACAATCTGGCGGTCATCATGAAATATCTGGCCATCATCAACATCGTGTTTCTGCCCCTCACGGTCATCACCGGTCTCGGGGGCATGTCCGAATTTTCCATGATGACCAGCGGCATCTGGTGGCCCCACGCCTACAGCGCCCTGGTGCTGGTGCTGGTGCTCATCGGCTACGTGACCTACCTTCTTGTCCGCAAGATCGGCACCAACAATTCCGCGAAGAGGTGACAAAAATGGCCAAGAAACAGAAAAAGCAGCGTTCCAGCGCCATGCGCAGCAAGCAGAAGGCTCTCTGCCGCAAACTGGACTGGGCGGCGCTCCTCCTGGGCGGCACGATCCTCATCGCCGCCGTGGGCACGGCGGGTGCCGATTACGATCTTTCCAAGGGCAATCCCCAGGGGTTCGCCATGTGGTTCCTGCTGATCATGGGCTGGATCCCTCTGGAGATCGTGGGGGTCGCCCGGTGGCTTTTCGGCATCCATCAGGAGATCTCTCCCGCGGGGGAAGGACCGACGCTGGGAATCTGCGCGCTTTCGGCGCTGGCGGCGGTGTGGGCGCTCTTCCGTTTCCACATCGCCCGGACCTGCCGTCCGGAAGTTTTGCGTGCGGCGTTCCACATCACATTGATCTTCGCCTGCTGGGGGATCTTCCAGCTGCTCTGCTGTTTCGTGGCCTTCAGCAGCGAGCGTTCGGACATCGCGCCGCTGGACAAGACGCTCACGCGTCAGCTGACCCATCAGCTCGTTCCCGCGCCCAAGGTCAAGCCCAGTCGGTAAGAATTTTTCGTTTTTTGCGGAAAAATCTCCGGAAACGGCTTGCAAATTCGACGAAGCGGGGGTATATTGTAAAACATTGAGTGTTCCGGCATAGCTCAGCGGTAGAGTAGGTGGCTGTTAACCACTTGGTCCTTGGTTCGAATCCAAGTGCCGGAGCCATTTCAATTTATTGGAAATGGCGACAAACGCGTGATTCGGCGGATCGTTTCGATCCGCGCTTTTTTTTCGCAAAAAAAGCAACCATTCCCGGAGGGTGGTTCGACCCCGAAGGGGTGTGTGAGCACCCGGCCGTCCGGCCGGGAGCGCAGGACAATCCAAGTGCCGGAGCCATTTCAATTTATTGGAAATGGCGACAAACGCGTGATTCGGCGGATCGTTTCGATCCGCGCTTTTTTTTGACAAAAAAAGCAACCATTCCCGGAGGGTGGTTCGACCCCGAAGGGGTGTGTGAGCATCCCGGCTGTCGGCCGGGAGCGCAGGACAATCCAAGTGCCGGAGCCATTTCAATTTATTGGAAATGGCGACAAACGCGTGATTCGGCGGATCGTTTCGATCCGCGCTTTTTTTCGCAAAAAAAGCAACCATTCCCGGAGGGTGGTTCGACCCCGGAGGGTGTGTGAGCACCCGGCCGTCGGCCGGGAGCGCAGGACAATCCAAGTGCCGGAGCCGTTTTTTCGTCCGCCCCCCATAGTATTCCCAGTATTCATAGTATTCATAGTCTCCATAGTCTCCTCATCGCCCCGCCCGCTTGCAAACTTGCCGGAGCGGGGGTATAGTATGGAGGCACAACGGAAAACGCTCCGTTCCCCGCACAGGCAAAATACCCCGCTTTTTTTGAAAAGGGATGGGGGCCGGGGGAAGGGGAAGACTTTTTTTCACGTGAAAAAAAGTTTTCCCCTTCCCCCGGAATGCCCTCCCTTGTCGGGAACGGAGCAAAAAAAGGGGCTCGACCGCTATGAAAAACTGCGCATCCGTCAAAGTCTGGAACTTCGATCTTCCGCCTTATCCCCGGGAGGGGGTGTTCCATTTGGACATGTCTCCCTGCTGTCAGGTCAACCGGCTGCTGACGTTCGAGGCGGGGCGTCTGGCCCAGCTCCACCAGCTGGACGTGCTGGAGGATCCCGTTGCTCTGGCGCGTTTCCAGCGGGATCTGCGGAAGAAGCTGTGGGAAAAATTCGGCTGCCGTTACGACCATGAGCTGCCGCTCGAGGTCAAAAAATTCGGCGTCGTGCGGCAGGGGGATGTCACGGTCACGAAACTGATCTATCAGAGCCGTCCGGGGATCTTCGTGACGGCGCTGCTGTACGAACCGGCGGGCAAAGGGCCGTTCCCGGCGGTGCTCCAGATGCACGGGCACAACCCGCAGGGGAAGTTCGGCCCCAATCCGCAGGCCATGGCGCTGGGTCTGGCCAAAAGCGGCTTCGTCTGCCTCACGGTGGACGCTTTCGGCGCCTACGAGCGGGCCGACACGAGTTACGCCAAACAGAATCACGGCGGCGTGCTGGGGGCAAGTCTCCTCAACATCGGCGAGACGCTGATGGGCGCGCAGATCGTGGACAACATGCGGGGGATCGACCTCCTCAGGACGCTCCCCAACGTGAAGAAGGACCGGATCGGGGCGACGGGGGCTTCGGGCGGGGGCAATCAGACGATGTGGCTCAGCGCCATGGACACCCGGATCGCGGCCGCCATGCCGGTGGTGAGCGTCGGCTCCTTCGAGTCCTACGTTTACGGCATGAACTGCGTGTGCGAACTCCTGCCGGACGGCCTCACGATCACCGAGGAGTCCGGCGTCCTCGCATTGATCGCGCCGCGGCCGCTCAGGATCGCCAACGCGCTCTACGACTGCAATCACGATTTCAGCGCGGCGCAGATGCTCCGCACGTACCACCCGGTGGAGCGGCTCTACTGGAAATTGGGCGTGCCGCAGAACATCTCCTTCAACGTGGCGGACCGGGTGCACGGCATGACCGACCGCCAGCGGGAGTCCGCGCTGGGGTTTTTCGCCTTCGCGCTCAAGGGGGAGGGGAGCGGAAATCCCCTGCCGGAGCCGGAGTACGACCTGTTCCCCGAGGAGGAACTGCACCTCTTCCGCACGCCCGACGAACGCAAGAGTTATCGCGTCCGCTCGATCCAGGAGCATTGCCGGATCGTCGGTGAGGAGCTCCGCAAAAACTATCTGACCCGTGAGAGCATCCGGCGGACGGCCGCCGTCAGGGAGCTGAAAGCCCTGCTCCGGCTCCGGGAGCTGCCGGGCAAGATGACGCTCCACCGTTTTTCGGCGGTGGACGGCACGGGCCGGGCCGCGCTGGAGGCGAAAGATCACACGATCCCGTTCCTGATCCGGGAGGGGAGCGTTCCGGGGAGATTCCGCATCGTACTGCATCCCGAGGGAAAGGCCGCGCTGGACACCCACGCGCTGGCAGCGGCGGCAAAGGACGGTGCGACGTTGATTTTGCCGGATCTTTTCGGGACGGGCGAGACCGCCCAGCCGAACCACACCATCGGGCTTCATCACCAGTTTTTCCGCCAGCTGCTCTGGATCGGCCGCTCCCTGACGGGGGAGTGGACCTTCGATCTGCTGGCCCTCGTCCGCATGCTGAAAAAAGAGTTTTCCGCAGAAGAGATCCATGTGACGGGATTGCTCGAGACCGGTTTCGTCGCCCTCTGCGCCAACGTGCTGACGGCGGGAGTTTCCGGCGTGACCGCGGTCGATTCCCCGGGATCGCTGAAATTCGATGCGCGGACGGTGGATTTCGCCGCGAAAAGTCCCTTCGAAAAATTCCTGCCGGGCGCGATCTACTCCCTGGCTCTCTCGATCCCCGATTTTTTGAAATGGGGCGACGTCTCCCTCCTCGCCGCGCTGGGACACGCGCCCGCCGAGTTCATTTCCCCGCGCACCTCCGACGGCACCCCCCTCTCCCCGTCCGAGGTCCGCAGCCTGAAAAAGGAGATCACTCAAGTCCGCGGAAAGCTGGCGTAGCCGTTTCCCGATAAGGGGCGGGTGTTCCGGGGAAAGAAAAAAACTTCTTTCCCACGTGAAAGGAAGTCTTTTTCTTCCCCCGGGCCCCCATCTTTTTTCAAGAAAAGCGGGGTGTTTTGGGGGGTCGCCGTGCCGCGTGTAGCGCTTTGATGTGAAGGGCGGCGGTTGATTTTTCGTCTTCCGGGTGATATAGTAAAGAAGAAAACAGGAGGTTTTTCCAGATGTCTTATGCCTGGATGACGGAAATGGACGGGTATCGCGCCCGGATCGCGACGGATCTTCCCGCGGGGGCGGTCGTCTATACGAACAACATGATGATGGCGGCGATGTCTCCTCTGCCCGCGCTGACGGCCGGCATGCAGTCCTGGGGGGACATCCCCAGTTCCAACGTGATCGTCGCGGGGGCCGACGGGCACTTCGTTCTGGCGGGGGCGGTCACGGCGTTCCGGTCGCTGACGCTGCTGCGGGCAGTCTATGAGAACCGCCGGATCACGGGGATCGAGATCTACCAGCCCGACATCCGGCCGGGGGAGGCCCCGGAGGAGACCGTCATTCTGGAGGGGACCGACTGGCGGGAACTCCTGACGCGCTACGCCGACATCGCGGCGGAAAAGATGGGCGTGACCCCCATCCGGGCCGAAAAGAACATGACGGGCTACTGCTCGTGGTACTATTACTACAAGGACGTGACCCAGGCGCACATGCTGGAAAACATCGACGCGCTCGCCGCCAACCGGAGTCCCTACGCGGCGGAATACGTCCAGATCGACGACGGGTATCAGACTTTTCAGGGCGACTGGCTGGATCAGTGCGACTCCTGGCCCGCGCCCCTGCGGGAGATGGCGGAGAAAATCACTTCCGGCGGCATGAAGGCCGGGATCTGGACCATGCCCACCACGGCCTCCACGGCCAGCCGGGTGTACCGCGAGCATCCCGACTGGTTCGTCGGCGACGGGCGGGGCGGGACCGCCGTTCTGCCCGGCTGGACGCCGCCGCCGGACAACCTCTGGGCGTGTCTCGACGCCACCATTCCCGAGGCCCGGGAGCACATCGCAAAAGTTTTCAAGACTTTCCGCTCGTGGGGCTTCACCTACTTCAAGATGGACGGGTTGTACTTCGGTCTGCAGAAGGGGGTGCGCCGCGATCCGGACGCCACCGTCGTCAGCGCCTACCGCCTGCTGCTCAAGACCATCCGCGAGGCGGTGCCGGACGCCCTCATCATGGCCTGTTCGGCGCCCTTCCTGCCCTCCTTGGGGCTGGTGGACAACGTGCGGGTCAGCAACGACACGTCGCGGTATTTCCGCGCCGGGCGGGTCCCGGCCAACGCGCCCCACACCTGCGGCTGCTCCATCGGGGACGCGTTCCACATCACCATGGCGAACTTCTGGTGTTTCGACCGGTGGTTCCGCGCGGATCCCGACGTGGTCATGGCCCGGCAGGACAACGCGTTCTACACCCGGGGCCAGGCGAAGATCTCGGTTTTGGGCGGGATCATGACGGGGATCAGTCTCACCAGCGACCAC
>Ga0310696_10007799_pt1 | contig 12536 bp, 11 predicted proteins | sample AusTroGonzalo_MG_4_FD_203885 | JGI IMG/M metagenome (GOLD analysis project Ga0310696, IMG submission 203885) | Bovine rumen microbial communities from tropical cattle in Woodstock, Queensland, Australia - Gonzalo_02 (v2) (version 2) | ecosystem: Host-associated > Mammals > Digestive system >... | reverse complement strand
TATGCGGAAAAATTTCGTCCTGTCCGATGAATAATCGGGTGGGGGTTGGGAAATGGGAATAGGCGGGACGGAGCTGGATTTACAAGGACTTTGAACGGATTTTGAGGGCGGTTTGAGAACGTCTGCAATTCGGGAAAATCCAGACGCACAAGATCGCGATTCTAGCCAAGTTGGGAAAAATCCCCCGCAGGAGGTCCGCCTCTATGAATAGGACGGTCTGGCACCTGTGGGGGAAATTACTATGGCGCGACGACTACGGTCACAACGTTGGTCTGTGACCGCGATCGTAGCCTGTCTAACGTCCGCTGCAGGGAAACAATCTGCAGGCGCGCGTTGGCTTGAGAGACTATCAGCTCGTCGTTGGTCGCTGGGACGGTGAGTGACGATTGGAGTGCTGATATCCTCGCCTCCAGTGATCGCACGCGATCTGCGGAGGCATTGCGGCGCTTGGCGGCCCGCTCCGCAGCCTCCTCAGGGGTGAGTGCTCGTCGTCGCGAGGCGGTGTCGACATACTCCCAACCGTCAGGGTAGATGTCCACCCGCTCAATGATGCGGGTCGTCTCATTCGTGCGATACTCGGGCACAGGCGCGCCTCCGTGCCAGCGCGCGCGACCGGACGAGGTCTTCATATCGGCAATATAGGCCCAGGCTAGGATCGCGTCAGGTGCCGTGTCGACGGAGGCGGCTAGGATGAGCGCGACCTCATGCTGGGATGCGACACCCGACATGATTACCGCGTTTGTGATGGTCGCGAACTGCGGATAGGTGTCGGATAGAAACGCCGCAGCCTGCCACTCGTCCTGGTAGCCTGCGGATGCGATCCACGCCTTGAGCGCGTCCCACTTGCCCGCGGCCTTTGCCGCTGCCACTATGGCAAGCTTGGAATACTGGACCGCCGGACAGGCCAGGTATAGCGCGGCCGCCAGCATAGTCATCGTTAGCCTCTTCATTGCTGTGCTCCATTTCTTTGGTTGCGTTCTGAAGTCTTGATATCCACACCTACGGGGGTGATCCGTTCGTTGTTCTTGACTGCGCGGACATGATAGACGCCGTTCGTGACGACAGACGGTCCGGGAATCCAGTCGCATTCGACGTAGTACGCGTAGTTAGTCACCTCCCACGGCATGTAGACGGACATCGCGTTCGCCGACATGGGAACGTTTGTCACAACGCCGCCATCCATTTGAGGGACGTTGACAGATCGGCTGAACGCGTGAAGAACGGCGTTGGCGGAGGAGGGCATCCAGACGGGGGTACTCCACGAGAACGATATGCGGCGGGAATCGTTGGTGTCGATTGCGTAGTGCCGGTCGGAGAAGTAGTCGTCCCACACGACGGGCACGGTCGAATCTGGGGGTTTCGTGCCGCCGTAGAGGATGAGCAAGATGGTTAGCATGGCAAAACCCCCAAAACCCCGCCATCCTTGCGTCAGCTCCAGGGTTCGCAGGACTGCCGCCCAGATGCGGCGGGCGAAAACTGCGAAGATTGCCAAGATGCAGATGATGAGTCCGCACACGGCGAGGTAGCATATTCCCCTGCGGATCATGTCGATTTGCGGATCCGTCATGGAGTAGCCTCCAGCGTGAGGTAGGTCTTGCCGCCCGATGTGTACGGGACGATCGAGTACGACTGACCGCCGATCAGTATACCGCCGTCCAATCGCGTTGGCGCGGTGTTGATTATGGCCACGCCACCCTCCTGCGTGACCTTGGCCCTAAGGAACAGTCTTGGAGCCCACACGTCCTGCGCCACGGTGGCGACCCATGCGGGGATCGTGGCGTCGTACGCCCACGATACGGAGAGGCCGAGCGCATCCACCTCGCCGGCAGACTCCTCGTGCCACGCCCCCCTCAGGTCGGTTGCCGCGGAGAGGACCGGCGGGGACGACACCGTGCCGCCGTGCCTATTAGTGGCAGCCGCGTAGATCAGCACAGATCCCGAACTCTGGCGCGGCAAAACATCGCTCAATATCGCGGGCAGGTCATACGAATCCGTCTTGGCGACCTTGAAATGAACATTTCCCTCGTCATCTTGGACCGCCAAAAAGTTCCCATTCGTGTCGCCGCCGAAGCCGACAATGCCGTTGGACGCCAGAACCCAGATTGACGAATCGCCGACATCGACGTATTTGTTGAACTCGCCGCCTCCGGTGAGTATCACTGTGGGCGAGTTGACAATTGTCACCTCGCCCGGTTGCGGGTTATCCGCGCCCCCTGACTGGTATGTGCCCCAGGCTTTCGACGGCATATTGTCCACGGCGGCGGCCACGGTCGCCTCGAGATTCGTCCGGCAGTCGTGTATCAGGTCGTGAACGAGGTTGGTGATCTCCTCCTTCGAGGAATAGACGAGGTTGGTCGCGCCGTTCCTCACCTCCCACAGTTCGAGCGACGGCAAGACCCCCTCGACAGTGCGCATGTAGTTGGTAACGAGGAACCAAACGCTCTCGCCCAGAACGAGCCTGAGGGCTGTATCGGCATTGAGCGCGGCCGTTGCGGCGGTGTTGGACACGGACGCGAGTGCCCCGCTGGTGGCGTAGTTGGGCTTGTCCGCCTCCCAGATCGGGTCGGACTCCTCCGTCAATGGCGGCGTCGGCGACTTGGCCCACGCGGGCACCGTGGGGTCGCTCTCGGTGCGCAGGGCGTTCATCGCGCGGTTGGAGACGGTCTCGTAGTCGCCGGGCGCGGGGGAGACCGCGATGACGATGTTCGAGACGATCTCGGGCGTGACCGTGCCGGCAGCGGATATCTGGGACTGCACGTAGCTTTCAGACGCGAGATGGTCGCCAGTCGGCGCATAGGGCACGACGATGGGCGTGAGGACGAAACTTTGTCCCATCAGGTCGAACATAGTTCGACCATCAATGCTGAGCCTCTGGACCGTGGCGCTTCCGCCGGAGGTGGCTATGGTGTAGTAGCCCAGCGAAACCGACAGGCCCCACTGCTCGCCGGTCTGCGCGTCGGCGTAGATTATCCACATGTTGCCGGATGCGTGCCCGAAGACGCCGTAGTGCGTACCGTCCGCGCCTGAAAGGTCGTAGCCCGTCACCGAGACCGCGTTGGAATAGACCGCGAGGTCGTCCTTTGCGCGGAGGCCGAATGCCATGGACTGCGAGAGGGCGTTTGTGGCGGCGGAGAGGTCGGCGGCGGTGGCCCACGGGGCGTTGGTCCACGCTGCGGCGGCGAAGTCGAGCACCTTGACCGGAAGCGGGATTCCAGGCTGGAATCCCGGGGAAGGATGCATCCTGAGGCGCGCGGCGGCGGAATAGTCCACAGTGCCGTCGGCGTCCACGGCGCGGACGAGGACGTTGTACGCCGCTGCGCCCCAGTCGTTCGAGGCGGCGAAGACGGCGCCCGGGATCTCGCTCCAGGCGTCTGCCGGCGCGCCGTTCGTCTGGACGGCGAGTGAGATTGTCCATCCGTTTGTGGCTGCGGGCTTGCCGTTGACGCGCCAGGCGGGCGCGAAGATGAGGTCCGTGCCGCGGCGCACGTCGAACTGCGCGACGGCGGCGCCCGGGAAGTCGGCGGTCCACGCGAGGGGGCGGGGCGCGGCGGATGCGGAGGTCGAACACAGTTCGACCATCAATGCCAGGGCGGCTGCAAGGTGTCTTAACGGGTGTTTCATGGTGGTTTTCATCCTGATGGTGGGGCTGTTTAGACGATGGCTATTTCCTGTCGATCTGCCTTGATCTTCACGAATCCGCTGGTGCTCACATGCACGACGTCGGTGATGTATTGGCTTTGGGCGGTGATGCCAGACGTATTGGACTGAGACGGCTCTGTGACAATGGCGGCGCCATGTGCACAGGCCACGCCGTTCAATGACGTGAAATCGCCAAGCGCGTAGTACGAAGTGCCCGCGAACACCACGCGGAAGTTGTCCCAAACGTTAGGCACGAGCAAGGAGTCTATGGAAAGCGGTGTCACCGTCAAGGTGTCGTTCCTGGCGTCTATCAACGCGACATGACTGCACGGCACGCCGCCCACGGACGTGAAATCGCCAGCCACAAGGAACCTCCCGGAATCGTTGCCCTTGTACGTTCCAAGTCCCGTGGCCCTTCCCGCGAACGGCAACTCCCGATCGCCCACGACTATCTTGCCGTTCTCTATCGACGCGCACTCCGCATGGTATTGATATAGGACATTGGAATCATATACATTTTCGACGTCCGCGACTTTGGTGACAAGCAGAATGTCGCCGCCGTTACCCCACCGTCGTATCTGTGGAAGGAAATTGACGCTATCTCTGCTGATATCGATGCCGCCAAGTGTATAAATGCCTTCTCGTGTTGAGACGTAGATGGTGGAGTACTTGTGACCCTCTCCAGATGGTGGCACTATGTCGGCACTATCGTACTCCGGAGCCACGAATACGCCGGTGACACCTACGCCTCGCATGAGCGCCTTCCCCGGCGAAGTGTCGTACCAATCAGCCACAATATCCTTTTCGGCCGTGCCCGTTTGCTCGTCAATCAAGTAGGCGGAATCTAGTTCAAACGACACCTTGCTGGATGTGCTGGAATACGTATGAAAGATCCGAAGTGCGGGGAATATCGCACCGCCTTTTTCGCCGCCGATGAACGCAACCCAGCTGGAATCTCCTGCGGCGAAAACTCTATGGGCGCGCAGCCCGGATTCGTAGGAGTTGCCACTTGTATTGATCGTGCTTGAGTCCGGGTAGCCGGTCGTGATCAGTCTGGTCGGGGAAGACGCGGCGTCGGCGGTGACGGTGTCGGCGAAGGTGAACTCGGCGGCGTCGGCCACGAGCATGGCGGAGCCCTCGATAGCGTAGAGGCGCTGTTCATTCGCGGAGTACATGTCCCAGTGGTCGGTGTAGTCCTCGAGGGAGATGTACACCCAGAGGTAAGTTGATTTCTGCTTGTTCTCAGGGAGAGCCGAGAGGTCTATTTCCAGCGTGCCGGCGGCGGCGGTGCTGGCAAGGAGATTCGCGGCCGACTGCGCGAGTGCGGCCCGGACCGTGGCGACGACGGCGCCGCCGCTGTCGCCCCGGACTGCGTTCCAACTGGTATGCGGGGCTGTGACGTTCGACGCGAGCACGGCGACGCGCACGCCGCCCTTGAGGAAGCGGTCGCGGGATATGGGCAGGGACACGGAGGTGATCGGCACTTCCGACCCGGACACGCGCGCCGAGTCCGGGATCTTGAACCGGTACGCGACCATGCCGGCGTATGCGATCTCGGTCATCGCCGAGGCGTCGTAGTTGCCGGTCATCTTGTAGGCGTCGTAGGCGTCGGAGAGATATGTTGACGCCGTGAAGTCGTGGTCGGTGAGCGAGACGGGGACTTCCGCCGCCGCGTGCCACGGGAACTCCTGGAGCGCGGCGAGGTTCTCTTCCATCAGCGCGAGGTATGTGCTCTTGCTGCGCGCGGGGGCCGAGGAGACCTGCGCCACGAAGCGCGTGTAGGGCAGTTTAAGGGTTGTTGCACTCATGTCTGTTCCTTTTTGCAGGGCCAAAGGGAAATGGCGTTTCCGCCGCCGGCGCCGGGGCCGCCGCCCTCGGCGGTTCCTTCGGCGGCTTCGCCGGATATGTCGTTTCCGGGGTCGCCCGCAGACGTGCCGCCGTGCTCCTCGGAGATGCTGTTGCAGTACGATTCGGGGTCGGGCTCGTCGTCGTCGTTGTCGGCGCCATCGACGGTGGCGTCGGACGTGGCCAGGTACTGCACAGTGCTGGTGCCGCCGCTCTCGTCCCTGATTGTTAGCGTGCGCACCTGCATGGTGTCGTCTGTGACCTTGGCGGAGTCCAGCTCGATCGGCTTGCCCGCCGAACCCTTGATGGTGGTCTTAGACTTCACGCCCGGGCAGAACTCGGTGGAGGAGACGGGCTGGATGCCGTTGTCAGGCGCGGCGTCGTCCTCGTCCGGCTCGCCGGTGCGCTGCGGGGCGTTGGATGCGAAGCCGCGCTGGCGGAAGCCGTTGAGGAGCGAGCGCATGTCCTCCGGGGAGACGTGTTCTGGCTGGCCGAAGTGGAGCCGGGCCGTGACGTCGGCGCAGTCGACGTCGATCTCCTGAAGCACGAGACCGTCGCAGGCGTCGCCCAGGGCGGGAAGTTCATCGCCGAGGCGGATGTCCATCCATTCGTTGACGAGGGAGCCGGCGCGCTGTTCGTAGAGGGCCTGCGCGAGACCTTCAGGAAGAGACTCCGATGCCGTGGACGACGATCCTGTCTGCTGCGTGTAGGTCTTCGTGGATGCGTTCGTCACCACGAAGTCCATGGTGAGGTATATCTCGTCCTCCACGTCGTCGGCAGTCTCTATCTTCGCCTTGCAGTGGAAGCGCACGAGCTCGGCCTTGAGGCCGAACTTCCGAAGCGCGCCGACGGTGCAGTTGGTGATGCGGCGCGGGGTGAAGTCTGGCGGAGAGTACCCGAAGTCGGAAATCGTGAGCTGGGAATTGGCTACGTCGTGGAGGCGCGGGTGCTTGGTGCGCCACCACTCCTTCTCGTTCGCGACGCCGTTCACGACGCCGATTTGCTCGGTCTCGACCTCCAGCTTTTCGAAGGAGGTGGAGGAGGTGCCGTGCGCTAGCGGGATGTAGAAGTGGAGGCAGTCGAGGCCGGAGAGGAGGGAGGAATCCTCGGGATAGAACTGGCGGTGCTGCAGGGCGTTGGTGGCCTCGCCCGTCTCGTCGTCGAAGGTGATGTCGACGTCGGAGGTGTAGATATCCACGCATGTGACGGGGTGGGCGTTGTAGTCGTAGCGGCGGGACGACTTGGGGACGGACGCCACATATGAGGCGTCTGAGGCCGTGTCCGGCTCGTCGATGTGGATAGCGGGCGTTCCAGAGGAATAGTCGAAGCGCACGATCTTGCGCGGGAAGAAGCGCAGCTCGCGCCGGATGGCATCGGCGCAGGTGATGTCGCGCGTCTCGTCGAACGGGAGGCAGAGCGGTTCGGCGGCGACGTTCGCGGACGAATACGAGAAGCCGCACTTCTGCGCGGCGAACTGGCATATTTCGCGCAGCGCGTCCGCCATGTCGACGGCTGCCCCGAGCGGTGACTGGTTGAGGACGACGCGCGGCGACGAGAAGAGGACGGAGGACTCGGCATCGGCCACGCCCCACTGCTGCTGGAAGACGAGCCGGGCGAGGCGCGCCCAGGGGCCGAGGCACGTGACGGTCTGCGCGCGATCGTCGCCGCGCGAGAGATTGTCCGCTATTTTCTCGACGGTTCCGACGAAGACGGTGGCGATGCCGTACACGACGGTGACGGAGTCGGTGGATGAGAGCAGGCCGGCGGGGATGTCCACCAACTCAAGCTCGTCGGCGGCCTTGGATGCGAAGCGGAGGCGCGTGCCGGCGCCCGGGAAGAACTCCTGGGATCCGTTCTTCAGGAACCGGAAGGCGCGTCCGGAGCGGGCGGCGATGGCTGTGTTCTGCGCGGGCGTCATACGTGTCAATCCGCCGGGGCGGCCTCCGCCTGGTAGTTCTTCTGCCTGTTTTCCGCGCCCTGCACGGCTTTTGCAAGGGCTCTTATCTGTTCGTTGATTCCTGCGATGGTGGCGGCGACGCGCGCTGCGACGCGCTCCATCTCGGCCTTGGCCTCGCGCGCCTCGGCCTCCTCCTTCTGGAGCGCGGCGAGTGCGCCTTTCGCCTCGCGGGATCCGCCGCCGCGGTTCGCGACGGCCATGTCGTATGTGTTGCGGGCACGGAACACGTCCTCGTTCTCCCGCGCGTACGCGTCGGCCGCGGCCTGAGCGCGCGCCTCCTCCGAGCGGGCTGAAGCCCGCAGGTCCGATATCTTCGCATTTCCCCTGCTGATTGTGAGGGCGTCGGCGGCGCGCTGCTCCTCCTTGCGCCTGACCTCGGCCTCCGCCTTCTCGCGGGCGAGCGTGGCGCTTTCGGAGCCGCGCCTACCGGCGATGTCCGCTGCGGCGCGCTTCACGTCGGAGACTTCTATCTGCCCTCCCAGCGCGTCTTTCCTCTCCTCGGCGCGGGCGGCCTCTTGACGCAGGCGCTCCGCTTCCTTGAGCTTGGCGTCCTTCTGCTCTTCAAGCTGCTTTATCTCGGCCTCCAGTTCTTTGGCTTCGGCCTTGGCCTCGGCGCGCTTCGCGTCTCCGGCCCCGGTTCGGGAGTCGCCCACCCTGCCCCAGTTGAGCGACACGATGTTCTGCAGGTTCTTCCCGAAACCGGACCAGAAGCCCGTCGCGTCCTCGTCGTTCTCCGCGTAGCTGCGGGTGACGGCGTCCGATCGGCGGCGCTTCGCCTCCGCGATGACGCGGTCATCCTCGGCTAGGCTCTGCACGATGTCGTCCGCAGCCTTGCGCTTGGCATCCGCGTCGCCCTGCAGACGCTGCCTCTCATAGACCACGTTCTCCCTGCCGCGCGACGCGGCGAGAGAGCCGCGGCGCTGCGAGTAGCGGGCGGAGATCTCGGCGCGCCGCTGCTGGGCTACCGGGTCGCTGCCGTCCACCGCGTCTAGTTCCCTCTGCTCCGCCAGGTCGAGCTGCGCATCCTCGAGGTCGCGCGCGTTCTTCACGGAGATGTCCAGCATCTCGTTGGAGTGCTGGGCCGCATCAGCCGCGCGCTTGGTCACCTCCTCCAGCTCCTTGTAGCTCTTTGCGAGGGCGTCGATAGCCTCCTTGTGGGCGGCCTTGTCCTGCGCGGCCTTCAGGGCCTCCGCCTCCTTCTTGGCAGCGCCGAAGCTCTCCTTGAGCCTTCCGATCGCGCCGATCAGGCCGGTGATCGCGCCCACCACGCCGAACCCAGCCAGCACGCGCCGCAGCATGCCCGCCGCGTTCGACACCTTACCCAGCGCCGCCGTCATCTGCCCGGCGCCGGATTCGCCTTCCTTGGCGAATTCCTTGGCCTTTTTCTTGAGCTTGTCCAGCTCCTTCTCCGTCTGGACGCCGCCGGAGAGGTCCGCCTCAAGCCCCACTGTGATCCTGGTGTCGTAGTCGCGTGCCATTGCCCTATCCCTGGATGGTGTAGTTCACGTGCACGGTGCGGCCGACGAGGGCGGCGACGCGTTGCGTCACCACGCTCTTCGGGCCGAACACGTTGGTGCTGTCGAACTTGAGCTGCCCCTCGCTCGCCTCCGATAGGAAGGACCCGGAGAGATACGCGAGCGCGTCCGCCACGCTCCCGTAGGTGCGCGTGACGCCGAACGAGACGACGCCGGAGTCGCAACGGATGTGCTCGGGCTGCACTCTGTCCGCGCCGACGAACTCGCGGACGGCGGCGCCCGGCGATTCGGCGATGCGCAGGTCGGCGGGCCCCACCGGCGAGCCGGTAGAGTTGCGCGTCTGTCCCTCGACGAGGTAGGTGCTGCCGAGCGTGATTGTCATTTCAAGTCTCCCTGCCGCGCCTTCGCGACGGCCTTCTGGATGTGCTTCCAGATCGCGTCCCAGCCGGTGGCGGCGATCTCGCCCTGCGACGGCATGAGCGACGGATCGCGCCGCTGCACCACGCCGTCCACGAGCGTGTAGAGGAGGGTCGGAGCCTCGTCGTCTTTATAGCCGAGATAGATGTTCTGATATTCGGAATACCGGCGCGGGCTCTTCTGCGTCATGTGAGATCCTTGCGCCGCAGGTCGAAAGACCTTCCAACCCAGCGCCCTGACTTCCGCAACTTTTCTTCCGTATGCTATTGCCGCCTTCGGGAGGGTCAAGAAATCCTTGCCGGGCCCCGGGCGGATCTGCACGTCCTCCCACGCGCGCTTCAGCCCTGGGATGGGTATGCGCACCTCCGCGCCGTTGGAGTCGGCGGTCATGGTGATCGCCGCCGCACCTTTCTCGTAGTGGCCTGTGGGGCGGGCGAGGAGGCTCTCGGCCGTGTGGTGCTTCGCGTGCATGTACGAGCGGATGTGGCGCTGGACATGGTTCATCACGGCGCGCCCCGCCACCGAATAGACCTCCGCGCGCGACTCCGGGCGGAGGGCGCCCATCACGGCGTCCACCACGTAGTTGCTCTGGTATGCCACGTTAATCCGCATTGCAACACCTATGCAAGGTCGCTGAATATGTCCTCGTCGAAGCCGAGGCGCGAGACGGCGTCGGCGATGTCCGACTCCGACGGGGAGAGGGATGGTGCGGGGACAGTGGCAGACGCGGAGGTCTGCCACTCCAGGCCGAGTTCGATCGCCTCGTCGCGCGAGACATCCGCCCAGGAAAGGCCGCTGTTGAAGGCGAAGGGCGGGTATGGGTTGCCAAGAGTGTCGCGGAATCCGCCCGCGCCGTCGCCCAGAGCCTGCCAGATGGGCGAGGATTTGAGCGCGACCATGCGCGCCGTGTGCCGCGCGACGCCCTCGTAGCCCACGGCCTCGGCGGCGGACTGCCACCGCTGCGGCCAGTCGGCGCGCGGCATCGATCGGCCCACGAACCTGACAAGCTCATGGGCGGGCCACTCCTCGAGCGTGGCCGGTGTCTCCGCAGCCATGTTGGCTACGCTCGCCGCCATCTGCCGATGCGTGTCGATGATGAGATCGAGGCGGCGGATGCTCGCCGGGTTCGCGATGCCGCCGCCGTCCAGCGGAGAGTGCCCCATGCGCGCAAGGCTCGCGAGCAGTCGCTCGCGCGCCGTCGCCTGGTTGATCTCGCCCGCGACGACCCCCGCGCACACGTCGCGGATGACGGCGAGGTGGCGCAGATCCTCCATGCGGGCGGAGAAGATGGACCGGCGGAGGATGTCGGCGGCGATCTGCTCCTTCACCTCGTCGCTTCCGAGAGAGGTGGGCAGCAGCTCCTTTATCCGTATGATCTGCGCCGGGTCCATTGCGTGGCCTTACGATGAGGATGCGGGCGTCATCGCGACGGAGAACACCGCGCCGGGCGTGCCCTGCGAGAACGCGCGGTGGGCGATGAACTGCACCTCGCCCGCGCGGAGCGCGGTGTTGCCCCACTGGAGCGGGCCGCGCAGCATCGTGGCGTTCTTGAGCGTGACGGTGAGGCCGCCCGCGCCCGCGATCACGAGGTCGTTCGCGCCGGTCAGCGACGCGCCGCGGTCCTTGGCGATCGGCAGCGCTGCGAGTATCTGCGCCTCGGTGAGACCGAGCGGAGTGCATGTGGCCGTGCACTTGACGCCCTTGATGGTGTAGTCCACAGTGCCGAGCAGGTCGGTGGTCACGGGCTCCAGCTGGATTTCCGGCGTGACTGTCCAGCCGTCGAGGGTGTCGAGGATGGAGAGCGCGCCGTATGTCGCGGCGTACTGCACGCCGACGATGCCGGAGGGGTCGGGGCCGCCGGCGGCGTAGGTGGCGGAGCCGGTCGTGAAGAAGGAGCTGGAGTCGCTGGGCTTCTTGCCGAGGCCGAGCAGGGCCGTGAATACGGCCTCGCCGAAGGCGGTCTTGACGGGCGAGAGCAGGAGCGGCGGCATCTGCGTGAGCGCGGCGTTGACGAACGTCACCTTCGTGCCGGACACGGAGTGGACCATGAGCGGGACGTCGGCGTCCGGGAACACGCGCGCGCCTATGGACGGCGTGCCGTAGGGGTAGAGCAGCTCGAGCAGGTCGGCGGAGAGCTGGCCGCAGGGCGTGAGCTTGATCGTCCCGATCTGGTCGGTCTTGATGGTGTCGAGCGTGCCGCTCACTGAGGAGGGAATCTCCTGCGAGGAGCTTTCCACGTCGGCGGTGATGCCGGTGGCGTCGAAGATCGTCTGCTCGTCGTCGTCGCCCGGGTTCCAGACCACGGTGCCAGGGCCGCGCAGTATGTTGGTTCTGTTGATTACCATTGGTTATCCTTTTGTTGCGTCCGTCAGCTGGTACTGCTGGCGGAACGAGATGGAGTAGACCACGCCGCGGCCGTCCTCCTGGACGGCGGGCTGGATGCCCGGATTGGCGAGGGTGAGGACGCTGCAGGCGTCGTCGGCCACCTTCTCCATGTTGAGGAGCCATGCGATGCGCTGTGCGGCGGCGAGGCCGTGCATGGCGTCGGGGCGTTCGCGGTTGAGGTCGGGGATCTCCGTGAGGTTCACCACGAGGTCCGCGATGCCGACGGCGTTCTTGGCGGCGCTCGACTGCGGGGACCACTTGGGGAGCAGCACAATCGCGCAGAGGCCGTCCGCAACGGCGGCCTCCACCTCGGCGAAGGCGTCGCCCTTGTCCTCCACCACGGCCTTGCAGCCGGCGGCGGAGAGGACGGGGTCGGCGTTGATCCGCTCGACGGCGAAGCGCTGGAGGACCACGAGGTCCATCACAGACCCTCCAGCTTTGCGGCGGAGACGCGCGGGCGCGTCTCCGCCACGACTTCGATCGCAGGGCCGCTTGTCGCGTCCGTGCCGTCGGAGCCGTAGGACTCCGGCGTGATCTCTCCGGCGGCGATCTTCGCGAAGTAGGCCTCCGCGCTCTCGCGTGCCTTCTGGCGCGCCTCGCTCACCGGGAGCGAGAAGCGCTTGAGAAGATCCACCACGAGGTAGTCCATCGCCTTCGAGACCGTGCCGGATGGAATCTCGAACGGCACCGGCGACATGCGCACGTTGCCGTTCGAGCGAAGCGCGTCCCGCACGAAGTCGCACGTGCGCTCGATGAGACGCCGCACCACGTCCGGGGAGAACCCGGACGAGCGCGAGTAGGCGTCCGTCTCCTTCTGG
>Ga0310696_10007798_pt1 | contig 12537 bp, 10 predicted proteins | sample AusTroGonzalo_MG_4_FD_203885 | JGI IMG/M metagenome (GOLD analysis project Ga0310696, IMG submission 203885) | Bovine rumen microbial communities from tropical cattle in Woodstock, Queensland, Australia - Gonzalo_02 (v2) (version 2) | ecosystem: Host-associated > Mammals > Digestive system >... | reverse complement strand
GTATTATAAAGATTGATTAAAGAATCATCGAACTCAATCATGCCGTAATAGTCACCTTTCTTGATACACTCGTGAATATCATTGATATTATTATCAAGAATATGCTTTTTAATTTTGGCGGTAGGCAACATAATTTCAATAGCAGGAACAAGGCCTTTGCCGTCTTTTCTAGGTAATAAGCGTTGTGAAATAACCCCTCTAAGCAAATCTGCTAATTGGAAGCGGATTTGACCTTGTTGCTCAGCAGGGAAAGTTTCAATAATTCTGGTTAAAGTCTGCACGGCATTGATTGTGTGCATTGTGGAGAAAACAAGTTGCCCTGTTTCCGCTGCGGTAATAGCAGCGCGGATAACTTCGGCATCTCTTAATTCGCCAAGTAAAATGACATCAGGATCTTGCCTCATTGCATATTTTAAAGCAGCGGTATAAGAAAGAGTATCTGTTCCTAAAGCAAGTTGGCTGATAACAGATTTTTTATCCTGATGGACGAATTCTATCGGGTCTTCAATAGTTAAAATGTGTGCGTGGCGTGTTTGGTTAATTTGGTCTATCATAGCCGCTAATGTTGAAGATTTACCGGAACCAGTCATACCGGTTACCAAAATAATACCGCGGCGGTTATTTGCAATATTCTTTAAAATATCTACCGGCAAGTTTAATTGCTCATAAGTAGGAATATTTAAAGGGATATGGCGGATAGCCATACAAATTTTACCCATTTGTCTAAAAATATTAAATCTGAAACGACCATATTCTTTTGCATCCAAAGCAAAGTCAACACTCATATTTTGTTCGAAAAGTTTCTTTTCTCTGTCGCCCATAATAGAGTTTGCTATTTTCTTTACATCATCATTGGTTAAGAAAGTATTTTCAATAGCCCTCATTTTTGTGTTCATACGAACAAAAGCGACGGAATTGCCCCTTATATGCAAACCTGTTGCCTTGTTATCTACAACTGTTTTTAATAATGCCTGTAAACCTATTGCCATAATTATTTTTCCTCCACTTTTCTGCGTAAATATGCGGGTCTTAGCAATTCCAAACGCCTTGCTCTGAGATTAAAAGAATTGGAATTTCTCAAAGAATTGGCATTGGAATTTAAAGGAGAAGGGATATGCCTTCTTCTTAATCTTATGGTGTTTGGCATAAGACCGCCTTGAAAACCCGTCGCTATAACGGTTATTTTTAATTCCCCTGAGGGAAGACTGCTATCATGCATATAACCAAATTTGATAAAAGCACTTTTTGTTGCTGCTTTATTAACGCGGCTTACTGCTTCTTGCTGCTCCAACATCGTAATTTTATCTGCCGAAGAGAAGAACACTATTACACCTTTTGCGCCTGTTATATCGGAATGTTCAAGTAAAGGTGAGTGTATAGCCTGTTCAATTGCTTCTAAATATCTTTTAGGTCCTTTTGCTTTGCCTATACCAATAAGAGCATGGCCTGATTTAAGCATAATTTTTTTTAAATCATTATAATCAATATTTATTTTACCCGGTTTTAAAATAACTTCGGAAATACCTTTTACCGCTTGAAGCAAAACTTGGTCTGCAAGTTTATAGGCTTCTTCGGTGCTGGTATCAGTATTGATATTTTCGCAAATTCTATCGTTGGGAACGACGATTACGCAATCTGCATATTTGCGCAATTCTTCAAGACCTTTTTGGGCAATTTCCTCTCTTGCGTAACCTTCGCTTTCAAAAGGACGGGTAACAACCCCTACGACTAAAATATCATCGCCGTAAGTTTCTTTGGCAATACGGGCCAGTTCAGGCGCAACACCTGTTCCTGTTCCGCCACCCATACCGGCTGTAATAAAGAGCAAATCTGTATCTTCAACTAAAAGCCTTAAAGAATCACAAGATTCTAAAGCGGCTTCTTTACCTTTAACGGGATCTCCTCCGACTCCAAGACCTTTAGTTAACCTTTCCCCCACTTGTAAGCGGAAAAGGGCTTTGCTGCCCATTAAGGCTTGAGCATCGGTATTAACGGCAATAAAATTGACATCTTTTATACCGGCTTCCACCATTGTATTTATAGCATTGCCGCCACCGCCGCCGACACCTACACATTTTATTTTTGCTTTTTTGCCTTCAAACTGAGTTGTTGTTTCAAAAATTGATTCAAAATTATCAAGCGCCATATACTAACCACCAAAAATTTCAGAATTTATTATTTTTCTAAAAAAGTTTTTACAAACTTTCATAATCGGAGATTTGCTTACTATTTCGGACTCTTTTTTCTGATCAAAAATTTCCCTTTTTGTTACATATAAAAGCAAGGAAATTGCCGTTGTATATTTGGAGTCAAAAAGTTCTTCTTCCGCATCAACAAAATCTCTGGAAATAAGACCGCGGTGTATTTCTTTTACGCCTAAAACTTGGGAAGCCAAATTTTCAATACCGGGCATAGCACTGCCGCCACCGGTAATAACACCGCGAGTAATTAAATCTGAAAGATCGCTTTCAATAATACAATCTCTTACTGCCTCAAAAAATTCCTGCATACGGGGTTGGATAATATCTAACAGAATAGTTTTCTTAAAAGGAGTAATGGTTTTGCCGTCAAGAGAAGGCACTCGGACTTCTTCTTCCTGGGCATCTTCATTATATCTGGGGAAGCATAAACCTGATTCTTCTTTAATTTTTTGCGCATTTGCCGTTGAAGTATTAAAAGCCGCAGCAATATCGGAAGTAACCAAATCACAACCGAAATTAAATTCTTTAGAATATTGCAAAATGCCGTCTGCACAGATACCTACTGAAATCGTTTGACCGCCAAGGTCAATTAAAATTGCACCTAGTTGTTTTTCTTCTTTACGCAAAACATTCTCGCATAAACACATAAGGCCGTAATAGGTATCATCAATCCTAAGGCCAATATTTTCTATCGGTTTTTGCAAATTCATTAAGGCTGAAGAATGGCCTGTTACTATATAAACATCTACATCTAAAGAAGTAAGGGCAACCATACCTTCCGGATTGGGAATACCTCTTTGTTGTTTATCAATGGTAAAACCTTGCGGAATAACATTAACAATTTCATTATCGCTTTTTATGGATACTCCGCTGGCATTTTCAATAACTCTCTTAATATCTTCGCTGGTAACTTCTTTATCAGCGCGAGAAATATTATAAGAACCCTGGCTCTTCATTGATTGTAAATGTTCACCGCGTAAGGCTATATAAAGACCTCTTAAAACCTGCCCGCCTGATTTTTCTTCAAGTTGTCTTATAACATTTGCTACGGCAGAACTTACTTGTTTAATATTTGTTACAATACCTTCTCTTAAGCCTTCACAAGGAACAACTACACCTGCAACAACTTTTAATTTGCCTGTTTCCTGGTCCATATAGGCACTGACAGCAGTAATTTTACCGCTGCCTATATCCATACCTGCTATTAAATTTAATTTTGCCATACTTACACCTGCGTACTAAGATAAATCTTTCCGTTTTTAAAATAACCGAAATCTATTTTATAAGGTTTTTTGAAACCTCTTTTTTGTGATACTTCTATTATATCTTTTAATGCAACTATTTTATCATTATACAAATCAAAAAGCCCCATAGCAACTACCGAGCCATCTTTAAAGAAGAGTGTAAAAGTTTCTTCATTTAAATTTACTTCTACAAAATCAAGCCCTGTCAGTGAACTTTTAGAAAGGTCTTTTAATAATTTTACCAATTCTTGCGGCAAAAAAGAACCTTTTATTTCCTGATCTGTTTTAATTTGTAAAATATTCTCGGGAATTTGGGCCTTTTCATAATTAAATAATACGCCTGTATCGGAAAGCAAATAAGGCTGTTCTTTTACCTGTATTTTACCCAGAACTTCATAATTTTTTGCTTTTATGGTTAGTTTTTTAGAAAAGAATCCCCTTTTAACTTCAATATCCTGAACTTGGACAAGTTTGGTTTTTAAAGAGTTTTGCAAATTTTTTGCATCTTCGTTTGAGATAAGGGTATCTTCTTTAAAAGAAAGAATATCTTTTATTTGCTGTTCGGTATCGGCATCCTGCGCCTGCACAATAAGAGTTTTTGCCTTCCAGGTGAACCACTGGCTTTTATGTTCAAAAAGATATTCAAAACCTTTGCTAAGACACCAGTAAAGCAAAAATAAAAATAGACAAATTGTTAATAGTAAAAATAAGGCTTTTATTCTGCGTTGTTTACGCCTTTTTGCACTAATAGGGGCAAATGTTTTTCTTTTTAGAGGTTTCTTTTTAAGATACATACAACTTCCACAGAATAAAATTTTTTGAATTGTAAGTGCCAAAAAATGGGCGGAAAGGGATTTGAACCCTTAAGCCCTTTCGGGCATACGGTCCTGAGCCGTACGCGTCTGCCAATTCCGCCACCCGCCCAATAGAGATATTATAGCAAAAAATCGCCCTGCTAATATATATTAAAATATCCCTCGGCTATACCGGGAGATATTTATAATTAATAGTCTAATTCTCTACCATCTACTACACTACAATCTCCATGGCTACATGTATAGCTCACGCAGACATTCCCTTCCATCTCTCTACAAATTACAAATATGTATCCGCTATTACCAGCGAGATATTTGTTAATATAACTATACCAATTACTATCATTACCTTGATTTGCATTAACGCAAGTATCACTTTCATAATCATAACTTCTACAGTTCAAAACCCACACAGAGCCATCTGGATCCATAGAGAAAATAACATTTGTTTTATTGGCTCCAGAACAATTTTCCGGATCATCATATCCACAATTGGTATAAACTATTCTATTATCTGAAAAATAACCTTTAAAACATCTACCTGGAGAACTCATGGATGACCCCCCAATACGATAAACTTCCTTATGCTGATAACTAGGTAAACAATATTGAAATTCTGATTTCCCCGTTCTATTGTTTGTACGCATATTACAAGATGTCATATTACTTTCATAAGAAGCAACTCCTAATCTGTTCTGCCACATAGTTGTTAAATTTCCAGAACATTCTTCCCAATGTGGATTATTGTAGTCTTGCCCTGCTTCAAGTCCTAATCTTTCGCATATGTTATCATCTTCATTAGTGGCAGAACAGGTTATTTCGTTTGTGTCATAATCTACATATAAAGTATAGTCATTATTTTTGCGTACTGCTTGGGCTTGTTCCGTTCCAAGTATAAAATCAAAATACTGATTGTCAAAAGTACTACCACTGGCCTCATTATCTTCCGAAAAATTCTTTAAAGTTATATCCAAATTATCAATTTGGTCGGAATATTCTTGGTTTTGAAGTTTATGCCTTTGCTCGGCTTTAGCTATAGTACCAAGCAAGTTAATAGATTTTACCGCTCTTGTCTTTTCTATCGCTCTAAAATACATAGGCAAAGCCATACCGGCAAGCACACCTATTATAAGAACTACTATAAGTAATTCTATAAGGGTAAAACCCTTTTTCTTTTTCTTATTTTTATCTTTCATAATTTTTCTCCGTTAATTTTAATTTTCACTTAAAATCTTCTCTATTTTTTCCGTCATTCTCGAAAGTTTTTATCGGGAATATTCTCCACTTTTTATTTTAAAAGATGACGTGATGCCCAACAAAAACACTTGGGTATGACAAATGTAAGGTATTATCTTTATAATATCTTTTTATAAATTCATAATTATATTTTCACTAAACACATGCCACGCCACTTACCTAACTATTATAAAATATTTTTGATATTTATGCCTTTTTCAAGAGATATTTATTACTTTAACTAAGGTCTTTGGACAAGCGGTTTTCTTGCAGGTTCTTTTTTGCTTTGGTTAATTTCGCCGTTATCCAAAATCAAATCAGGCGTGATAATAGAATAACCCACCCCGTTAGCAATATCATTATAAACCTGCATCTTATCAGAAGCATATTTTATATCCCTGAGATTTCTTGCATCTAAATAGGCCAGTTCGCCATAAACAGGTGTTTTTTCGCCGGTTTGGGAATCTATCATATAACCAAAGAAAGTTCTTTCATCTCTTGCTTTAATTATAGGGCAGGCCTTTAAACCCTGCTCTGCACAAAAAGTTTGAAAAGTCTTTAAGAAATCTTCTTCAGCGATAGTTTTGCGGGCAAGCAAAATTAAATTAGAAGGCGTTGCAAATACACTTGAAAACATATAATAATAGCGCCCGTGGCCATTAGATTTATTATTGTTTTTCGTCAAAGAAGCAGTAAAGGGTAAATCTTTTAAAATGCCGTTTTCAATAATTTGTATTTTTTGGGCTTTAACACCTTCTTCATCAATTTCATAATAACCGGCAAGTTTTTTATTATTGAAAGTTTTTCTTAACGGGTCATCAATAACATCAAAGCCTGAACTAAAAACTTTTAAGCCGAGTTTATCTGCGAAATCGCCCATATAAGAATAAGAATCATTAGTACTGCTAACCTTTTTGGTAATACTGATGCCTCTTTGCAAAACTTCAAGCAAACCTGCAGCCTGTGCTCCTTCTAACAAAATCGGCCCGATATAAGAACCCATTTTTTTTGCTTTTTGCAAAGAAATTACTTCCTTAGAAAAATCTTCGGCCGATTTTTCAAGTTCTTCTAAAGAAGGAACATCTTTGAAATCTGCATAAATTGCAGATTTATTTAAATTAAATTCAAAGCCATCATCAAGACGCCCTTTTGCCATAAAAATTATTTCTATAAAATACCTGTCTTGCAAATATTTTGAACCGCGGCTGCTTACAAAATAAGACGGCATAAATTTGATATTTACTAAAGTTTTAAATTCTTCTAATTTTGAATTTGCCCCCTTGGCGCTTGTTTGTTTAACTACATTTTGCCAATATTCGCTATCAACAACAGGAGCAGTTAAAGTATCAAAATATTCCTGTGCGGGATAGAAAGAAAAATCGGCATATTCCTGAATAATATGTTTGTTTTTCTTATAGGCTTGTTTTTCATTTAACTGGGCAATGGCATTTTTATAAACGCTGTCGCTTATCTGCCATAAAAATTTGCTTACGCCTTCATTATTTAAAGTAAGCGGAGGATTTGCTACCTGAGGCAAACTAACCGCCGGAGAGAAAAAGGAGTTATCTTCTTTTGGAGTGCCGACTCTCATTTGGACGTCGTAATCAGGATAAAAAGTTTTATTTACTCTTGTTAAAACACCTTGATTTGCGCCGAAAACATATTTTGTATAAGGTATTATTTTATAAGTAATAAAATACGGCGCAGCAAATTTATCCATTTTTAAATTATTTAAATTGCGCTTCATCTCTTTTTGCATTGCATTAAAAATTTCCTGCTCGGAAGCGGGCAATTTTTGTGTGGTATTTGCAGCGAAAATATTTAAATTTAAACTTAAACAAATAATAAAAAACAGAAACTTTTTCATTTTATTTATCCCCCTTAGGTGCTTTAAGTAAAGGTAATTTTGAAGAAGATTTGTGAACCTTTTCAATTTCAATTTCGCTTATAAGCAAACTCGGCGCAATAGCAGAAACCGGCACCCAGCCAGATTCTGCACCGCAAGAGCCGTTAAAAACTTGATAGTCATTACCGGCAGCAATAATTTTATTAAAACTTGCAAGCGGTGTGCCTACAATATCAACACCGCGGATAATTTCATCGGGTCTATCATCCGGATAAACTTTATAAACCAGTAAAGGATTAACCTTAAATGCTTGCGGAGAACTTGTATCTATCATAGTAAAACCGCCGGAAATATCCTCAATATAAAGGCCATAAGGTTTGTTTTGGCGTTTAATTTCTTCCTTCAATTTTATTTTTAATTCTTCAGGAGTAATTGTTTGGCTTGCTTTTACATAAGTATTGCCCATACGGGAAATAACTTTTCTGCCTGCGGCTTTTCTGCCATGGCCGTTAGATTTAGGGAAATTTTTTATAGGGCTTCTTGCCATAAGGAAATTTTTCAAAATGCCGTTTTCAATTAAAGTAACATTTTCTGCTTTGGCGGCTTGGTCATCATAAAGATAATAACCGCGCAAATCTACCCCTTCAAAAGTAGCCATTGTCGGGTCATCGTAAACGCTGATTAAAGGTGATATAACCTGTTGGTTTATTTTACCGGTAAAAGTTTGGCCAAACTCGTCATCTTTTTGGCGGCTGCCTTCCATACGATGGCCTAAAATTTCATGGAAGAAAACTCCTGCCGCACGGCCGCTTAAAATAACCGGTCCGTGGAAAGGTTCCGCCACAGGCGCATTTTGTAAAACTCTTAACTCTTCAATAGATTTTTTTATATCTGCTTTTACTTTTTCTTTTGAAGGCAAATTATTTACATCAAAAAAATCATAATTATTATTACGCGTCAATTTCATACCATCATTATTTAAGGTTTCCAAGATATAACCAAGTCTGACAAGTCTTTGCGGACGGCGCATTTTATTACCTTGGCTGTCAACAAAAAATACTACTTTATCTTCTATGGTAAAAGAAACATAGGAAGATAAAATAAAATCTTTCCCTTTAAAAAGTTCGGAGTATTCATTTATTAAAGAAATTATCTCATCTTCATTAAAATTTAAAGATTCTAGAGTTTGGCAGAAATTTGTTTTTTGTAAAAACGGAGCAGAAAAATCATCAGAATTATCACTTCTTGTTGAAGCGCTTGCACTATTAGATTTAACTTTTTCATAGTCGGACTGGGCTTGTTTAACGGCTTGTTCTGTTGCCTGCCAAAGAACATTTTGTAAAACCTTTCCATTTTTATCAAGCGGAGTTAAACGGGAAGAACTTTCTCCATAACTATAACGATACCCTTTTAAAGGCCTTGTATTATCCATCTTTTCACTACCGACACGGACATCAACATCCAAAACAGCAGTATCAGAAAAGTTTTGTTCGCTTAATTTGCCTAAAGAAGAATAATAACCATAATTTTTGCTATCCGTTATCATGTAAGAAAGAAAATATACAGGCGGTTTTTGCTTTTTTAGAACTTTCATTGAACGTTCAATTTCTTTTTGCATAGTATTAAGAGTTATATCTTTAGAAGCCTCACAGGCAAAAGACGGAATAAATAAAGATAAAAAGATAGATAAAATTATAAATTTTCTCATAGAAAAATCCTCCTTTTCTTATTATAGCATTTGCTAATCTGCTTTTTTAATGCTAAACTTGTTTAATAGTAGGGAGGATGTACTATGAGCGAAATATTTTATGTTAGCAGAAAGAACTACGAAAAACTCCGCCAAGACCTTGAAGCCCTAAAAAAACAAAAAGCACAACTTTCAAATGAAATTGGGGAAGCGGCTAGACAAGGCGATTTAAAAGAAAATGCGGAATATGTCGCTGCTAAAGAAAAACAGGCCGAAACTTTGGCTAAAATAAACGATTTGGAAATTAAATTAAGGAATGTCCGTATTACAGACGATTTAAACGTGGATAAAACACAGGCAAGAATAGGCGCAACCGTTACTATTGAAGATTTATCCGATGGCGAATTAACGACCTATACTCTTGTCGGCTCTATGGAAAGCAACCCGGATAAAGGGCTTTTATCCGTTAAATCGCCATTGGCAGGGGCTTTGCTAGGCAAAAAGGAAGGCGAAACTTTTGAACTTGCTTTGCCTAAAGCAAAACTTAAATATAAACTTGTAAAATTGGAGTATAAATAGGAGAAATTATGAAAACAACTGATATTGAAACTTTAGCAAATAACACAATGCAACCTTTTGTAATGCTCTACAATAAGACAATAGAACTTTTGCCAGGCATTATCGTTGCTTTGTTAATGCTTATTTGCGGATTGCTTTTATCTAAAGGAATAAACTCTGTTCTAAAAAAGGCTTTTAATGCTATAAAATTAGATGCCTTCACAGGTAAAATAGGCGTTAATGATGTCCTAACAAAAATAGGTTTTAGCAAAAGTCCTTCTTATATGATTTGCTTCCTTACTTCTTGGGCAATAATGCTGTTTTTTATTATGATGGCTGCCGATAGTTTGGGGCTTGATATTATCCGCCAGATATTATTAAAATTGTTAGTCTTTATACCTAATATTCTTGTTTGTATTGTTATTTTGTTTGCAGGCCTTTTATTTGGCCGCTTTACGCAGAAAATGGTAGAAAACTCCGCTAAAGCCAATGGTATTAAAGGCGGTGTTTTATTTGCAAAAATAGCCAATATTATCATTATTGCTTTTGCAGTTATTTTGGCCTTACAGCAAATAAATATAAACTTTGTTTTGATTAACAATCTTATTTTGATTATGTTTACTTCCGTAGGACTTGCTTTTGCTCTAGCATTCGGCCTTGGCGGTAAAGCCGTTGTGGAAGATTATTTAAGAGATTTAATCAACAAAACAAATGAAGAGGAAAAAAATATTAAAGAAAATACAGAAGAAGAACCCGCAGAAAAGAAAGGTAAAAACAAAAAATAAAAAACTTCTTTTATAAAACTTTAAAACCCCGCTTTTTGTAAGCGGGGTTTATTTTGTGATAAATAGTTATATTTAAATTACTTTATTCTCTGTCAATAACTGCTACATATCCAAGGACAGAAACGATAACAAAGGCTAAAATGCTATAAGAAATCCACCAAAGTCTTTGCCCTGTTAATTGTGGCAAGGTAATGGCTTCCCAAACAAAAGAACATAAAAGCCGGACTATAATAACCCAAACAAAAGCAATCAGTATTCTAAAAAGAACATCCAAAAGCCCGATAAAAATACCTTTACTAAAAGAAACTTTAAAAGAATTTAAAAATTTGTTCATAATAAGATTTTAAACTATTAACGCCCAAAAAGTCAAGGCTTTAATGAATATTTAGCATCTCCTTTGCATTTGTAAAGACTTCATCGACACTGATATCTTTCATACATTTAAAATGGCCTTGCGGACATTTTTTACCGCCGTGTAAAGCACAAGGACGGCAAGGCAAATCTTTAACTTCTACAACTCTGTGGCCTTTGCCATAAGGGAAAAAGCCTAACTCTTTTGTAGTTGGTCCGAAGATTGCTAAAGTAGGCACGCTGAAAGCAGTTGCTATGTGCATAGGACCGGAGTCATTTGTAACAAATAATTTAAAATGTTTCATTATTGCCATTAACTCCGAAAGAGTTGTTTTACTGGCTAAATTAACAGGATGCACTTTGGAAAGACGGCAAACCTGTTCGCCGAGATCAACATCTTTTGGTCCACCTACAATAACGGCTCTAAGACCAAGTTCTTTTTCCACCCTTTCAATAAACTTGGCGTAATTTTCGGCCGGCCAACATTTTGTAGGCCAAACAGAACCCGGATGAACGCCGATAATATCTTTGCCTTCTAATCCTGCCTCTTTTAACATTGTCAAAACATTTGCTTCGGCATCTTGGGAAGATTCATTCATTTTTAATTCTGCATTGGCAAAATTTTCATTAACAATACCTTGAAGCAGAGATAAATTTCTTTCCGCATCATGTATAAGCCAAGAAAACGGCAAAGTTCTGGTGTATAATCTTCTTCCTTCGCTGTTAGAAAAGCCTATGCGGATTTTAACACCGCTAAGCCAAGCAATAAGGGCACTTCTGAAACTTCTGTGCGGAACCAAAATAACATCAACATTTGCTTTTTTTATCTGACGGGCTGTTTTAAACACTCCTAAAATTTTACCAAGACCTTTTTTATCGTCAATAATAATTTGAGAAACTTCTTTTAAAGCGGCAAAAATTTCTTTCGTCTGAGGACGCGTTACTACTATAATTTTTGCTTTGGGGAAAAGATGAGCCGTCTTTTGAACAAGAGGTGTAGTTAAGACGGAATCACCAATAAAAGATGTTTGGAAAATACAAATATTTCCAACTTCTTTTTCGTTAATTTTAGCCGGTTTAAAAGACCAATCTTTTAACTCGGGAGTTGTGTATTTTATCGGTATATCCCAAGGTTTAAGAGCCTCTAAATATTTTTCAAGGGTATGTTTTTCCAAAACAGGGCTGGTCTTTTTGAATTTTACATAAAGGCGTCTTTCAACGGAATGTTTATTATAACGTTGCTTTTTTTCCGCACCTGAAAACAAACTTAAAACTCTTGTTCTAAATGTGGAGTGCAAATCAAGCAGATGGGTAAATTTGGCTTTTCTTATTTGCTTAATAGTGTGGATATATCCCTTAAAGACAATAATTTCATCAATATCAGGATGTCCGCTGAAAACCTGCGCAAATTGCGGTTTTACCATTAAAGCGATATGAGCATCGGGCCATTTTGCTTTAATATTTTTAAAAACAGGAGATAGAAGCATAATATCCCCTAGTGAAGATAAACGCAAAACAAGAACTTTTTTATTATTATTTTCCATAATTTTTGATTATACTGATGGTTTTTTCAGTCGCTCCTTTAAAAGATAAGGCAACATTTTGTGCTTTTGCACCTGCCTGTTTAGCAAAATTTTTATTACTTACAAATTTTTCCAGTTGGGTAAGAAAACTGGCATTACTTACCTGCATTGCGCCGCCTTCCTCAAATAATTTTAAAGCGACATCCGGCGTATTATAAAAATAAGGTCCGCTCAGAATTGCTTTACCGAGTATTGCGGCTTCTAAAAAATTATGCCCCCCTTTTTTACTTA
>Ga0310696_10007797_pt1 | contig 12538 bp, 18 predicted proteins | sample AusTroGonzalo_MG_4_FD_203885 | JGI IMG/M metagenome (GOLD analysis project Ga0310696, IMG submission 203885) | Bovine rumen microbial communities from tropical cattle in Woodstock, Queensland, Australia - Gonzalo_02 (v2) (version 2) | ecosystem: Host-associated > Mammals > Digestive system >... | reverse complement strand
TAGGCGAAGACGGGGTGATGGGGTAGATAGCAGCTACCTCAGAGAACATGTAACTCACGTGAGCCGCAGCCTCGTTACCATCACAGGTGATAAATTTCTTTTGTTTAGCCATTTTTGTTTAGTTGATAAAATGTATTAAGTGAATAATATGTAATGTTTGTTTTATATGTGGTGTCAAGAAACAACTTCATAACGCGAGATAGTCTTTTAGCCTATTTTCTGCAACGAATTCCTTATAATCAAAATCCTCAGGCAATGAGAAACGTCCATAAAGGGCATTTATTTCCTTGTCATCAATCTCTATTTTTGTCGGCTTGTCGAACAGAGGCTTTACCTGCTTCCGTTTATGCGAGAGCAGCCCTTTGCCGTAACTTGACATCTTTTCGAGCATTTCCTCGCTCATCATGTCCAAGTCGCCAATGATAGATTGTCTTAACTCTAATGTTGTCATATAATTCTCTTCCTTTATTATTTCATGTCTCCCGACCAGCCATGCCCCAAGTCCCAATGGTAGTCATAGATGAACTCGAAGTAGGGGAGGGAGAACTCCTTTTCAATCAGTTCCGTCAGTTCTTCTTCAATAGGTTTTGCCCACTGTCCAACGAAGACCACAAACTTGTCAACGGCCCAAGTAACGCGGCCACGGGGAACCTGAGTGTAGTCTCCTACGAACTTTGTTTCCTCATGTTTTGCGCGGGCTCGGAAGTACTCCTTTGCCCAAACCTGACGATGCAGATGAGGATAGTTGATATATGGCACTCCGTCCTCAGCCGCATCTTCCACCATCTTCGGAGTCAACTCCTGCTTGCACACGCCGAAGAAAGCCTTGTCGGCAGGGTCGTACCAGAAGATGCCAACGCATGGCATCTGCTCGTCGAACTGCTTCATGTCTTCCATTAGGGCTGTATGTTCTCCCTGTGTCAGTTGCGTCATTTTTCTTTTTCTTTTGTTCCTGAACATCTCGGCGACAGGCTCTTGTAGAGGTCATATCCGCCGGTGTCTGAGGGGTAGATGATCGTATCTATAAAATAGAGGTGGCCGTCACCGCCTACCAGGATATTCCCATCCACTGCATCAAAGATGTCATGCTGCCCATTTGTGTAGTATTCGCCATTGTCCTCGGCATGGAAACCGAGACGTATGAACTCTTCGTGAATCTCCTGCCTGGTTGCAAGGCGGGCGTTAACGGTCGAAGAAATCACCGAACTGGCTTCGGTCACTGAACCAGCACCCTTGCTCCTGTGCCCATTTCTTGAGCCTTAGCAACTGGACAGCCTTGCAAGCCGTTGTTCCCGCAACAGCCTCAATCTCCTCAAGGACTCTTCGCGCGGTTTCGGATGCGCTCTCCAGTAGGCCACTGATGCCCTCATTTCCGCATTCACCCTCTTGTGATATTCGTTTAGTTTTATCTCCATTCACGTCAATTTAAGTACCTAAAAATGATGATTTGTTTTAAAACGCTGCAAAGGTACGAAGAAAAAGCCGAATTGCAAAGCAGAGTTTGCAAAATAATACTAAATCGATACTTTGATGAAAAAAATCAATTAATTACTGGAAAAAGGTCGGAATCTTTCTACAAGAAGAGGCAGATAAGGATTCTTTTCGTTGTCTTCATTGTCTATTATACGACTAACTGTGTCATTTACATATCATTGCGGCACCGCGACCGGCAATCTTTCCGTTTACGACGATGTCGGCAACGCCGTTGCCGCCTAAGCGGTTGGCACCGTGGACGCCACCCGTCACCTCGCCGGCGGCAAAGAGGCCGGGGACAGGGGTGTCGTCGTTGCGCAGCACGTGCATGTCGGCGTCGACACGGATGCCGCCCATGGTGTGGTGGATGGCTGGTTTTACGCGGATGGCATAGTAAGGCGGTGTATCGAGCGGTGCCGTCATCTGCGTGCTGCTACGGCCGAAGTCCTCGTCCTTGCCTGCCTGACAGAAGGCGGTGTAGCGGGCCAGTGTGGCGGCTAAGGTACTGCTGGGCAGGCCCGTCTTTTCTGCCAGCGAAGAAGCATCGGCACCCTCGGTCATCAGGTGCTGGTTGGCGTAGGTCTCGATGGAGGCCAATGACTGGCGCACGGCCTGGTCGAAAATGAGGAACGCCTCCTCGGACGGCTGTACGAGGATGGCCGCCGCCACCACGTCGCGTGTTTCCATCTCGTTGACGAAGCGCTGGCCGTCGTGGTTCACCAGGATGGCGCCGTTGCCCCTCACCGCCTCGGTGATGAGGATGTGGTTCTCGGCCTCAGCCGTGGGGTGAATCTGGATGTAGCCCATCTGTATGGTACTGCCGCCGACGGCTGTCAGCCATTCGAAGGCATCTCCCGTGGCACCGGGATGGTTCAGCGTGGCAAAGCCTGTAAGCGAGGGCTGATAATTGGTCACCATCTTCAGGTTGGCGCCGAAGCCTCCCGTGGCTATCACCACGGCCTTGGCCTGCAGACGGTAGGTGCCGCCGTCGGCATTCTCCACCGTCACGCCAGTCACGGTGCCGCCGTTGGTCAGCAAACCCGTCACTTTGTTTGAGGTACGTATCTCGATATTTGCCTTCGCCGATGCTTCTTTGAGCACTTTCATCAGGTGGGCGCCGATGGCGGTGCCGCCCTTGGGACGGTGGGTACGTTTCACGCTGCTGCCGCCCATCAGTCCCACGTCGCTCAGGTCTACTCCCAAGGACGAGAGCCACGCGACGGTGGGCGCGGCGTTGTCCACCAGACTGCGCACAAGCGAGGGGATGTTCATCTGCTTGCCGCCCGTCATGGTGTCATCGTAGAACAGGTCGGGGCTGTCGCTGATACCCAGTGCCTGCTGTGCTTCCGTGCCTGCCGCGTTGATGCCGCCCGTGGAGTAGTTCGTGTTGCCGCCCATGATGCCCTGCTTCTCCAGTACGATGATGCGCAGGTCGCCGTGTGAGGCCGCCTCTACCGCTGCCGTCAGTCCAGCACCACCGGCTCCCACCACCACGATGTCGCAACTGCCGTCGGTGTAGGTTTTCTTCGTCGCCGGGTCTTTGCCCTGTGCGGCGAGGATGGCCATGTTCACGGCATCGATGACACCGGTGCTGGTCAGCGTGGCACCCGTCACGCCGTCCACCTCGACACTGAGCAGCCCCTGCTTCTGGAGTGCACGCGCCACCATCTCGTTGAGCGCCTCCTGGGCAAACGACGATTCCGACTGGCTCACGACGACAATGTCGGAAATCTCGTGGTTCTCCACCGTCATCTTCACAACGATGGTTCCGTTGCGGCCCTCGCCGCTGCCCGTCCACACGCCGTCCTGCAGCAGTTCTGCTGGCGGCTCGGAAGCAGGGTCGTCGTCTGACGAGCACGCTATCAATGTCAGACAACAAACTATCGCCAGCACGCTCACACATCCTGAAATGTAATGACTCAGTTTCTTCATCTCATTATCGCTTGCCGGTGCTGTCGTCGTAGGTGAAGTACGTATTGTCGCTGCCGCCGTCCTTGACGAGAGAAACAAGACGGCCGTTCTCGTATGTCGGGGTGAAGCCCGGATCTATCTCGTTGTGCTTGGAGCAGTGCAGGGCCATATACGTGACATTGTTGATACCGATGGCAAGGGGGTAGCCAGTGTAGGCCGAGGGATAGTTGTCGTAGGTGAAGGTGTAGGTGTCGGTTTCCCTGTCCTCTGAGACATACTCGGTGGTGGCTTTCACAAGGTCGCCGCCCTGCCAAGTGAAGTGGTTTTTGCGGATGACGGAGTGGTTGGGCACTTGGTATCTCGTTTCCGTAATGTTACCGTCGGAATCGTAGGCAAGGACTTCGGTGACCGACGCCGTGTCTCCGTCTACGATATGCACTTCCTTGGCGATGCGCCCTTCGGGAGTGTAGGTGTAGTAGTGGTGAAAATGGCCATCGACAGAATACATATCCGTGCAGAGGCCGCGCTCGTCGTAGGTGAAGACTTCGACTCCCTCTGTACTCACGCCCATCGCGGTGGCTGTCTGCGTCTGCTGCATGTCGGCCCAGCAGTCGCACAGGTTCCAGAGGTCGGGACAGCGGTCGTAGACGCGGTCAAGGAATGAGAATTGTTGTTTGTTCATCGTGAAATGGAATTAGAAAAAGGGCTTGCAGCCCGTCAGTGAGTATAGTGTGCTTATAGAGCATTTCGCCCTGCAAAAGTACAAACAATAATCTGAATTGCAAAGGGATGATTGAAAAAATCATTAAATAGGTTGCAATTCTGGGGGGCACATGGGTTTACTGAGCAAACGCCAGCGGGTTAGCAGTCTGAATGAAATTTTACTTTTCTTCTGTTACATTCCCTGCACAGCATCTGGCAGTTCTCGATGACGGTGCAGCCGCCGTCGCGCCAGGGGGTGATGTGGTCGCCCTTCATGAACTCGATGTTGAACTCCTTGCCCCAGACGGAACAAACGTGGTGTTGCTGCTCCCACACGGCGAGCTTGATGTCCTCAGGGAAGGTGCGGAGGTCGAGGCAATGCTCGTCGCCAGTCAGCACGTAGGAGATAATGCCCGACTTGCGCTGCACCTCGTTGTCGCGCATCAATGTGGAGATACGCTGGCCGAGGGAGGCGGTGTCGAGCGTCTCTGAGCCGTACTTGTCGTAGAGTTCTGCCCAGTCAAGCCCCTTCATGATTTTTTTGAACTTCTTCATGTCGAAGTTTGTAAAGGCCCAGTTGAGCACCGTCTGGAAATACGACCATAGGTTGTTGGCGTTGGGGTCGTGCTGGTAAGCGGCCCATATAGCCAACAACGGTCTGGCGGTGGCCTCCGCGTGTCTCATGGTATCATTTCCTTTTAGTACTTTACATGTTTCTGAAGTCTTTCGCTACTCAACGTAATAGTTTTACCGTTTGTATGAACATTGCATGCGCCAGAAGGCAAGGCAGATGCTTGGAAAAAGTGACAAGATAGTCAAGGTGGTTAATCCGCTGCTGACGCAGCCGTCAGAGCAGTGCGAGTTCTACCGCTCTGACGAGCCGCAGGTGTTTGCCCGAGGCTTTGCTGCCATGCAGGAAGAGATGTCAGTACAAAGTGTTTATGAAGAGGCTTCAGGACCATTTTGGACGTACTGGATACTTTGAACGCAGGCGGGGCGAGAGGCTTTGTTCGCCTGCCGACATCATTGTCATCGAGAAGGTACTGGCCAGTTTCGGTCTTTTGCACCTTGGCTTTGACGCATACGAACGGCATCTCAACTGGAAAGAATAAGTACTTGCTCCAGTACGGATGTTCCGTACTGGAGTGTTTCCATTGCCGTACTGTGGTGCTTTCAGTTACGTACCGAAGTATTTCCTTATCCGTACTGCTCAGATGCGTCATTATTTAGGTGCGAATCTTCACGAATAGCATCATCTACATGAGTCAATTTCATTTTCTTGGTCGTATGGTCTGTCCCAAGGCAAAACACAGCCTTGCAAACGCTCGCTGCCGAATATAGGCCACTCTTCGACTGGCAGTTCATCAAACTTACAAGTGCAAGGTATATTCAGTTCCTCGAAGGTACAACCGACAAACGCCAAACGGTCAATCTGCTCCACACCCTCTGGAATCCAGTACGTATCCACGGTGGCGGCTTTCAACAGACGCTTACCGTCTCGGCTATACACAAAGCCGTATTCGTCAGTGATACCCTCGGCAATCTCCTTTTCCAACTGCTCACTCCTCGTGTTGTCGTATGCCCAATTCCACGCATGTATGTGCATTCTTTTGTGGCTATGCTCCAAAGCCTTCTCTATCTGATAATCATCAACGAGGTAAGGCACATCTATGTCCGTCATCTCACTGCATCCCACAAAAGCATGGTCGGCTATCCTATACACAGCCTCTGGTATACGGTAATGCTTCACGTTAGGCGCTTTCACCAACATCAAGCCGTTTTCTATCTTGGCGAACACCGCCCCCTCTTCGTCAGTCACAATGTCGTATACCGTGCGTTTCACGGTCAAATAGTCCTCTACCCACTTGCCATCGACCATGTCAGCAAGCCACATCCTTTCCACCTCATGCTCATCTTCTATGCCCACGCTATCCATCGTGACAGACATCACGTTCTCTAACAGCTGTTTGTAGTTCAGACTACACTTTTTGTCATTTTCCATTGTCTTCCGTATAAACAATCTCCTTTCCTATATACTCCACGTGCTCCATCAGATTTACGAAACCACCCATCTCGAGTTTACCCTTTACGTATGCCTCATAGTCATTCTGATGATAGTCTGACCATGTGACTGGTGTCCTCACCAAACCGATGCTCTCGTAGAATCGCTGTTGGTTCACGGGCCTTTCCGCTATTTTGGCAGTTAGCACAACAGGTTCTCCAAAGTCTTCAAACATACATTGCAGCCGGTTAGCCTCCATCTCTCGATTCTCCCGCGCCGAAAAGTCTTTCAGTACGAACACAGCATGAGCGTCGAACTCCTCCCATCGATCCTTCCCTGTCAGGTGCAGCGACACAGCATGACATATCAACACCCCATCCGGCGGAAACACCCAAAAGCGCGGCATCTCCAATCCCTGCTCACTGCAGAACGCCTTCATCCTGTCCTGCAAGTCACACACACCAAATTCGTCCCCGCATGCTATCGGCACATCATCAGACATAATCTTCAATCGTCGCATTTAACATATAGTTCAGACTATGCTTGCTGTCCATACCACCAAAGGAAATAGACAATCAGAGCCAATATACCGATACCAATAATTGTACCAATCAATCTGCCCAACAAGAACTTGAAAAATTCTCCCAATGAATTGAACTCAAATATAAAACTGTTGAACTCCTTGAAAAATCTCATGTCATATATATTTTCTTGACAAGCCAATAAGATAGCGATGGAGTGCCTTTACGGCGTTTATACTGTGAAAGGTCCACTTCACTTACGATATGCAGTCCATGCGTCCTGTTTAGTCTATCCGCCATCTTCATGAATTCCTTCCCGTGCTTACATCTTTTGTCCATGCCGAAGTATGCCAAGTAGTAATGAATCATCTCATGAACTATAACGTCCACAAACTGACTTTCTGTGAAATCGTAATAATCTGTGATGAAGATGATAGGGTCGTAGACAGTTTTGTCGAACCATCCGCCCGTTGTGTACTGGAAATAGCCACAAGTGCGATAAGAGTGCAACAAGTCAAATTGAGGGAAAAGCAACTTTCCCTCAAAATACTTCATGTTGCACTCATCGAAAGTGAATAGCATGTTATGCTGATTGGCTACCATAAGCATCACCGCTTCTTATAACCACCACTTGACCGCACATAGCGAATGATGGGGGTATTGTTATTTCCCCAACTATATGAGCCAGACACAGTGGCACTACAGTTATAACAACACTCTGCAAAACCTCCACAAATAGGCGGTTCTAATGTAAAAACTACTGGGTTGCCACAATTAGGGCAAGTCACCGATACTGTTACACTACTCATTTTACTTTTTATATTAAGCCCAACAATAATTCTCAAACACCCCCCCCCATAGTTTTAACAATCGTTATTCATTTTTAAATTCAAAACCGGATTATTTGCTATTGATAAGCGAAATCGCTATTGGATAGAAATCTGGTCTTATTAGATAAGGCATAAACTCAGCAAGAATTTGGCTTACTGCGAGTTCACGACCTTGAATTTTGAAATGGCTATAACCCTTATCTAAATAATTATCCATATCTTGTGGAAAAATATAATTTGTTTCAAAGTGAATATCATTTGTAGTGTCGTCTTGCGAGGTAGAAGATTGCATTATTCGTTTTATTTTTGGACAATCCCTATAGAATTCTTCTGATTCACAATCGTCATCACCGTTATATTCCAACTGTCTCTTTGCCGAAAATGCTTGATGAAGAACTCTTGTGCTACATCCTTTGGGGCAGGTGGAATTAATGAGTATTTCAACCCGATCCCTCTCATTTTGGGGGATGCTATCAAGAAAATCATAATTATAGTTATAATCGTAATCAAGACAAATATATTTATAGTCATGGTTGAATTCTTTCAACTGAGCCTCACTGGAACGTAATCTTTTTGTTGTTGAACTGATAAAAGATGCGGTTGGATAATTGCTTCTCAAATACCCCTCAAGCAAAGGTGAATTAACAACCACTTCTGGCGACAGGTCTTGAAAGATATTCATAACCAAATTACAATACCTATCATACAAATCATGTTCATTCAGAAATGGATTCGTAAAAATGAACCTCACTTTAATGCCAAGGTTGGCATAGGTGTCGTGAATGTTTTGTAACTGTTTCTTGTTGTAATAGACATCAGCTAACGCACGCCCTCCATTCCACACACACGTAGGAGAACCAAATACGCTATCTATGACTACATTTCCCTTCAACATCTTGGGACACTCTTTGATAGTTTTCAAAAAAACTTGCAAAAACACAAATGATTCAAATGCTCCACAGAGAAAGAAATGTGCCTCTTTCTTATAACCTTTGAAATTCCAATCTATCCGCTTTGTTGCCATTTGCTGTTATTTTTTATAGTTTACTGCAAATTGAACTTTGACTTTGCTCGCTTTCTGCATATATAAATTCGCTAATAACTTTTATCGCTGATTCCATATCTTTTTTTGAACAGACTTCATGAGGCGTATGCATATATCTACAAGGAATTGACACAACAGCCGTTTTAACACCTTCGCCACAGAGTTGTATTACATTAGCGTCCGTACCAGTTGGATATGGGCTGACTTCAACTTGATACTTAATATTGTGCTTGATAGCGGTTTCCTCTAAACTCTTGAAAAGAGATGGAAAAATATTAGGGCCTTTTGCCAAAACGCATCCTTCACACAGCTTAATGTCGCCATCACTAATAACATTCATCGTAGGATAGTCAGTGGCATGGGTAACATCTATACAGAAACAAACGTCTGGATTTATTGAATGTGCAACAACAGAAGCCCCCCTCATACCAATCTCTTCGTGATTAGATGCAACATAATATACATCGGATAGCACCTCCATATTATGAAACAGTTCTGCCAGCTTTAATAGTACATTCAGTCCAATTTGATTGTCAAGGTAAGAGCCTGTGATAAGATCGTTCGGCATTTCTTCATATTTAGAGCAAAAGTAGGCATAGTCTCCTTTGCTGACCATTTGCAATGCTTCTGACAGACTTTTAGCACCTATATCAACCCATAAACTATCGTATGTTACCTTGCTGTTCAGCTCTTCGCGTAGAAGATGAATGGGTCTCTTGCCTATGACACCTACAATTTCCGTGCCCTCATGCTTGATTGTGACTTTCCTTGCTTGGAGAATAGAAGCGTCAATATTACCAGAAGGTTTTACATAAAGGAATCCATTTTCATCTATATGAGTCACCATTAGCCTCACCACATCAAGGTGTGCAATCAACATAATACGTTTTCCCACACCTGATTTGTGAGCGATTATGTTACCAAGGACATCAGTAAAAACTTCGCTCACAAAAGGTTTAATAGCATTAGAAACCTCTTTAGCTGATTTGTGATTAAAAATCATTTCGTTGGATATGTGATAATTGCATATTAGCCTAAATGCATGGGGGAAGGTAAAACCACTCCCCCATGCCATCATTTACAGCTTTACGCCTGACGATACATAACGCCACATGATGACTCATAGAGTTTAGGGCATCCACTTGCAGTCATTACCTTAGAAGCTGCACTAACATTCAAATCTACTTTCATAGTTGTAAATGTTTTGAGGTTATAGTGATATTTCTTGGGGAACCACATTTACCCACCTACCTGTATTTTCACTTTATTTCTTTTCCTCTGTTATAAGTGATTGACCATTTTTCAAAGGTTTGGGTTCTGTTTTAATAATCACCTTCTTCTTGTCATGCTCTTTCTGTTCGTTTGCCATAACTAAATAAATTAATCGTTAATACTTAATTTTGTGTCGCTATAATCATCTATAGACATTTCTCTTTGCATTTTCATTGGAATATAGTCTGGAAGTTCTGCCAACCTCTCTCTTATTGTCTTTCCATTCAAAGGGTCATACCCTTGCATCATCTTTTCGGCCAATTCAAATCGTGTCTTTGCAACATGGCAATTCACTTCTGACGCTTTCAGAGGTGTACCATTCTCTATGAAATTGTTTCCTGGACAGAGATTGCAATAGGCGCAATAGTCATAGCGTCCACATTCTTCATAATCATTCAATGTTAACCTACGCCAATAGGATAGCTCCCTGCTGTTATTTATTATATCGAAGACACATTCCGCTCTGACATTTCCAAACAATGTATGAAAAGCACAACAAGGAATCATATTTCCTTCTGGTGTAATACAGAAAGAGTTACTACCAGCACCACAAGGATTCTCGTCCATAGGTTTCGTCTGTCCTCCATAGTTTGGAGCCTCCTTACCCACATACAAAGGAATATTATCATCTCTTAGAACTATTTCCAATTGTTCCTTTGTCATGCGGAGATACTTGCTCACGCACCTATCACCTTCAACAGAATCAGTCAGATTGATTTCAAACTGGGGTACAGCACCGTATTGTTTTGCAATGTCAGCAACAAGATAGTATGACTTCACATTGGGGCGCATTACACAACACTTCAGATTCATCGGAACTCCCAAAGCGGATAGTTGACGAACAACAGACATTGACTTCTCCCATGATCCTTTGATGCGAGTGATATAGTCATGAACATCAGCAATTCCGCTATATATGGAAACGCCTACCAAACGTGGATAGTAGTTTGCCAGACGCTCCACGTCATTTACAATCCTTTGCCCATTAGTAAACACGTCAAAGGCTGTACCTTTATTATATAGGTAGTCTATCAACTCCCATGCAAAAGATTTTGAGAATGGGTCGCCACCAGTTAGGCAGACTTTTATCAAACCTAGGTCATAGAGTTCATCAATAATGCGTTTGTAATCATCAAGTGTCAATTCTTTTCTATCTCCACGTGTGCTGATTTCTTCATCGTTTCGTGTTGCGCCCACGTTATAGCAATGGATGCATTTCTCACTACAGCGATAAGTCAGTTCAAACATCACGCTTGTTATACCACCCACCTTTTCTGTATAAAGTTGTTCGGCATTGGATATGGCGTATGGCAGCTTTTCTTGTGTAGTACGTTCTACTGTTTGCTGTTGCTGACAGTTGTATTCACTTACGCGTCTGCGATAGTCGGCAATTATTTCGTCTGTTGGCAGCACAGACGAAACAATGCCCATCTGCTCCAACTGTTCAAAGAACGGAGCTATACTTTCCATCGCGATGTTCAGCTTAGAGGCAATGGCATCAAGTTTAATCATACCATTACGAGGTACTGAAAGTATTTCTCCAATCACCATTGCTGAATAGCTCTCAAAGAAATAGCTCATGCCCGCAATCAAATTGTAATAGATTGCAGCCTGTGCTTTTTCATTATATCTCCCACACGTCCAGACTGGGCGATAGTACGTATTTAGTTGATTCATCTGCGGTTTCCACCAATTTTTTCAAGATTGTCCATAGCATCCATCGTTTCGTTCATGCCCTTTATGAAGTTCTCTATGTAGATATTCTTTAGTTTTTCCTCCTCAGCATTGGTGGGTGCATGGTATTCTTTGTCGTACTCATCTTCAGCCATTTGTTCAAACATTTCTTTTACTTTATCATCCATACCATCAACTAAATCGGCTAAGTCAAGCATATTTGAGAATTCTTCGTTGCTCGCCCCTGCCATGCCAAACATCGTGCCTTTTTTGTAGCCCGCATTTGCCATTTCTTGTTCTTTTGGTGTCATTGATGATTCCTTGACCTCAGATTCTGACATAGATTCTTTTTCCTCTTCTGTTTGTATAGAGGTCTCTGTGTTTTGGTTACTCGTGTTTTCATCCTCATCAGACGAAACAAAACCAATGGCGAACAATGCTAACACTGCAATTGTCAAGATACTTTTTTTCATAGACTAAATGGATTTGTTGGAATTAAGTGAATATAAATAGTTTAGATAATAGATTATTGGCGGTATTGAATAACACAACAGGTCGAGAATGTCGAATGTTCCTCTTACCAAGCCCAATCCTTGCAACACCTCGCTGCTAATGGTTACCACTGGCACAATTGCAAGGAAAACATATTTCTTCCATCCTTGGTCCTCATGCCAGATGGCATCTATAATGAAAAGGTAAGCTGCACAATAAAGACCGTCGGGCAAACTGAACTTAATGAAACTGGGAAGTTGCCAGTCAAGAACGGCAAGGCGAAGCGTGTCGATAAAAACTGCAAGTCCCAATGCCTTGCACCATACATAGATGTACAGTGTCTTGCTTCTGAAAAGAAGATAAAACAAACAGCCTATGGCAAGGAGCAAGAAACCCAGACAAGTCTTTGCTGTGCTGCTCTTTAGGATTGTTATCTTGCCGTCTCTTTCCATAGACTAGACAGTTATTGGCATCAGTAACAGAAGTGTGAGCCTCTCGTTATCCTACCGAAGGCTCTGGTAAAACCTGTACAAAGATATTGAAACAGCCCACACCCTTGGAGGATATACAAGATGTGAGCCAAAGATGGCCACAACCAGGATTATTCCTGCCAAGG
>Ga0310696_10007795_pt1 | contig 12541 bp, 6 predicted proteins | sample AusTroGonzalo_MG_4_FD_203885 | JGI IMG/M metagenome (GOLD analysis project Ga0310696, IMG submission 203885) | Bovine rumen microbial communities from tropical cattle in Woodstock, Queensland, Australia - Gonzalo_02 (v2) (version 2) | ecosystem: Host-associated > Mammals > Digestive system >... | reverse complement strand
CAACACTCGTCATATCCGTTTTGGTTCGATGTTCTTTAGTTTTCGGTGCACGAAATTCGATTTTTCCCACATCTTTCTTTTTTATTTTAAAATTTAGTGTAATGTATTCATTCTGACCGTGACAATAAAAAGAGAAAAAAGTAAGAATGAATAATAAGGTATAACATCCCCGTATCGTCGGATTTATACTCTTGTTTTGGTTTTTTAGCGCATTTAGTATCATAACGTTATTGTTGAGTTCATAACTTTATTGTTGAAAATGGCTATTTTCACACTGCAAAGTTACGACTTTTTATTCAATTTTCAATGCGTATTGCATAAAAAGGTATGTTTTTTATGCAGTACAGAGTTTTTATTGCATAAAATAGGCGGTTTTTTGCATTTTTTTTCGAGAAAGTGATAGGGGAGAAGGTAAATCTGCTCACTCTATTGTCGTAAATCGCATAATTATTTTGTATTCTGTATTTTATCTTGATTATGCAATTTTGCATAATGCAAAAATACATAATAGAGATTTTGGCTGATTATCAAAACAATACAACTTCCGCAAGTATTTCTATATGCGATTTTGGGTGCCACTGCGTGGCAGAATCGTACAAATCTTTTCAAATCTATTAAAGGCAGATTCTAATAATCCAATAAAGAATACTCCTACGGAGTATAATTTATTGTTTTGTAGTACTTTGTTATTAAAAGAAAGCTCCTATGGAGCAACTTTTAAAAGTCCCTCCAAATTATATTTGTTTGATTTGTTTTTATTTGTTGGATTTCTCGCCGGAGGCGACAGAGAAAGCACCTATTTATCGCAAATGCGAAACTATAATATTGTGCAATCAGCCTTTCTCTCTCAGTTTCTCGGCTTTCTTGAGTTTCCACACGAAGAACCACACGCATGCGGCGAGGGTTATCACTCCGCCGAGGCTGTACGAAAGGGTGGTCGGCAGTACTTCAGCAATGTGTGGTGGCACGGACTCTCCTCCCTCGAGGATATGCGAAATTTTGTTCGGCAGTCCTAATCCGCTGTCGGAGATGATGATGAAGGTGGCGCAGACCATTGTCATGAACAATGCTGGCACAAGCGTGATGATATACGGTTTTTTGTTGATAGTCAAATAAACGGTTATCGCCCAAAGCGTTACCATGGCCAGCAGCTGGTTGGCCCAAGCGAAATAACGCCAGATGGTCTGGAAACCGTCGGCATCCACGAAAGTGTAAACGAGTATGGCGCCGGCGAGCAGGAACACGGGCAGTGCCACTAGGAAACGTTTGTAGATGGGCTTTTGGTCGATATGGAAGATGTCGGCCACTATCAGTCGTGCCGAACGCAGGGCAGTGTCGCCCGAGGTTACGGCGGCGGCAATAACGCCAAGCACGGTAACCACGGCCAAGACGGGGGTGAACCACTCGTTGGCTATTATGCCCACCATGGCGTCGCCGCCCTTTCCGGCGCAGAGTTCGGCTTTGTCGTGGAAGAAATAGGTGGCTGCGGCGGCCCATATCAAGGCCACAATGCCCTCGGCTATCATGGCTCCGTAGAAGATGGGACGTGCCTGTTTTTCGTTAACCATGCAGCGTGCCATCAGCGGCGACTGCGTGGCGTGGAATCCCGAGATGGCTCCGCAGGCTATGCTCACGAACATCATCGGGAATATGGGGTTGGTGTCGGCTTTGGGGTGCTGGTTGGCAAGGCCCTCCCACACTTCGGTGAGATGCACTTCGGGACGGAACAGGAAGGCGCACATCACAAACACGGCCATAAGTAGCAGCAAGATGCCGAAAATGGGGTAGATGCGTCCTATCAGCTTGTCGATGGGGAGCATGGTGGCAAGCATGTAATACACGAAGATTATCACCGGCCAAATCCATATCTGCCAGCCGGGCGTGAAATTGTTGATAAGCAGCTGGGCGGGTGTCTTAACGAACACGGCTCCCACCAGAATCATCAGTATTACAGTGAAATAGCGCATAAACTGCTTGGCGCCGTTGCCGAGGTATCTGCCGTGGAGCTCGGGCAGGGAGCTGCCGTCGTGGCGGAGCGACATAAATCCGGCGATGAAGTCGTGCACCGCACCGGCGAAGATGCTGCCGAACACTATCCACAGGAACGACGCCGTGCCGAACTGCGCACCCATGATGGCTCCCACTATGGGGCCCACACCGGCGATGTTGAGGAACTGGATAAGGAAAATGCGCCAAGGTTTCATCGGCACATAGTCCACGCCGTCGGCCATGGTGGTGGCGGGAGTGGCTTTGGCTGGGTCAACGCCCAAAATCTTTTCTATTATCTTGGAATAAACGAAATATCCCAACAGGAGCAAAACTACTGATATAATGAATGTTATCATAACTTTACGGTGTTTGTTGTCTGACGTTGTAACAAATTGCAAAAATACGGAAAAAAAACGAATTAATGCAAGCGAAAAAATGTTTTTGTCAAAAATTGCGGCACCCTCTTGTTTTTCTCGGCAAAAAAATGTAAATTTGCAAAAAATATTTTGTTGCAAATTATACGTATAAAAATATGAATAAATTCGGAAAAACCTTGGTTTCCATGGCGTTGGCCATGACGGTATGCGGCGTTGCCTCCGCGCAGGTGCGCCAGATTTTCAAAGTTTTGGACTACGGCACGGGCAAACCGCTCTCGGGCGTAACTATAGAATGTTGCGGACAAACGCTCACCACCAACGCCGGCGGTGTGGCGGTGTTCAACTCCAAGAAACTAAAATACGGCGACTTTATGGACTTGGGCAAAGTGCGCAAGGAAAATTACATTTTTCTCAGCAAGGCGTGGAAGAACATAAAAACCGACGCTCTTACCAAGGACTCCGTACTTATTTATATGGTGGACCACAAGCGTTATGACACCGAACGCGAGAACCTTTTCGACTCGCTGTGCATGTATTTCTACCGTAACTCCGGTGTGCCAATGTTCCGTGAATACACCAATATGGCCATTATTAATGACGAAACAGATGAACTTGCCGGACAACTGTTGCAATTGAACCAATTTGAAGGCACTAGGGATTTCTACCGTAAAATAGCAAACGTTATTAACCCGCTCAAGAGGTGCTTTATCGACAAAGATGTACGCAAGGACTGCGAGGAATTGCTGCTCAAAGGCGACATCGATGGCTGTGTGGAAAAAGCCCGGAACCAGATTGTGGACGGCGACATGAGCGACAAAAACCTGCAGCGTATTGATTATTATCTTGCAGTGAGGGACGCCAACAACGACACCACCCCCGCAAGTCATTACTACAAAATGCTTTACGACAATGGCTTCAACAACTTAATGTTTTTGTACGACTATTATAATGCACTTGCTGCAGAAGGCTACGAGCAGGAAGCAGAGCAGCTAAGGCAAACAGAACTTAAAAAGAGCAAAGACCCCTCGGCACCCTATTATCTAAGTCAAAATTCTTTGAAAACGTTCGCGGAAAAAGACCACGCAGAGGGAATAAAACAGGCTTTTGAGGATTTGAAAGCAGCTCAGTCATTGCCTAAGTTCGAGGCAGATAAAATTGCCAGGGAATATACCGCAATTTCTATTTTATATTTGGGGGACGAAAATCAGGCCAAAACCGAGCAGTATCTCGACTCGGCATACAATATGTTTCGCAAAGTGGACAGAAACGAATACATAAACACAGCTACATACCTCCGCAATCAACTTTTCAGTTTGTCCTTTACACCTTGTTTTGATTTGGAAGCCAGTGAGTTGACATCGAAAATCAAGGATTATATGGTGAGCACAGCAAGGGAGCTATACCAAGTAGAGCCCACACTGAGCAGCAAGCTGTTCTACCTTTACACAATGCAAAAAGTTTCGTCGGACAACGACAGCCTTTTGACCGTATATATAACTGCCATCGACAGCCTGCAGCAGGAGCTGAAAAACGACATGCCATACATTCTTATGCCCAACATTTTCGGCAAAACCAAGACAACCATAGTTGCTATGTCGCTCTATTCCGAAGACGCTCCCGGCGAAATACTGAAAAAGTTCGACGAATACAAAGCCGCTTACTACGAATGCAACAAGTATTATCCCACTATTTTCGATGGGCATTGCCTGCGGGTGAACCGCGCCGTGAAAGTCCACGGCTACCATACCGACAACGATTTTATTGCCGACAAGGTGGATGCCTTCACCGAGGAGATTCTAACCGCTGTGGCCAAGCGCAACGGAGAAGACACCGCTATGTTTAAGGCCGAATTTTACAACAACGAGGCCGAGCGCCTGTACAACGAGGAACTTTACAAACAGTCGATGCTGAGCTACGACAAAGCCGCCGGCTATTACGAGAAGGCTGTCGCCGACGATGTTACGGGACAAGCTATTATAGATCTGTGTACCAATCGTTTGCAAAAAGGCGATGCATTTTTCAACCAAGAGCGTTACAACGAGGCTTTCGACTGCTACCAGCAGGTGTTCAGCTACGAGAAACGTGTTCCCGAAAAGGCCAAGGCCGTATATACAGCGCGCAAGGCTGCCGCTTACCATTTCCAAGGCGATGTGTTTTTGTCACAAAAGGACTTCAAAAAAGCCAAGAAATATTTCGACAAAGCCGACAAGGAGTTCAAAAAAGCCGAGAAACTCGGCGACAGCCTCCTGTACGGCAACTGGGCCGAAGTTCACTACAGCAACGCAATTTCCATGGCGCAGCAGGAAAAGAACGACAAGATGATAGAATCGCTGCAAAAGGCCGAAAGTCTGTACGAAACCAAGCCCATGACACAAGTCAGCCGCAAATACGAGAGGATTAAATCCACTCTGATTAAATATTACGAGGACAAGGATGATTTCATGCATTATCTCGTTTGCAAATCGAAATTCTACGAATACCTCGATTCTGTGAAATTCAGCGATATGAACCATTTCCAGGCTTACATGGGCGAGGCCATAGAGATGGGCGACCTTTGGTCGAAAATCGGTGTGCCCACCGCAGCACTGCGTTATTACAAGGATGCCAAAGAAGCCAAAGAATTCCTTATGCAGTACGGCGAAACTCCCGACGACCAGTACTACAAGCTGTCCTACTCCGTGGCCCGCTACTACCGCATGAGCGACTCCATCGAACAGGCCGTGGAGCAGTTCCGCCAATGCAGCGAGCTCAACCGCAAGATGTACTGCGACACCGCCCCCGACGACTGTAAGTTCAACGAGCTGAATATCAAGAGCCAGACCGCCCAGTGTCTTGAAAATCTTGCCGAAAAGGACCCCGAAAACGCCGACACTTGGAACAAGGAAGCCCTGAAACTCTACGACACCGTCGTTAGCGAACTCACTACCATGGACACCAACCCCTCGCTGAAACGCAATCGCGGCTACTACCATCGTCGCATGGGAGTGGTTTGTTACTCCCTCAACCGCATATATACCGCAAACAAACATTTCGACACATCGCTTGCCGTGCTTACCCCGCTGTATCAGAACGGTTACAAGGAGTATGTGGAAGAGGACATAGCCCTCAACTACATAGCCAAGGCGTTGGTTTACAAGCACGACGAAGAAATGTACGACATTGCCAAATCCAAGGAAAACCTGCTTAAATGCATGGAGATATGCCAAAACGCCTCCGACCCCGACGAGATGACTTCGATTTACTTCAACGCCACATCGCTTATGGTTGATATACTCGAAGACCCGTCGCATCCGGGCAACGCCGACGAACTGAAAAAATACCGCAAGCAGAAAGCCGACTTGCAGAAAAAGCTGGAAAAGGATAAGTAATCTTTACGTTATGACAACAATGCAGGGGGATACCCGTAAGCGTCTGTTTTTCGACATGGACAATGTGCTGGTCGATTTCCGCTCGGCACTGCCCAAAATCGACGAGCCGACATTGCGGGCCTATGCCGACCACCTCGACGATATCCCGGGCATTTTCGCCCTGATGGAACCCGTGCAGGGCGCTGTGGATGCCGTACGCCGGCTGGCGGAGAAATACGATGTGTTCATACTTTCCACCGCCCCGTGGCGCAACCCCTCGGCATGGTCCGACAAAGTGCAGTGGGTAAACAAATATTTCGACGACGTGTTTTACAAACGTCTTATCATTACCCACCGCAAGGACCTCTGTCAAGGCGATTACCTTATCGATGACCGGGGCAAGAACGGCACATCGGAGTTCGGCGGCGAATGGATACAGTTCGGCTCGGAGCGTTTCCCCGACTGGCAGGCCGTTTTGGATTACCTCTTGCCCGAAACGCCCCTCGAGAAGGCCGAACGTATTGCCCAAAAGGCTCATGCCGGACAAACCGACAAGGCAGGAGAGGACTATATTTCGCACCCTCTGCGGGTGTCGGCACGCTGTACCTCACCAAAAGCCAAGATTGTGGCCCTGCTGCACGACACAGTCGAGGATACATACGTAACCCCCGAATATCTGAAAGAGCAAGGTTTTGACAATGAGGTGGTTGAGGGTGTGCTGTCCGTTACTCGTAACGAGGGCGAGAGCTACGCCCAGTTTGTGCAGCGCGCAGCGGCCAACGCCATCGGCAAGGAGGTGAAAATTGCTGATTTGGAGGACAATATGGACGTCCGACGTCTGGGCGACCTTGCCGAAAAGGACATGGCCCGTCTGCACAAATACCTGCACGCATGGCGTTACCTAAAAGGCCTCGAACCCGACACCAGTTTGATTGAGGGATAGGGAGTTTTTTTATCAAAAATGCCAATTTTATAGACTATAATCCAAAAAAAATATAATATTTTTGGATTGTAATCCCAAAAAACATACTTTTTTATTCATTTATCATTTGTAACACACAACAAAAAATGCTCTTTTGAGTTATAATATATTTCAACATCAACCCCTATGGACGACACCCAAGCCAAACAGCGTATTGCCGAGCTTACGGCTCTGCTAAACCGCTACAACTACGAGTATTACATGAACGACACCTCTTTGGTGTCCGATTTCGAGTTCGACAAACTGCTCGAAGAGCTTGCCGCATTGGAGAAACAGTTTCCGCAGTACGCTCTGCCCACCTCACCTACCAAGCGTGTGGGCGGCGAGGTGAACAAGTCGTTCCGTCAGGTAACTCACCGATACCCAATGCTTTCGCTGGGCAACACCTATTCCATAGAGGAGATTGCCGATTTCGACACTCGTGTACGTAATATCTTGGGCGACAGACAGTTTTCCTACGTCTGCGAGCTGAAATACGACGGTGTGGCCATCGGCCTTACCTACAAGGACGGCGTGCTAACGCAGGCTGTAACCCGTGGCAACGGAGTTCAAGGCGACGACATCACCGACAACGTGCGCACCATCCGCACCATCCCATTGCAGCTGCACGGCGACTATCCCGCCGATTTCGAGATGCGTGGCGAGATTATCTTCCCGTGGAAGGCTTTCAACGATTTCAACGAACAGCGCGTTGCCAACGGCGAGGAGCCCATGGCCAACCCCCGCAACGCCGCCTCGGGAAGTCTCAAATTGCAGGACTCGCGCGAAACGGCCAAGCGCCGCCTCGACTGCTGCCTGTATTTCATGATGGGCGAAAACCTGCCCGCCGACACCCACCTGCAACGGCTGGAGATGGCGCGGCAGTGGGGATTCAAGATACCGCAGTACTCTAAATTGTGCCACACCCTCGACGAGATAAAGGCATATATCGACTATTGGGACAAAAAACGTTCCGAACTGCCTTTCGCTACCGATGGTATTGTGATAAAAATCAACGAGATACCTCTGTGGGACGAGCTGGGCATGACCGCCAAGTCGCCACGTTGGGCCATAGCCTACAAGTTCGAGGCCGAGAGGGTGGCAACGAAACTGCTTAGCGTTGATTTTCAGGTAGGTAGAACGGGCGTGGTTACTCCTGTGGCCAACCTCGCTCCCGTGTGGCTGGGCGGCACCACGGTAAAACGTGCCAGTCTGCACAACGCCGACATCATCTCGCAACTCGACGTGCGTGTGGGCGACACCGTTTTTGTTGAGAAAGGCGGCGAAATTATCCCCAAAATCGTGGGTGTGGACTTGGACAAGCGTCCTGCCGACTCCCAACCCTTTGAATATCTGACACATTGTCCCGAATGTGGGACACTGCTCGTTCGTAAGGAAGGCGAGGCCGGATTTTACTGCACCAACGAAAACGGTTGCTATCCCCAGATTTTGGCCAACCTCGAACTTTTTGTCAGCCGCAAGGCAATGAATATCGACACCCTCGGCAGCGAGCGTATAGCCATGCTCTACGACAAAAAGCTGGTGCGCAACGCCGCCGACCTCTACGACCTGCGCAAGGAGCAACTTGTTGGTCTTGAGGTAATTGAAAATGACAAACGCAAGACCTCCATTCAGGAGAAAGGTGCCGAAAATATCATCACCGCAATAGAAAATTCCAAGCAAGTGCCTTTCGAGAGGGTGCTTTATGCGTTGGGAATCAGATATGTAGGCGAGGTAGGGGCGAAGAAACTGGCTTCTCATTTCAAAAATATCGACGCACTGTCGCAGGCCACCGTCGAGGAACTTGCTATGGTTGAGGACATTGGCGAAGTTATTGCGCAGTCGGTTTATAACTGGTTCAACGACCTTGCGCATCTGGAACTTATTGTGCGACTGAAACATGCGGGCTTGCAGTTCGCCGTGGAGGAAAAACAGGTGTCCGACACCCTGAACGGTCTTACCTTTGTGGTGAGCGGCGTTTTTGCCAATTTCTCGCGCGACGGCATCAAACAGCATATCGAGCAGCACGGCGGCAAGGTGGTAAGTTCCATATCTTCAAAGACTTCCTTTGTCCTTGCCGGTGAAAAAATGGGTCCCGAAAAGCTGAAAAAAGCCCAGAATCTCGGCATAAAAATCATCTCCGAGGCCGAATACCTGCAAATGCTCGACGGACAATGATGATTTACGTCCACATACCGTTTTGCCGACAAAAGTGCATCTACTGTGCTTTTTATTCGGTGCCGTGCCGAAATCCGCAACCTGTGGATGAATATGTGGATGCCCTTTGTTCGGAAATAGGTTTGCGCAAAAATGATTTGCCCGACGAAAAGGCTGAAACTCTGTATTTTGGCGGTGGCACTCCATCGCTGCTCTCCCCTGGGATGATTGGAAAGATAAGCCGTGCGCTGGCCGAAAATTTCGACATGTCGCAGTTGCAGGAGTTTACCTTCGAGGCCAATCCCGAACAGCTGACCAAGCATTATTTGTCCGAGCTTAAAGCGTTGGGCGTTAATAGGTTGAGCGTTGGAGTACAGTCGTTTTCCGACAACGATTTGCGTTTCCTCAACCGCCGACACACGGCACAACAGGCCATAGAAGCGGTGAAAACGGCGCAGGACTGCGGTTTCGACAATATCTCGGTGGATTTGATTTACGGCATTCCGGTGGCAGGGCAGGAGGTGTGGGAGAAAAACCTCGCCACGGTTGAAAGTCTTGACATACAACATCTTTCGTGCTACTCCCTGACATTGGAACCTGGCACGGCCTACGCCAAAATGGTGGGGAAAGGTCTTGCCACGCCTTGCGACGAGGACGACGTTCTCCGTCAGTACAACGCTTTGACACAGTGGGCTGTAGGCAGTGGCTTCGAGCAGTACGAGATTTCCAACTTTGCCAAAAACGGCCGTCGTTCACGCCACAACTCCGGTTATTGGAACCGTACGCATTACCTCGGTTTCGGAGCCTCGGCACACTCGTACAACGGCAGTCGGCGGCGGTGGAACGTAAGTGCTGTGGCGGACTACCTTAAAAATGTGCGCGAAGGACTGCAATATTTTGAAACCGAAACACTTACTCCCACCGACTGCCTAAACGAATACCTTATGACCGCCCTCCGCACCTGCGACGGATTGAAAACCAGCGTCTTGGCTCAGGACTTCCCCGACTTCCTTCCCGACCTTCAACCCAAGCTCCAACGCCTTGTCTCACAGGGGCTTCTCCGGTCCACCCCCGACGGCTATGCCCCCACACCCCAAGGCCTCCTCATGGCCGACGGCATAGCAGCGGAGTTGTTTGTGGTTGAAAGGTGATCAGTGTTGAAGTGTTTTGTGTTGAATTACTGCTTTTGGCAGTGAGCTAAAGGTTGTTTAATTGTTGTATATAAAAGTTTTGGGTTGGGTGGAAATTTGGAAATCCAAATTGCCTGTGCTGCAATAATTTTTTGAAGGATTGTCTTGCACCAATTTATACAAAAATCATATAACCATAATAAATTAAAGGGTCCGTGGCATTGCCACGGACCCTTTAAAAATTCAAAATTCAAGTTTCAACTTTTCTTCTATCGTTTTATAAGTTTCTTTGTCGTTGTAACTTTGTCGTTGTTGAGGAATTGGACGAAATAGATGCCTTTTGTAAGACGTCTGAGGTTGATGTTGAAATTGTTGCTCGAAACGGATGAATTCACCACTGTCTTGCCATAGATGTCGATAATGCGTATTTCGTTTGCGTCGCCGTTTTTGAGGCTGAAGTTAACCACGTCGTAGGCAGGATTGGGATACATGTTTATTTCCTCTGCCTGAGCTGTAGCTATGCCGGCGGGCTGAGGACTTGTGTAAATGCGACCGTCGCTGTGGATGTACCATGTTGCAGCGGTGTCGCACTGTACTAACGAAAACTTGTTGTAGTTGGCGGCAAGTTGGGCACGGGTTCCGTTCAAAACCGGACGGCCTTCGTAATAGTCGCATTGTATTACTTCACTTATACTTGCGACTTGGATGTTGTAAGAAATGGGGAGGATTTTTGCGACGGTGGTGGCTGCGTAGTTGTCGGCAACGGTAATGGTAGCCAATAAGTCGGCAATAAACCAGTTGTTGGTGTCCATGCTGAAATCGCTTCCCATGTGTATGTTTATCTGTCCTGTCATCCCATCCACGGAGGCCAGGGCTATGATGCCGCCCAAATTTTCTTGTGTTATATTATTCACAGGAAAAAAAGTCGCCAAAGACGTGTCGGTAATTCTGTTGCCGGCAATGCGTCCGCTTTCAAGATTGACATAGACGGAATAACTGTTATTATTGAACGGGGTGAAAGCTATTGCTTCTTCGAGAACGTTGTTGGTAATTTGCGTGTTGTACATATTAAAGTAACTGGTGTTTTGGAAAAGTTCATCAGTATAGTTGTTGCTTATCGAGGTGTTGTTAAGTGTGAGTTCTTCGCTGTGGAACAATGCCTCATAGCAGGTGTCGTTGCTTATTGTACAGTTGTTCGCAGTTATTTTGTTTGCTCTGAACATTTCGTAGTCATTGTTGTGAGAGTTGGTTATCCTTACCCTGTTCAGTTCCAGATTTGAGAATGCTTCGGTGCAACAGACCCTGAAGTCGTTTCGCGAGCTGTCGATGACGAAGAAATGATTGCTGTCGGCAGATCCGAAAGTCATGGCGCTGTTGGCTTCAATAGATGTATTGTAGTTGGTTTTAAGCCTGATGTCGCGGCCGTATGGATATATCCGTGCGTTGATAAAGCGAATCTGACTGCTTCTAATCTCGTAGTCGTTCATCAGGAAATAGGTGCCTATTCCGTACGAACGGTTGATAGCAGTGTCGAGATGCAATATGGCTGTGGCGGGCGAGAAACCGTTGTTGGTGTCGTTGCCGTTAAGTGGGTCTATGTAGAATGTGTCGGGATGGAAAGATGTCGCTCGTATGGTGAACGAACCAGTGTCTAATTGGGTGTTTGCCGAACATGTAACAATAACGAAGTAAGAGCCTGTGTTAGGTGTAAGATATGCCAGAGTCTGGTTGTTGGCAGAGAGTATTTGATAATTGCTGTCGAGCAGGTAGAAATACGGGTTGTAGAGACTTTTGGTTGTGCTAGTCAGTCTGTCGTAGTTGACGCTGAGGATATTTTCAGCCGTGCCTTGCACACGATAGGCTTTTACATACGAAGGACTGGAGTTGCTCCTGAATTGTATTTTTTCTTTCCATATCGGATCGTTGATGGTGAGTGTGTCGCGAACCGTGGAGTCCAGAGGTAAATTGATGTAGGTGAGAGCGTTGCTAGGAGTAGTTATTAATCTTTTGAGATACATGCGGTAGGCTCTGTCGGCATATCCTAGTCTTTCGTAGATAACTATGTGATAAATGCCGCCTTCTGAAAGGATTGAACGGTAGTTGGTATTGATGATGTTGTAGTTACTGTCGAGAAACACAATGTTGGGGGAAATGAGGTCGTCGTCGAATGTGAAATTTACATATTCGTTGGGCTGTGTGTTTAAGGTGTAGCCTTTCGCAAGCATAATATTATTGTAAAAACGGTGGTCGGTTAAAATTTGAGATGTAGAAATGGTGTCTTGCACTGTGTCGGAGGTAAGAACCCTGTATGGTAATGTGGCAAAAGTGTAGGTGTTGAACTGATTTAAAGTGTCCACTGTAAGTGTGTACGCTCCGGTATAAGAATAACTAAATTGTGCCGCAACTATGTAGTATCGTCCAGTGTTAAGTTGCCATGCTAAAATGCTGCCCAGCGACGAACTGCCCATGCCGTCGTCGTCGGAGGCGATAATTCTGTAGTTGGAGTCGAGCAGATAGAGATACGAGTCCCATGTGGTGCGCATTGTTATTGTGTACGGGGCGTTGACGGGTATATCAAGG
>Ga0310696_10007794_pt1 | contig 12541 bp, 10 predicted proteins | sample AusTroGonzalo_MG_4_FD_203885 | JGI IMG/M metagenome (GOLD analysis project Ga0310696, IMG submission 203885) | Bovine rumen microbial communities from tropical cattle in Woodstock, Queensland, Australia - Gonzalo_02 (v2) (version 2) | ecosystem: Host-associated > Mammals > Digestive system >... | reverse complement strand
TGAAGACTCTATATGCAAACAGCGGAGAATCTTTTGATTTCGACGATTTGGACTTTGAATATGTTTTCGACACAATATCCTTTCTCAAATACTCACCCTTTACGCTTGCCGGTCTGTCAAAAGCTACCGGTATCAACTGTAAGCAACTGAGCCACTATGTTACAGGATACCGTAAGCCTTCCCAAAAAACAGTGAGAAGGATTCAAGACGGAGTCACACGTTTTATCGGTTCGTTTCGTAATATTACATTAGTATAAACATGAAACTGAATTTCTCCATTCTGTTCATTTTTGCGGCGATGTTGTCGGGAACCTTATCTGCCAAGCCGGTGGATTCAACCACCGCTTGCACGGTTGCATCTCACTTTTTTGCCATGAAATTTAACTGCGCCAAAAAATCATTGAGTCCTGTAATTACATACACTTCCACGACATTACGCGGAGAAAACGGGTCAACACCCTGTTTCTATGTTGTTAATTTCGATCCAGAGGGCTTCGTCATCGTAGCGGGCGATGACAGAGTACAACCCATCCTTGCCTTTTCCGACGAAGGGGTCTTTGTCACCGAAAACATACCCGCCCATATACGCTTTTTCCTGGATGGTTATACTGAAGATATTCAACATGTAATTGACAACCAACTATGTAGCGACGAACTTACACAACAAAAGTGGAAGGCATTGCTTTCTGGAAATGCTCTCGAACCAAAAGACGGAGACGTGGTTGTCGCTCCGTTGCTGGGCAACAACAAATGGGACCAGACCAAGTACTACAATGACCTCTGTCCCGCCGACGCGACCGGAAACCCTGCTTATGGCGGTCATGCTGCTGTTGGGTGCGGTGCATTGGTCATGGGACAAGTGATGCGCTATTGGCAATTCCCCACAACGGGCAGAGGAAGCCATTCCTATAGCAGCAACTATGGCACCCTCTCTGCTGACTTTGGCGCTACGACCTACCGTTACGAGAATATGCCTGACAGACTTACAAACGCCTATCATCCGGATAGTTGTGTTGAGGCTATAGCCACTTTACTGTACCATTGCGGTGTCGCCGTCAACATGAATTACGGTCCAGTTGCGAGTGTGGCCAACTCCAACCGTATGGTATCCGCCCTCTCAACTTATTTTCGTTTCCCCGCTACCATACAATACATTGAGCGCGGAAGTACTTCTTCTGCTGTCTGGCTCAATTACCTGAAAAGCGAACTCGACGAAGGTGCACCATTCATGTACGGCGGAAGCGGGAACTACGGTGGACATGTCTGGGTTTGCGATGGCTACCGGGACGATGACTTTTTCCATTTCAACTGGGGCTGGAGCGGAAAGCAAAACGGCTTTTACGCACTAACCAACTGTAGCTCTTACGGTTTCAACAGCAATCATGCCATCATAATTGGCATCCGCGGTCCGGAATTGCCCGATGCCATTGGGGAGCACAATGGGAAAAATATCAAAATTTATCCCAATCCAACATCAGGCATTGTGAATGTGAACGCTGAGTCGCTGTTGGTGTCGGAAGTGCAGGTTTTTGACATGTTCGGAAAAATGCTTTTCCGCAAAAGCGTTGGCGAAAAAGAGTTTTCTCTTGATTTATCTGATTATCATGCGGGGACCTATATGCTTCGGGTTGTCTCTGGAGATGGTGTTGAGACAATTAAAGTCGTCAAAAATTAGAAAATGTGTTATTAAAAAACGCAGCATTTAAACTTTTTTGTACCTTTGCAGTTCAAATGCACTCGGTTTTGCATTGAAACCTATTTGTAGAAATTAGTATTAACTTAAAATTATTTTGAAATGAAAAAATTTTTCTTGACGCTAACGCTTGGTTTGCTTGTTGCAACGGGGTTCGCTCAATTCACAGAGGAAGATGGAACATACATCTACACGGATGAGTACACATGCGAGAATGCACACCGGAAAGTGGTCAACATGTTGAACACTTTCAACTCTACGACACAATCCGCTGAAATCAAGACCGATAACGATACGCTTGTGAAGGCCGAGGTTGTCATGAATGTAAAGGCTTCCTATAATCCGTTCGCTGGCGGTTTTGCTGAAAACTTCCAGTTTGATGTAGTCTTTAAGATTGACGGTGACCACATTACGGTTTTAGCGGACAATTTCTACACCATCAATGTTTACAGTGGCTTTGGCACTAATAAAGAGGTGAAGTCATACGACGAGAGAATCGATGAGTACGAAACCGCCTCCCGCAAGCTCAATAGCGGCTCTTTGAAAGGCAAGGAGAAAAAGGAAGCCAAAGATATTGTTGATGACTGGGAAGATACCTCTGCTGCCATCAACAAGGAATTCAAGGAGAGGTTCATCAGCACAATGAAAAAGAAACTCAAATAGGGTTATTCAGGTTGCAACAACCTAACAACCTTATTGATAAAAAAATGTAGAGACGCCCCATTGTGGCGTCTCTACATTTTTTGTGAATTTAACAATAAAAATTATTTTTGGATCCGGATTCTCGCATCCACGGCGGTCACATAGCGTGGGTTGCCGAGCAGCGGGTTGAGGTCCATCTCCACGATTTCGGGAGCGGCCTGCACCAGTGCGCTCACGCGGGCCACCTGGTCGGCATAGAGGTCGATGTTGACGGGCTCTTGGCCACGCACACCTTGCAGGATCTTGTATCCGCGCAGCTTAGTGAGCATCTGCTTGGCTTCTTCTGCCGTAATGGGTGCCAGTGCGGATTGCACATCCTTAAGCACCTCGATGAATATGCCGCCAAGACCGAAGAAAATCTGATGTCCGAACTTGTCGTCGCGGATAGCGCCAATATAGACGTCCGTACCGTCCAACATCGGATACATCTCCACGGCGTAAGTCTCGGGGATGACGATAAGACGGTCGAACTCCTTGGCCACAGTGTCCAAATCCTTGACACCCAGCGTCACGCCGCCCACATCGGACTTGTGCAGCGGGCCCACGACCTTCATTACCAAAGGCACGTCTTTGGAGCAGCCGACCTCCTTGGCGAATGCCAGTGCATCCTCTTTCTTGGAAACCTCCACAGATTTCTTGCGGGAAATGCCGGCAGCGTCCAGCAGTTCGTTGTAGTCAGCAATTTCCAGATAACCGCTCTCGCACTTCTCGATGGTCTTGCGAATGCGGGCCACGTCAACCTGCGGCAGTTCCACGTGCTCGGGTTGCGGTTTCGGCGTGTTCCATACCTTGACGAGGGCATTGCCTAATACACACTCTTCAGGGAAGTTGATGCGTCCCTTGGCGATGAAGTCTTCGATCTCCTGTTTTACATTGATAATAGACGGCAGCACAGGGAAGATGGGCTTCTTGCAGGTCTTCATCTTCTCGTCGAGCAGGTCGTAAACCTCCTTGTTGGAGAAGAGACCGGGCGAACCGAAAATCACCACGGAGAAATCGATGTCGGTGTAGTCGTTCTCGACCGCATCGATAATATAGCCGAGTTGTTCGGCGGTGCCGGTGGCGAGGAAGTCGATGGGGTTGCCCACGGATGAGCCGGCAAACAGTTTTGCAAGCAGGCCCGGGCTGGCGGGATGGTCCTTCAATGGGGGCACTTCCATGCCGCCGTTGCTCAGTACGTCGGTCAGCATCACAGCGGGACCGCCCGCATGGGTGATGACAGCGCAGCGCTTGCCCTTCAGTTCGGGGTGCATGAAGACGGCGCAAACCGTGGTGAGCTCCTGGCGGTTGTGGCAACGCACGATGCCGGCTTTCTGGAACAGGGCATCCACGGCAGCGTCATTAGTGGCCAGGGCGCCGGTGTGCGACGAAGCCGCACGCGAGCCGGCAGCGGAGCCGCCCGACTTGATGGCCGCGATTTTGCAGCCCTTGTTGATGAGGTTGCGGCTATGTTTCAGCAAACGCTGCGGGTCGCCGATCTTTTCCATATATAGCATGATGACATGACTTGACTTTTCAGGGTCGAAGGTCTCGTCAAGATGTTCGATGCCGAGTTGGGCGCTGTTGCCCACGGCCCAGACACTATTGAATTTCAACCCGTTGCTCATGCCGTACTCCTTGATGAAGACAGCCGTGGCACCAGATCCGGTAATGAAATCGACACCGCGCGGGTCGAGTTTCGGAATAGGCGTGTCGAAGCAACCGCTATAGTTGGTGTTGAGGAATCCGGTGCAATTGGGGCCGATGAGCGAGCCGCCCACGGCGTTGATGGCATCCACAATGTGCTTCTCAATGGCAGCACCTTCGGCATTCTCCTCCGAGAATCCTGCGCTGACGATGATGAAACCTTGGGTTCCCTTCTGCTGCGTCAGCACGTCCACCGTGTGGGCGCAGAACTTGGCCGCGATGCAGAGGATGGCGCAATCGACCTGGGGCAGGTCTTCCACCTGCTTGTAGCACTTGATGCCCTGCACCTCGTCCTCTTTGGGGTTCACGGCATAGACTTCGCCCTTGAAGGCGCTTTCCAACAGGTTTTTCAGGGCTTTGCCGCCCGGTTTGTGAATGTCACTGGATGCACCGCACACCACGATGCTTTTAGGGTCAATGAGTTTTTTATTAATCATAAAAATGGGGAATTTAAAGTTTAGAGTTGAGGGTTTAGAGTTGAGAGTGTAGAGTGGGGAGAGTAACGGGGTGCAAAGGTACATAAAAATATTCATAGCCACATAATGCTATTGTGATAACTGAAGATTTTTTCATATTTTTGCACTTTTAACAGTATGCTGGGTATAGAAATTGATAATCGGAGGATTTTTGGACTGGACCTGTTGCGTGCACTGGCCATTTTTTTTGTGGTGCATGGACACGGATTGTTCCTGGTGTCAGGTACACGCCTTGCCTTTCTGACGGGAATTAATTTGCCACATGGTGTGGACATTTTTTTTGTGCTCAGTGGTTTTCTGATTGGGACATCATTTTTTTCTTATGCCGAAAAGCAGGAACGGGTTGATCTAAGAAAGACAGCCACATTTTTTTGCCGTACGGCCCTCCGTATTCTTCCTAACTATTATGTGGTGCTTCTGATTTACTGTGTTTTGGTGCAGACGGGAGTGGTGTCAGGCAATATGAACGCATTCCCGTTATGGCGTTTTGCAACGTTTACTCAAAACCTGTTCACCCCGTTCTATGATTTCTATTGGGAATCTTGGTCTTTGCCGGTCCAGTGGTGGTTTTATATGATGTTTCCCGTACTGCTATTCATCTGTGGCAATAGAAAATACGTGAGAAAGGCAACCCCGCTGATTTGCCTGTTTTTTATAATTGCTTCGTGGACATATCGTTATTCCATTTCGTCCCATGCTTTGGATTCATTCTGGTGGGATGTTTGGTTTCGGAAAACAGTGGCATCGCGAACGGATAATATCTACATCGGTGTGTTGGCCGCATGGGTGAGGGTTTATTTTCCAGAACGATGGAATAAGCATTCCCTCGTTTGTCTGTTTGCAGGCCTTGCAATCATGATATTTACGCTTGTTGTTCCTCGCCCCAGATACTCTTTTTATACGAATGTCGTGTACTTGTCTATACCACCCGTGGCGATTTCGTTATGGTTGCCGTTTTTAACCACAATACGGATTTCCAAATCCTTTTTCGGTAAAGTGATGTCTCATGTCAGCGTTCTTTCGTATGCCATGTTTCTGGTGAATCTCATGGTCGCTCAGATTATAGCTGTCAATTTCGCTGAATCATTCAAATCATTGGGTGCGTGGGGTTATGTTGTATATTGGATTGTTGTAATGATTGCCTCTTACATACTCTATATGGTTGTAGAACGTCCTTTCGATAAATTGCGGGCACGGGTATAATCTTTTTTTCATATTTTTGCACTTTTTAAATCCAGAAACAATGCAAACAAGAATCGCGATTTTAGGATACGGCAATATTGGAAAGGCCGTGGAACAGGCCGTTTTGGCTGCTGACGACATGAAGTTGGCCGGCATTTACCATCATAATGATAATTTGGACGCCATAGATGCGGACGTGGTGGCGCTTTGCACGCCCACGCGCGAGGTGCCGGGCTTTGCGGAGAAACTGCTTGCCCGCGGCATCGCTACGGTGGACAGTTTTGACATCCACGGGCAGATTTTCGATCTGCGCACGCGTCTGATGCCTGTGGCCAAGCAACATCAGGCGGTCAGCATCATCGCTGCCGGCTGGGATCCGGGCTCCGACTCTGTTGTGCGTGCCCTGTTGCTGGCGCTGGCCCCGAAGGGCATCACATACACCAACTTCGGCCCCGGACGCAGCATGGGCCATACCGTGGCCGCCAAGGCCATTCCCGGTGTGAAGGACGCCCTCTCCATGACCATCCCGCTCGGCACGGGCATCCACCGCCGCATGGTGTATGTGGAACTCGAAGAGGGCGCGGACTTTGCCACTGTGGAGAAACTGTTGTTACAGGACGACTATTTCGCCCATGACGAGACGCATGTGGTGCAGGTTCCCTCCATCGATGTGCTCAACAATGTGGCGCATGGCGTTAACCTGACGCGCTCCGGCGTGAGTGGTGACACTCACAACCAGCGCTTTGAGTTTGACATGGAGATCAATAATCCTGCGCTCACGGGACAGGTGCTCGTGTCGTGCGCCCGCGCGGCCATGCGCCTGCGCGAGGATCAGCGCTTCGGCTGTTTCACCATGATCGAGATTCCGCCCATCTATCTGCTGCCAGGCAGCGAGGAGACGCTGATACGCAGTCTCGTGTAATGCAAGTGTTTTTCATGTAAACAATTGAATGCCAATATGAATATCACAGAAGAAGAACTTCAACGGATTGTGGCGTCAGCCGTACGGAAGGCGTTGGAGGAGATCAAAGATGCTCAGGCCCAAGAAAGTTATGTCGCGGAATCTCCTATACAGTACGGGGAAAGTAATGTGCAGCCGTTCAGTGACGAGGAACTGGAAGAAGCCATGCGTTTGATGGCCTCGAACAGGGGCAAGGACGGAGAACCGAAAGTGGGCATCTTTTGGTATGATTCCAATAAAAACGATCTCTTTGGAGTGCGTTCCCACAGAGTCTCCGACTATGTGAAGCCCAATTCGCGTTCTGAGTTCGGATGTGTTTCATGTTCGGAAATGCATGAGGATGTGTGGAAGAAGGAATATCATAAGCAGAAATACAAAAACGGAGGGGTTGGTCCCTATATCGGTGCGTATGAGATGGTGCCACGGGGTCGTATTTTCTATGATCCAAAATGTGATGAATTCACCATTGCAGTGGGATCGTGGATAGAACAATACCCGCAGGCAATACCTCTGATTGAAGAAGAATTCAATCTGAAAGACACGAAACACGTTGTCAAAACGGCCTGGCACTGGGACATCGGACAAAAATGGATGTAGTATAAAAAAAGCCCTCGGATTGCTCCGGGGGCTTTCTTTATGAATAGTGCGAATATTATTCGAATGAGAGGATGGCCTCTTTGATCTTGGCGATGGCATCGCGAAGTTCCTCCTCGGTAATGACCAATGGGGGAGCGAAGCGGATGATGTGCTGGTGGGTCGGTTTGGCGAGCACGCCCAGCTCTTTCATCTTCACGCACACATCCCAAGCCTCTTTGCCGTTGGTGGGTTGGATGATGATGGCGTTGAGGAGGCCCTTGCCGCGCACTTGCTTGATGAGCGGGCTGTTCACCTTGTTCATCTCGTCGCGGAAGATCTTGCCGAGGTATTCGGCGCGTTCGGCGAGTTTTTCCTCTTTCACCACTTCGAGGGCGGCGATACCCACGCGGCAGGCAATCGGGTTGCCGCCGAAGGTGGAACCGTGCTCACCCGGCTTGATGTTCAGCATGATGTCGTCGTCGGCCAACACGGCGGAAACAGGCATCGTACCACCGGAGAGGGCCTTGCCCAAAATCAGGATGTCGGGACGCACACCTTCGTGGTCGCAAGCCAGCATCTTACCCGTACGGGCGATACCGGTTTGCACCTCGTCAGCCATGAACAGCACGTTGTGTGCCTTGCAGAGGTCGTAGCATTTCTTCAGATAGCCGTCGTCCGGAACATAGACACCAGCCTCACCTTGGATGGGTTCCACGAGGAAACCGCAAACCATGGGATCTTCGAGGGCTTTTGCCAGCGCGTCAACGTCGTTGTACGGGATCTTGATGAAACCCGGGGTGAACGGACCGAATCCGGCGTAAGCGTCAGGATCGATGGAGAGGGAGATGATGGTGATGGTACGACCATGGAAGTTGCCTTCGCAAACGATGATCTTGGCCTGGTTCTCAGGAAGGCCTTTCTTGTCGTAACCCCAGCGGCGGGCGAGTTTCAAAGCGGTCTCGTCGGCCTCTGCACCGGAGTTCATCGGCAGAACCTTGTCGTAGCCGAAAGTCTCGGTGACATATTTCTCATACGGTCCGAGGCAGTCGTTATAGAAAGCGCGGGAGGTGAGGCATACCTTCTGGGCCTGGTCCATCATGGCACCCACGATCTTCGGGTGACAGTGGCCCTGGTTCACTGCGGAATAGGCGGAAAGAAAGTCGTAGTATTTCTTGCCTTCAACGTCCCATACGAACGGGCCCTGGCCGCGTGCGATGACCACGTCTAACGGATGATAGTTATGGGCGCCGTATAGGGCTTCCATTTCAATAGCCTGCTGGCTGGATGTAATTTTTTCTACCATAATACTTAAGTTTAGATTATTATTGTTGTAATATGAATTCAAAAGGAGGGCGCAAATATAGAAAAAATTTCATAAATGAAAAACACCGGAAAACGCAATTGTGTTTTTTTGTATCTTTGCCCGCTTAATTAAAATATGGTTATTATGAAAAAGTTTTTCCTCTTCCTTGCAGTAGCGGCGGCAGTCGCGATGACTTTCTCCTCCTGCAAACCCGATGATGAGATTTATAACCCCAAATGCAAAATCAGCAAGATATGGTATTACAGCAATAGCGATTGGGATAACCCTGATGTGATGTTCGTGTACGGAAAGAGGGGGGCGCTGGACAGTATCCGCCTGAAGGAGAGCACTACGTTCCTGTTCGAATACAACAAGGACAAGACCGTGTCTAAAATCGTGAGCGATGACCCCATGTGTGTTGAAGAGATAGAGTTGAGTTACACTGACCGGCTGGTGGACAAGATGGTGTACTCTGTGGACGGCCAAGTGCGTAAGGAAATCACCTTCAAGCGCGATGAGGAGACAACTCGTATTACCGATATCGAAGAAGTTTATGACAAGGAATTCTATGAAGGTCTCCTGTATCAGAAAAAGAGCCGTCTGTACAATACTTTCCTGGGTGATGCGGATGCCGCCCACGAGTGGATCCAGCGCGTGCCTACAAAGGATCTGACTGTTCGCTGCACCAAGAAGGTGAAATACGATCCGGGTGAAAAGGAGAAATACCTGAACATCACTGAGGTAGTGGAGTATTATCCTAATCTGAATCAGGAAATCGTGCATACTTACACGTACGATCTGGAAACCTATAATCCCTATTATGGTCTGCAGTATGCATACGCCGATTTGTCAGGCTATTATGTGAACAATGTACTGAAAGAGAAGCAGACGGTGAAAACCAATGGTGTGCAGACCAAGTATGTGGAATACACCTATAACTATTCCGGTGAGAATTTCATCAATAACAAGAAGTATCCTCGCCAGTTTACGAAGACTTCCAGTGAGAACAACATTCCGAGAAACATCTATATCCTTTACGTCAAGTAATTAGCAAGCTATGAAATTTCACGAGGCTGGAAGGGTCAGCATTTCCGTCTGCATACTGGTTGTGGTCTTACTTACCGTATGCTATGTGTTGTTTCTGGCCAATTCTTGGTGGGTGAATCTCATATTCTATGCCTTGATGCTGATTGTGGCGGGGATTGTCATCCGTTTTTTCAGGGTTCCGTACCGCATCATCAACAAGGTTGAAGATGGCGTGCTCGCTCCGGCGGACGGCACCATCGTGTTTGTGGGCCCTGCTTTCGAGTATGAATATTTCAAGGACGAACGCATCAAGATTTCAATCTTCATGTCCATCAACAATGTGCATGTGAACAGCTATCCCATTGATGGCACGATTGAGTACATCGCGTACCATCCCGGCAAATACCTGCTTGCCAAACGCCCGAAATCCTCTGTGGATAACGAGCATAACACAATTGTGGTGGCGAAGGACGAACACGAGAAAGTGCTCTTCCGCCAGATTGCCGGATTTGTGGCAAGGCGTATTATCAGTTACCCTGAAGTGGGCGATGTTGTGAAACAAGGCGAGGAGGTCGGCATGATCAAATTCGGCTCCCGCGTGGATGTTTTTCTCCCGCTTGGTGCCCAAGTGTCGGTGAAGAAAGGGGATAAAGTGGTATCGAAGAAAACAGTCCTGGCTTACTTTTAGAGCATTATGAAGTTGAGTGTCATCATCGTGAACTATAACGTGGCCCACTTTCTTGAGCAGGCCCTGAACTCCGTGTTCAAAGCCTTGAAGAATGTGGACGGTGAGGTGTTCGTGGTGGACAACAACTCCGTGGACGGCTCCGTGGCGATGGTGCAGGCCAAGTTCCCGCAGGTGCATCTCATTGCCAACAAGGAGAATGTTGGATTCTCAAAGGCCAATAACCAGGCCATCTGCATTGCGCAAGGTGAATATGTGCTGATGCTGAACCCCGATACCGTGGTGGAAGAAGATACCTTTGAGAAATGTCTTCACTTCATGGACGAGACCCCGGATGCCGGTGGTCTTGGTGTGAAAATGGTGAATGGCAAGGGTGAGTTTCTCCCTGAATCCAAGCGCGGCATCCCTTTCCCGTCAGTGGCTTTCTACAAACTGTTCGGCCTCTCCAAGCTCTTTCCCAATTCCCAACGTTTTGGCGCTTATCACCTCACCTACCTTGATGAGGATGAAATCCATTCGGTGGAGGTGCTCTCCGGTGCCTTCATGATGCTGCGCAAGAGCGTGTTAGACCAGGTGGGACTGCTGGATGAGGACTATTTTATGTATGGGGAGGATATTGATCTCTCTTACCGCATTCTGAAAGGCGGTTACAAGAACTATTATTTTCCAGAGACTCGTATCATCCATTACAAAGGCGAAAGCACCAAAATTGGCAGCCTGAACTATGTGCATGTCTTTTACAAGGCTATGCAGATTTTCGCGAAGAAACATTTCTCGCAGAAAAATGCAAGACTATATAATGTCCTGATAAATTGCGCTATATGGTTCCGGGCTTCGTTGGCTGCGCTCAAACGCATCGCCTGTGCCCTGTTCCTGCCGTTCATCGATTTCATCTGCATCTATGCCGGCATGTTCCTGCTCTCTCGTTACTGGGATCTCAACATTCTTGCCGCCAGAAACAGTTCATTTCCAAGATATTACTATTTGTTGATTATTCCGATTTATATTTTGGTGTGGCTGGTGTCCATTGCCTGCAGCAAAGGCTATCGGAAGCCGATTCGGCTCAGCAATGTCAACAAGGGTATATTTTTTGGTACAGTGGCCATATTGTTGGTGTATGCCTTGTTGCCAGAAACCCTGCGTTTCTCCCGCGCGGTGGTGCTCATGGGCACGATGTGGACTGTCATCATCGTGAATCTGATCCGATACGTGATGGGTCGCCTGCACCTCAAAGGCGGCGGTGTCGCCAGTGACAGCGGCCGACGTCTTGCGGTGGTGGGAACCAAGGAGGAGGCGGAGCGCGTGCTCGGCTTAGTGCGCATGATGGAGGTGAAAAGCGATTTTGCAGCTATCATTACCATGGAAGAGGATCCTGACAGATCGCAGACCGTAATCGGTCATCTGAACCAGATCTCCGATCTGATACCGCTGTATCATCTCAACGAAATCATTTTCTGCTCCCGAGATATGGCCGCCGACCGCATCATTGACTGGATGTGCCACCTGCGCTCGTTCCAGCTGGAGTACAAGATTGCGCCGGAGGACAGCCTTGCCGTCATCGGCAGCGACTCCATTTTTGCTTCGGAGGATATATACACCATACCGGTGCACGCCATTGTGCAGAAAGAGAATCTGCGCCGCAAACGGCTCTTTGATATTGGCACGGCCCTGAGCCTGCTTGTCCTGCTCCCTCTGGATATTTGGTTTGTGGAAAATAAAGGCGGATTTGTGCGCAATATCTTTCTGGTTTTGTCAGGAAAAAAGAGTTGGGTGGGATGCCAGATGCAGAGTCTGGAACTTTTGCGTCCGGGTGTGCTATATCCGTTGGATGCCTTTGCCGGACATGTGTTTTCAGAAGAGATGGTTGCCACTGCCGACAATCTATATACCAGAGACTATAAAGTGAAAGTGGACCTGATGACGATGATTAAGGGATTCAGATGGATGGGGAGATGAACGATGAACTGTGAACTATGACGATGAACTGTGAACTATGAACGATGGCTTTTTGCGATTAACCATATAATTACGAACATATAAACTGCAAGACAATGAATTTTATTGAGCAAATTATCGAAGAAGACATTCAGAACCGAAAGAACGATGCGAAAGTACACACCCGTTTCCCGCCGGAGCCGAATGGATATCTTCACATAGGCCATGCCAAATCTATCTGTTTGAACTTTGGTATAGCGAAGAAATATAACGGAAAGTGCAATCTGCGTTTCGATGATACGAATCCCGTGAAGGA
>Ga0310696_10007793_pt1 | contig 12541 bp, 9 predicted proteins | sample AusTroGonzalo_MG_4_FD_203885 | JGI IMG/M metagenome (GOLD analysis project Ga0310696, IMG submission 203885) | Bovine rumen microbial communities from tropical cattle in Woodstock, Queensland, Australia - Gonzalo_02 (v2) (version 2) | ecosystem: Host-associated > Mammals > Digestive system >... | reverse complement strand
TCGGCGATGTTAGTGGTAAGGGTGTGCCGGCATCTCTTTTCATGGCCCAGGCCATCCGTCTGTTCCGTGTATTGGCAACAGGACACATGATGCCTGCCGACATAGCCACCAATATTAACAATGCACTGACGGAAGACAACGAGCAAGGAATGTTTGTCACGATGTTCATCGGACTCATTCACCTTGACACAGGACGTATGGATTTCACGAATGCGGGTCATAATCCTCCGGTTATCGGAACTAACGGCAAGGGAGAATTCCTGCCGATGGAGTCGAATGCGCCTATTGGACTCTGGCCAGGAATAGAATATGTTGGCGAGAGTTATGAAAACATCAAGGGACACTCGTTGCTTGTCTATAGTGACGGACTCAACGAGGCTGAGAACACGGAACAGGAGCAGTTCAGTGACGAGCGAATCCTTGAAGTCCTTAGCAGAACCAACTACACTACCAGCAAAGAAGTCATTGACGCACTTGTAGAGGAAGTGGAGAAACACCGTAATGGAGCAGATCCTAACGACGACCTAACGATGCTTTGCCTAAGAATAAAGTGATTATTTTACGAATTAAGATAAAAAAGTGACAAATTGTTTGGTGGTTTCAGAAGAATTGCGTACTTTTGCAGCCGATAAACGGAAAAAAGAATAAAAATGAAAAGTCTGACCCTGATTAGCAACCTGATTATTATTCGACTGCGTAAAGCCGCCGGAAGTGATAAGGTATGTATATAATTAAGGTATAAGACAATACGATACAAAGCCTTTCTCACTTCCGGGTGGAGAGAGGCTTTTTCGTATTTTCGTAATAACGTAATAACGACATAAAAGACAAAACTAAGATGAGTGACAGATTGTTTATTTTCGACACAACGCTGAGGGACGGCGAACAGGTGCCTGGGTGCCAATTGAATACTGTTGAAAAGATTCAGGTGGCAAAGGCCTTGGAACAGTTGGGTGTGGATGTGATTGAAGCAGGATTTCCTGTGTCGAGTCCGGGTGACTACAATAGTGTGATTGAGATTTCAAAAGCGGTCACATGGCCAACGATTTGTGCGCTGACGCGTGCCGTTGAACATGATATCGACGTGGCTGTCGAGGCTCTGCAGTATGCCAAGCACAAGCGCATTCACACCGGTATTGGAACCAGTGACGAGCATATCCAGTTTAAGTTTAACTCGACGCGTGAACGTATTCTTGAGCAGGCTGTTGCTGCCACGAAATACGCCAAACGTTTCGTTGATGACGTGGAATTCTATTGTGAGGATGCGGGTCGGACGGACAACGAATATTTGGCGCAGGTCGTCGAAGCTGTCATCAAGGCTGGCGCTACGGTCATCAATATTCCCGACACGACGGGCTATTGTCTGCCTTCTGAGTACTACGACAAGATTAAGTATTTGAAGGAACACGTAGACGGCATTGACGCGTGTATCATCTCGACCCACTGCCACAACGACCTCGGTATGGCGACGGCCAATACGCTGAATGGTGTGTTAGCAGGTGCACGACAGGTGGAGGTAACCATCAACGGCATTGGAGAGCGCGCAGGAAATACGTCACTCGAAGAGATTGCAATGATTCTGAAATGTCACAAGTCGATAGACATCGAAACGAACATCAATACGACGAAGATTTATCCGACGAGCCGTATGGTTTCTTCGTTGATGAACATGCCCGTCCAGCCCAACAAGGCCATTGTGGGTCGTAATGCGTTTGCACATTCGTCAGGCATTCATCAGGACGGCGTATTGAAAAATGTACACACATACGAGATTATCGACCCCAAGGATGTGGGCATTGATATTGATAGCATTGTTCTGACGGCCCGCTCTGGTCGTGCAGCCTTGAAGCACCGTCTGATGATAAACGGTGTGGACGTGAGTGACGAGCATAAGATTGACAAGATTTATGAGCAGTTCTTGGTTTTAGCCGACCAGAAGAAGGAGGTGACGGATGCCGACGTCATGATGCTGGCTGGTGCCGACGTGGCTGATACACACGCCGTACGCCTTGATTTCCTGCAGGTTACGACGGGTAAGGGCGTGAGGTCGGTGGCCAGTATCGGACTGGATATCAGCGGTCAGAAGTTCGAGGCTGCAGCCAGCGGTAACGGTCCTGTGGACGCTGCCATCAAGGCGCTGAAGAAGATTATCATGAAACAGATGACGCTGAAGGAGTTTACCATTCAAGCTATCTCAAAGGGCTCGGACGATGTTGGTAAAGTACACATGCAGGTAGAGTATAACGGCAGTCTTTATTATGGCTTCGGTGCCAATACGGACATTGTGACAGCCTCTGTGGAAGCGTACATCGATTGTATCAACAAATTTAAGGTAGAATGAATACACTATTTGATAAAATATGGGACGCACACGTGGTGCAAGTCGTTAAGGATGGACCCACGCAGTTGTACATCGACCGATTGTATTGCCATGAGGTCACGTCGCCACAGGCCTTCGAGGGTATGCGGGCACGTGGGTTACGGTGTTTCCGTCCGGAACAGATAATCTGCATGCCAGACCACAACACGCCGACCCACGACCAAGATAAACCAATCGAAGACCCTGTGTCTCGTAAGCAAGTGGATATGTTAGCAAAGAATGCGGCTGACTTCGGACTTACGCATTACGGCATGTTTTCGAAGGACAACGGCATCATCCACGTCGTGGGTCCTGAGAAGGGGCTTTCACTGCCAGGCATGACGATAGTCTGTGGCGACTCGCATACGTCTACGCATGGTGCAATGGGTGCTGTAGCCTTTGGTATCGGCACGTCGGAGGTAGAGATGGTGATGGCTTCGCAATGCATTCTGCAGCAGAAGCCTAAGTCGATGCGCATCACGATCAACGGACAATTGGGTAGGGGAGTGACCGCCAAGGATGTTGCGCTGTACTTGATGGCGCAACTCACCACCAGCGGTGCTACAGGTTACTTCGTTGAGTATGCGGGCGATGTCATCACTGCCTTGTCAATGGAGGGTCGCCTGACGCTCTGCAACCTCTCGATAGAGATGGGCGCGCGTGGCGGTTTCATTGCTCCCGACGAAGTGACCTTTGATTACGTCAAAGGTAAAGAATACGCCCCTAAGGGCGAAGACTGGAACAAAACCGTAGCTTATTGGAAAACGCTGAAAAGCGGTGACGACGCCGTATTCGACAAGGAGCTGACGTTCGACGCCAAGGACATAGAGCCACGCATCACTTATGGTACGAATCCGGGTATGGGCATCGGCATTACGGAGTGCATTCCCATGAATGGTGATGCTAACTTCGCAAAAGCCCTGCAGTACATGGGCTTTCAGACTGGCGAATGTCTGTTGGGCAAAACAATTGACTACGTATTCCTTGGAGCTTGTACCAATGGTCGCATTGAGGACTTCCGCGCCTTTGCTTCTATCGTCAAGGGGCGCAAGAAGGCCGACAACGTCGTTGCTTGGCTGGTACCTGGCTCGTGGGCTGTGCGCAAGCAGATTGAGGAAGAAGGTCTTGATAAAGTGCTCGAAGCTTCGGGCTTCGAGATTCGTCAGCCTGGTTGTTCTGCGTGTCTTGCTATGAACGATGACAAAGTGCCTGCTGGCAAATATGCCGTATCAACGTCAAACCGTAATTTCGAGGGCCGTCAGGGCCCCGGCGCTCGCACCATCCTTGCATCACCCTTAGTAGCTGCCGCAGCAGCAGTAACAGGTGTAATAACCGACCCAAGAGAATTATTATGAAACAGAAATTCGACATCATCACATCGACGTGCGTGCCGCTTCCGTTGGAGAATATAGACACTGACCAGATTATCCCCGCACGCTTCCTGAAGGCTACCACGAGAGAAGAAAAGTTCTTTGGTGACAACCTGTTTCGCGACTGGCGCTACAACGCTGACGGCACTGTGGTTGAGGATTTTGTCCTCAACAATCCCCGCTACAAGGGTTGTATCCTCGTGGCTGGCAAGAATTTCGGTTCGGGATCCTCTCGCGAACATGCAGCATGGGCCATTGCTGGATATGGTTTCCGCGTAGTCATCTCGTCGTTCTTTGCCGACATCCACAAAAACAACGAACTCAACAACTTCGTGCTCCCCGTGCAGGTTTCAGAGGCTTTTTTGTCCGAATTGTTTTTGACAATTCAAAACAATCCCGATGCTCAGGTCAAGGTCGACCTCCCCAACCAGACCGTCACGAATCTCGCTACTGGTCATTCGGAACATTTCGACATCAACGGCTATAAAAAGCATTGTCTGATGAACGGGTTGGACGATATCGACTTCCTCGTGGCGAATAAAGATAAGATAGAACAATGGGAGAAAAGAAGATAAATACATATCAGCGCATCCTGCCCTTCGTTGAGATTATGGATGCTACGTTGCGTGATGGCGAGCAGACCAATGGCGTGTCGTTCCTGCCTCATGAGAAGTTGGTAATGGCTCGAAAGCTGTTGTCTGACGTCAATGTCGACCGCATCGAGATTGCCTCGGCACGTGTATCCGAAGGTGAGCGCGAGGCCGTGACCAAGATATGTGCCTATGCCCAGAAGAACGGGCTACAGGATCGCGTCGAGGTATTGGGCTTCGTGGATGGCGGCAAGTCAATAGACTGGATTGCCGAGTGTGGCGGAAAGGTTGTAAACCTATTGGCAAAGGGTTCACTGAAACACTGCACCCACCAGTTGCACAAAACACCTGAGGAGCATATCAATGATATTCTCCATGAGGTGGAATATGCTGCCAGCAAAGGCATCAGTGTCAACCTTTATTTGGAGGATTGGTCGAACGGCATGAAGGACTCGCCCGACTACGTCTATCAGTTGATGGATACTCTCACCTCTCACCACTCACCTCTTACCTCTATTAGGCGTTTCATGCTCCCCGATACATTGGGCGTGATGAATCCCTTGCAGGTCATTGAGTACTTCCGTAAGATGATAAAACGTTACACGGACGTGCATTTCGATTTTCATGCACATAACGACTACGACCTCGCGGTGTCGAACTCGCTGGCTGCAGTGCTCAGTGGCGCACGCGGTTTGCACGTCACCGTGAATGGGTTAGGGGAGCGTTGCGGCAATGCGCCGATGGCCTCTGTTCAAGCCATCCTAAAAGACCAGTTCCACGCTAAAACGAACATTGTGGAGAGTCAACTGAACGACCTCTCGCGGATGGTCGAAAGTTTCAGTGGTATCACGGTAGCTCCCAACCAACCGATTGTTGGCGAGAACGTGTTTACGCAGGTGGCTGGCGTTCATGCCGATGGTGATTCGAAGGACCAGTTGTACTATAACGAGCTGATGCCTGAGCGTTTCGGTCGCAAACGTGAGTATGCGCTTGGCAAGAACAGTGGTAAAGCCAATATTTCCAAAAATCTCGAGGAACTCGGACTGGAACTGACGCCTGAGCAGACGCGTCGTGTGACGGAACGCATTACGGAATTGGGCGACAAGAAGGAAATTGTAACACAGGAAGACCTGCCCTTTATCGTTTCGGACGTGTTGAAGCACGATAGTTCAGATGATAAGGTAAAATTAATAAGTTACGTGGTTTCAACGGCTTATGGTTTACGACCCGGAGCGAATGTTAAAGTAGAAATCAACGGTCAGCAGTACGAGGCTGCAGGTACGGGAGATGGTCAGTACGATGCCTTCGTCAAAGCGCTCAGATATATTTATAAGAAGTACCTCAACCGTACCTTCCCCATTCTGGCCAACTATGCCGTGACCATTCCTCCTGGAGGACGGACAGATGCCTTGGTGCAGACCGTCATTACATGGAACGACAATGGCACAATGATTCGTACGCGTGGTCTCGATGCCGACCAGACGGAAGCTGCCATCAAGGCAACATTTAAGATGCTGAACATTATTGAGAACGAAATATCGAAATAACGTAATAACGAAATAACGAAAAATAAATAATATGAAGTTGAAGATTGCAATATTGGCTGGTGATGGTATCGGCCCTGAGATTATGAAACAAGGTGTGGCTGTGCTTGACGCGATTGCCGCGAAGTGTAACCACGAGTTCGAGTACGAAGAAGCACTGGTGGGAGCCTGTGCCATTGAGGCCTGCGGCGACGCCTATCCTGATGCAACGCACGACGTTTGTATGCGGGCTGACGCTGTGCTTTTTGCCGCTGTGGGCGACTTGAAATACGACAACGACCCCACGCTGAAGATGCGTCCTGAGACGGGACTGTTGGCTATGCGTAAGAAGTTAGGACTCTTTGCCAACATCCGTCCTGTGGCGACGTTCGACTGCCTGTTGCATAAGTCGCCGCTGAAGGAAGAACTGCTGCGCGGTGCCGACTTTGTGGTGATTCGCGAACTGACGGGCGGTATGTATTTCGGCGAGAAACATCAGGACAACGACATGGCTTTCGACACCAATATCTATACGCGTCCTGAGATTGAACGCATCCTCAAAGTGGCTTTCGAAATGGCGATGATACGACGCAAACATCTTACTGTGGTCGACAAGGCTAACGTGTTGGCATCAAGCCGCTTATGGCGTCAGATTGCCCAAGAAATGGAACCGCAATATCCTGAGGTGAAGACCGACTATATGTTCATCGACAATGCCTCGATGCGTGTGCTGACGGAGCCACGCTACTTCGATGTCATCGTGACGGAGAATACGTTTGGCGACATCCTAACAGATGAAACCAGTTGTATCACTGGCTCTATGGGCTTGCAGCCTTCATCGTCGTTGGGTGAACATACGCCGCTCTTCGAACCCGTTCACGGCTCGTGGCCGCAGGCGGCTGGTCAGAACTTGGCCAACCCCCTGGCACAGATACTTTCTGCCGCCATGCTGTTGGAGCACTTCGGGTTAGAACGTGAGGGTGCGCTCATTCGTGAGGCTGTCAATGCCTCGTTGGATGCTAACGTCCGCACGCCCGAAATCCAAGTCGAGGGCGGAGCGAAATACGGAACGAAAGAAGTAGGACAATGGGTGGTCGACTATATCACGAAGGCTTAATGGCTACTGTGCGGAGAGGCCTGATGCTGGCTGTTTTGTTTGTTGCTGTGGCACAGCAACATGCAGCACAGGCACAGCAACATGCAGCACAGACGCAGCAACAAACGGCACAGGCGCAGGAAAACTGGCGCGACAGCCTCACGGCTATTAACAAGCAAATCGCTACGGGTTCGCAATGGTCTACGGACTTGCACCTGCGCAAGGCCAATGCCAACTTGCAGCTGAAGCAATGGCAGTATGCTGTTGACGAGTACGGCTTGGTGTTGCAACACGAGGAACACAACCCGGCGGCCTTGTTCTATCGGGCATACGCCTACACGCATCTGCGCCGTTTCGACTTGGCGCGCAACGACCTTAACGACCTGCTGGCCATTGTCCCGCGCCATTTCGAGGGACGCCTGTCCTTAGCTGTTGTGTTGCAACAAATGGGGCGGAAGCAAGAGGCACTCGATGAATTGAACCAAACCATCGAACAGCATCCGGATTCGGCTGTGGGCTATGTCGCCCGAGCCAATTTGGAGCGTCAGCTGAAACTGGACGAAGCCGCGCTCTACGACTGGCAGCGCGCGGAGGAACTATCCCCGCGCGACCCCGTCTATGTCATTAACCACGTTGACTTGCTGCTGGTGCTCGAACGTCGCAAAGAGGCCCGACGCGTACTTGATGCTGCCGTCAGCAGAGGTATTCCCAAAAGCATGTTCAACGACTGGTACTGGAAATGTAAACGGTAATAAGGAGATAAACGAAGATAGATGAAGATAGAAGAAATTAGAAACATATTCAAGAAAATAAAGCATCCCACCAAGCTCCAGTTCACGCTTGGCTTCTTTGCCGTCGTTGCGCTGTTGTGGGGCGTCCGCAGTCTTACGCGCAGCAATCCGCAGGAAATGCTGGAAGAGCCGACGACGCTTTCTGCCACCCATCACCGGATTCGCGGCGTGGCCAACTTCAAGGCCGAATTCCCCGACAGTCAGAGCGTCCAAATTGTCGCTGCCGAGCGTTGGGGCGTACGTCCCGTGCAAAACCGTGAGGACGCCGAGGAACGTAAAAAGGAACTGGTCTATGTCGGTGAAAGTCCGTACTGGCATGTCGACCGCCTCTCCAGTTCCATTCCTTACCTTGTGCCGCGTGCCGCCGTGCTGTTGCAAGACATCGGCCAAGCCTTCTACGACAGCCTCTACAACAAGGGCATTCCCTTCAACCAGCTCATCGTTACCAGCCTTCTGCGTTCGATGGATGATGTGGCCAAGCTGCAGCGTCACAATCCCAATGCCACCGAACGCTCGTGCCACCTCTTCGGCACCACGTTTGACATTTGCTACAACCGCTACCATCCCGTCACGCAAGCCGTTCGCGACGACACCCTCAAATGGGTGCTCTCCGAAGTGCTACGCGACAAGCGCAACGAAGGCCGCTGTTACATCAAATACGAAGTCAAACAGGGCTGTTTCCACATGACCGTACGATAAAACCACACGGCCGTGCGGGAAAGCCGCATGGCCGTGTGGTAAAGTCTTCCAGCGGAAGCTGCTGTTTACGCCTTAGCGGATAAACAGCAGCTCGCGGTACTTGGGCAGCGTCCAAAGACCGTCCTCGACAATCATTTCGAGGGCGTCAATCTCGTGGCGGATGGCCTCCATGTGGGGACAGACGGTGTCGTGATAGGCAATGGCGCGCTGGTGGATGTCCTGGATATGATTGGCCACGCGGCGGGCGTCGGTCAACTCTTCCACCAACTGTTCTATCTTCTCCGTACGCTCGGCAATTTCCTCGATGAGCTTCATGTTTCGCGACGAAAGACGCTCGGCCTTGTCTGCCGGGAATACGTCCTTCATGCCCTGCACGTTCTTGATGAGCTGCGACTGGTAGTGCGTCGAGACGGGGATGATGTGGTTCATGGCGAGATCGCCCAGTACGCGGGCCTCGATCTGCACGGTCTTTACGTACATCTCCCATTTCACCTCGTTGCGGGCCTCGAGTTCTTTGCGGTTCATGACCTTCGTAGCCTCGAACATCTTGACGCTCGAGTCGTCCAGATAGTGTTCGAAGATGACGGGACACGACTTCTCGACGTCCAGACCGCGCTTGGCGGCCTCCTTCACCCAAGCCTCCGAATAGCCGTTGCCGTCGAAGCGGACGGGCTTGCAGGTCTTGATATCCTCGCGCAGTACATCGATGATGGCGTGGAACTTCGCCGTGTGGCCCGATGGAGAACCGTCGGGAGTAGTGGCAAAGGCTGGGCGCAGCGCATACTCGGCAATACGCTGGTCGACGCGGAGCTTGAACGACGTCAGCGCTTCGGCCATGGCGGCATTCAGGGCAATCATGGCCGAGGCGCAATTGACGCTCGAACCGGGAGCACGGAACTCGAAGCGATTACCCGTAAATGCGAAGGGCGACGTGCGGTTGCGGTCGGTATTGTCGATGATGAGGTCGGGAATCTGGGGGATGTCAATCTCCATGTTCTTCTTGCCTTTCACCTCCGACGTCTCGCCGCGCTCAATCGTGTCGAGCAGTTCGGTGAGCTGGGTGCCGAGGAACGACGAGATGATGGCGGGCGGAGCCTCGTTGCCACCCAGACGGTGGGCGTTGGTGGCGCTCATGATGCTCGCCTTCAGCAGTCCGTTGTGCTTGTAGACGGCCATCAGCGTCTCTACGATGAACGTCACGAAGCGCAGCGTCTCGTTGGCGACGGCCTCGGGGCTCAGACCGTCCGTCCTGCCGGGAGCGTGCAGCAGTACGCCGGTGTCGGTACTGAGGCTCCAGTTGTTGTGCTTACCCGATCCGTTGATGCCGTCGAAGGGCTTCTCGTGGAGCAACACGCGGAAGCCGTGGTTGCGCGCCACCTTCTTCATGAGCGACATCAGCAGCATGTTATGGTCGACGGCCAGATTGCACTCCTCGAAGATGGGCGCCAGCTCGAACTGGTTCGGCGCCACCTCGTTGTGGCGCGTCTTCACGGGGATGGCCAGCTCCAGCGCCTGAATCTCCAAGTCCTTCATGAAGGCCTGCACGCGGTCGGGGATGGTGCCGAAATAGTGGTCGTCCATCTGCTGGTTCTTCGCACTCTCGTGGCCCATCAGCGTGCGGCCGGTCATCAGCAGGTCGGGACGGGCGGAGTAGAGGCCCTCGTCGACCAGGAAATACTCCTGCTCCCAACCGAGGTTCACCTGCACCTTCGTCACGTCGTCGTAGAAGTACTGGCAGACGTCCTTGGCGGCCTTGCCCACGGCATGGAGCGCACGCAGCAGCGGGGCCTTGTAGTCCAGCGCCTCGCCCGTATACGCTATAAATATGGTGGGGATGCACAGCGTGTCGTCGATGATGAACACGGGCGACGTCGGGTCCCAGGCCGAATATCCGCGGGCCTCGAATGTATTGCGGATGCCGCCGTTGGGGAACGACGACGCGTCCGGCTCCTGCTGGACCAGCAGCTTGCCGCTGAACGCCTCAATCATGCCGCCCTTGCCGTCGTGCTCTACGAAGGCGTCGTGCTTCTCCGCCGTGCCCTCGGTCAGCGGCTGGAACCAGTGCGTATAGTGCGTCACGCCCATTTCCAGGGACCACTGTTTCATACCTGCGGCCACGGCGTCGGCTATCGATCGGTCCAGCCGTGCGCCGTTGTCCATCACGTCAATCATCGTGTCGTAGACGTCCTTCGGCAGGTATTTGTACATCTTCTTGCGGTCGAACACGTACTTGCCAAAGAACTGCGAGGGACGCTCCTGCGGCACTTTCACCTCTACGGGGCGCTTCTTGAACGCCTCCTCCACTACCTGAAATCTTAAGTTGTTTGCCATATGTCTTTCTGAATTTGCCTGCGAAGGTACGAAAAAAAAACGAGCCTACCAAACGATAAGCCCGCTTTTTTTTTAGTTTCCGCTGTGCCTTGGCCTAATTGCCGTCGCCCAGATCGGGATTGTAGCCGTTGTCGTCGGGCCACTACTGCTGTTGTTACCGCCGCTATTTTCTCTATGTCACAAAAAACGGCAGGTTCCTGATGTGGGAGCCTGCCGTCGTTCGAACGTCAAGAAGCAGGATGTTCTTCATCATGAGCACTCATGTTCTTGATAAACAGATTGACAAAATGCTTCAAGAAGAAGGTATGTCTGACTGCATGGCGCGCCTTGTTGGCTAATGAGCCCTTGTTGCCGGATGGTTCAGCTGCCTTTGCCTCTGCTTCTGCCACTTGCTGCTCGCGCCGGTCGATCTTAGCACGCATGCTCTCTGAAGCGTGATTATAAAGGAACGTGTAGCATGGTACGGCAGCTTTCATAATATAAGGTGTGAGGAAGGTGGTCACCACACTGGCTGCCACGATGATGGGGTAGATGATGGGATTGAGAACACCCAGGCTTGTACCCAGTCCAGCGATGATGAATGAGAACTCGCCAATCTGCACAAACGAGAAACTGGTCAGCATGGAGTCGCGCATCGTCTGACCGCCCCACCAGCAACCCAAGGTAGCAAAGAGAATCATTCCGATGATAATGACCAGGCTGACATAGACGATGCTCACCCAGTATTCCGCCAATGAAGCCGGATCAATCATCATACCCACAGAGATGAAGAAGATAGCAGCAAAGACATTCTTCAGCGGTGTCATCAGCTTTTCGATACGATGCGACTCCACCGTCTCGGCGAGGATAGAACCCATCACAAAAGCACCGAGCGCACTGCTGAACCCGGCTTCCTCGGCTGTCAGCACCATACCTAAGCACAGGCCCAGGGAGAGGATGATCAGCGTCTCGTCATTCAAATATTTTTTTAATTTGCGTATCAGCGTCGGGATAATCAGGATGCCGCAGATGAACCATGCCGCAAGCGTAATGGCCAAATCGACGACCTTGCCAGCCAGTTCGGCACCTTCGAACTGATGGCGGATGGCGATGCTGGAGAGCAGCACCATCAGTACCACCGCCACCACATCCTCCACGATCAGGATGCTGGTAGCTCCCTTGACGAAACGCTCCTTGCTCAGGCCTGCCTCGTCGATGGCCTTCATCACAATAGTGGTGCTCGACATGCAAAGCATGCCCGCCAGGAACAGGGAGTTTACCATATCAAAGTTAGCATCCACTCCCACCCAGTAGCCCAGGCCCATCATGCCAACGATGATGGTCAATGCGCCTACAGCCGCAATCTTGCCGCTGCTGATGAGGTTCTTCAGGCGGAACTCCAGACCGATGCAGAACAGTACGAACAGCACGCCGATGTCGCCCCACTCCTTAACATAGTCGGCATTGACAAAAGTCTCGCCAAACAGGTGCGGGCCTACCAGGACACCAGCAACGATATAGCCCAGCACCACTGGTTGCTTTAACAATTTAAACACAATGCTGACTACCGCGGCCGTAATCATCAAAATATATAAATCTTGTACCATATTTTTAGTGATTACGCTTTATAAACTTCCTCGCCGTCAACGATGGTGGCTACGATATTGGCCTGAGCCACCTTCTCGATGTCGTCGTGCAGGAAGTCGCAATCAAATACTGCCATATTGGCAATCTTACCGAACTCAATGCTACCCATGCGATGCTCCTGGTGCCACTGACGGGCCACATTGATAGTCATGGCAC
>Ga0310696_10007792_pt1 | contig 12542 bp, 6 predicted proteins | sample AusTroGonzalo_MG_4_FD_203885 | JGI IMG/M metagenome (GOLD analysis project Ga0310696, IMG submission 203885) | Bovine rumen microbial communities from tropical cattle in Woodstock, Queensland, Australia - Gonzalo_02 (v2) (version 2) | ecosystem: Host-associated > Mammals > Digestive system >... | reverse complement strand
GTCACCCACACTTGGGAGCCCGACAAGGTCTATACTTTTAACGGCGTCAAGAAACTGGGTGTGAACATCATTGAGGACTACTATACCAACTACTATCCTTACGAGACGTCCAATTTTATTTCTTCGGTGAATTCTCTTCGTCTCCGTACTCTCTCCCTTACATACGACGTTCCCAAGAAGGCGCTGGACAAGATTGGTTTCATCAAGAGAGCTGCTTTCACCCTGTCTGCCAACAACCTGCTTCTGTTCACCAACTATGAGGGCGATCCCGAGGTAGCTGCAGCCGGTGCCGGCGTCGGTGGTTCTTCTTCCGTAGGTTTCGACTACTGCGGTGTCCCGGCTATGTCCGGAATGTCATTCGGTGTAAACCTGACCTTCTAATGTGTTGAATCCGTAATAATGACAAAGAATATGAAAAATATCAATAAGATTATCCTTAGCGCCTTGGTTGTCGTCGGCCTGTCCGCCACCTCCTGTGAAAAATGGTTGGATGTAAATACGGACCCCGAGAATCCAACGGCTGAAACTTCCACTTACGACGGCCTCCTGGGCAATGTAGAGTTCTATACTAACAGCGCACACCAGTTCGCAGACTGGCGTACCGGTCAGGCGATGGGTGACTGGACGGGTTGCTACGGTCGTGGTAACTATGCAAACGCATCGTATTGGCTTCCCGCTACCGGTTGGGTAACCACTTCCTACCAGTGGTGGTTCGTGGGCGCCTATGTGAATATCCCTCAGCTTATCGAAAAGGCCGAGGCTGCCGAGGCTTGGCACTATGCTGCCGCCGCCCGCGTCATCAAAGCTTATGGTTTCATGCTCATGACCGACCTCTATGGCGAAATGCCCTATGAGGAGGCCGCAAGTAGAGATCCCTCCATCACTGCTCCCAGGTATGCCAATGGTAAGGCCATCTATCTGGGCTGCCTGCAGGATATTGACGATGCACTGAAACTCTTCGACCGGGATCAGAATACCGCTGCCGCTACTCTCGCTGTCGGCGACTGGTGGATGAACGGTAATGTGGAAACCTGGAAGAAGTTCGCCAATTTCCTGAAAGCGCGCTGGATCCTGAAGCTTTCCAAGAAAGCCGCTGGAAAGTATAGCGAAGGAAAATATGACGAGGCTGCCATTCTGGCCGCACTGGACGCCAGTTTTGCCAGTGGCGCCGAGAACGTCGTCCTTCACCATACCGATAACAACAGCACTACCCACGATCACCTGGGTTGGGACGAGCCGGTAGACTATTCTCCGCTCTATTCCGTCTGTGGCATGAACTGGGGCTACCTTCCCACCAAGATGTTGTATGACAACCTGACCAATTTCGCCAACCTGGGCGTTGAGGATCCTCGTGCCGACCATCTCCTCCCCTGGCGTGAAGCTTCCGAACCCAAGAAAGCTGGAGACGCCGTCGATCCTCGCCTCAAATATACCGAGGATGGCGTCTGGTTCCGCGGTCTGGGCGTAGACCTCTCCGAGCCGATCTTCTCCCAGAAGGGCCCTCTTCGTACCTATGTGGACAAGAACGGTCACTGGTATTGCGATACCGACAATGCCGTCCGTCAGGCCGATACCGTGTACGTGGAGATGACTTCCAGCTCCAAGGGATATGCCGGTAATAAGGACCTTCTGTACCGTCGTTCCGCAAAGGGACCCGCCAAGGCTTATTCCGGTTCTTTCTACACCCGCGTTTCTTCCCCGACCTATCTCGGAACTTACGCCGAGGCTTGCTTCATCAGGGCCGAAGTTCTCCTCAAGCAGGGCAGCAAGCCTGCAGCCTTTAACGCCTATAAGGCTGGTGTAGAGGCTAGCATCAACCTGATGAACGAGCAGCTGAAAGCCTGGGTGGCTGAAGACGGCAGCTTAAAAGACTGCCCGTCCTTCACTCCGATGGAGCAGAGTGCCATTGACAATTACCTTGCTAATGGTATCGGCACAGCCGCCGATCTCACCCTTGCCCGCATTCTCACCCAGAAGCGTCTGCACTTGATGTATTCTGTTGAGGTCTGGAATGACATGCGTCGTTATGACTTTGCAGAGGACAAGTTCCTGAATTGGCACATTGCGGCTGACTATTATGTGAGCACGTCTGCCCTTAAGGCCATTCCGCTGGGCAAGCATCTCCGCCGCTGGATGCAGTGCAGCCACGAGCTTAACTATAACTCCGAGAATCTGAAGGCCATCGCAGAAGATGTGAAGGAGTACGGCGAGAACATCGACCTCACCCGCGACCAATGGAACAATGCAGACGATGTCTGGACGGTGAACGTTTGGTGGGACAGCAATAAGTAAAAGCTTTCCTACTATATTATTAGCAGGCGGTCCATTTGGATCGCCTGTTTTTACTTGTTTTTACAGCCTTCTACTTTATTAAATATTTTATTTTAAAAACTTCTAAAAAATTCTTAAAAAACTTTTGTCGGGCCGATAAGAAATGTTATCTTTGCCTCCCCAAAAACCAAAATATATAACCTAATCCGGAATAACTAACGCAAAAATCAAAAGTACTCACTACTTTTCCTATTTATTAACCAATCTTTGTTTTTTTCTATGAGAATGACAAAACTATTTGCTGCATGCGCGGCTGCCATCCTTTTTATGGGATCGGGTATCGCGTATGCTGCCGCTTCTTCGTCTGAAATGGCGGCAGACCAGCAGCAGTCCCGTATTTCCGGTACTGTTGTTGACGCCCAGGGAGAACCCATCCCGGGTGCTAGTGTCATTGTGAAAGGAACCACCACTGGAACAATGACCGATGCTACGGGCGTATTTACGCTCTCTGTCCGTACGGGTGCAACCCTCGAGGTCTCCTGTATTGGCTACACCACCGTTGAGGTGGCCGCACAGGACAAGCTGACCATCGTCCTGGAGGATGATGCCGAACTCCTGGCCGAGACCGTCGTCGTCGGTTACGGCGCCCAGAAGAAGGTGAACCTGACCGGTTCTGTCTCTGTGGTGGATCCCGAGAAGGTTCTCGACTCCCGTCCTATTCCTGACCTGGGACGTGGTCTGCAGGGTACCACCCCTGGTATGACCGTGCAGGTGGGTTCCTCCGAAGTGGGTTCCGATGCCCGCATCCGCATCCGCGGTCAGGTGGGTTCGGAACAGGGCTCTGCTTCTCCTCTCATCCTGTTGGATAACGTAGAGATCCCCTCCCTCAACCTGGTCAACCCTGACGATATCGAGTCCATCTCCGTTCTGAAGGATGCCGCTTCGGCTTCCATCTATGGTGCAAAGGCTGCTTTCGGTGTAGTCCTTATCACTTCCAAGAAGGGTGCTAAGGAAGCCGAGAAGGTCTCCGTTACCTATTCCGGCAACATGGCTTTCCAGAGCCTGGCCAAGAATTACCAGATGGCCGATGTCGAAGCGCTGCACTACTGGGTTGTCGCTGGAGAGCGCGTCGGCACGACCACTCCTGTCGGTACCTTCATGAAGGTCGACCGTGCTGGCTACAACGCCGCTGTCGCATGGAAAGAAAAGTATGGCAATACGGTTGCTTATGATGACCCCATGGTTTACGGCCGCGACTGGTATATCGGTTCCGACGGAAAGTCCAAGATTGGCGTCCGTACCTACGATCCCTACAAATATCTGGTTCGTTCCAATGCTCCTTCCCAGACTCATAACGTCGCAGTCGCCGGTAGCAAGGGCAATACGAATTTCAACGTAAGCCTGGGCTACCTCAACCAGAAGGGTATGCTGAAGGTGACCGATTTTGACTACTTTAGCCGTTACAATGCCAATGTCCGTTTGGATACCAAGGTGAACAACTGGCTGGGTGTCCATGGCGGTATCATGTTCACCCACTCTACCAAGTCCTGGGCTTTTGCCACGTCTTCCACGACGGCTGACCCCTGGTACTACGCTTTCCGTTGGGCTTCCAACTATCCGCTTGTCGCTACCGATGAAAACGGCAATGCCCTTCGCAACCCTACTTGCGAGATCGCAACCGGTAAGCAGGCTACCAAAGATACGGATTACACCAGCATCAACCTGGGTACGACCATTACGCCCATGAAGAACTGGAAGATCAATATCGACTACACCTTCTCCAACAACGATGTCCAGACGCGCAAACCCGGTACCCGTTTCTACGGTGATGATATCTGGTATGCCACGCCCCTGACCGTCATGGACGGTTCTGATGTGGTTACTATTGAGAATGAGTGGAACTCCTACAACGGCCTTGGCGCTACCATCAACAAGATGTACATCAAGCCCTCTGACTATTATAGCGACTCCTATGACCTCCTCTATCAGGATTCCTATACCGGAAAGCGTCACACCTGGAATGCTACCAGCAATTATGGCTTTACGCTGGGTGAGGCTCATGATTTCAACCTCATGCTCGGTCTGAATACCGTTAAGTATGCAGAAACCGGCGTATGGGGTCAGAAGAAGATGCTGCTTAACTATGACAACGCCCAGTTCGCTCTTTCTACGGGTACGGAGACTACCGGTGGCGGCTATGTCTGGAACTCCACGGTGGGCTTCTTCGGTCGTATGAACTACAACTACAAGGAGAAGTACCTGTTCGAAGCCAACCTTCGTCGCGATGGTTCTTCCAAATTCCGCGGTCCCCTTCAGTGGCGCTGGTTCCCTTCCGCATCCGCCGGTTGGCGTGTGAGCGAAGAGCCTTGGATGCAGTCTGTAAAACCTGTCATGAACTTCCTCAAGCTGCGCGCTTCCTGGGGTATGATCGGTGACCAGACCGTCCCCTCCAGCCTGTATATCCCTACCATCGCAGCTCTGGACCAGTACTGGATGCATGAGGATAAAGTTACCTCCGCTTACGCTACTCCCGACCTTGTGGATTCCGATATCACCTGGCAGGATATCGTTACGCTGGACTTCGGCGTGGACTTCTCCCTGTTCAACCAGGTTGACGTGACCTTCGACTGGTATCAGCGCGACACAAAGAACATGATTGTGCCGGCCGAAGGCCTGAGCTACAACATCGGTGCTCTCCCCCCCAAGGGTAACTACGGTGACCTCCGCACCCGCGGTTGGGAATTCTCCGTGCGCTATGGCAAGACCTTCTCCAACGGTCTCAGCCTCTCTGCTACGGCTTCCCTCGCCGACGCCAAGACCATCGTTACGAATTATGGCTCCGCCAAGGGCATCAGCGGTTGGTATAATGGCAAGGAATACGGCGAAATCTGGGGTTACCGAGTCGATCGTCTCTTCCAGAACGACGACTTTGCCCACGATGCCAATGGTAATCTGATCGAGAGCAAGGACAAATACGGCAAGACCTACGTATTTGCTGATGGTAAGGACTACGCTACCCAGGGCCGTATCGCTACCGGCAGCTATATCTCCGGTCCTGGCGATGTCAAGTTCGTGGACCTGAATGGTGATGGAATCATCGACTACGGTTCCCAGCTCATCGAAGATGCCGATGGCAATCCTGCCTATGGTGACTACACCCGTATCGGTAACTCTACCCCTCGTTATGAGTATAGCCTCATGATCAACGGAGATTACAAGGGATTTGACTTCTCCGTATTCTTCCAGGGCGTTGGCAAGCGCGAGATGCTCGGCTCCTCCTGGATGACCGTTCCCGGTTTCCAGATGGCCGATGGTGGTATGCCTGCCACCTTCGCCAACGATTTCTGGTTCGAGGATAAGGATGCCAATGGCAATGTGATTGCTTCCAACTATAACGCCTTCTATCCCCGTCCTGCCAGCTGCGGCCGCGGTCTTACCTTTAATATGGTCCCGAGCGACCGTTACATGCTGAACATGGCCTACTTCCGTATCAAGAACATCACTCTGGGTTACACGCTGCCTAAGAAACTCACCGAAAAGGTGAGCATCAGCAAGGCCCGCGTCTATGTTTCCCTGGAGAACTTCTTTACGTTCGATCATCTTAATGGACTCCCTGTGGATCCGGAAGAAATCGCCGGCTATTCTTCTTTCAACTCCAGTAACTATAATTCCGGTTTCGCCGGTGTCGGCGCTCCTGCTTACAAGAGTGCTTCCTTCGGTGTGCAGGTTACATTCTAATTATAAGAACAGAAATGAAAAAGATATTCAATATCATTGCTGCTGCCGCACTGGTCCTGTCCCTTTCCGGATGCGAAAAGTTCCTGGACCGTCCTTCCAAGACTACGTTGGATGACAGCAACTACTGGTACTCCGAGGATATGGTACGTTTGTTCGTAAACGGTGCCTACGGAGCCTATTTCTTCGGTTACGGCAACAACTGGACGGATGCCGGCGCCCCCGCGGTGTTTGATAACGGCAAGGGTGAGTATAGCGACGACGTGACCTCCGCGAACAAGCAGAAGGACATTCTGATCAGCCTTCCTGCCGATAACTGGTTCCGTAAGGAGCAGGTGAGTGGTTCGTATAGCGTTTTGGCCCGTCGTACCTCCGCCCCTTGGAACTTCGCCTACATCCGTAAGTGGAATCTGCTCATCGACCGTCTGAATACCATGAAGGAAGAGGGCACCCTCACTGCTGAGGCTTACAACCACTGGATGGGCGTGGCCCGTTTCTTCCGCGGTTGGGAGTATTCCCGTCTGGTAGAATCCTTCGGCGATTTCCCTTACTACGGAGAAAGCTTGTCCACCAGCGACTTCGACGGCCAGTACAAAGATCGTGATCCCCGTACTTTCGTAATGGATAAGGTTATGGAGGATTTCGATTACGCCATGGAGAACGTCCGCACGAATGATGGCGCCGACTATGTCAATCGCTTCGTCGTAGGTACCGTTGCTTCCCGCTGCATGCTGTTTGAGGGAACCTGGTATGTCTATCACAAGAATGACGATGCCCTCAAAACCTGCACGGATCTTGACAAGCACGCCAAGACCTATCTGCAGAAGGCTGCCGAGTATGCCGGCTATGTCATTGAAAACGGTAATTATAAGTTTGATACCGATTTCCGCACGCTGTTCGGAACGCTTTATAAGGCACCTGCCAGCAAGGAAATCATTCTTTACCGCGCATACAACCGTACCGTGAAGACCTCTTACAGTCACTGCGTAGCTACCTATTGCAACGGCGAGGAGGCTCAGGGTGCCGCCGGTAACCTGTCCACCCTGAAGGCCTGGATCTGCAACGACGGTCAGCCTTACAGCTCCACTACTGTGGCCAATGGTGACAGTTGGAGAATGCAGGACATGGTTGTCACCCGCGACCCTCGTTTCGAGGCTACCTTCTGGGATGAGCCCAAGAATAGCTCTACCGGTCTGTATGTAGAAAAGTTCATCGACCGTGTTGGCCCCACTTATGCTTACAATGGTCAGGCTCGTCCTTCCCAGTATGCATCCAACACCAACGAGAATGGCTACCCTGTGGTCCGTTATGCCGAGACTGTCCTCAACTGGATTGAGGCTAAAGCAGAGCTGGCCGACAAATTCGATGGCGCCGCAGTCACTCAGGCCGATCTGGACAAGTCCATCAACGCCATCCGTCAGCGTCCCCTCGATGCGACCGCTATCGCCAAGGGCGTTCAGAAGACCGCTGCTATGGATATCAACAACCTGCCCAACGACCCTGAGCGTACAGCCGCTCCTCAGAGGACCACTCTTGGTTATAAGACGGTCGGCTTCGTTTCCCCGCTCTTGTGGGAAATCCGTCGCGAGCGTCGTATGGAGTTCTTCCTGGAGAAGGTTCGTTCCCTGGATATCCGTCGTTGGGGTCAGCTGGAGCTGATGCTGATCGCTAATAACCCTGATCTGGGTATCGGCGGTTATGTTGAGCTGGATCTGGCTGCTACGCTGAAAGCTGAAGCAGCTGCTGCCCTCGGCCGTCCCGCTCAGGAGACCAATCTTAAGAAGACCTCCGACAATATGGGTTACAACCTTCTCGTGGCTGCTAACAAGGACATTGTCAGCGTGATGCCCCTGGAGGGAACCAATGCCGATGGTACGCTTAAGCTTGGCGCCCGTAAGTTCTTCACCTGCACGGAAAGCAACGGTGTGATTACTTCTTCCAACTACAATGAGATGCGTGGCTTCCTGGTTCCTCGTAACATCCAGGACCGTGACCCTCTCAATGTAGATGTCCGTAACTATCTGGAGCCTATCTGCTCCCAGGTTATCGACCAGTACAAGGAGAAAGCTGCTGCAACCGGTAAGGATTACAAGATCAGCCAGAACCCTGGTTGGGAGTAGTCTTTCCATCTGTATAAGAAAACAGGCGACCCTCTGGGCCGCCTGTTCTTTTATTTTCTAGGATACTTAATAATATTTGAGGGAATCGACATCAATGATGAGATGAAGACCTCTCTCAAACAAGAATGTGAAAGGTTCGTAATAGCAGTATTTCATGGTGTATTTAACACCGGGAGTCAGTCCTTTAACCAGGGAAGTCATCTCGTTCACCATGCAATTGCAATTAACGGTGGGGCCGTCTTTTTCATAGACATTGTAGTTGATCGTTGTCCCCTCCGAGGAGACTTCGCAGACAATTCCGCCGCCATTGATGGAACAGTTCATGAGCGCATTGGTACGGGTAACGCGAAGGTTCCCGCCCTCAAACTTGAGGATGAGCAGGGAAGGATCGGTTTCTGATTTGGTTCGTCCTTTGTTGCAGCCCGTGTCGGTAAAGCCGATGTTGGTGACGTTTGTGTCGATAACATCCGTGTTGCCGGAAGTGGTCTTGTCGCATCCGGCGAGAACCGGCAATAGCAGAAATAAGTAAAATAGTTTTTTCATGACTGTGGTTATTGAAGATGATTAGTTAGAGCTTTGAAAAAATGTTGCGTCTCGTCCTGGTTGAAAAGGAAGTAGTACCCGCTGAAATCCGGGTAAGTAAGTTTTTCCCCATTCTCGTCGGTGAATTCCTTGTCGGGAATCTCTGCATCGGTAGGAATGTAATAGACGCCTGTCTGAATGGTTTTTTCAACGACGGCTTTGGGCGGAAACCAGTTATAAGGGAGGGCGTACACATACCATCCGTCCTGGATGCTGTGAAAGTCCAGATTGACGGTGGCCATATCCTGATGTCCATCTGCGTCGTAAGCAAAGGTGATGTAGCAGGTCGAAAGTTCTTTGGGACTTCTGAGTACGGCGTATTGGTTTTCGAAAGCCAGGTCCATGCACCAGAAGGGCTTTTCTGAATCCGGGTTCTTTCTCACCGGAAGGACCATCCCCTCATCGGTCAGGACAACCTGGCCAAATGACAAGGACGTCTTCTTTTCGTTCTGGCAGCTTGCAAGTAAAAGAATGGCAAGAATGACAAAGCTGGCTTTCTTCATGTGTGTCCGTAAAAATAGTTGCAACAAATTTACATATTATAAACCAAAATTTTATATAATCTTGCCTACTCCTGTTGATTTTTTTTAACTCACGTGTGTGAAAATGTTTAACTTTATACCATGAAACTTTTCCTGCTTGCTTTCGCCGCAGTGGCGGCGATGCTTCCGGCCCATGCCGAGGGATGGATCCGGTACAACCAGCTGGGCTACCTGCCGCAGACGAGCAAGGTGGCAGTCTATTTGGGAGACAGCACCCCCGCAACGTTTTCGCTGGTGGATGCCTTCTCCGGTGAGACGGTCTTCCAGGCCGATGCCCGCCCTACGGGCCCGCTGGGGCAGATGGCGGCCACGGCCAGGCTGGATTTCAGTGCCTTTGAGACCCCCGGCGCCTACCGCATCGTGACGGAGGACGCCTCTTCGGAGACGTTTCCCATCGGCCCGCAGGTGTATGACGGCGCGGCTGACTTTGTCTTGAATTACATGCGCCAGCAGCGCTGCGGCTGGAATCCCTTCCTGCGCGATAGCTGCCACACCAAAGACGCTATCATTATTTACCATCCTTCTAAGACCGGGGAGCATCTGGACGTTCGCGGCGGCTGGCACGATGCCTCCGACTGTCTGCAGTACGTGACCACTACGGCTAATGCCATCTACCAGATGGCTTATGCCTACGAGCGCAATCCGGAAGCCTTCGGTGATGCGTACAAGACCGACGGCACCCCCGGCGCCAACGGCATACCCGATATCGTGGACGAGATTCGCTGGGGTCTGGACTGGCTGGACCGCATGAACCCGGAGCCCGGCGAGTTCTACAACCAGTTGGCCGACGACCGCGACCACGTGGGCATGCGCCGTCCGCCGGAAGACCAGGCCGACTATGGCTGGGGCAAGGGCGGTGCCCGTCCGGTGTATTACGTAACCGGACAGCCGCAGCAGCAGGGCCGTCACGGCGGCGTGAATAAAACCACCGGCAAGGCCTCCATCGTGGGGAAGTATGCATCGGCCTTCTCCATCGGCAGCCGCGTGTTGGAACCCTTTTATCCGGAGCTGGCCGCTCGTATTAAGGAGAAGGCGGCCGATGCCTGGGAGACGGGTGTCAAGTACCCCGGCTTCCACCAGACGGCTTCGGTGGTGAGCCCGTATATCTATGAGGAGACCAACTGGGTGGACGACATGGAACTGGCCGGGGTTGAGATGTACCGCCTCACTGGAGACCGCCGCTACCTGCTGGAAGCCGTGGAGTATGGCCGGCAGGAGCCCATTACGCCCTGGATGGGAGCCGACAGCGCCCGCCACTACCAGTGGTACCCGTTCATGAACATGGGTCACGTGCACCTGGCGGCGGAAGGCCGTGAAGAGTTCGTAAGAAACCTTCGCAGCGGCATCGCCCGCGTCTGGGACCGGGCGCAGGGGAGTCCCTTCCTTTATGGCGTACCCGGAACCTGGTGCTCCAACAACCTTACGTCGGCCCTGCTGTCGCAGTGCATCCTGTACCGGCAAATCACGGGGGACCGTACGTATGAAGAGATGGAAGGCGCGTTGCGGGACTGGCTGCTGGGCTGCAATCCCTGGGGCGTGAGCATGATCGTGGAACTGCCCCGCGGGGGAGTCTATCCCACGCAGCCGCATTCCTTTATTATTAATTATAAGCTAGGTAATACTACCGGCGGACTGGTGGACGGCCCTGTTTACGACACCATTTTCGGCTCCCTGCTGGGCGTGAACACCGAGGGCGGCATCAACTACGAGCGCTTCCAGCCCGGACGTCTGGTGTACCACGACTCCACCCACGACTACTCCACCAACGAACCTACCATGGACGGCACCGCCAGCCTCACCTTCCCCTTATCGGCCTATCAGAAGGAGGGCCGGCGGCAGGCAACGCGCAATGTCATGTTCCAGGGCGGCATCGTGCGCACCGATCCTTCGCAGAAGCGCATCTCGCTGGTCTTCACTGCCGCCGACAAGGCCGATGGCGCCGCCTCCATCCGCGCCACGCTCAAGCGCTTCGGCATCAAGGGCTCGTTCTTCTTTACGGGCGAGTTCTATGAAAAATATCCCGAAGTGGTGCGGGGTTTATTGGCCGACGGCCACTACGTAGGAAGCCACAGCTACGGCCATCTGCTCTACGCCCCCTGGGAGAAGCGTGACTCTCTGCTTGTCACGCGCGAGGAGTTCGAGGCTGATATCCGCAAGAGTTACGAGGTGATGGCACCCTTCGGCATTACGCCTGCATCGGCCCCGCTCTTTATTCCTCCGTACGAGTATTATAATGCCACCATCTCCTCCTGGGCCCGTTCCATGGGGCTGCAAGTGGTGAACTATACCCCCGGCACGTACACCAACGGGGACTACACAACCCCGGACATGGCGCACTACTATAGTAGTAAGTTCATCTTTGATAAGGTTCTGTCGGTAGAGGCTTCCTCTGGCCTGAACGGCAACATCATGCTCATCCATCTGGGCACCGACGACGCCCGTACCGATAAGTTCTACAAGCGCCTGCCTGCCCTGATCCGGGAACTTCGCCGTCGTGGCTACACCTTCACCGCCTCCTGGGAAGGCACCGCCGCCATGAAGACCGAATAACGCGGGATTTTTCTGCGCATTTTTGTTTTTCTCTTTGTGAAAGATAGATTATTTGCTATCTTTGAGTCACTTATGAGAAAAACTATTCTAATCCTGTCATTCCTCCTGGTGGGCCTTCTCCCTTCTATGGCCCAGGTGGATACTGTTGTTGTCAACACTTATTCGAAGGCTGTCGGCAAAGTCGAGCAGCTCCCGGCTTCGTGGGGTAAGATGAAGATGCACCGCCTCGGCGACCCGACTGGCCAACTCATCGCCCAGCCCATGAAGGACCTCACCTACATCCGCTTTGCCGATGGTTTCCGCATGGACTTCGTGAACGGTGTCCCGGTGCGGGACAATTTGCTCAGCTGTCCCACCATGAAAACCGTGAACAGTAAGATTCTGGCCGAAGGATTCGTGCGCCTGAACAAGGACGAGCTGAAGACTTTTCTGGGAGACCGCGTCTATAGTCTCGGGTATCGTCCGGACTATATTATGTATAAAGTCGGTGGCTGGCAGTTTGGTATAGGAAGTGTCTTCTTCTTTCTGGGCGGTTTCGGCGCCTTGAGACCCTCGTTGTTGGAGAAGGAGTATCACTCAGATACAGGTTATGACGCGCCGGCGACCCTCGAGTTTCTTTACTATGCGGGAGCCATGGCCGTTTCCGGCCTGGTGTCGATGAAAATTGGATATCAATCCACGAAAGAAGCCGTCGCAAAGAGGGCCGATATGAATATCATGAGTCGGCAGGCCGCACGGAAGG
>Ga0310696_10007790_pt1 | contig 12543 bp, 9 predicted proteins | sample AusTroGonzalo_MG_4_FD_203885 | JGI IMG/M metagenome (GOLD analysis project Ga0310696, IMG submission 203885) | Bovine rumen microbial communities from tropical cattle in Woodstock, Queensland, Australia - Gonzalo_02 (v2) (version 2) | ecosystem: Host-associated > Mammals > Digestive system >... | reverse complement strand
GCTGGCAATGGAAGAGAAACAGGAGAGCAAGCGCCGCAAGACGCTGGAGCGCGAGCTGGAGTGGGTGCGAATGGCGCCCAAGGCCCGCCAGGCGAAAGGCAAGGCGCGACTCAACGCCTACGAGAAGATGCTCAACGAAGATACGAAGCAGAAAGAGGAACGCCTCGAAATCTATATCCCCAACGGACCGCGCCTTGGCAACAAAGTCATTGAATGCAAGGGCGTCAGCAAGGCTTACGGCGACAAGGTGCTCTTTGAGAACCTGACATTCTCGCTGCCGCCGGCCGGCATCGTGGGCGTCATCGGCCCGAACGGCGCCGGCAAGACCACGCTCTTCCGCCTGATTATGGGCTACGAAAAGCCGGATGCGGGCACTTTCGAGGTCGGCGAGACCGTGAAGATTGCATACGTGGACCAGCAGCACAAGCAGATCGACCCCGATCTGACTGTGTATGAGACCATTTCGGAAAACTCCGAATACGTGAAGCTGGGCAACCGGGAGGTGAATGCGCGCGCCTACATCTCGCGCTTCAACTTTGCCGGCGCCGACCAGGAGAAGCTCTGCGGCGTCCTGTCCGGCGGCGAGCGAAATCGCCTGCACCTGGCCCTGACGCTCAAGGAGAACGCCAACGTCCTGCTGCTCGACGAGCCCACCAACGACGTGGATGTCAACACGATCCGCGCCCTGGAGGAAGGCCTTGAGAACTTCGCCGGCTGTGCCGTGGTAGTCTCGCACGACCGCTGGTTCCTCGACCGCATCGCCACGCACATCCTCGCTTTTGAGGGCGACTCTCAGGTCTATTTCTTCGAAGGCACCTACTCCGAGTACGAGGCCAACAGAAAAATGCGCCTGGGCTCCGCAGAACCCAAGCGCTTCAAGTACAAAAAGCTGAAAGACTGAGCGAAAAGCCTTACTTAACGAAAACCAGTTCGTACTGACGGCTTCCCAGTCCGATTTTCTCACCGTGGATGAGCTGGGTCTCCCATTCGGACTCCGGCGTCGTATTCTTGAAATGATCGTGGTGATCGTGGAAACCTTCTTCGTGCAGATGGTCTCCCAGCACCGAATTCCGTATCGGTTCTGCAGCCAGGCAAGCGTCGGCGCAGGCCTGGTCGAGTGCGACTGGATCCTTGGACGCATACATCCCGATGTCAGGAAGGATGGGAGCATCATTTTCGGAATGACAGTCGCAATACGGGGAGACATCCACGATGAGCGAGATGTGGAAACACTCCCGTCCGCTGACGACGGCTTTGGTATATTCGGCCATCTTGGCGTTCAGGATGGAAATCGCCTGGTTCTGGGCAAAGTCGATCGCATCGAAGTTACAGGCTCCCAAGCAGCGCCCGCAGCCCACGCAATGGCTTTCATCCACGTGCATCTTGCGTTTCGCAGCGTCATAGACCAAGCCCCCGTTCGCGCATTCCTTCTGGCACCTGCGGCAGCCGCGGCACTTGTCCTCGTAGATGATGGCCTTTCCGGCCGAATGCTGGTCTTTCTTGCCAGCCCGGGAACCGCAGCCCATACCGATATTCTTGATGGTGCCGCCGAATCCGGTCATCTCGTGCCCTTTGAAATGGGTCAGGCTGATAAAGACGTCGGCATCCATAACGGCCCGGCCGATGAGCGCTTCTTTCGTGTATTCCCCGCCTTCGACGGGTACGGCCACGTCATCCGTACCCTTCAGGCCGTCCCCGATAAGGACGGGGCAACCAACGGAAAGCGGCGTAAAGCCATTCTCCCAGGCGCACTCCAGGTGTTCCAGGGCATTTTTCCTGAATCCCGGATACATCGTGTTGCAGTCTGTGAGAAAAGGTTTTCCACCCAGTTCCTTGACGAGATCGACAATGGCTTTGGCGTAGTTGGGACGAAGGTAGCTGACATTGCCCAGCTCTCCGAAATGCATCTTGATGGCGACGAATTTGCCATCCATATCCAAATCGGCCATTCCGGCCCTGCGGGCCAGCCGTTTCAGCTTGGCCGGCATACTCTCCCCGAAAGCCGTTGTCCGGAAGTCGGTGAAAAACACTTTTGCTTTTTCCATCGTATTGATTTTCAATAAACTTTTGCCACTTCCCGGCCCTGCATCACGCTGAGTCCGTTGTGGGCCAGGGCGCCCATTTCGTCTTCGCCGGGGTAAACCTTCACGGGAGCGATCCAATCGACATAGGAGGCCAGGTCGGCCATCATCCCCTTGCCGTAGGCGATGCCGCCGGTAAAGAGGATGGCGTCCACCTTGCCCTTGAGCACGGCAGCCATCGCGCCGATCTCTTTCGCGATGTTGTAGAGATAGGCGTCGGCGATGAGCTTGAAGTGCGGGTCGTCCCCCATCTTGTGCTCGATCTCCAGGAAGTCGTTGGTACCCAGATGGGCCACCGTTCCGCCGCGGCCGTTGATCATCTTCTTGACATCCTGCGGCGTATATTTGCCGGAGAAGCAGATGTCGGCCAGCTGCTGCGCGGGCAGTGCACCCGAACGCTCGGGGCTGAACGGGCCGTCGCCGTTGAGCGCGTTGTTGGTGTCGATCACGCGCCCCTTGCAGTGCGCGCTGACCGACGTGCCGCCGCCCAGGTGCACCACGATGAGGTTCAGGTCCTCGTAACGCGCACCCTGCTGGGCCGCATACATCTTCGCGATGGCTTTCTGGTTGAGGGCGTGGAACACGGAGACGCGCTTGAACAGCGGATGCCCGGCCACACGGGCCAGGTCGCAGAGTTCATCGACCACCACGGGATCCGTGATGAAGGCGCGGCAGCCGAATTCCTGCGCGATAGCGTGGGCCAGGATGCCACCCAGGTTGCTGGCGTGCTCGCCGTATTCGCCGGAGCGCAGGTCGGCCAGCATCCGATCGTTCACCTCATACACGCCGGAGGGAATCGGACGCAACAGGCCGCCGCGGCCTACGATGGCCGCGATCTCCTTGAGATCGATGTCGTTCTCGCGCAGCGCATCCACGATCATCTTCTTGCGGAAAGAGAATTGCGAGACGATGTTGGGGTACTTCCCGATCTCCTCGGCGGAGTGACGCAGCGTCTTGGTGAATACCGGCTCGTAGTCCTCGAAGACCGCGATTTTCGTGGACGTGGAGCCGGGATTGATGGCCAGGATCTTCATTCCTTTCGACTATTTTGCGGTCAGGGCGGCCAATGCAATGGAGTTCAGCTTGGTATCGATGCTGTCGGCACGGCTGGAGAGCACGCAGGGTGCCTGGGCGCCGGCCACGATGGCGGCCTGGCGGACGCCCGTGCACAGCTTCGAGTTGACCTTGTAGAACACATTGGCGCTCTCGATGTTCGGGAAGAGGAGGCAGTCGGCGTCGCCGGCCACTTCGCTCTTGATCTTCTTGATGGCGACCGACTCGGCATCGATGGCCACGTCCAGGGCCAGCGGACCGTCGATCACGCAGCCGGGGATCTGGCCGCGGTCGGACATCTTGGCCAGCAGCGCAGCTTCCACGCAGGCCGGCATACCGTCGAGCATCTGCTCGGTGGCGGCGATGGCAGCCACTTTCGGCTTGGCGATACCCATAGCCTTCGCGGTGGCAACCAGGTACTTGCAGATGGCTTGCTTCTGCTTGAAATCCGGGGCCGGAATCACGGCCATATCGCCCAGGATGATGAGCTTGTGGTAGTTCGGATTCTCCACCACGGAGACGTGGCTCAGCACGGCTTTCGGCGGCAGGAGACCGCGCTCCTTATTCAGGATGCCGCGCATATATTTGTCGGTGCTGCAGAGGCCCTTCATCAGGATGTCGCCCTGTCCGTCCTTCACCATAGCCACGGCCTGTGCGATGGCGTCCAGTTCGTTCTTGTTGTCGATGATCGTGAAGATCGTGGGGTCGATCTGCTCCTTCTCGCACACGGCCAGGATCATATCCTTGTCGCCCACGAGCGTCACATCGACGATGCCTTTCTCGATGGCACGGGACGCGGCGGTAATGGTGTGGTCGTCCACGCCCCAGGCGGCGATCATCCGTTTGCGGCTCCGGTTCCGGAGCGCTTCGAAGAGTTCGTTGAAATTGGTAATCATAGGGTTATCTGTTTTTACTTGTTATTGACGATGTTCATCGTGTCGGTGGCGATGACCAGTTCTTCGTTGGTGGTCACGGCCACGACTTTCACGCGGGAGTCCGGACGTGAGATTACCACGTCCTTGCCGCGCACGGCGTTGGCTTCGGCGTCGAAAGACACGCCGAGGAACTCCAGTCCGCTGCAGACCTCTTCGCGGACCGGCCAGGCGTTCTCGCCGATACCGCCCGTGAAGACGATCAGATCGACGCCGCCCAACACGGCTGCATAAGCGCCGACGTATTTCTTGATGCTGTACGAGAGCATCTGCTTGGCCAGGATGGCGCGCTGGTTGCCGGTCTTGGCGGCGGCTTCGATGTCGCGGTTGTCGCTCGAAACGCCCGAGATGCCGAGCAAGCCGCTCTTCTTGTTGAGCAGCGCGTTGACCTCGCTGTAGTTCAGGTGCTCCTTCTCCTGGATGAAGGTCACGGCGCCCACGTCCAGGTTGCCCACGCGGGTGCCCATCACCACGCCCTCGACCGGGGTGAAGCCCATCGAGGTATCGATGCTCTGACCGTTCTTGATGGCGGTCACGGAGCTGCCGTTGCCCAGGTGGCAGGTGATGATGCGGCTCTTGGCAAAGTCCAGGCCCACGAACTTGCAGGCTTTCTCGGCCACGAACTTGTGGCTGGTGCCGTGGAAGCCGTAGCGGCGGAGGCGGTATTTCTCGTAGAAGCGATACGGCAGGGCGTACATATAGGCGTAGTCCGGCATCGTCTGGTGGAACGAGGTGTCGAACACGGCGACCTGCGGCTTGCCGGGCATCAGTTTCTCTACAGCCTGGATGCCCATCAGGTTGGCCGGGTTGTGCAGCGGGGCAAGCTCGCAGCAGCGGCCGATCTTGTCCATCACTTCGGCATCGACGCGTACGCTTCCGGCGAAGAATTCACCGCCGTGCGCCACGCGATGGCCCACCGCGTCGATGCGGTCGAGGGAATCGATGACGCCCTCTTCGGGACTCACGAGGGCATCGAGCACGCGCTTGATACCGGCGGCGTGGTCGGGAACTTCGGCTTCGCCGATGCGTTCCACGAGGCCTTTTTTCATCAGGGTGTAATTGTCAGCGCTCTGCATATCGAGCAGCTGGTACTTCAGCGAGGAGCTTCCGCAATTCAGGACAAGAATGATCATATGGTTGTAATTTGAATGTTCGAATCATACAAAGTTATAAAAAAAATATTGTACCTTGCTGAAAATTTGGAAAGGATGCGGCAAGGTAGGGATATCATAGGGTGCACGCTGGCCGTTCTGGCCGGCAATGTGATGGGAGATGCGCTGACACTCCCACCAATTTTCTATCTAATTCTGGCTCTGATATTTGCAGGCCTTTCGCTTCGTTGGCCGCGACGGGCGCTGTTACTGGTGTGCTTCGCACTGCTGGGCGCGGCGGCGGTGCAGCAGGGCCGGATGCCGGCGGCAGCCGGACCGTCGGCGCTGACGCAGTGGGCAGCTGGCTGCCAGGCGGCGTTTTCCGCCTGGTTGGGCGAGCTGTTCCCCGAAGGGGATGAGCTCGCCGTCCTGCGGGCGCTTTCGATCGGCGACAAGAGTGGCCTGCCGCGCGACTTGCGGGCGGCCTACCGCGAGAGCGGGGCACTCCACCTACTGGCCCTCAGCGGGCTCCACGTGGGGCTCATCTACGCACTGCTGGTGCGGCTGCTGGCGCCCCTGGGCGGGCATCAGGCCGCCCGCCTGCTCCGCAGTGGCCTCATCCTCGCCGCCCTTTGGGCCTATGCCCTCGTCACGGGCCTGAGTGCGTCCATTTCCCGCGCCGTACTGATGATCAGTTTCTACGAGATTTCCGGCCTGCTGTCCGGCGACCGCGACGCCCTGGCCGCCCTTTTCGGCAGTGCCCTCCTGCTGATGCTTTTCCGTCCCGAAGCACCGCGCGACATAGGCTTCCAGCTCTCCTACACCGCCGTCCTCTCCATCCTGCTGCTGCATCCCTGGCTCCAGCGCCACCTGCAGACCCGCTCCCGGCTTCTCACCCGCGTCTGGGAACTCCTCAGCGTCAGCCTTTGCTGCCAAGCCACTTGCGGAGTCCTTGCCTGGCTATATTTCGGTACTTTCCCCCGTTATTTCCTCCTCACAACACTCTTGGCCATTCCGCTTACCACGGTGACGATGTACACGGCCGCCGTCACCCTCGCCACCGCCGCCCTCGCCATCCATCTCCCACAACTCTCCATCCTCTCCCAACTCTCTCTCCAAGCCCTCCACGGGCTTCTCCACCTCCTCAACACCATCATCCGGCTGATTTCAGAATTGTAAAATAATCGTATATTTGTAGAAAACTATGAAAAAATGAAACGGATTATCTTTTGCTTATCTCTGACCATAAGCCTTTTGTCATTGGCCTCTTGTGGCAGTGGAAAATTGATCAACGACGGGAACAACGGGGACCAGCCCTGGCTGAGCTTCCGGACGTTGGACGAATACATCGAAGCCATTTGCCCCCACTTCTTTGAAGGCGTCGCCGCCCGCGGTGTCAGCACCATCAACGGCAATACCCAGCCGCTGCTGATGGTCGATGGCTTCGAAGTCCCGAACTTCGACAGTATCGATCTCCACGACGTGGTCGCCGTCGAGATCATCACCGACTCCCGCGTCGCCGGCTATGGCGTCCGTGGTGCCAACGGCGTCGCCCTCGTCACCACCAATGCCTCCCAGAACGCCAACAAGCAATTCAAAGACAGGCACTAGCAGAGACCCAGCGGCCGTCGGGCGTGCGGCCTTCGAGACGGAGGAAATACGGGCCGTCGTTCTGGTCGTCGGTGTAGAAGAAGATCGTGTTGTTGACGCCACCCCGAAGACCGAGCGAAGGATTCCAATAGATGGTGTTGCGCTGGTCAGGCACCCAGACGCGGGGCTTGTCGTAGCGGGGATGATAGAAATAGCGCGGGCTCTGCCAGCCCAGAGGCGCCAGCACGGTCGTGTTGCCGTGCGAGGTAAGCGGCTTCGATTGGGGCGTCCGCAACTCCACCAGCACCACGCCGTCGGCGTGCAGCAGGAAGCTGTCGGAATCGCGCGTGGAAATGCTGATCTTCTCCACATCGCTCAGATAAATCGTTGCACCCACATCCCAACCCATCCGGATACCATTGACGCAAAGCGCAATGTCGCCAAAGTATTCGTAAGATCGTGAATCCCTGACGGTAATCTGGCCGACATTTTCATCTTCTATCTTCGTAAAAGATGGTTTCTGGGACAGGACATAACTGAGCACATCCATAAAATCGTACGGTTCCAGGTCCTCACGGGTCTTCGCACCCATTCGGGGCGTGCTGCCAAATGGAGACTTGATGCGGACATAGTCGGCCTGGATGGTGGCCGTAGTGATGGAATCCCGCAGGAATATGCCCTCCGGGAAAGGGGAATCGACCGGGCCCGATTCACGGCCGGAGTCCACAAGACGAGGATCGTAGAACGGCCAGGAAGCACCCCACGGGCCGGGATCGGCAGCTATCGGGTCGGGCAATAACGTCGGCGCATACTTCTGGAGGACACCGTCGCGTGTAGCCTGCAGGATGAACACCGTGCTGTCGCGGAAATCGAGAGAATCGATCATAAACCGCCCTCCTTCAGCCACTTTCTCTATCTGCGAATAATTGAGGGAAGGGGCCATCACGGACAGCAGGTAGTTGCGGGGCGAACGCTTCGACAAGCCACGCACTTCACCGCGTAACGACTGCGTCGTTTCGCGCGCAAGCGGATAGGCTGGCACGAAATCGTAGTACGACCAGCCTTGAATCAGGAGCAGCAGGTCGAGCGATGCGCGACGGTCCTTCTCTGGCACGGACGGAGAGAAATAGTAGTCCGGATTTTCAATGTACCCGCGCAACTCACTGCCCAGCAGCATATACGAGGCAATGCCCGCCTCCTGCACATACGGCTGGAAGGTATGGCGGACAATCGACACCGACACCGTGGCGGAATCCACTCCGGCAGGCAGGCGGAGCCGGGTCTTCTGCAAAGTACGCGGTGCATAGCTCTCCCCTGCGTGATTCACGGTCAGGGAAATGGTTTCCGTGCGCTCGGATTCGCAAAAGACAGCCCGTTCGGAGAGGATGTTTCCCGAAGCATCCGTAAGCCGGAACTTCTGGAGGCCTTCCACCAGGTCACCCTTGTTGACCCGGAACGTCCGGTCACTGCCGGAAACTTCACCGATGGCAACATTCTGCCCGCCAGCACACAACCAGAGAACGCAAGAACTACCTGTATGATTGACAACCTTGACCAGCCATTGCGCACCGATGCGACGCACCTGAAGCGTGGCGCCATCCGCAGCCGGATCCGGCAATGCCCAAGGCTTCCCTTCCCCGTCGGGCACGAAACGATACCGGCGGCCTTCCACGGGTGTGAAGGAAAGCAATCCCATCCCGGCGTGCAGCACCCGGGCCGTCGTTATCTCCGTTCCCAGATCATCGACGACCTTCCCCGACAACGCGACACCGCGTCCCCGGGCATTCATCACCTTGAAGCCCACCGAAGCGGCTTCTCCGGCAAAATAGCGGCCGCCTTCCGGATAGAAACTGATGTCGATCTCATCGGAGGATGGCGATGCATCGATGCTTCCGACGGCACCGAAGATCCGCAGCGGAATGCGGAAGAGCCGGTCCTCGGGCCAGTTCAACTGCCAGCGCGTATAGGCGCGCAGCAGATAGTCGCCGCTGGCCAGGGAATCGGGAATGTCGAGATGTCCTTCAAAACCACGACGTCCGCGCTTGATCTTGGTCCGCACCAAAGCCTCTCCCCCATCCGGGCCTGTCAGCTCCGCATACAGGAAACGGCTGGTATCTGCCTCCGGCAACGCATTCTCCACATACCCCGCCAGCCACATCGTCTCCCCCGCCGCAAAGCAGGTCCTGTCCAAATGCACATACACCTTCTCCGGCACGGCCACCCCCTGCCCGAAAGCAAAGGACACGCCGCACAACAACAGCAAAACAATCCAGGCAAATGCGCGCTTCATATGCCAAAGATAATCAGCTATCGCTATTTTACCTTCGTGGAGACCTTGCTGTTGATTTCGACCTGGAGGTCTTTGTCTTTTTTGTCCTTGTCGGCGTTCTTGTTGGAGCGGGCGGCGGCTTTGGCCTTGGAAGTGACAACGATGACGCCGCCGGCGCCCCGCATTCCGTAGATGGCGGACGTGCCGTCCTTGATGACGTCGATGGAGGCGATGTCATAAGGGTCGATCATACTGGTGTCGAAGACTTCCGTGCCATCGTAGAGGATCAGGGGCTTTGAATAGCCTTTGTCGGTGGACATTCCGCGAATGACGAGGTTGCCGAAGTCGTCGAGCGTCACGCCGGCGGTGTGCGATACCACATAATCCTCAAAGGAGGTATAGCCCGCACGGTCGGTGTCGGACACCTCGATATGGCCGATGGAACCCGTTTCGCGGGGCATCATAGCATCTGATGCATCCACATATTTCTCAGAGTTGGAAGAAGCAGATGACTGCGAGGAGCCGCAGCTGCCGAGCGTCATCACAAGGGCCGTAACGGCCAGAAATGAAAGATATTTAAGCGTTTTCATACAACAAATATAATAAAAAAAGGGCGGCCGCAATAGGTCGCCCTTCTTTTATGAAAGAACCGTTCTGTTACAGAGCGTGGTTGTAGTCCTTCTCGTTCTGAGGGATGACGTAGGTCCACCTGTTGCCGTCGGCCGGGTTGATGGTGATGGCGAACGCGGTGTGGAAGCTACCGCCCTCAGCAATGCTCTTGCGGACGATGGGCTCGTTCCAACGTTTGTAGTCGTAGTAGTCGAAACCTTCGCCCCAGAGGTCGATGCGGCGATACAGCTTGACTTCCTTGAGGAGGTCAGCGCCCGTAGCCGTGCACTTGTACGACGGGTCAAGGTTCTTGTTGAGCTCATTCATCAGGCTCTGGACCTTGGCATCCTGGCCACCCATATGGCAGAGGGCCTCAGCCTCGGCAAGATACATCTCAGCGGAACGGTAGATGTTGAACGGACCGCCGCCCGGCATAAACGTAGCCTGGAACTTGAACTGCATATAACCATACACAAGGCTCGTGGAATACAGCTTGTCGCCATACTCCTTGAACGCGCGGGTGTAAAGGGTCTTGGTGCTGCGGCCAGCCGAGTTGCACTCTTTCCACTCAGCTTCCGTCGGGCCGAGCCACATCTTGCGACGCACGTCGGTGGCCGGAATCTGGTCGTAGAGCTCCTTGCTGATGGCGAGCGGATAAGTACGCTGCATCGAAGAAGAAGCGTTCGAGCCCTGATAAGCGAAGAACGAATAGTAGTAGATGGTCTGGTCGGCTGCCTCATAGACACCCCAGATCCACTCTTTGTCCTCGTTGGAGAAACCACCGTTCATATAGGAATCCGTGCTCATCAGCGGGTGACCCTGGCGGGCCAGCGGGGCCATCTTGGCAACGGTGCTCCAGTCCTCACGGTTGAGGGCGGCGCGGGCATAGACGGCGTAGGCCACGGTGATGTCGGGTTTCCAGTACTCGTCGCCACGGCTCAGGCCTGACTGCTGGTAGAGGCTGATGGCCTGGTCGAGGTCGGCGTAGATCTGAGCGTAGGTCTCAGCAGCCGTAGAAAGCGGCATATCACCGGTGCTGGTGTCGGTACGGAGCACCAGACCCGACGTGCTGCCGTTGTTGGTGTCCTGCCAACGATAGATGTACATCTCAGCCATCATCGTGAAGGCGTGGGCGCGGAACGTCAGGGCCTGGGCCTTGATGAACTGCTTCTCAGCGTCCGGACCTTCGGCATTGTCGATGTTCTCGATGATCTGGTTGGCGTTGCCGATGATCTTGTAGTAGTAGTACCACGGATAGGTGGCGTAGCGGGCGGTGGGGTTCTCATTGTACTGGTGGTTCCAGACAGTAGCCCAACCGGTCTGGTTGCAGCGCTGCAGGTCGTTGCCGAAGTTGCCCCACCAGGTCTTGATGGAACCTTCGCCATTGAGGCCTTGTACGCTAAGATACTGCGTAGTCATCATCTTGCACATACCGTTGACAGCCAACACGGCGTTCTCGGTCGTGGCAAAGATGGTCGCAGGCGAAGTAGAACTCTCAGGAGCGGTCTCCATATAATCCTTTGCGCAGCCGACGCTCAGAATGGCCAGCGCGAACAGGATGAGAGAGGCTTTGAATATCTGTTTCATATCTGTTTCGTCCTTAAATTAGAATTTGAAGTTAAGACCTGCGGTGAAGACGCGCGCAGTGGTATAAGTGTTGGAATCAACGGTACCGCTGAAGCTCTGCTGCGGGTTCATACCCTGACGGTGCGTGAGGGTGAAAGCGTTCTCGCAAGCGACGGTGATGCTGATGCCTTCCATTTCAATACGGTTGACCCAACGTTTCGGGAGCGAGTAGGAAAGGTTGACGTTCTTCAGCACGAGGTAGTTGCCGGAAATCAGCCAGCGGTCGGAACCAGCATTGTTATACGAAGAGAACGTATTGTTGATCTGCGGGTTGATGCTGGTGCTGATACGGTCGGCCGAAGTCTCGGTCATACCGGCCGGGATGCCGTTCCAGGAGTTGGCCCACACATCGTGGTGCATACTGCCCGGGGTGGCGCCCACGCTCATCAGGCCGCCATAAATACTGTCGTAAGCCTTGGCGCCGAGGGAGTAGGTGAAGAGGGTACCCAGCGTGAGGCCCTTCCAGCTGAAGTTGAAGCCGAAGCTACCGTAAACGGTCGGGGTGGCGGTGCCACACCAATCTTTCTTGCCATAGGAGCCCGGGTTATAGACGTACGGCTTGCCACCGATGAGAACATAGTCGTTGGCACCCATCAGGGTCGTGGCCTCTTCTTCCGTCGGAGCGGTACCGTAGATCACGGTGCCGGTGGCGGTGTTGTCGTCGGTGATGTAGAACTTCTCATCGTCCCAGGTGTAGAGGGAACGGCCGGTCATCTGATCGACACCTGCCCAGTGGTAGAGCCAGTAAGCATAACGGTCGCCACCTTCGACGAAACGCTTCGTGCCGCTGAGGATACCGTCTTTGTTCTGCTCAGGAAGCTTGACGATCTTGTTCTTGAGGAACGTGGCGTTGGCGAAGATGTTGAAGCGGACGTCCTTGGTGCGGACGATGTCAACATCCGTCTCGATCTCGATGCCGCGGTTGGACATCGTACCGATGTTCTGGGTGACCGACGGGTTCGTACCGCCCGTGGAGGTTGCACCGGCAGAGATCGGGAGGATCACGTCGAAGAGCAGGTCTTTGTTGCGCTTGTCGAAGTATTCGATGTTGAAGTTCCAGCGGTTGAACAGGCGGGACTCGATACCGACGCCCCAGCTCTGTGCGGTCTCCCACATCAGTTCGTTGTTCGGCAGCTGGCTCAGCCAGTAGGCACCCTTGTTGGCGTTCTGGCCGGAGGTGTAGAGGGCCTGATAGCCATAGAGACCGGAACCGGCGTCGTTACCTACCTCACCGAAGTCGGCGCGGAGTTTGAGGGCGTTGACCCAGCCCACGTTCTGCATAAACTCTTCCT
>Ga0310696_10007786_pt1 | contig 12547 bp, 14 predicted proteins | sample AusTroGonzalo_MG_4_FD_203885 | JGI IMG/M metagenome (GOLD analysis project Ga0310696, IMG submission 203885) | Bovine rumen microbial communities from tropical cattle in Woodstock, Queensland, Australia - Gonzalo_02 (v2) (version 2) | ecosystem: Host-associated > Mammals > Digestive system >... | reverse complement strand
TTGCCATATAAAACAGATAAAGATTCAGAGACAGAAATTTCTGGAAATTTATCTCCTGTTTTATGTGATGCAATCACAGAGACATTAAATCAAAATAAACAGGTTATGTTATTCATAAATCGTCGTGGTTTTGCACCAATCGTTCAATGTAAAAAATGTGGTTGGGTTGCAGAATGCCCAGATTGTTCTATTGGATTAAATTATCATAAACATCTTGGAAAAATGGTGTGTCATATGTGTGGTAAAGCCGCCGCTTTCCCAGATAAATGTCCCCAGTGTGGAAATGAAGTTTCGCTGCGTGGTGCAGGGCTTGAAAAAATCGAAGAAGAAATATTACATAAATTTCCAAATGTTCGGACTGCGCTGGTGTCCAGCGATACAATTGTATCACGTGAAGCGTTGGAACGCTTGGTCACAAAAATGGAAGACGGCGAAATAGATATCATTATTGGGACACAGATTTTAGCCAAAGGTCATCATTTTCCAAATTTGACTTTGGTTGGTGTTGTTGATGCGGATATGGGATTGTTTGGAACTGATTTTCGTGCGGGTGAACATACTTTCCAACAGTTATTCCAAGTTGCAGGTCGTGCGGGTCGTGGTGAATTTCCTGGACGTGTGTTGTTACAAACATATCAACCCGAACATCCTGTGATAACTGCGATTTGCGCGGGTAATCGTGATGAATTTATGGAATCTGATATGGCTTCGCGTAAGATTGCAAAAATGCCACCATTTGGTCAATTAATAGCCGTCATAGTTGAATCTGATAAAGAACAAGTGTTGAAAAAATATTGTCAGCGGTTATCAGATGTTGCACCAAATCTGAACGGTGGAAAAATTATGGGGCCAATCGCAGCACAAATTTATCAAATACGAAATTGGTATCGTATGCGTTTTTTGGTTTCAGGACCATCCCAGGCAAATTTACAACCAATCGTTCGTGCTTGGTTAAATAAAACAAAACAACCCGCGAATGTTCGCATAAAAATAGATGTGAACCCACAAAGTTTTATGTAATTTTATACAACTTCGGTAACTGCGCGCAAAGCGCCATCACGCGATAATTGAACAACACGAATTTTGCGTTTCATTTCTGCAATTAAATCAGTTCTGTCGTACGCAGGTTGTGTGTGTAAAATACGGTCTGCAAATGCGGCGTACGCAGCTTCTGCTGATTCTGCGTGAATTGTAGTATAGAAATGATCGTGCCCAGTTCCCAACATTTCCCAAAGAACCGATGCGTTATCCGTAGATATTTCACCACCAATAATTACATCAGGTGTCATACGAACAACCAAATCTAAAAGACGAGCATAATTAAAATCGTTAGTTTGTTCTGTTCGTGATAAAACAAAATGGACACGATTTTTCTGTGGAACGTGAATTTCACGTGCATCTTCGACAGTTATAACACGACTGTTTTGATCTATCAATGTCAACATATGATTCAAAAATGTTGTTTTCCCAGTTGATGTGGCACCACTGATTAAAATAGGACTACCGTCGTTGATTGCAGATATTAACCTGTCATACGGGTCATCGGGACGAATCGATTTACGTTGTTTTATTTTTAATAATTTTTTCCCTTTGGATAAATGATAGTTTTCAAAACTGGTTTCAGGGACGCCACCCCCACGAATATTCAGCGCAACACCCCCAGTTACATCATTTTCATCATATTGGACATTGGGGCCCGCGATTGCAGAAAATCTATGATTACCGGGTAAAGTTGCATACACAACTGGAATTCCGCGAATCGGGTCAAACGGTCGTTCATATATGTTCGCCACAGTATGAATTAAATCAATCAGATATTGTTTTGATAAAATTTCTGCGCTGTATGATACCCACGGAACGCGCGCATCGTGCAGGCGCATCCAGACTTCGCCAGCGTGGTTTATCGCGATTTCTTCAACAAAGGAAGGCTTATAAAATTCTTCCAATGGTTTTAATAAAGATTCCAATACAATATTTGCCATGTTTTTTATTTTATCATAAATCGTGGCTTGAATCAAAAAAGTTTATTTGGTAGAATATAATTAAATAGAAAGAGAAGGAACCATGAAAAAATCACTTTTTTATTTATTTTGTGCGGCATTCGCGTTATGTGCGTGCGGCGGCTCTCGGTACGATAATGATGACACTATGGGATCATATAACGATGAAACCAGTGGATATATGACCGAAAGGAACGAATATGCGAACCTCGATTCGTATAAACCAAAGTCTATGGCTGAACGTGAAGAAATTGCAAATCATTGGAATACTTCTCGTAAAGAAGTCAGATGGCAAGAATACAAAGGAACTATGGTTCGTGTAGAAGTTTTATTGGGTGACAGCGATGTTCGTGAAATGCGTTTGCGCGTAATGCAGAATGCTACTGGTGCCGATGTTGATGCTGATATGCGGACAATTTTGGGCAAAGTTGCTGACTATGAAATGAAACGCGTTTGCGGTCGTAATGTCGAAAGCATAGTTATGGTTTATGATCGTCCGTCCAGTGAAATCATGCGTCCAACTTCGTTCTTTGATTACAGAATCGAAGCCGAAGGTTCCGCTATGCGTGAATACGGATTCAGATGTGTTTATTCTGATTTATAAAGATAGGGTAAAACTAAATAACAAAAGGAAAAGAGTATGAAAAAAATATTAGGGACTATGGCCTTGTGTGGTGTTATGGCATTGACAGGCTGTGATAGTAATGCAGAAAAAATAGCACAAAATGGTGATACTGTTATTATTGATTTTGCTGGTTTTTTAGGTACTGAACAGTTTGCCGGTGGTACAGCAGAAAACTTCCCATTGACTTTGGGATCGGGCCAATTTGTCCCGGGTTTTGAAGATCAATTGGTAGGTTCAAAAATTGGTGAAAGTCGTGATGTGAATATTACATTCCCGAAAGATTATGTTCCAAATCTTGCTGGTAAAGATGTAGTTTTCAAAGTAACTGTGAAAGATATTTTGAAAAAAGAATAAAGAAATATAGATATATAAAAAAACCGCCAGTTCGGCGGTTTTTTTATATTGCCATTATGAATATTTTTGCCTTGTTCGCGGCATCAATAACCGCATCGCGGTCAATCACAAAACAAGTTTTTGCGTTCACAATAATTCCACGCAATTTTGCAGCCGCCACAGCGCGCACTGTATCAACACCAATTGCAGGAATATCGATTCGTAAATCTTGACCTGGTTTAGTCATTTTTGCGAACACTCCGCTGGATTTTTTATGTTTTTTACGCATTTCGACAACGCGGTCCAGCATTCTGGCAGTTCCTTCTGCGGCTTCAACTGCGAAAACCTGTTTATCAACGACAACGGATGCACCAATATCTTCTGTGCCGATAGTATGTGAAACCTGAATCGCCCGTTCAATATCGCGAGCATCAGATTTTGATGGTTTAGTTTGCGTTTGCACCCCAGATTTTTCGAACGTCAATTCTGGCGCTAAATCTTGGGCAGCAACGATTTCGTATCCGCGTTTTTCCAACGCCTTGGTGAAAGCAACAGCCATTGAATCATACCCCCGTTGATGTTTTAATACGCTAATTAATACAGACAACGACCATAAATCAGGCCGTATATCTGACAAATTCAAATGCCCCAAAGCACCGACGAAAACTAGTTTATGTATTCCGCGTTTTTTACATTCGCGCGCAGCCGTTCCGCCACCTCCGACACGAACTACTAAATCGGGCTTTAATTTTGGGTCATAAAAATTTTTAAGGCCTATGACGAACACTTCCCATCCGTTTTTTTTCAACGCATCGCGCGTCAAAAACGGCAGGGACAACGCCCCAGCAAACAAAGCGACCTTTTTATCTGTGTTTTTCATCATATTTATATGATAAATTCAAAACCAATTGGAATCAAGGCAGAATTTATGTTAAAATTCTTCAAAAGAGGTGCACAAATGGCAAAATGTCCGTTTTTTAATATCTGTGGTGGTTGTAAATTTGATTTTTCAGATGATAATTATCGCACGCAGAAATCAAAAGATTTGCCGAAAATAAAATTTACAGAAGAACCGATTTGGGGTATGGCTGGAACGCGTCGGCGCGCTGATTTTGCTTTTGTAGATGGGCATTTTGGTTTTTTTAAAAACAAAACCAAAGATATAATTGATATACAAAAATGTCCAAATTTGGTTCCTGAAATAAATGCGGTTTTGCTGTTTGTTGCGGGGTTGCCGTGGACTGCATCGGGCAGTGTTTTGATAACAAAATGTGAAAACGGAATTGATATAGGGGTTGTTTGCGATGTTCCTTATTTTAGTCCGGATTTCAAAGTGGCAGTTGAAAAATTGCCACCTTCGATAATTCGTTTTACATGGAACGACAAAACGATTCGGCAATATGCGACGCCTGAAATAAAATTTAACGATAAAATTGTGCCGTATCCAGTTGGGGCCTTTTTACAGCCAACCGTCGAAACAGAACAGGTTTTGCGTGATTTAGTCGTGAAACATACTAATGGTGCCAAAAAAGTTGCAGATTTGTTTTGCGGTCTGGGGAATTTCACTTTTGCGACTGGCGCGACAGGTTTTGACATAGTTGGTAATGGTATTACGCGTGATTTATTCAAAAAACCGCTGACGGTGCAGAATTTGAACCAATACGATGTTGTGATAATGGATCCCCCACGCGCAGGCGCAATAGCTCAATCCAAAGAATTGGCTAAATCGGCGGTGAGCAAGGTTATATATGTGTCGTGTAATCCGAATACTTTCGTGCGCGACATGGAAATATTAGAGCGGGGCGGATATAAAATGACGAAGGCGATACCGGTTGATCAATTTGTTGGTGCGTCGCATTGGGAAATATTTTCAGTATTTGAAAAATAAATCAAAATTTACAGATAAAAAAAACACCGTCGGGTTCGGCGGCATTTTTTCGGACGCCCTGAAAGGAAGGAAAGGAGAAAAAGAAATGGGCGTCCTAAACTGGTTTTTGGGCCCAAAGTCCAGAGGAGAGAGAATGTAGGAGGGAGTCTGAAAACTCTGGGCCCCACGGATGCTTGGCATCCGGTCATCAGGTTTTATCCCTTTGACGAATCGAAATATAATACACAAAAAATGATTTGTCAAGTATTTTGTCAAAAAAATTTTTTAGTCCACCAAAAAACCTTTGTTTGTGGGAAAAGAACCAATTAAAGATGGTTTGAATTGTTTGGCTGATTTATCCCGGAATACAATTTGTGACATCAATAAACAGTTGCACAAATCGCGCGAATGTTTTATTGTGAAAATATGTTTGAAAACATAAAAATTTACACAGCGGACAAATATTGGCGACAAATTCTGACTGATTTGGGTGCAGTAATTGTTGATTCGCAAAACGGGGCAGACCTGAATTTTGACGACATTGACATTTCTGGGCCCATTTCAGTAATTGATTTGAAAAATTTGATATTTGATTACATGGACGATACCGAAATTATTTGTAATATTTTTGGTAAAAACCAGGTTTTGCCATCACTGCAACATAAAATAATAGTGTTGCTTTATAAAAATCCCAATATGACGATGCATGATTTGAAAGAAGCATTGGGTGTGATGCCGAACATGGCGACACACACAGTAGAAAACGCGATTTATCAGTTGCGCAAAACATACGGACATGATTTCATACAAAATATTGGGGGGACATACAAAATTGGACGCTTATAAATTGATATCTTTGGATAAAATCCCCAGCACTCAAAATTGGGCGCACGATTTGATTGCGGACAATCAGGCATCTGATAAAACCGTAGTTGTCGCAACTGCGCAAACTGCGGGTCGTGGCCGGTACAAACGCACTTGGGTTTCGCATCATGGTAATTTGTATGCCAGTTTTATTTATAAAATCACAGAGCGTGATCCGCGACTTTCGTATGCGATTGGCGTAGCGGTTGCTGAAACTTTGATTAAATTCGGCATATCGCCGCAAATCAAATGGCCGAACGATGTTTTAATAGACGGCAAAAAAATCAGCGGAATTTTAATTGAATATTCGCAAAATTTTGTTGTCATCGGAATTGGAATAAATATCAAGAATTGTCCCACAGTGAAAGAATACGCAACGACCAAAGTTGGATGTTTTTCATCGGCGTCAGTGAACGAAGTATTAAATGTTTTGATTAAACAAATCGACAAATGGCGCGATTCGGATTTTGTAGCGGTTCGCAATCGCTGGATGGAATTGGCAATTGCCATAAATGAAAATGTCACATATCATGAACGCAAGATGAAATTGATTGGGCTGAACGACGATGGCGCTTTGGTTTTGCGCGATGGTTCGAATTATCTTTTGACATACGGCGATGAAATCGACATATAAAAATAATATTTTTAATACTATTTTTTTTGTTGTTTTAAATAATCGATATTTGCTAGGATAAATATGAATCCAATGGGAATTGGACCGGTTTTTGTTGTGAAAGTGAGGGGAAAACCAGATGAAAAAATTTTTATCGAACATATTCAGTGCATTTATTTGCGTGTTTATTATGTCCACCGCCGCACATGCTGACTATGTTAGTGTAGTCTTTAGGGATTGTAGTTTTGATACGTGTACAAATAATGGCCCATTTCCTGATCTTGTTGATATCTCTGGTAGCCCAGGTAATTGGACATGGCCCCAAGATTTTACGGGGTTTAGTAATATCGGCGCCAACGCAAATTTTAATGGTTTTAATATGCGCGAATCGTGTGATGATGAGACACAAATTTTATGGATTGATGAAAATGGTGCCATAGTATATGCATCAACCGATTTTGATCCATCCTTGGCCGATAGGTATTATGATTCGTTCCTATCTTTATACCCGTGTTATGTTGATATGCCGGTTGGTGAAACATATAATGTCACATATTCGTGTGGCACGGGGTCCGGAACACCACCCGCCGCGGAAACCGCAACAGCAAACCGCAACTTTACGCCACCAACGGCAAATACAACATGTTCCAAAAGTGGTTACACGATAACTGGTTGGGCGGTTTCCGGAACAAATGATGTAAAAACGCCCGGCACGGAATTTAAATGGACATATGACGAAGATAAAACATTAACCGCACAATGGACGGCGGACAGCGTTGTCACATATTCGTGTGGAACGGGTGCAACCGGAACACCGCCGGCCAACGCCACGGGACATTACGGCCAAACATTTACACCGGCGGCAAACCCATGCAGTAAATCCGGTTATGTATTTGTTGGATGGGCCGTGTCAAATACAAACGATATTTTCGGCGGTCCATTTACATGGAATTATAGTGGGGATAAGACATTAACCGCACAATGGGCGACGGATGGTGAATTTAAATTTAGTGTCACAACAATAAATATGTCCGCAAATACAACATTTGATTTCGCCATGACGGCAACGGGAACGTTTTATATTGATTGGGGCGATGGAAGTGGTGATACGATTGTGCGAACCGACACAACCCAAACAACATATTCCCATACATATACATCGTCGGGCGCAAAAACGATTCGATTCGGCGGAACCGCCACCGGGTATAATACCGGCACATTAACCGCCGCGATAACGTTTTATAACCTGGGGGCGTCAAAAATCGCGTCCGTCACGGGCAATATGTCCGCGGTGTTTCCGTGGCTTTCGGGGAATACTGCGTCCGGTGCCGCGCCACGGTTTTATCAAACGTTTTTTGGTGCAACAAATTTGACCTCTATATCGGGGACATTGTTTTCCGGATATACCACTGGGGCAGATTATATGTTCAGAGATACATTTAATAGCTGTGCGGGTTTAACATCAATTCCGGGGAACCTGTTTAGTGGTATAACCACCGGGGCAAGTTATATGTTTGACGGCACATTTAAGAGGTGTTCAAAATTGACCACTATTCCGGGGAACCTGTTTAGTAATATAACCACTGGGGCAATTTATATGTTTGGCAACACATTTTCATATTGTACATCGTTGACAACCATTCCGTCGGGGCTGTTTAGTAATATAACCACCGGGGCAAGTCAAATGTTTGACGGCACATTTAGTGATTGTAGTAAGCTAACATCAATTCCGGGAAACCTGTTCAGCGGTATTACCACCGGGGCAGGTTATATGTTTAGACACACATTTTCATATTGTACATCGTTGACAACCATTCCGTCGGGGCTGTTTAGTAATATAACCACCACCACCGGGGCAAACTTTATGTTTCACTACACATTTAGTGGTTGTAGTAAGCTAACATCAATTCCGGGAAACCTGTTCAGCGGTATTACCACTGGGGCATATAATATGTTTAGCTACACATTTTCATTTTGTACATCGTTGACATCCATTCCGTCGGGGCTGTTTAGTAATATAACCACCACCACCGGGGCAAGTTATATGTTTAGCTACACATTTTGTGGTTGTAGTAAGCTAACATCAATTCCGGGAAACCTGTTCAGCGGTATTACCACCGGGGCAAGTTATATGTTTATCTACACGTTTTATGGTTGTACAGGTTTAACATCAATTCCGGGAAACCTGTTTAGTAATATTACCACCGGGGCAGATTATATGTTTGGCAACACATTTCAAGGTTGTACAGGTTTAACAACCATTCCGTCGGGGCTGTTTAGTAATATAACCACCACCACCGGGGCGAATGGTATGTTTTACTACACGTTTTATGGTTGTACAGGTTTAACATCAATTCCGGGAAACCTGTTCAGCGGTATTACCACCGGGGCAGGTTATATGTTTGGCAACACATTTCAAGGTTGTACAGGTTTAACATCAATTCCGGAAAACCTGTTTAGTAATATTACCACCGGGGAAAGTAATATGTTTTACTACACGTTTTATGGTTGTACCAATATAAAGGGTTATATTCCACCGTCCACATTTAAAAAGGGTATGGGCAGTTATAGCAATATGTGGTACAATACATTTTACAATACGCAATTGGTGACAGAATGTCCGACGGGAACAACACAATATATCACCGGATATGAAGGCAGTAATGTAAGAACAACATGGAATGGAAAGGTTTCGTGTGAACCGGATCCGGGCAGCAGTTATGCAATTATATACGAAATAAACGATGGAACGAACTATAACAACGCGCCAACAACATATACATATGGCACAGGGGCGACTGTAAGTGGTATTCCAACCAGAACGAACTATGTATTTGGTGGTTGGTGTGTTGATTCTGGCTATACCTCTTGCGCGATGAGTCAAACAATTTCTAGCGCCGCCATTGGGGACAAAACATTTTATGCTAAATGGACACAGTGTGAATCGTGTGCTGCAACTAATGCAAGTTGTTCATCAAGTGTTGTAAATAATGCTTGTACATATACAACATCTTGCAACACAGGGTACGATAATATACAAAATAATGGTGCGTATAACGCTTCATGCACGCCAAACACTATCACAATCAATTGGGATGATGGGAATGGTGGTTATACTTCGAATACTTGCACATACGGTGGTTCGATAACTACGCCGACCGATGCCCCAACTAAACGCGGCCACATCTTCACCGGTTGGGTGTTTAATACTGGAAATTAAAACCTCCCCCGGCGCTGGTGCGCCACCCCCTCCGAAGGGGGAATTTAAAAATGACAAATAATAGGTCTTGACTTAAAGTGCGATTTGTGATATAATGATGACACATCAAGAATAGAAAATCTGTCCGCGTTTGTGCGGATTTTTTTATTCGTTTTTCGCCACACTTTTTGTGTGGCTTTTTTTTTAACCAAAAAAAATAGGTCAGACATGCAATTAACTTTGATTAAAAATTATGACGATACAAAATCTGTGTCGTATAAAATCGCACGAATCATTTATGCTGAAACAAATGCTTGCGCTTTGCATACTGTCGAAGCGTTCGCATCTATGATTTACAACATACATGTTAAATATAACAAATCGTTCAAAGATATTGCTGGGGATAAAAATATGTTCAATGCGTTGAACGAAAATTCACAGCGACATAATTTGATGAATGTCACACCCGATGATAAAAAATTTCAAATGTGTTTGCGTGTCGCGCAAAAAATGATGCGCGGTAATTTGCGTGACTGTGTTTTCGGTGCGACTAATTTTCATCATGTGGATGTTATGCCTGATTGGGCGCGTGCGCGTGGATATATTGCTGAATGCGATGACCTGTTGTTTTATCTTTAATTTTTTATCCAAAGGAAACAAATATGAACAAAATAATCAACGGCGGATATTTAGTGGGCCGTAAAACCTATGTGATTTCCGGTGTCGGTATCATATCAGCCATAGGTGCGTATTTAATCGGTGAACAAGATTTATTTACTATGCTGCAAACTGTGTTCACTTTGGGTGGCATTTATTTTTTGAAACAAGAATCTGTAACCAAAGGAAAAAATAATGGAACAAATACCAGAAAAATTTCTTGATGAAAATGGTGAATTAAATACTTCTGCGTTGGTGAAATCGTATTGTGAACTGGAAAAAAAGATGGGATCAATGGTGTCTGTGCCGTCTGATGAAAGTGATGACAATGTTAAACAAAAATTTAATCACGCGATTGGTGTTCCAGATAGTGCAGATGATTATCCGAAAAATGCATTGCTGGATGACGAATCGATTCGGAAAAAATTTCACGAAATTGGTTTAACAAAAAAACAAGTCGAAACAATTTATGATATCGCAGAAGAATTTTTACAACCAACTTTGAAAAATTTATTCGCTGTGCAACATCAAGCAAATGCGATCAATGAATTAAAAAATTTTTTTGGTTCAACTGAAAAAATGAATGATGCTTTGAAAGATATCGCAGCATTCGGTGAAAGATTTTTACCGCAATCTGCGTTTGATGAATTATGCTCTACACCCCAGGGAATCCAAGGCATATACAGGATGATGCAATCAATGGAACCAGAAGTTTTAACAGATAAAAATGCAACTGAAAATTTAACTGATGATGATTTACGCAACATGATGCGTGATCCAAAATATTGGCGTGATCAAGATCCAGAATATGTAAGAAAAATTGAAAACGGTTTCAAAAAATTATATTCATAAAAATATTTTTTTAACTTTTATTCTGGACTATTGTGTTGGATTCATATAAAATAGAATCAAGAACAAAATAATTTTGTTCTGTCCAAAAACTTAAAAGGAGAGAATTATGTTCTTTGGTTCTAAGAAAAAATGTGGTTGCGCAAAAGCTGCTGCAAAGCCAGCCGCAAAAAAACCAGCTGTTAAAAAAGTAGCTGCAAAAAAACCAGCTGCAAAAAAACCAGCTGTTAAAAAAGTAGCTGCAAAAAAACCAGTTGCTAAAAAAGTAGTTGCTAAAAAAGCTCCAGCAAAAAAAGTAGCTGCAAAAAAACCAGTTGCTAAAAAAGCTCCAGCAAAAAAAGTAGTTGCTAAAAAAACTGTTGCTAAAAAAGCTCCAGCAAAAAAAGCACCTGCAAAAAAAGTAGCAAAAAGAAAATAATAAATTTATAATTTATTAATAAGTTTTTACCCCAAAGTCACCAGATTTTGGGGTTTTTTCTTGATAAAATTTTCAGTTAGATTTTTTATGTCTAACTGAATTTTTTATTGGACAATCCCTTTGTGGACCCGTTTTTATTTTGTTTTTATGGCGCGAATTTTTCGCATAACCATTATTCAAAATGTGGTGCCTTTATAGGCGTTTTTTAACAAACAAAACAAAAGGATTTTTTATGTCTTTGTCTGTAGATCAAGTTTTTATAAAACAGTTCGAAGCAGATGTTCATTTGGCTTATCAGCAAATGGGCACAAAATTGCGTTCTACAATTCGCAGTAAATCTGGAGTTGTTGGAACATCTACAACGTTTCAAAAAGTTGGCAAGGGTATCGCCAGCACTAAATCACGTCATGGTATTGTGCCTGTGATGAATTTGAATCACACACCTGTGGAATGTACATTACAAGATTACTATGCAGGTGATTGGATTGACGCGTTGGATGAATTGAAAACTAATGTTGATGAACGTCGTGTTGTTGCATCAGCTGGTGCGTACGCATTGGGACGTAAAACCGATGAATTGATTATTGCTGCAATGAATACCGCTACGCAATATGTTGGTGATTATTCAACAGGTTTAACAAAAGCATTGATTATGTCTGCTGTTGAAAAATTGAATGAAAATGATGTTCCTGATGATGGCCGCAGATTCGCTGTGGTTGGTGTTCATCAATGGAATGAATTGATGTCGATGAATGAATTTGTATCTGCTGATTATGTTGGTGGTGCAACTCCATTAGTTGACGGTTGTGAATCCAGAAGATGGTTAGGTATCAATTGGATTTTGTGCAATTCTCTGCCATTGGCAAACAGTGATGATCGCGATTGCTTCATTTATCATGCATCCAGTATCGGTCATGCCTGTGGTCAGGAAGTTAAAACAGATATCACTTGGCATGGTGAACGTGCTGCTCACTTTATCAGCAACAGTATGTCCCAAGGTGCCGTATTGATTGATGGTGATGGCATAGTTCGTATTAAATGTGACGATGATGCTGCTTAAAAATTCATAATATAACCAAAAGGAAAATCAAATGGCATTTCAAAATAAAAATTTGTCTGTGA
>Ga0310696_10007785_pt1 | contig 12548 bp, 10 predicted proteins | sample AusTroGonzalo_MG_4_FD_203885 | JGI IMG/M metagenome (GOLD analysis project Ga0310696, IMG submission 203885) | Bovine rumen microbial communities from tropical cattle in Woodstock, Queensland, Australia - Gonzalo_02 (v2) (version 2) | ecosystem: Host-associated > Mammals > Digestive system >... | reverse complement strand
TGTCTGGTTTTCTTTATGGGCAACTGGATATTCCGAAATCTCCGTTCGATTTCTACAAGAAACGGTTTATCAAAGTATTGTTGCCATATTATATCTTTTTGGTGGTAATCATTGCCATCTATTTGGTGTTTCAATTATATCAATTCAACGCGAAACAAATCCTCTTTTACCTTTTGAATCTTCAATGGTTCTCCACACCAATTGAAGGGTTGAACCATTTGTGGTTTTTAACGGTTTTGATGGTTGGATATTTGTTGACACCTTGGGTGATAAAGTTCCATAAAAAGTATCCGTTGTTTTTTATTGCGGCATTTTTGGTTTGTTGTGTGATAGAGTTTATGTTGGTGAGAAAATTTTATAGCTTTTGTGCATGGGTGGTACTTTATTTTTCGGGGATGCTGTTCGGATTGTATTATTCAAAAAGGATTTCAAATCTTGTACTTTTGATGAGTGCCATTGTGTTGGCTGTTTTGTTGGTGTTGTTTAAACCAGACTGGCTGACGCAATTTGAGTTTCGGTATCATACAATATGGTTGCATTGGGTATTGGGCTTGTTTTTGTTTGTTTTCTTTTTTAGAGTTCTTCCGCTGGTCATTAATCCAAATAAGAAACACCCGTTTATAAAGCATTTGGATTCCATTTCATACGAAGTTTACTTGATACATCACCCATTGATCTTGGGACCTTTGTCAATGATGTTTTTGACACCTTATGTATGGTTGAATATCCTATTATTGTTATTTGCAGTCTATATCCTTTCGAGACTGTTGCATTATATAGGTTCCTTTTCTAAATCTTTGTTATGATACCTAAAACAATTCATTATTGCTGGTTTGGGCGAGGACAGATGCCGGAATTAGCATTGAGGTGTATAGAATCGTGGCATAAATACATGCCTGATTGGGAATACAAGCTATGGAATGAAGATAACTTTGATGTCCAATCGGTGCCATACGTAAAAGAAGCATACGAGTCACGCAAGTTTGCGTTTGTGACTGATTATGTGAGGTTGTGGGCTTTGTATACAGAAGGAGGCATTTATATGGATACGGATGTAGAGATCCTGAAACCGTTGGACGATTTATTGCATTTGAATGCTTTTACTGGATATGAAGGCAGTAAGTATCAGCCTCCTGTTACAGGTTTGATGGCAAGTGTTGCTCACGGCGAATGGGTGAAGGAACAACTTGATTCATACAATGGTACTCATTTCATCAAGGAAGACGGGACAATGGATCTGACGACCAACACGGTTCGTATCTCGCACATTATGAAAGCTAATGGCTTTGTTCAAGATGGAAAGTATCATGTGTACAAAGATTTGCATGTTTTTCCGACGGATTATTTTTGTCCAAGGCAAACCACAGGTGAGTTCTTACTGACGAAGAATACATATTGTGACCATCATTTTATGGGTACATGGAGTGACAATAAGAGTCGAGGCATATTGCTGAAATTGGTTGGCCAAAAGAACATGACACGATTGATTAAGTTGAGACGTAAACTGTTCAAATAATTGGAAAAAAGAGGAAAATCTTTATGTTAACCTATTTTCCCAATCTCATATCGCGCAAGGCGATATCGTATTACTTCATCATCTTGGCATTGGTTTCGGTACTATTCATGAACCGAATTCTGCCCTTTGTTTGGATGTTGTTCGGTGCAGCAGAGGTATGCCTGTTCTTTTATTTCAGTAACGACTTGACGAAGCGGTGGCGGATGTTTCATCCGAAGTCCTTCGTGAAGAAGCTCTTTTGGACATCCCTAATTATACGTTTGGTTTACATGGTATTTGTCTATTTTTTTTATGATGCCATGACGGGACAGCCTTTTATGTTTCATTCTGCTGATGAACAGGTATACTACATAGTGAGTAAGGTATGGAGCGAACGGGGCATCGAGGCGTTCAGAAATGAAATGAAGTGGATAGGTTTGAGCGATTCTGGAGAGATATATTTGACAGCATTAGTGTGCAAGATGTTTGGCCCGTATGTGCTGACGGCCAGGATTTTGCATTGTTTGACAAGTGCTTTGACATGTATTCTCATCTATCGGATTGCGCAACGTCATTTCGGTGAGAGTACAGCACGTATGGCGGCCATTTTTTGTATGTTGATGCCCAACTTGGTTTATTATTGCGGTATACATCTAAAGGAAGCAGACATGGTGTTTGTCACAGTTTTGTTCATTGATAGCGTTGACCGGTTGCTTCTTGATAGGAAGTTCGATTGGATTTATTTTGGCTTGGCTTTGGCTTCTGCTTTTGCTATGTTCACATTCAGGACAGCGTTGGGTGCGGTTGGCCTGATAGCAGTGATGGTGGCCGTTGTGTTTGTGGGAGGGAAGCTGGGCAGTTGGTGGAAGCGAATCGTTTTGATACTGGCGGTTGCCATCGGTTTGTCGGCCACCTCGGTAGGCGATAGGATTATGCGTGAAGTTGGTGAGGTGTGGGACGGTAGGGAAGAGAATCAGAAAGCGGGTATGGAATGGCGTGCGCGACGTGCGGGTGGCAATACTTTTGCTAGATATGCATCCAAGTCAGTGTTCGCCCCGCTGATTTTCACTATACCTTTTCCCACAATGGTAAATACAGATGGACAGGAAAACCAGCAAATGTTGCACGGTGGGAACTATGTCAAAAATATCATGTCGGGATTCACGGTTTTCGCCCTTGTAATGCTATTGTTGAATGGCGATTGGCGTAAGCACACGTTGCCTATAGCCATGATGATGGGTTATCTCGCTGTGATTGCTTTCAGTAATTTTGCTCATTCTGAGAGGTTTCATCAGCCAGCCTTGCCTTTCGAACTGATGTTTGCAGCATACGGCGTATCGCAGTTGCAGAAGAAGCATGTCAAGTGGATTGATTATTGGATGCTTATCATCTTGGTGGCCAATTTGGGATGGTCTTGGTTCAAATTGGCGGGGAGAGGACTTGTATGATGAGAATACTCGTGGTTTGTAGTTTTAAGGAGAATCAACATGAGCACATGGCTCCTTTCGTTAAGGAACAGGTTGAGGCTCTACGAGCCACGGGCGTTGGATGTGATTGTTTCTTAGTCAAAGGGAAGGGAATTTTGGGCTATTTAAGGCAACTTAAACCTTTGATAAACAAAATATCCAAGTTTTGTCCCGATGTAATCCATGCACATTTTGGCTTGTGTGGCCTGCTGGCCAATTTGCAACGTAAGGTGCCTGTTGTGACCACTTATCATGGTTCAGATATTAATGATAGGAAGGTGTTGCTTTTTTCCAAGATGGCGATGTGCTTGTCGAAATGGAACATTTTTGTGTCGCAAAAAACATTGGAAATTGCAAAACTCAAGCGAAAGTACTCTCTATTGCCATGCGGCATCGATATAACCGATTTGCAGCTCACGGAAAAACATGAAGCACGTCGAAGAATGCATCTACAAGGCGATAAGAAATACATCCTTTTTGCCAGTGCTTTCGATAATGTTGTGAAGAACGCTCAATTGGCCAAAGAGTCTATTTTACTTTTGCAGGACAATACAGTAGAATTGCTAGAATTAAGGGGCTATTCTCGTGAAGAAGTGACCTTGTTGATGTGTGCCGCAGATGTCTTCCTGATGACTTCGTTTTCGGAAGGGTCGCCTCAAGTGATTAAAGAAGCGATGGCTTGTGGCTGTCCAATCGTGAGTGTAGATGTTGGAGATGTGAGAGAAAGAGTCTCTAACGTAATGGAATGTTATGTATCCAAGACCCGTGAGAGTGGTGAATTGGTGGAGTTGCTTCAGAAAGCGATTAGGTATGAAGGTAGAACCAAAGGCCGGGAAAAAGTGATTTCTGATGGACTTGACAATAAATATATTGCCGAAAGGCTGTTGGAGATTTATAAAAGCACAATAAAATAAAAAATGTATCAATTTAACTTTTCTGTTATTTCACCATCTCTCAACGAGTGGTTGGAAATAGAATCATGTGTAGATGCAACGGTTTTTCATACTCGATTGTGGGATGATTTTTTGTCATCATTAGGGAAGAAGCATATAGTTATCTCCATATCGGACAAGAATGGTTCTCGAATTGGGTATTTTCTTGGGACCAAGAAATGGATAGGGGTTAGAATTATTGGATCCCCCAGTGGAGGTGCAGGTACTTTTGTTCAAGGATTGTGTTTGAACAAGGAGGTTGAAATCGAAGAAAGAATACGGATTTACCAAGAACTTGTTGCTTATTGTTTTCAATGCCGACTCGCTAGTTATATACAAATATCAGACTGGCGTTTGATGAGTGTATTTGATGATTTGGATGCTCGCCTGACATGGTCAATGCCTCTGTTGGATCAATTAGGCGTTTTTTATACTTTGAGGATATCGTTTTTTATAGATACAAGTCTTCCTGAAAGTGTTTTGTGGGAGAACCTAAAATACAAATCGTGTAAATATCCTATTCATAAAGCTGAAAAACTGGGCTTGCGTGTAAAGCGTATTGAAAACGAGGAGGAGATTGTTTCTTTTGTGAACACTCATTCGGAATTGGTTTCTGATGTTTCCCGAAGAAAAAAGGTAAGGCGACATGCGCATCATAAAAAAAAGAACCTTTTGGCATTGTGTAAAGCTTTGTTTCCAGATAGGGTTATCATGTTGCAAGTGATTGGCGTGGCAGACGACGGAAAACAGCATGTTATGTCATCTGCGATTTTTTGCATAGGGAAAGCTGCCAGTAATTATTTTTCTGGTGCGAGCAATGAGATATATATGAAATATTGCCCCAATGAAATAATGGTATGGGAAGCTATCAAAATCCTTCATCAAAGGGAGGGTGGCGATTTGATTTTGGGCGATGTTGCCCCTTATAAGAAGAAGTTTGGATCATTGTATGGTTATTTGCCAATGATGGTGTTCACCAAGTATCCTATCCTGAAGGATGTTCGTGGGCGATTGAAAAAGGTATATAAAAAGTTCCGGGACACTTTTCATAAATAAAAGACAATAATGGTAGGTGCTATAGTCATTGAAGGTCATGTTCAGGGTCTTTCGAATGTTCGTTCGCTTGGCGAACTGGGTGTTCCCGTGTATGTGATCGATGTCAATCATTGCGTGGCACAACATTCAAAATATTGCAGAAAGTTTTTCCGTTGTCCGGGTTATAGAACAGAAGAGTTCGTGGAGTTTCTAGTGGAATTGGGGCAAAAGGAGGGGCTAAAAGATTGGTTTTTGATTGCTAGCAATGACCATGTTGTAGAGAACTTGTCAACCCACCATGATAGACTCTCGGTTTATTATAAGATGTTGGTGCCTATTGGTCAGACTTTGGATTTGATAATTGATAAATGCCAATTGGTTAAGGTTGCTTTGTCGGCAGGGGTCCATGTCCCAGCAACATATGAAGTATCATTATTGGGAAAGACGGACCAATTTAGATTCCCTTTATTGGTGAAGGGAAGTAGAGGCCTTTCTTTTTATAAAGAAATGCATGTGAAAGCTATACAGGTTGACAATGAGGATGAGTTACAGCGCGTTGTCAATAGTTTATCCTCGCGAATGGATGCTTCATCATATATGGTTCAAGAAATGATACCTTTTGATGAGACGGCAGGGGTCGTCTCGTTTACGTGTTTTGCAGTGGATGGCGAGATCAAAACCTATTGGATGGGGAAAAAAATGAGAGAGCATCCGATAAGATATGGCACTGCAACTTGCGCACAAAGTGTTTTCCTACCTCAAGTGTTGGATGAAGCAATACCATTGATTAGGCAGTTGAAGTATACGGGTACATGTGAGGTCGAGTTTGTGTATGATAAACGCGATAGTTTCTTTAAACTGATCGAGATCAATCCTCGAACATGGCTTTGGGTTGGTTTGGCAAAGGAATGTGGAGTGGATTATGCCAAAATCATGTATAGGTATGCCACGGGCGTTCAGAATGAATATCCCCAAGAGTATTCTGTTGATGTCAAGTGGATTAATAGATTAACTGACGGAGTGTTTGCGGCCAAGAGCATTTTCAAAGGTAATTTTACTATCGGAAATTATATCAAGTCATTGAAAGGTAAAAAGGTGTATGCAATATGGTCATGGAAAGACCCATTGCCAGGAATCCTTTTTCCGTTTTTATCGTTGTATATTGCAAAAAAAAGAAAATGAAAGTATTAGTGGATATTGGGCATCCTGCCCATGTTCATTTGCTGAAAGGCACAATAAAGAATCTTCAACGGGATGGGCATGAAGTAATTATCACGATTAAGACCATGCCAATTGTGAAAAGGCTTTTGGCATCCGAAGGATTAGACTATTTGGATTTGGGGAAGAAGGGTTCGACTATGATGTCGAAGATTTGGCGCCAATTGGTGTTTGATTGGAAAATCTGGATGCTTTGTGTCAAAAACAATGTGGATTTTGCCATAGGTAGTTCAGCTTCAATAACTAGGGTGTCAAAGTTGTGCAAGGCTGTGTCTGTTAATATGGATGATGATGACGATGAAGTACAGCAGGCGCTAGTGCACTTTTCCCATCCTTTCTCTGACGTTAGGTTAACCCCGTCCGCAATAATTGGTCATAGAAAGTCTAAAAAAGCGGTTTTTTATGCGGGAACACACGAGTTGGCATATTTGCATCCTAATTGTTTTTCGCCCGATTCATCAGTGTTGGCAAAGGCCGGTTTAAAAGAAGGAGAGCGCTTTTTTATCATGAGGTTTGTTGCCTTTAAGGCGTATCATGATGCGGGACAGGGAGGTTTGTCTATGGAACAAAAACGAAGACTGATAGATCTTTTGAAGCCGTACGGACGTGTTATCATTACTTCGGAGCGTGAGATTGAACCTGAGTTCGAGATATACAGGTTACCAGTTCCCCCTGAAGAGATTCTTTCTTTAATGGCTTATTCGTCTATGTTCATTGGTGATAGTCAGACCATGACCAGTGAGGCTGCAATTTTGGGAATTCCGGCTCTAAAGTGTAATACTTTTGCAGGTAAACTTTCTGTTCCTAATGAGTTGGAACAAAGATATGAATTATGTTACTCATATCAGCCGAAAGATTTCGAGCTTTTCTTTGACCATGTGAAACGATTGTTGGAAGCTCCAAATACAAAAGAACAATGGATATTAAAACGGGAACTTTTTTTGTCCGAGAAAATTGATGTCACTGCGTTTTTCACCTGGTTCATAGAAAACTATCCCGAAAGCCAGAAGATTATGAAGGAAAATCCTGATTACCAGTGGAAGTTTAAGTAAAGTACTGGACAAATTCACAAGAATAATGGCAAAGGATAAGATTTGCTTAATCACCAACGATGTGGAAACCACATCCATCTTGAATCACAAGCTTCGTGACAAGACGGGGGAGTATGTGTTTAACCAGGGGATGCCACGTTTGCTTGATTTGTATGCCAGATATGGCGTAAAAGCCACTTTTTTCTATACTGGTCATATTGCACAGTTGTATCCGAAGGTAGTGAGGATGGCGTATGAACATGGTCATGAAGTTGGATCGCATGGGCTGATTCACGAGGTGGGCAAGGCTTTCGACGTGCTTTCTCCTGAGGAACAGCTCTCACATTTGAAACAGTCGAAACAAATTTTGGAAGACATAATTGGTGAGGAGGTGATCTCGTTTCGTGCACCAGCGGCCAGGGTTGACAAAGCATTTCCGCAGATAATGGCCGAGGCAGGTTTTAAAGTCGATAGTTCTGTTTCTTCGCAACGCTTGGATATGATGTTTTCTTTTGGAGCTTTGAAAAAACTTCATTGGCTTACGGCACCGCGAAAGGCCTATTTTACCCAAATGGATAATATCTTCAAAAAGGGGGATTCGGATGTTTTGGAAGCACCGATTTCTGCTTTTGGATTTCCATATATCGGCACTTTTATGCGTATCGCACCTGCGCTGAACAGATTCACCCGTGGGATTCTCTATTGGGAGACATTGTGTAATGGCAGGCAATTTGTTTTTCTGACCCATCCGAATGAGTTCATTGATGAGGATAGGGAAACAATGGAAATTGAACGCAGGGCAAGTAATTACATCTCCTATCTTTTGGGTGATGTGCTTCGCCACAAATTGAAAGTGAAAAATTTGGGGGAAAAAGCATTGCCTATTTATGAAAAGGAGTTGGCCTTTTTCCAAAAGAAAGAATTTGAATTTATTACCTGTAAAGAATTGTATAACAGAAAAAATATGTAGCTATGCCCGCAAAAGAGGTTTTGCAGTTTTATGGTTTGGACAGCTTTTTTGGCAGAATCTGGTATGCCATAAAGTTCCTTTGGAGATTTTTTCTTGACAAGCTTATATTCATTACTCCGATAAAATCATGGAGGACAGTGATGCAACGTTGGCGTGGAGTGAAGATTGGCAAAGGAGTTTATATCGGCCATGAGGTCATCTTCGACCGTGTTTTCACCGATCAAATCAGCATCGGCGACTATTCTTCTATTGGCGACCGGGCCATTATCACAGCCCATGCCAACATTCCCTCCGACACTAAGCTGAAAAAAATCTATCCACGAACCATCAAGAAAACCGTCATTGGTAAGGGGGTATGGATTATGCCCAATGTGACTATCATCCCTGGTGTGACCATTGGTGATGAAGCGGTGATAGCCACAGGTTCGGTTGTTACGAAAGACGTGCCTCCACGCACTCTAATGGCTGGCGTTCCGGCAAAAGTGGTCAAAGACTTGAATCCACTTCTCGAACCATACGATCAGGAATAACCGATGCGCGATTTTACACTGAAAACCTACCGGTTGTTGCTAGATGCTTTTCTTCAGAGTGGCTACTGTTTTCAGACCTTTGAGGAATTCATGGAACACTCTGCTGAAAGCAAGGCCGTCATTATGCGTCATGATGTGGATGAAAAGCCCTATAATGCTTTGAAAATGGCAAGGTTGGAGCGTGAGTTGGGCGTCAGGGCTACATATTTCTTCCGCATTGTCAAGCAGAGCAATGTCCCAGAAGTAATTCGGAACATTGCTGCTTTGGGACACGAAATCGGCTACCATTACGAGGATTTGGCTACAGCGGATGGTGATATGGACAAGGCGCTCAAGTCGTTTGAGAAAAATTTGGCCTATTTCCGTGAGTATTATCCGGTTAGGTCGGTGTGTATGCACGGTAGCTCGACGTCGAAATATGACAATAGGTTGTTGTGGGAAGCATGTCAACTCTCTGATTTTGGGCTGGTTGGAGAGCCTTATCTTTCGGTGGATTTCAACAAGGTATTTTACCTTACTGATACTGGTTACGCTTGGGATGGAGGTAAGTTTGCTACACGCGATATCGTTGTGAACGATTTCGGTTTGAAGTTTCATACTACGCAGCAGATTGTGGACTGTGTTGAAGAAGGACGGTTCCCCCCAAAAGCCTTGATTCTTGCTCATACCTTGTGGACGGATAGTTTTATGCAATGGGAAGCACTCCATTTGCGAGAGTTCTTTAGGAATAATATAAAATTGTTGGCAAAAAACAACCAAGGTGTGGCAAAAATGTATAAGAAAATGGTCGATATGTATTGGAAAAAAGTGTAATTTTGCAAACTAAACCGTGTTATAGAACAACTATGAATAAAAAGCGTTTCTTATGGATTTTGATGCTGGCTGTCATGGCCGTTGGGAGCACTTCCTGTGTCACCTCGAAGAAAGTGCGTTATTTGCAGGATATGCCTAAAGCAGGCCTGCCAATCAATGATGCTTTTGAAGTAACGGTTAGCCCATACGACGAGTTGACTATCAGTGTGTTGACAAATGGAAGTGAGGATGAGCTGCTTAAGCCTTTCGCCATGGAGGAAGAATACCTTGTGGACGGCTACGGTAATATCCAGTTTCCTGTGTTGGGCGAGCTTCATGTGGCTGGACTGACCCGTTTACAGCTCCAAGACACCATCTGCAGCCATCTTATTACTGGCGGACAATTGGGCAAGCCAATGGTAGTGGCGCGTTTTAAGAATTTTAGGGTTTTCATGTTGTCGACGGAGGGCGGAAAAGTGATTAATGTTGACAACGAACGTTGTACTTTCCTTGAGGCTTTGGCTATGGCGGACGGATTAAGCCTACATACCCGTCGCGACCGAATCGGCGTGATGCGCGAAGTGAACGGAACGATGGTAATCCATTACCTTGACCCGCGCTCAACCGCCATCTTCGATGACGAGTTTTTCTTGTTGCAGCAAAACGACATCATCTTCACCGAGGAGACGGCCTTCCGCTTATTTAGGGAGAATATGTCCGACCTGACCTTTGTGTTGTCATCAATTACCTCATTGTCCTCTTTGTTGATGCTCTACTTTACGATTAGGAATCTTACTAAATAATAGAAAAATGGCGACCAACAGCAATTTGAATACAAATACCACTGAATCCTTGCCTTTTGCTGAAGAGGATGTGAATAGTGGATTTAAGTTTAAGGATTTAGTTTTTATTGTGCTGCGCAACCTGCATTGGTTTATCCTTTGCATGGCTATTGGCGGCGTCATTTCCTATTATAATGTGAGGGGTAAGGAGCGGCAATATGCCAGCCAGTCGACGCTGATGATTAAAACGGTGGCCAACAGCGGCTCAGAATCTATGCGCGGATCGTCGACCATTAGCATGATTACCGGCCCAAGTCTTATGGTCAGTACCATCAACAATGAGATGATGGTGTTGAAATCGCAGGCCAACATGGAGAATATGGTGCGACGACTGAACTTGAATGTTATGTATTCCTATTCTACAGCAGTCGCGAAACGCAATACTGATTTGTATAAGGCCAGCCCGATTGACGTTGCCTTTGTCGATTTGGATGAACAGGCATCGGCATCGTTTGTGGCGGAGGTTCAGGATGAAAGTCATGTGCTCATCAGTGGGATGGGCCAAGACATTCCTTCGATGAAAGTCACGGTGAACGACACTTTGGTGCTTCCTTTTGGACGTGTGGTGATTACTCCCACGTGGCGTTATATTGACTTCAAGGGGAAAGAAATCCTTGTAAGGCATCTTCCCGTTTATGCGGTGGCAAGTTCCTATCGAGGTCGTATTGCCGTGACTAGGGCTGATGAAAAGAACTCCATCTTGAGGCTTTCATTGCGCGACACTTCGCCTTTGCGTGCCGCCGATGTGCTGAATACATTGATGGATGTGTATAACGAGGAGTCTGTCGAGGATCAGCAGCGTATCCTCAACTATACTGTTGATTTTATCAATGAGCGTATTGACATATTGATGAATGACATCCATGATTATGATAAGGTTTCGGTCAGTTTCAAGCAGACTCATAATATTATCGACACGAAAAGCTATGGTGAGACTTACATGTCGACGAGCCTTTCGTCGAGTGAGGAGGAGAAGCGGTTGAGTGCTCAGGTGGGTATGATTCGCTATTTACTGAATTTCGTTGAGACCAATGATGACCAGTTGATTCCTGTGGGACTTGTTACGCTGTCTGCCGATGCCACAGCGGCCATCCAAAAATATAACGAGAACGTGATTAGGCTCGAAGAGTATAGGGCGGCGGGAACTGTAAACAATCCTGTGGTGCAGGATCTCATGGAAGGTCAACTCAGTTTGAAAGCCAATATTATCACTTTGTTGGAGAACAACTTGATTCCGATTCAGGAACGTATTGCAGTGGCCAATCGTGAGAAAAACATGGCCAATTCTCAGATTAAGAACGTCCCTAAGGTGCAGCTTGACATGGATTCTGTGCAGCGAATGAAGGGCATCAAAGAAAGCCTTTATTTGCAGCTTTTGAGCAAGAGAGAGGAATTGCTGATCACAAGTCCTCAACTGGAGGCCTCTGCCAAGGTGATTGACTATGCCTATCCTAACTATTCTCCCGTGGCTCCCGACGAAAAGAAATCTACCATGATGGGTATCCTTATCGGTCTTGCCATACCGATTGCCATCATGTTGCTTTACAGACTGATGGACACCACCATTCATGATAGGGTGGACGTACAGAAAGGCTCGCAGGCTCCCTTCCTCGGCGATGTTCCTTTCCAGCGTGATTTGAAGAGTCATGCCATTGTGGTGCGCAACAACGGACGAGACTCAATATCAGAGTCGTTCCGATTGATACGATCCAATTTGGAATACATGAAGGATAGGAAAGAAGGCGCGCACGTAATCATGTTTACTTCGTTCATGGTTTCGTCGGGAAAGACTTTCGTGTCAACTAATTTGGCCACCAGTTTTGCTCTTGCATCAAGGAAGGTGGTGCTGGTCGACCTTGACATTCGTAAGGGTACCTTGTTCAAGGTTTTCGATACGAATGTCAGGGCAGGCGTGTCAAATTACCTTTCGGGCAAGACTGACGATTTGGAAGACATTATCCACACTGACGTCGTGGTGCCCAATTTGGATATTATTTTCTCTGGTCCCGTACCACCCAATCCTGCTGAGTTGCTGATGAGCACTCGTTTGGATGACCTGATTGCAGAGCTGAGGAAACGGTATGAGTATATTTTCCTCGACAATGTACCTGTGGGCATGGTGGCCGACTCAGCCATTGTGAAGCGCGTGGCCGACACTACCATCCTGGTGCTGAGGGCCGGCAAGACCGACAAACGCCTGCTGTTTGACGTAGACAAGTTCTACAAGGATGGTACCT
>Ga0310696_10007784_pt1 | contig 12548 bp, 6 predicted proteins | sample AusTroGonzalo_MG_4_FD_203885 | JGI IMG/M metagenome (GOLD analysis project Ga0310696, IMG submission 203885) | Bovine rumen microbial communities from tropical cattle in Woodstock, Queensland, Australia - Gonzalo_02 (v2) (version 2) | ecosystem: Host-associated > Mammals > Digestive system >... | reverse complement strand
GCCGCCGCCTACCTCGTCAGCGCCATCTTCGCCACCCGAAACGTCACACGACTCCACCTGCGGGTAGAACACGTTCTGGTCGCTGCACGCATCGGCCAGGCGTTCCGCTTCCTCGTCACTCAAGAACGCTCCATGCACGCGCACCGGATCTGGATCGTTCACGGCCTTGTAAAGCATGTCGCCACGGCCAAGAAGTTTTTCGGCACCGGCATGGTCCATCACCGTACGGGCGTCAATCTGGGACGCCACCTTGAAACTGATACGCGTCGGCAAGTTCGCCTTGATGATACCCGTAATGACCTTCACAGACGGACGCTGCGTCGCAAGCACCAAATGGATGCCTACAGCTCGCGCCTTGGCCGCCAAGCGCGCCACGGACTTTTCGATTTCCTTGCCCGCGACCATCATGAGGTCCGCCATTTCGTCGATAATCACAACGATAAACGCCATGCGATGGCCACGGTCTTCTTCAGGAACGTCTTCCGGCAACTCGCCCGCCTCGAACTTCGCGTTAAAGCCGCCGATATTACGCACCTTCGCAGACGCAAGAACTTCCGTACGGCGGTCCATCTCGTAGCAAAGCCACTGGAGCGCCTGGATTGCAATTTCAGGCTTGGTAATCACGGGCGCCAAGAGGTGCGGGATATTCTCGTACATCTTGAGTTCCACCGCCTTCGGATCGACCAGAATCATGCGGAGTTCATCCGGAGTTTTGCTCAAGAGCATGCTCGCCATAAGAGCATTAATGCAGACAGACTTACCGGAACCCGTCTGACCCGCAATCAACAAATGCGGAGCCTTCGCCAAATCCATCGTGAACGATTCGCCCGTGATGTCCTTGCCTAGCGCCACAAGAATCTTGTCAGGCGCGGGCTTGAATTTTTCGCTCAGGAACACATCACGGCAGAACACCGTCTGGAACTTGCGATTCGGAATTTCCACACCGACCGCCGCCTTGCCGGGAATCGGCGCCAAAATGCGGATAGACGAAACTTTGAGCGGGAGCGCCAAGTCTTCCTGCAATGCCGAGAAACGGCTCACCTTCACGCCCGGGCCCGGTTCCACTTCAAAACGGGTAATCATCGGGCCCGTTTCGCAACCGATCACGCGGCCCTTCACCTTGAAGTTCTCGAGTTTTTCTTCGAGCATCTTGCCAATCGCATTCAGCTCTTCTTCGGTGTAGTCCGCCGTCTGGACCTCGTGCGTGTCGAGAATTTTTGCGATTTCAGGAATCTTGTATTCATCGTAAGAAGCCGTCGGAGCCGGAGGAATCGGAGCCGAATGGACTGGCGACTTTGACGCCGGGCGAGCTTTACCGCCAGCATTCCCCGCACCACGAGCCGCGGGAATCGTTTCGTCAAGCACCGGATCCTCGCCTACTTCGTCCGCAGTCACGACAACCGGAGCAAACGTCTCGTCATCTTCAACAGCAGGATCTCCAGGAAAATCTTCCACGTAAGCGCCATCGCCTCCCAAGAGGTCCTCAGCATGAATTGCAGCACGCTCTTCGATGGATTCCGAAAGAACGTCATCGCGGACAGCCTGCGTTCGCCTCGTCGAAGCGTTTTTCATCGGAACCGTTTCTAAAAGTTCGCCATTCTCTGCTCCCGGACCGTTTTTCGCAGACTTCGGCATTCCGGCCTTTTCAACAACATTTTTTTCAACCGTACGGCGGGCAGCGGCACCGGCATCCGCAACATTCGCATTACCGGCAGCCAACGTTTCCGCATCGCCATTACGGCGCACATCGCCCTTCACCTGCATGCGACCACGATGGCCCTTTTCCCAATCAATCAAGTCGCGGGCACGGCGAAGCGCACTGATACGTTCCTTGATTTCCAAAATCTGCAGCGCATTCATGTGGCGCTCATTCAAGCGCAATTCTTCTTCCAAGCGGCGGATTTCCGGGTCTTCCGTAAAACTAGCATCGACAAGGGAATCGTCCGTAGCAACCGTCTGAGCCGCACGCGGATCTCCAAGCGGAGCGCCCGTCACATTCGCAGCGACATTTCCTAAAGAATTCCCAATTACTCCCAACGGATTCGGGTTGTTTGCCACCTGCGTCTGCATGTCAGACTGGCTCACATTCAAGTCATCCGTCAACCAATTGTGGCGACCGTTAAAAGGTTCCACCTTGCCGCGCCGTTTCATCTTTACAGAATCCGGGACAAACATCATCGTCTCGTCTTCCATCACGACACCGCGGCGCAGCGGCTTTTTCTCGGCGTCCTTCTTTTCCCCAATCGCAGGGAGTTCAAAAGTTTCTATTTCAATCGGCGCCATCGAACGGCGCAGACCGAAGGCTCCCCTCAAATAACGCATTGTCTGTGCGATAAACCTAAAGTGCCTCGGACGCATGCCGAACGAAAGCACAAGAATAAGCGCAAGAGTGGACAAGAGCAAAATCAACGGCGCCACGTACGAGACACGTCCAAACAAGGGAATTGCAAAATTCTGCAAAAAGAACTGCCCAATAACGCCGCCATTCATCGATATCTGATCCTTAGTCGCATGGGCAACGTCAAAATTCTTGAGCGACATGAGGAACGACAAGTTGACGGCAAGGAGAGTCGTGCCAATAGCAAAGCGCAACAATTTCGTCCGGAGCGACGCAATCGCAATGAAAAGTCCCCAAAGAATTAACGCCGCCGTAATCGCAACCACAGCTACACGCCCAAACAAGAACGTCATGAAGTCCGGATAGGCATCGCCGAAATAGTTTCCAAGCCAGTTCTGCCCGCCACCGATCGAAATCGTAATACAGCCAAGCAAAAGGACGACACCGGCAAGCAACACCATGTAGCCCACCATCATCGTTATAAAATACGAATCCGGCTCCTGTATCTCCTTTTTCGGTTCAACTTTGGATTTTTTCGGTTTCTTTACAGTTTTTTTCTTTTGTACAGCCAAAAAACACGCTCCTCTAATTTCATACTCAAATATAGTCTAATATAGCCCCTAACTCAGACACAAAAAATGACACATTTTACCCAATTATTATTTTTTTCAAAGTTATGGCCCAGAAATATTCAAAAAATCAGAAAAAACTCTTTTTTGGGGGAGCCTTTTCGGCTCTTGCCGTTTTTCTTATCCTCGTCTTTGGCAACACGCAAAACAATTTTACAGCCGAATCGGCAGAAAACATTTTCTACGACCAATTTTTCAAGTGGACTACCGAAGTCGAGGACACCACAGGCTTCAAAGATGGCGTCGTCATGGAAAGCAAGCCCTACAACGACCCCAATATTCTCATTGCCGATATCGACGAAAAATCATTGCAGAAACTGGGACACTACTACGAATGGGACCGTTCTATCCACGCAAAAGTCATCGACAATCTAGGGAAGGGCGGGGCCGCAGCCGTTGCTTTCGATATACTCTTCAAAGAAGCCGACTTTGGTAAGCGAAGAGGCTCGCAATGCCAAGAGATTCTTACGGAACTGAATCCCAAAACAAGCCAATCCGACTATTTTTCAAAAATTCAATCTTACTACAACTACGATTCCCTGCTTGTCGAAGCGACAAGGAACTCCGGCATCTGCATTGTCAGTTTTTTGATGAACAATACCTCGTACTACAAGAATAAAAGCGACTGGTATCCGTTAAGCACTTGGGACCGCGCAAAAGAAATCGGTTTTTCATCGACATTCCAGTTAAACCAGATCGATAAGCCGCAAGATATCGAATCGCGCCAATTGCTCGACAACATTTTCCCGGAACTCGCGAACGCAGGCGCGCGCCTGGGAGCCGTAAACGCATATCCCGACAACGATGGTGTCATCCGCCGCATCAGCATGTTGTACAAATTTCCGTTCATCAAGGACGACAAGCTAGCACCTCAACGCATCTACTCGACACTATCGCTGATGACCGTTTTGCATCTATTCCATAAAGATCCAAAAGATGTACAAATTAAAATGGGAGAATATATCGACATCGGAAAACCATTTGGAATTTACCGAGACTCCTTGGGTGAATACCATACGACATTCCCGAACTTCACCTACCCCATGTTCGTTGCGCTCCGCGACAAGATGAAACAAATCAAGAAAAGCGGAGTACAAAAAGCAAGTCAAGTCGAAACTTCCGCCAAGATAACCGCAAGGAGAAACGACGACGGTTTTATCGTCTTTGACGTGTTCATGGACGAAGACCAGCACATCGACGCAAAACTATCTAGAGTATTGCGCAAACTCCCCGAAAGCATTTTCGACAAGTTCAACAATAACGAAACCGTCGATTTGAAGTTTGGCTACACTATGACCAAAAGCGAAGACGATGAAGGCGTCTATGTCATTTCAAGTGAAGATGACGAAGAAATTTCCATTACGCCAAGCATTCTCAGCACAATCCGCTACTTTGAAAAAGAATATTCAAAAATCAAGATAGGCGAATACAAGAACTTGTCTCGAAACATGGACATCAGTTACAACCAGTCAAAAGACGAATGGTCCTCCTCATTCAGTTTCTTTACAAATAAAATTTTGCAAGATATTTCCAACGCGAGCGACGAAAAAATTGCAAACCTAAAGCCCGGTGAAGAAATGAGGTTCGGCCCGTACAAGAAAATTCCTATCGGCAATCACGGACAGTTCCTAATAAAATACAACGGAAGATTCAACCATGTCACGCCGGAAACAAGAACTTTCAAGCATGTCTCTTACTACGACATTTATAGAGATTCTACGAATCTCGACCAATACGCCGGCAAAACGATCATTCTCGGGTCATCCGTTTCGGCGCTTTTCGATATTGTGAACGGGCCGCACGAAGAAAATCTCCCCGCCATTCTCGTGCACGCAAGCATCATCAAAAACATTCTCGAAGACGATTATCTCTCGGTCTTAAATGAAAAATATCAACGTTATGCTGTAATTCTGCTCGCCTTGATTTGCACATTGATAGGCCTATTCTCCAGAAGTTTCCTTTCATTTTTCCTCATGGTCCTAATAGCCGCCAGTTACACCATATCCGCATACATCTGCTTCAAGCACAACATTTATATTGGCGTTTCAAAACAATTGCTCGCCATCATCGGCACAAACATGCTTGCGATGGTGGTGCAGGCGTACTTCGAAAACAAAGAAAAGAAATTTATTACAAGTTCATTCAAGCAATATATTTCTCCTGAACTGATTGATGAGATGGTCGAAGACGGCATCACCCCGCAACTCGGTGGCGAAGAATCGGTCATCACCGCTTACTTTACCGACATTCAAGGATTCTCGACATTTTCCGAAAAAATTGGAAGCGCAAGCAAGCTCGTCGAACTCTTGAACGAATACCTGACCTCCATGACCGACGTCTTGACGACCAAAAACAAGGGCACATTGGACAAGTACGAAGGCGACGCCATCATCGCATTTTTCGGAGCACCAATGAAATACGACGACCACGCCAAACGCGCCTGCGACACAGCGCTCGACATGCAAAGCGAGCTTCTGAGACTCCGCAAGAAATGGCTCGCAGAAGGCAACAAATGGCCCAAGGTCGTTCATGACATGCACATGAGAATCGGCATCAACACAGGAAACATCGTGACCGGGAACATGGGTTCCACCATGCGCAAGAACTACACCATGATGGGCGATGAAGTAAACCTCGCCGCACGTCTCGAAAGCGCAGCAAAGCAGTATGGCGCTTACATCCACGTCTGCAAGAACACAATCGACCAGCTCGTACATCAAAAAATCAGCGACCAGTACATCTACCGTTCGCTCGACATCATCAGGGTTGTCGGCAAGGACGAACCCGTCGAAACATTCGAGCTCCTCGCCTATGCCAACGACGAGAACTCCGAAAGCCTGAGCAAGCTCATCGATCTCTGGAATCAAGCCCGCGCAGCCTATCTTGACATGCAATGGGACAAGGCCATCGAGCTATTCGAAAAATGCAAACGTTTCGAGCCGCACCTGCCCGAACACGATCCAGGAAGCAAGACCTGCCCGAGCATGGTCTATATCAACCGCTGCATAGCCTATAAACAAAATCCGCCCGCAAACGCAGGCGAAAAATGGGACGGCATCTTTACCGCTACGGAGAAGTAGATAACAGGTTATAGGCTTTAGGTTATAGGGGTTAGGAATAAAATCTCACGTGCATTCGCACGTCTGTATAAGACGGCGTAGCCGTGATTATAAAAGCCTAAAACCTAACACCTGAAACCTAACTCCTAGTTCAGTTCAATATTGTCAATGAGTCTGGTCTTGCCAAAGAATGCTGCGGCGAGAATCACAGCCTTGTCGTCCGGGCCAAGCGCACCGTTGCACTTCTGCAAAGTTTTTTGGCTAGCCACTTCGACGTACTGCACCACGCCACGAGCCGCAACGATAGACTTCACAACGATATCGCGAAGTTTCAAAACGCTGCGTTCGCCCTCTTCAAAAGCGGCTCGAGCGGCCTTCAGTCCTTCAAAAATGCCAAGCGCCTGAGCGCGTTCTTCCTCAGACAAGTATTCGTTACGGCTAGAACGAGCAAGTCCGCTTTCTTCACGGACAATCTTCACACGATGAATCTTGATGTTGAAATTCAAGTCCTTCACCATTCGTTCAATCAAGAAAACCTGCTGGTAATCTTTTTCGCCAAAGAACGCATCGTTTGCGCCCGAAATCAAGAACAACTTGGAAACAACCGTCAACACGCCGCGGAAATGTCCCGGACGATAGGCGCCGCAGTACATAGATTCGAGCTGTTCATCACGGACAAGCGTCATCGGGTCGCCATCGGGATACATTTCTTCGACCGACGGAGCGAAAACAAAATCTGCTCCAATCGATTCTGCAAGCTTTGCATCGGCCTCCAAACGTTTCGGATACTTGTCCAGGTCCTCGTTTTTGCCAAACTGGATAGGGTTTAAAAACACACTAACAACCGTCACATCGCACTCGCTCACAGATGCCTTGATAAGAGCGCCATGACCTTCATGGAGAGCCCCCATCGTTGGAACGAGACCGATTCTTTTACCTTCCCTAGTCAATGGAGCAAGAACCTGACGTAGTGAATCGATAGACTTAATTATCTGCATGATTAATTACCTTCTGGAACAAAATAAGTCGTTTGGCTTGGACAAGATGCGATTGCATCAAGAACCAACTGTAAATGGCTTTCATTATGGACAAAATCAATATTGTCCGTATTGATAATGAGTACTGGGGCATCCGTGTAATGCCAGAAATGATGATCGTAACGGTCCTGCAAATCGCTCAAGTAGTTACCGTCTATAGCCTTTTCCATCGCTCGGCCACGCCCCTTGATGCGTTTTAAAAGCGTAGGCACGCTCGCTTGCAAATAAACAACATAGTCCGGTTTGCGGATATCGTGGTTCAAGGCATTCGAAACCTGATCATACATTACAAGTTCGTTTTCCGTGAGGTTCTGCGATGCAAAAATACGGTCTTTGTCAAAAGTATAATCGCTCACGAGCAAATCGTGGAACAAATCGCTCTGCAATGCGGAATTCTGGAGTTGCTTAAAGCGATCTAGCAAAAAGAACAATTGCGTCTGGAACGCGTATGCCGAACGGTTTTCATAGAACTTCGGGAGAAACGGATTATCAGCAAAGTTTTCTTCGATGAACATGGCGTTCCAACGTTCACAAATGGCACGGGCAAGCGAGGTCTTTCCAACACCGATGGTGCCTTCGATAGCCATAAAATGAATGTTCCTGTCAGAAAGCATTAGGGTTCCTCCCCTTTAATTATGCGAAACGGAATTCTTTCTTCGTTCGAAAGCAATTCCGAAAGCAAATCCTTTACAGGTTTGCCCGTTTTCGGATCCACCCAGTCCGGCGCAATGTCATTTAGCGGAACGAGCACGAATTGGCGGTTATAAATTTGCGGATGCGGGATTGTCGGACGTCCAGAACAAATTTCCCGTCCAAAGAACAACAAATCCAAATCAACTTCTCGAGAATTCCAATGTCCGCGATCCTTGCGTCCAAGAATAAGCTCGGCCCCCTTCAAATAGTACAGCAACTTTACCGGATTTCCATCGTACAGAAAACTTACCACCTGATTAAAATACGGACCTTGACCCGCGGGACCAACAGGGGGCGTTTCATAAATAGGGCTTTCGACCCACCCCCCCGCACAGATGCGGCGGAGCATTTCCCTCCCAGCATTCAGATTTGCCGAGCGGTTTGGGAGGTTACTTCCGAGCGCTACATATATTCTATTTAAAGAATCCACGGTTCAAATATAGCAAAATAGTGGATGGTCATTGGTCGTTAGTGGTTAGTGATTAGTAGTTGGTGATTCGTGGTTAGTGGGATGTTAGAAGTAGAAAGTTGGAAGAATGCGTCTTCCTGTGATATTTTTTAATTTTTTTCAAAAAAATTTCTTTTTTTTAAGCATTTCTCAAAATTTTTATGTATCTTTTAACCCGTTCCGCTATTTCGGAACATAATATTAAATCACAAATAATTTATGGGGCATCAAGCCCGTATTATTTTTTCACTTAATCGTTCATTTTTATTATTCATCTATAGGACGCGATCGTGCCCAGAACACCTAAGAATCACAATTTAGAACAAAATAGTCAAGAAAAATCTTTGACCGACCTCGTTTATCCCGAAAGTACTGGCATTCCGGTTCCCGAATATTTGGGAACTCCAGACAAGATTCCCGAAAGTACCGATGAAATACCGCAACCCAAGCGTCGTGGCAGAAAACCGGGTTCCAAGACAAAAAATCACAAGAACATCGAAGCAGTAATCACACCCGATATCGAATTAGACTTTCAAGAAAAAAAAGATCCTGTCGATGGAATTGCTGCAGCCGAAAAGAGGCTCGCCGAGCAGTATGGCGTCACAAACATAGATGCAATTCCAGAATCGATTTTCACAAGCGAACCGACCTACACAATCAAGCCCGCAGAATCCGCTGAAGAAACCGCTTTCGTCACCGACAACAACGAAGAAACCGCTGCACAGACAATCGCCGAACCTACAGAAACTCCAGACGATGTTCAAGGCGAAGTTTCCGCAGACCCGAACGCCCAACAGCAGGGCGACACTCAAACGCAGAACGGCGAGGGACAAGACGACCGCCGTTTCAACAACCAGAACGGCAAATTCAACAAGTTCAACAAGAACAATAAGTTCAACAAGAACAACCGTAACCGTAACTTCCAGCAAGAAGAATTTGTCGATGATTCCGCGACGCTCCCGGCCCCAGGTTCCGAAACCATTTTAAAGGCCAAGGAAAACTGGCTCAAGTTCCGCAAGCTCTCCATGAGCGAGCTCCAGGAACTCGCCGTTCAGAAAGAAGTGGACTTCCGCCGGATGCGCAAACAGTCCCTCAACTACATCTTGCAAAGCCTCGAAAACGAAGGCAACATCATTTATACGGAAGGCGTTCTCGAAGTCACGCCGCAGGGTCATGGATTCCTCCGCATGCCGGATCAGAACTACCAGACCAGCGCCGATGACGTTTACGTGAGCCAGAACCTTATCCGTAAATTCAACCTCAAGATTGGCGATACAATTGAAGGCCTTGTGCGCACGCCGCGCGAACAAGATAAGTACTTCTCGATGCGCCGCATCGACCGCGTGAACTTCGAAGAACCGGACAAGATGCGCCGCCGCGTGGCTTTCGAATATTTAACGCCGATTCACCCGGAAGAAAAGATCCACCTCGAATGGAACGAGACGGAATACAGCACCCGCATCATGGACTTGTTCTCCCCGATCGGTAAAGGCCAGCGCAGTATCATCCTCGCTCCTCCGCGTACCGGTAAGACCGTTCTCTTGCAGAACGTCACCCGCGCCATCGCAAAGAACCACCCCGAAATTATCCTCATCACGCTCCTGATTGACGAACGCCCGGAAGAAGTCACCGAAATGCGCGACATCATCACGGAAATCAAGGAAAGGGCTGCGGACAAGGGAATCGACATCAAGGCCGAAGTCGTCGCATCGACATTCGACGAACCGCCCGAGCACCACACCCGCGTCGCAAACATGGTTCTCGAAAAAGCCAAGCGCCTCGTCGAAAGCCAAAAGGACGTCGTCATTCTGCTCGACTCCATCACGCGTTTCGCCCGTGCAAACAACGTCGTGATTCCACACTCCGGCAAGATTTTGTCTGGCGGTGTCGATGCGAACGCCATGCAGTTCCCGAAAAAATTCTTCGGCGCCGCCCGTAAGATTCAAGACAAGATTCGCACAGTCAAGAACGAAGACGGAACCGTCACCGAAGAAATCCAAAAGAACGGTTCGCTCACCATCATCGGCACGGCGTTGATCGAAACCGGCAGCCGCATGGACGAAGTGATCTTCGAAGAATTCAAGGGAACCGGCAACATGGAACTCGTGCTCGACCGCCGCATCGCCGAAAAGCGCATTTGGCCAGCCATTGACGTGTTCAAGTCCGGCACCCGCAAGGAAGAACGCCTGCTTTCGCTCCTCGAACAGAATGCAGCCTGGAACTTCAGACGCGGTAGCCAGAACGAGACGGAAACGGGCATCATGGAGAACCTGCTCAAGCTCATGAGTAAACTCAAGACGAATGCGGAACTCCTTGCCATCCTCTCCAAACCGAAAGTCTAATCCAAATTTGGAAAAATCCCCGCCAAACAGCCCGCCAAATGCGCGGGCTGTTCTTTTTCAACAAACAAAAAATTTTTACGTTTACCATCGTAACGTCATTGCAAGAAGCATTCGCAGCTTTCGTCATTGCGAGAAGCGGAGCATAACTTCACGTCATTGCGAGAAGCGGAGCGCCGAAGCAATCTAAAAAGCTATAAAAAGGAACCAAAATGAACACTACGATTTTCTTTGCCGGAACAGGCAACATGGGCGGAGCCATTCTCCGTGGTCTTTTAAATGCAGGTACAGACGCCAAGAACATTTTCTTCTTTGACCCGAGCGACAAGGCCGCCGAAGCCGTGAGCGCACTCGGTTGCGTCCGCGTTTCTAGCTTTGCCGAAGGTATCGAAAAAGCTAACGTCACATTCCTCTGCGTCAAGCCGCAGATTTTCAAGCTCGTCGCCGCCGAATGGAAGGCCGCAGCAGCAACGCTCAAGAGCGAAAAGACATTCATCAGCATCATGGCTGGCGTAGTCCGCAAGAGCCTCATCGAAATTCTTGGCGAAAAGAACCAAGTGCTCCGCGTGATGCCGAACTTGCCGCTCACTGTTGGCAAGGGCTCTGTGGGCCTCGCCACTGACGGCGTTTCCGAAGACACGCTCAAGATTGCCGAAGAAATCTTCGGTAACATCGGCGTGACCTGCCGCGTCGCGGAATCCCTCATGGATGCTGTTACTGGACTTTCCGGCAGCGCTCCGGCATACGTCTTTGAATTCATCGAAGGACTTACCCGCGGTGGCGTGAAAGCTGGCCTCACCCGCGATGTCGCCCTCAAGCTCGCCCTCGGCACCATCGAAGGCAGCGTCGAACTCGTCAAGCAGTCCGGCAAGAGCCCGAGCGACTTGTGCGCCATGGTCTGCTCTCCGGCAGGCACGACCATCGCTGGCATCGATGCCCTCGAAGAAGGTGCATTCCGCAGCACGCTTATCAAGGCCGTCGTCGCCGGCACCAACCGTAGCAAGGAACTGGGAAAATAGGTTACAGGTAACAGGTTTTAGGGATTAGGAAAATTATCACGCACTTCGTGCGTCTTTATATAAGGCGGTGATGCCGCGACTTTTCACCTAAAACCTAACACCTAATACCTAACCCCTAAAAATCATGCCTTCCATCGATTTTTTCACAAAAGAAACTTCAACGTCCTCGTTTATTCTGGACGTTCTTTCTTCTGTGGATAACACAGTCGATGTCCACACCCCAGTAAACGAAAGCGCCCCCGAAATCGCAGAAATATTACGCACCACGCTCGCCCCCATCATCATCTGGGACCTAGATTCATTCGTTTCCGGAAACGCAAAATATCTTTCGGACCTCCGCGAATACAATCCGGACTCCATGATTCTCGCCTACGCAGAATCACCCGAAAAGCACACAAATATTTCAAGCAAGCTCTACGACGTCATTCTCTCAACCGAAGCGCTCCGTTTACACTTGATGAGCAAAATTTCGCGCCTCAAGGAAATCTATAATGCAAAGCGCATTTTCCGTGAAAGAATGTCGCACCTCGTCGGTAAGAGCGAAGCAATGCAACGCTTGCGCAAGAACGTCGAACGCGCCATATTGCACACTGGGCCAGTGCTTATTCAAGGAGAATCAGGAGTCGGTAAAGACTTGATTGCACGCGCCATCGCCTGCGTTTACGACAAATTCGTCACAGTCAACTGCAGTGCCATCCCCGAAGCGCTTTTCGAAAGTGAACTTTTCGGCCACACACGCGGAGCCTTCACTGGAGCGCAAAACGAACGCATTGGGCTTTTCGAAGATGCAAACGGCGGTGCCATATTCCTAGACGAAATCGGCGACATGCCATTGCACGCACAAGTCAAACTTTTGCGAGTCATCCAGAATCACGAAATCCGCCCCATCGGCGCCAACAAGACCCGCCACATCAACGTACGCATCATTGCCGCCACAAACCGCGACCTTAAAGAAGAAATTTTCGAAAAGCGTTTTCGTGAAGATT
>Ga0310696_10007782_pt1 | contig 12549 bp, 10 predicted proteins | sample AusTroGonzalo_MG_4_FD_203885 | JGI IMG/M metagenome (GOLD analysis project Ga0310696, IMG submission 203885) | Bovine rumen microbial communities from tropical cattle in Woodstock, Queensland, Australia - Gonzalo_02 (v2) (version 2) | ecosystem: Host-associated > Mammals > Digestive system >... | reverse complement strand
GTCACCTACGCCGCCGGCCAGGGCAACAACTTCAGCACGCAGTACGGCAGCATCGTCCCGACCGCCAGCATCCAGTTCAACATCAGCCAGTCGCAGAACATCGGCCTGTCCTACAACATGCGCATCAGCCGTCCGGGCATCAGCTACCTCAACCCCTACGTGGACATCTCGGATCCGACCGCCCGCAGCTACGGCAACAGCGAGCTCGAAGTCGAGCGCGGCCACAACATCAGCCTCGTCTACAACCTCTACAGCCCGAAGTGGATCGTCAACCTCACCCTGCGCGAGCAGCTGGTCGCCAACGGCATCTCCTCCTACAGCTTCTACGACGCCAGCAATCTCCTGAACACGACCTACGGCAACATCGTCCGCAGCAGCGTGACCGGCCTGAACGCCTTCATCAACTGGAACGCCAGCGGCACCACCCGCATCTTCCTGAACGGCGGCCTGAACTACACCGACCTGCGCAGCGAGGTCCTCGGCCAGTCCAACAGCGGCCTGAGCTACAACGCGATGCTCGGCATCCAGCAGGCCCTGCCGCTCGACTTCAGCCTGAGCGCCAACATCGTCGCGATGGGCAAGAACTATAGCCTCCAGGGCTGGAGCTCCGGCATGAGCATGGCGATGGTCGGCGTGACCAAGAGCTTCCTGGACGACCGCCTCGGCATCAGCATCAACTACACGCTTCCGCTCACCGGCGGCAAGGGCATGGAGATGCGCAGCGTCAGCGAGGGCAAGGATTTCCGCTCCGTGAGCGTGAACACCATCCCGATGCAGCAGCTCAACTTCAGCATCAGCTGGAGCTTCGGCAAGCAGGGCAACGCCCGCGTCAAGAGCGCCCGCAAGACCATCAAGAACGACGATATCATCAACACCGAGAGCACGACCGAGAGCCTGGGCAGCACGATGATGGGAGGGGGTATGATGTAATGGAATAATTACTATCTTTGTAAAAATGCACAAGAGATGAACAGACAACACAATCGTCTCGTAATCAACATCGCGCAGATCCTTCTCTGGGGCTGCGCGATGCTGCTGCCCGCCGGCGTGACCTGGCTGATCTCGGGCGACAGCACCCGTTTCGCGATGACCTTCTGGTCGTCCTTCCGTATGATGATGCCGATCTGCCTGGTGTACCTGATCAACTATTTCCTGCTGGTCCCCAATTTCCTGTTCCGCAAGAAGGTCGTCTGGTTCATCGTCCTGAACCTCGTGCTGCTGGCGCTGCTCAACCTCCCGAGCTTCCTGCCGCGCGGGGAGATCCCCGAGCCCTGGCGGGAGCACGTCCAGCGCAGGGACATCCTGGCCTTCCGCATCCCGACCCTCATCTCCGCGGGATTCTTCCAGCTGGTGTTCATCTTTCTCGCCATCGGCGCGCGCTCCATCATCCGCTCCAACGACATCCAGTTCCAGCTGCAGGAGGAGAAGCGCAAGACGGCCGAGGCCGAGCTGACCTGGCTGAAGCACCAGCTCAACCCGCACTTCCTCTTCAACACGCTGAACAACATCTCCTCGCTGACGCAGATCGATCCCGACAAGGCGCAGGAGAGCATCGGCGAGCTCAGCGATACGCTGCGCTACGCCCTCTATGACACCGAAACCGACAAGGTCCCGCTCTCGGGCGAGGTGACCTTCATGAACAACTACATCCACCTGATGCAGCTCCGCTGCAACGAGCTCACGGAGGTCAAGACCTCCTGGGAGCAGCCGGCAGGCGACGTCAAGATCGCCCCGCTGCTGTTCATCTCCCCGATCGAGAACGCCTTCAAGCATGGCGTCAACGCCCGCATGGCCTCGTTCGTGCACATCGGCCTGCACCCGGAGGGGAAGGACCTGGTGTTCACCTGCGAGAATTCGCTCTTCGAGAAGACCGGCGAGGACCACATCGGTTCCGGCATCGGCGTGGAGAACCTGAAGCGCCGCCTGGAGCTGATCTACCCCGAAGCCTACACCTACGAGCAATCCGGAAAGGACGGCGTCTATTCCGTCCGCATCACCCTTAAGAACCTGCTTGGATGAAAGCGTTGAGCTGCATTGTCGTCGATGACGAGCCGCTGGCCGTCAAGATGCTGGAGAACTACATCTCCAAGACCTCTTTCCTGTCGCTGGAAGCGTCCTACACCGATCCCGTGGCCGCGCTGGAGGCCATTCGCGAAATGCGTCCCCAGCTGGTCTTCCTGGACATTCAGATGCCGGACCTGAACGGCATGGAGCTCTCGCGCATGGTCCCGGACGGGACGCGCGTCATCTTCACCACGGCCTTCAAGGACTACGCCTTCGACAGCTACGAAGTGTCCGCGCTGGACTTCCTGCTCAAGCCGATCCGCTACCAGAAATTCCTGGAGGCGGCCGAGAAGGCGCGGCAGTGGTTCTCGCTCCTGGAGAGCGCGGAAGCCGGCGCCGACGCGCCGCAGGGAAGCGCCACGGCCCAGCAGGATTCCATCTTCGTCAAATCCGAGGGGCAGCTGCACAAGGTCGCCTTCTCCGACATCCGCTACGTGGAGGGCATGAAGGACTACGTCCTGCTGTACCTCTGCTCCGAGAAGCGGCCGCTCGTCACGCATATCACGATGAAGGCGGTCGAGGAACTGCTTCCGGAAGGCATTTTCATGCGGGTGCACCGTTCCTACATCATCGCCCTGGACAAGATCGAGTCCATCGGCGGCTCCTACGACATCTCCATCGGCGGCGCCCTCATCCACGTCTCCGACGCCTACAAGCCCGCCTTCGAGCAGTACCTATCGCAGCGGATGTTGCGGTAAATACCCGGTGGCAGCAGGCGGAATGTCCCCCTCGCGGGCGGCCGCAAATTATTTTTCGTGCAGTTGCCCGAAAAACCAATTTGCGCTCCGCCCTCCACAACGCCAACGCACCCCATCCGCCTGCTGCCGTCCGACTCCAGGTCAGTCGGTTCGATTACAAAAAATAATCGGATAATTAATCGGAAATAGTTGCGTAGTTAAAAAATTTAGCTATATTTGCGGTAAACAACCGCAGATATGAAACGACTGACCAAAAAGGAAGAGGTGATCATGGATCACTTTTGGGAGCAGGGGCCCCTGTTTGTCAGGGAGTTACGCGAGCTGTATCCCGACCCGAAGCCGCATTTCTCCACGCTGTCCACGCAGGTGCGCACGCTCCAGGAGGAAGGGTTCATCGACCACAAGGCCTATGGCCCGACCTACCAGTATTTCGCCAAGGTGACGAAAGAGGAGTACAAGCAGCGTTCGCTGATCGGTCTCATCGACAAGTATTTCGACAACTCCTATCTGAGCGCCGTCTCGGCCCTGGTACAGGAGGAGAAGATCAGCGTCGAGGAGCTGAAGGAACTGATAGAACTCGTCGAAAAAGGTCAGCAGAAATGATGAATCTCCTCGTTTATGAAGGCAAGGTGGCCGTTGCGCTGCTGGTCTTTTACCTCTTTTACCGTTTCCTCCTGAAGAAGGAGACCTTCCACCGTTTCAACCGCGTGGTGCTGGTCGGCACGGCCGTGCTGTCGTTCCTGTTGCCGCTATGCATCATCACCATCCGCAAGCCGGTGGAGATGGACCTGCAAGTAACCGGGCAGGCGGTGGCGCTGCCTGAGTTGTCCGCAGCTGAGGTGGCTCCGATCGCGGAGCCGTCCGCTCCCTGGTGGCCGACGGCGCTTGCCATCCTCTTCTGGGCCGGTGTCGCCTTCGTGCTCGTCCGCGTGGTCATTTCCATCCTCTGTATCGCGCGTATCGTGCGCAGGGGAGAACTGGTCCGGAAGGAAGACGGCTGTCAGATCATCGTGACGGATCGGAGCATCGATCCTTTCAGCTGGATGCGCTACATCGTCCTCTCCCGGGAGGACTGGGAAGGGGACCATGCGCCCATCCTTGCGCACGAGAAGGCGCACATCGCCTACGGGCACTCCATCGAACTGCTGCTGGTGGACGTCCTGTCCGCCCTCCAATGGTTCAACCCGGCCATCTGGATGCTCCGCGCCGACCTGCAGGAACTCCATGAGTATGAGGCCGATGACGCCGTCCTGCGCAGCGGCGCCAATCTGAAAGACTACCAATATCTATTAATAAGAAAAGCTGTCAGCAAGAGCGGCTACTCAGTTGCTAACAGCTTTAATCACAGTATCCTTAAAAATCGTATTACTATGATGTCAAAATCCAAATCCTCTCTCGCGAGAGGCCTGCGGGCGCTCTATCTGCTCCCGCTCATCTGCCTGGGCATCGGCCTGCAGGCACGGACTGTCTATGTCCCGAAGGACAAAGATAGCAAAAACTTTGATTATCACGTCATGCAAGCGCAAGCCGGGGGTAATCAGAATCCCCTGATTATCCTGCGGCAGGCTTGGGGGGAAGAGCATGAGATTACCAAGGAGGAATACGACAATCTTGACTCCGGCCGAATCAAGTCCGTCGGCCTGATGAAGGACGCCGACGCATGGAAGAAATATGGGGACAAGGCGGCGCACGGCGTGATTGTCATTACCTTGAAGATGCCTTCGGAGATGGAGGAGATCGTCGTGGTCCGGTACCGGGACCAGGATGATGACGAGCCCGTCAAGTTCTATCCGGTCGAGCCGGATACGATGCCGACCTTCCAGGGCGGAGATATAAACATGTTCAGCCGCTGGCTCTGCCAGCAGATTACAGCGCCGAAGGATTGCAATCACTCAGGAACGATGAAAGTGTCGTTCGTAGTAGGTGCGGATGGAAAAGTCAAGGACGTCGAGGTCAGGGAAAGCGTCTGCCCGGAACTGGACGCCCTGGCGGTTTCAACCATCGAGAAATCGCCGAAATGGGAGCCTGCCACCGTCAACGGCAAGCCGTGCGACATGGCGCTCTCCGTCCCCATCGTCTTCCAGGTGCGCTATGCGCCGAAGAAGTAGTCGCTGATGTTACATAAAAGGGGATTCTACGTGTCTGTCGGGGGTTTTGACTTGGTAGGTTCCGTAGAATCCCACTATCTTTGGCAATAAACCAATGCGCCGGAAAGTGGCGTTAGTAGTGAATAATAAATGAGAAGGATTATTACTGTTATTGTCGGCCTTCTGCTGGCCGTATCCGCCTACGCGCAGGTCGTCGTAATGGACTACGACATGTTCCAGCGCAACCGGAACATCAAGGTCAAGATGACCATCCAGGACGCCAAGACCGAGGATCCGCTGCCCTTCGCCACGGTGTACCTGAACCCGCAGGGGGACACGACCATCACCCATTTCGCGCTGTCCGACCAGAAGGGCGAGGTGGAGCTCGCAGACGTGCCCGTGGGCCGCTACCGGCTGAATGTGGAGTTGATCGGCTACACCCCCTTTGCCAAGGACTACAATTTCCGAAATTACGAAGAGAACCTGGGCGTGATTAAGCTGGAAGAAAACCCGGAAATCATTGATGCAGCGTCCATTACGGCGGTAGGTAATGCCATCGAGGTCAAGCAGGACACGCTGATCTACAACGCGGCGGCCTTCCACGTGGGCGACAACGCGATGTTGGAAGACCTGATCAAGAAGATGCCGGGTATGGAAGTGGGCGAGGATGGCAAGGTTAAGGTCAACGGGAAGGAGGTGGATAAGATCACCGTCGGCGGTAAGACCTTCTTCTTCAATGATCCGACGGCCGCCCTGAAGAACATGCCGGCCAAGATCGTGGACAAGATCAAGGTCGTGGACCAGGAGAACAAGGAGGCGGCCTTCTCCGGCATTGCCTCGCAGGATAGCCGCGAAACGGTCATGGACCTCCAATTAAAAGAGGAATACAAGCAGGGTTGGTTCGGCAATGCCAAACTGGGCGGCGGCTACCGTCCGGGCACCGACCCGGACGGCCTGGGCGACAACCGCCACGCGCTGTTCAACGGCAACCTCATGCTCAGCGGTTACAACGAGCAGGACCAGCTGACCATCATGGCAAACGGGCAGAATGCTTCGGATCCCGGAAGCAGCGGTTCCGTGTTCATTGCCGTCAGTGTCGACGACCTGGATGACCTGGACATCATGTCCCTGATCGGCGGGTTGAAGACCGCGGCGATGGCGGGAGCGAACCTCAACTCCGACCGCATCAAGGGGATGGAGTCTACTGCCAGCGTCAGCTATAATTTCTCCGACCAGCTTTCCGGCTACAGTTCCGCGCGCCAGTCCACGCTGGTGGGCGAAGACCCTCTCTTTACGAACGGACTGTCCTCCGGCACCAGCCGCAGCCACCGCATCAACGTCGGCTTCGAGCTGAACAAGAAGGACACCAAGCGGTTCAATTTCAACTTCTCGCCCAGCTTCCGTTTTAACACCAGCAGCGGTTCGACCCGCAACCAGTCCGTTACGACCGATGCAAGCGGCACCGATATCAACGGCACCGACGCCGACAAGACATCGAATTCGCGCAGCTTCCAGGCCAACGGCCGCCTCTCCAGTGGCATCAAGAGCTTCGGTAAAGACCGGCGCAGCCTGACGCTGACCCTCAATTACAATTTCAACCGGAACGAGGGCGAAAGCACGGAGATCTCCCGGACCTGGTACGGTACGACCGTCACGCCGCGCAACCTCCGCTACGACAACAGCGGCAACAACCGGATGCTGTCCGGCAACCTGAGCTATCTGGAGCCCTTCGGGGAGCATTGGGGCCTGGCTGCCATCATTAACCCGATGTGGCAGCAGCGCAACAGCGGGAAAGCGGCATTCAATGCTGACGGCTCCGCCAACGACTACTATTCTTCGACCTCCCGAAGCGACTATCTGACGTTGCGCGAAAGCATCCAGATGCAGTGGCGCAAGGAGAGTAACCAGTTCTATTTCGGCGTCCAGGTCCACCAGACGCGCAACGAAGTCCGCTCCCGCTCGCTGGGCCGGAATACCGAGACCGGCATCGGGGAGTGGCTGTATGACTGGTCGCCCTACGTCAGTTTCCGCTACAACACCCAGAGCGGGCACTCCCTGTATGCCTCTTACCAGGGGAGCACCGACCAGGTGTCCGGCAGCCGGATATCTCCGGTGCTGGACATCTCCAACCCGCTCCAGATCTCCACGGGCAATGTCTATCTGCGCCCGACCTACTCGCACCGCGCTTACCTCGACTGGGAATACAATGACAAGAAGACCTTCTCCTACGTGGACGTCTATCTCCTCGGGTATATGACCCAGCGCGGCATCCAGACGGCTTCGTGGTTCGACCCCGACGGCGTCCGCTACTCCGTGCCGGTCAACACCCGCCAGCCATCCTACGAGATGACCGCATATATCACCTACCGCCAGCCAGTCGGCAAGGAAAGGCGCCTGACCCTGGGTTTCTCGGGCGAAGCGGCCATCTCGGCCGGCACCAGCTACCAGGCGATGGCTCGGCGGGCGGGGATGGACCTGCAGGCGTTCGACTACAATGCCTTCATGGCCGATTTCTGGGGCGATGCGAGCGGCAGTCGCTTCTACAGCGGACAGAGCGGCTTCGCGGAAAGCCGGACCCGCCAGTTTTTGTTCTATGTCGTCCTGAATGCCGAGTACCGTCTGGATCGGTTCTCCGCCAAGCTCGCTGCGATAATGGAGAACGAGCGCAGCACCTATAGCCTCGATCCCTCCGCCAACACGAATTACTGGTCGTTCGAGCCGCGGATGGAACTGATTTATGAGACCCTTCACGGCTGGGAGTTCAAGACGGATGCATCCTACCACATGTTCCGGGGCTATTCTCCCGGCTATAACGACCCGTACTGCCTGTGGAACTTCTCGGTCAGCAAGAATATCAAGGCGTTCACGCTGAGCCTGGGCATTTCGGACATCCTGAACCAGGAGCGTGCCCTGCGGCGCAATATCAACGCCGAATACGTCGAAGACACGCGGAGCCTCATCTTGGGCCGCTACGCGATGTTCTCCGTCAAGTGGAGCTTCGGCAAGATGAACCCCGCCAAGAACGCCCGTGTGCAGAACGCGATGTACAATATGCTCTAAGGGTAATCAGAACGGCATTTGGAAAGACTTCTCCGTGCCCGGAGGCGAAATAATTGTAGCCTTTTGGGGTGGAATCCCGTCTAATGGGTAAATGAATTTAAATGTGTTGTGTTATGATGACGATTCTTGTTACGAATGGCTGGACCGTGATGAATAACCTCGTCCAAGCTTTGATTCCAATTTCGATTGTGGTCGTTCTGCCCGTGCTGGTGGTCTGGCTGGTGATGCGGGCCCGCCGGCATGAGGTGGACAAAAAGACGGAGATCCTGATGAAAGCCATTGAGAACGGGGCGGAACTGAACCCGGATTTCTTCAATGTGACACAACGGCCGAAGTCCGTTAAGGACAAGTTGATGGGATATCTGACAGCGGCGATGGTGACGGGTGTAATCGGCTTGATAACGTTGCTTGCTCAGGTGGTTTATTATACCACGGCGAATTTGTGGGCAGATCAGAGTGGTTTCCCGTTGGTATTTATGTGTATTTCCGGCATTATACTCGCCGTAGGCATCGCTTTCCTGATCGTGTATTACGTCGGGAAAAGGACCTGGGCCAAGGAATTGGCGGAACTCGAGCGGTAATCGATTGACGCGAGAGGAGTTTATAGGATTGGTGTCAGCCGAGCAGGAGCCGCTGAGGCGTTTCCTGCTCAGCTTGTGCGGTGACCCGGCCGAGGCCGATGACATCGCACAGGACGCGCTGGTCAATGCCTATGTAGCCTCAGGCTCCTTTCGTGGCGAGAGCCGCTTCGGCACCTGGCTGTTCCGAATCGCGTACAACATCTTCATCGACCGGCAGCGCAGGCGTAAATTGCCGACCGGGCCGCTGGAAGAGGGCGCAAGGGCGCTGGCAGACGGGGACACTCCGGACGCCGCATTCCGCCACGAAGCGCTGCACCGCGCCATCCGGCGGCTGCCGGAGAAGGAGCGCGCGGCCCTGCTGCTCTTCTATATGGAGGACCGACCGATCAAGGAAGTAGCCACTATCCTTGACATCCCTGCCAGCAGCGTCCGTGTTTATCTGTCCCGGGGCCGGCAGCACTTGAAAGCACTTTTGGAATAATGGAAGACGAAATAAGAACCCTTTTGCATGAGGCGGCTCCGCAGCCGTCCGACCCGGCGGCTTTCCGCATGGAACTGAACGCCCGGCTCTCCGCCATTGAACAGATCAAGATCTACCGCGACCGCGAATACCACCGCAGCCGACGGATACTCCAAATCGTCTTCGTGACGGGGGTTCTGCTCGGCGCCGTGCTGGCGTTGCTGGTCCTCTTCTTTCCGCTTGATTTGTCGAATTACTCCCTTTTTGATATTTCGGATATCTCGAAGAGCAATGCTGCCCAGTTCATCTTGATGAGCTTCGGTGTCATCACCGCCGCATGTGCCATCGTCCTCCCGCTGACCTTGTCTCGGCATCATCATTCACGTTTTATTGACTTTTGAATAGTTATTTAATTCTTTGATAATGAGAACATATAAATTCTTAGCCTTCATGTTTGTCAGCGCCCTTCTTGCGGCGGGTTGCAACTGGAAACTCCCTCAGAAAGTGGACTATCCGCACTATGCCTTCCGGAATGCCAATTCGCAGGAACTGGTCAGCGTGGAACGGACGGACACGGCCACGATTCTGTCTTTCAAATCCTTTTTCCGGCCGCAATGGTGGATTCAGGTCGCTCCGGAAGCCTACCTGACCGATGGGAAGGCGCGGTATGCGCTGAAGGGGACCGAAGGAATCACGCCCGGTGAGCATCTGCACATGGATGACAACGGGAATGCCGAGTACAGGCTTTTCTTCGAGCCGATTCCGGATAAGACAAAGGATATCAGCTATATCGAAGCGGAGGGGGTCGAGGGCGCATTCAACTTCTATCATATAGACCTGAGCGGGAAAGTCGGAACAACGCTGAAAGTCCCCGCTACGCATTCAGGCGCATTGCCGGAGATTGAGCTCAAGGCCGGTACATCCAGGTTGGAAGTCCAACTCCCGTGTTCTTTAAAAGGGCTTCAACCGGTGAATGTCACCTTGTATGTCGACGACTATTTCCCGCCAGAGCAGAACGAGTATTCGACCGTTATGGATGACAACGGAGTTGCCTCCTTCTCTTTTGAACATCACGGTCCGGCAAGGGCGATTCTCCGCGTTGGACACGACTTTTCGTATGGATATATCTTAATCCGTCCAGGCGAAACCGTCACGGTTACGGTTGATGGCAGCGGGAGGAATTTGACTGCGGAACGATTCATGCTGACAGAGCCGGCCGCTCCCTCAGCCGTGTATTCTGGCCATTTTGCCGCAATCAACAGTATTGAGCGCAACGGTGAAATCAAATATACTTTCAATGCTTTGAATGGCGAATTTGCCTCCGATGCCAGGAATATGTCGGAATATGCGAATACCGTGTATACAATCTACAAGGAGAAAAAGGCAACTCTTGATGCGGATGATTCCATATCTCCCGCCCAGCGGGAGTATCTTCAGGCATTTATCGCCTCCGAGGCAATATCCGCCTTGTCAAACGCAGGTTACATCAGAAGGGTGCAATATGAGTCGACTCATAATGGAGACCGGACGGGATATGTCGCAGAATCATTCTCGCCGGAAGACTTGTCATTCCTGAAGGAACTCGATCTGAACAACCCCAGGATGATACTTATGGGACCCGCAGGTATCTTGGCGCCATCGCTCAGTCCGCTGGTGTTTCCGGACAGGAAATGCCTGCAGGCCGACTATACCGACGCTTACCCGATTTCGCAGAAAGTCCTGAAAGGTGCAACGCCTGGCGATGACGATATGGCCATACTCGACGCCTTGGATTCGCCTTTATACAAGGAATGCATTCTTTCCCTGCAGGAGGCCAATGAAGCCGCTTCGGCGGCCATGCCGGCCTGCGTGAAGGAAATCCCGGATGTCCCCGCGAATAAACTTCTGGACACCATTCTTTATCAGTATAAGGGGAAAGTGGTCCTTGTCGATTTCTGGGCAACGTGGTGCGGCCCCTGTCGGGCCGGACACAAAGCCATGGAACCTTTGAAGGACAGCCGTTTTAAGGACGTTACTTTCGTGTATTTCACCAGCACGACCTCCCCGCTTCCGAAGTGGAAGGAAATGATCGGCGACATCCAGGGTGACCACTATTATTTCTCGGACGAACAATTGGATACAATCTACGAGCAGATTGAATCGAATGCCTTCCCGACATACTTGATCGTTGGCCGGGACGGAAAGATTCAGGATAAGATCATCGGGTACAGCGAGGATGTTTTGACGGGGTTGGATAAGGCATTGAAACAGGAATAACAGCATAGAAAATTGATGAAAAGAATCACTTTTGCCATACTCGGCCTCCTGCTGGCCGCTTGTGCGCCGAAAACCACAGAGACGACACTTATTCAAGGACGCATCGAAGGCGGGACAGCCGACCAGGTCACCGTCTTTGTGCTAGACTACAATATAAATGAGCCAATAGAGATAACCGACGGGACCTTTATCTATGAATTAGCCACTAATCCCGCTGTTGTCGCGACCTTCTCCTGCATGATGGATGGGAAACGGATTAGTCAGGCTCTCATTCCGGATGGATCGAATCTGTCGTTGGTTTTTTCACCGGAGGGGGCCACGCTCAAGTCTTCCAATAAGAAATCGATCAACTACAGGATGTTAGAGGTGGACCAAGTTTATCAAGAAATGGCGGATTTCGCCTCTCGGTACTTATCTATGCAGCGTGACGGAGCTCCCAAGGAACAGCTTGATTCGATAGCAGAACTCCGTCGCCCGATTTCCGATAAACTCCAAGCACTATACCGTGAGGATCTGGAAAAGCATAAGGACAATTATCTGTCCGTAAAAGGATTGGTCGGCCTGCAGGGGGACCTGACTGACGAGCAGAAGGATTCCTTGATTCATACGCTGGACTCGACCGTAATTCAAACAGCTCGGATTCAAATGATTCTGAAAGATATTCAGGGCAGACTCCGTTCCAAGGAAGGGATGCCATTTGTGGATTTCAGCGTCGATGCCGATAATGGCACGGTCCGGCTCTCAGACTACATCGGCAAAGGCAAGTATGTCCTTGTGGATTTCTGGGCCAGCTGGTGCCAACCCTGTATTGTGGAAATGCCACAACTCAAAGAGGTTTATAACCGGTTTAACGGAACCGATTTCACTATCCTGGGTGTTGCCGTCTCTGATAAGCCTGAGGATTCACGAGCAGCCATCCGTAAGCACGCACTTCCGTGGGAGCAGATTCTCGGCACCGGTAACGTTGCTATGGATGCCTATGGTATCAACGGAATCCCCCATGTCATTCTCTTCGGCCCCGACGGGACGATTCTCAAGCGGGACCTCCGGGGCGGGCAGATTGGTGAAGCCGTTAAAGAAGCGTTAGGTTTATAGTGTTGGTTATTAGAGTATTATGAATAGAAGGTTATTTGCTGTTATTGCCAGCCTGGTGCTGGCGGTGGCCGCGCAGGCGCAGGTCGTCGTGATGGACTACGATATGTTCGAGCGCAACCGGAACATCAAGGTCAAGCTGTCCTTGCTGGACGCCAAGACCGAGGAGCCGCTGCCCTTCGCCACGGTGTACCTGAACCCGCAGGGCGACACGACCATCACCCATTTCGCCCTGTCCGACGAGAAGGGCG
>Ga0310696_10007781_pt1 | contig 12552 bp, 10 predicted proteins | sample AusTroGonzalo_MG_4_FD_203885 | JGI IMG/M metagenome (GOLD analysis project Ga0310696, IMG submission 203885) | Bovine rumen microbial communities from tropical cattle in Woodstock, Queensland, Australia - Gonzalo_02 (v2) (version 2) | ecosystem: Host-associated > Mammals > Digestive system >... | reverse complement strand
GATAGAAGATGACCTTGCCGTCCGGGCCGCGGTCGCACGCGTAATCCTCGTAGAACAAAGCCATTTCCTTGTAGGCCGGAATCAGGCGGGTCCGCAGGAATTCCTTGTCTCCCGTGACGAGGTAGTAGCCCCACAACTCGTTGTAGACCCAACCCAGGCAGCCCGTCCAGGCGTAATGCGGATAGGTGCGGGAGAAATGATAGTACAGGCCGGAATCCGGGTCGCAGTGGACGCTGGCCAGCAGGCCGCGGGCGCCGTAGAGCAGCTTCGCGTTGGTGCGGAAGTCATCGAATTTCGTCTCGTAATACTTGAAATACACGTCCATCTCGTCGAAGAGGCCCGTGTTGTTGCCCGCGCAGACCTGCAGGTTCGTGTTGATGTTGTGCTGGCCCGTAAACGGAGGAATAGTCTTGCCCGTCTCGTAGATCTGGAAGAAGCGGCCCATGTCATAGAGCTTCTCCAACAGCGTGGGATCCAACTCGTTCCTGCTGTGGGCGCGACGGAGCAGTTCCTCGCCGGAAAGCAGCAGGTCTTCGTCGGAGCTCAGATGGATCCGGGAACGGTCCATCCGCTCGCCGATATACTTTTCGTTCCCCTTGAGCAGCTTGTCGAAATCGACCTTCATGGCCAGCAGTCCGTCCCGGACGGGCTTGGCGCAGTCAAAGGTGAAATCGCTTTCGAAGCGCTCGATCTTCGCAATGACCGTAAGGCCGTCCGCACCGGAAATGCGCATGCCTTTTTCGGTCTTTTTCATGGTGCCGCCTTTGGGCAGGAAGCGGATGACCACGGCGTAACCCTTCTGACCGAAGTCCGGATTGTACGCTGTGGCCAGCGTGATCACGCCGTCGTCGATATCCAGCTTAGGGGTGCTGCCGACCAATCTGGGCAACTGCATCTCCACGTCCAGGTCCAGCTGTCCCTTCGGCGCAGTGAAGCGGTTCACGGTGACGTCCCCGTCATAGGCGCAGAAGCTTTCGTTCCGGAAAGAACCGCGCGCATCCGTCCACATGGAGGTGATCATGCCGTTCTGCATGTCCAGGAAGCGCAGATAGTCCCGGGTATCGGGCTGCTCCGGCCGGCGGAAGGTGAGCGTGAAGGCGGTGTGCCTCCGCGGTCCGCCGACGGGGTACAGAATCTTGTTGTCGAAATTCATGTACTTTTCGAAGCCGGCCTTTTTCTGGGCCTCGTCCACCAGGGCGTCCGCCTCATTCGCCTTGCCCTCCAGCAGCAGCTGGCGGATGCGGGGCAGGTAGGGGCGCATGTCCGGAGGCAGGGGGGTCTCCGCCCATTGCGGCTCATAGAGCAGCTCCTGGGTGTAGGTCATCACCTCGTTGTAGGGCTGGCCGGAAGCCTGGATGCGCAGGAAACCGTTGCCGGTGATGAAATAGTCCGAAGGTTCTCCCGCGGGGGCGATGGAGCAGATATTGTGTTTCGGCAGGATGGCGGCGCGCTTCTCCACCGGGATATAGGGGATGGAATACTCGAGCTTTTTGGTATCTATCTTGGCAGAGCTCCCCTCGGGGTTGTTCGGAAGGCCTTGGGCGCCGGTGCTCCCCACCGCAAGGCACAGAAATGCGAAAAATGCAAGAAACTTTTTCATGGCTAGTAGATTAGTCGTGTAAAAATACGAATTTTCACGCAGATTTGTGCACAAAAAAGCCAGGGAAATCCCTGGCTTGAGCATAACTGCTTGATGATTAAAACTAATCAGTTGATAATCAGTTTAATATTCTTCCTCGTTAAAGGTGGGTTATTGTTCTTGTATATTCCTTAATATCAAATAGTTAGTTTATGTTCAAAAACTCTGGGAAGTAACTGGGTAGTGAAGAGCCTATAAAAACGAGCCATCAATACCCAGAGACAAGACTTATTATCTTCCTGTTCCAATGGGCTTGGCTAACATTTAACTATAAGCTGTTTATAAGGAAAAAAGCAGCTATGCATAATAGGATTCCAAGAATCGTGAAAAACAACTGTTTTCCAATTGACCAAGAAAAAAACTCATCATACTCTACTTCTGAATCCTGATTCCTTTTATTCAGATAGATTACAAGGACAACAAGGATGACTATAATCCACCCTAAAACAGACAGTGTGTTCTCCGGAACACCAAGATTTTTCAAAAGCAGGCATATAGGAATGCTGACAATGATAGAAGTGGCAAGGACGAACAACAAGTCCTGCATTCGACTGCCCATCCAATCCTTGAAGCTCTGCGACAAAGCACCCTTCCAAGTCCTTTCTTCATGAATTACCTTTTTGAACGCAGCCAGGATGAGAACAAGCGGAAACAGCAATACTGCCGTAAGGAAATTCATAGCTATCCTTATCTGTGAAACAAAACGACAACTCATAAGATCAGTACAACTAAACAAATGCCAACAAAATCATTTGATTCTCAAAGATATCTCTTTTGAGCTGATAAATCAAATACAACCATGACAATAGAGCAAGGTCAATCCATTCTTGCCACTCCTCTCCTCCCATGGATAGTCCCAAAGGTTATTAAAGCGCAATATTGACAATCAAAACAGAAGGTCTGGGGATAAGGGATTTGTAATAGGTTCAGTATTAGCGAGATACTATTATCAAATCCGCAGACCCTGTGTCTTTTATGTGGGTCAGCGTAACGGTGTTTTATAACGTACTCATCATCAAAGAGTTAGAAAAAGTCCTTCCGCAGACATTCGTAAACCTATCTTAGGACGATACAAGAGGTTCGGAACCATCCTTTTCACAAGGAGTTAATAATGAGCAGGTTACAAAACCAAGGGTTCCGAACCCACAAGAAAAACAGAAGGTTCGGAACCGACCGTTTCCAAAACAATTGTATTACAAAGACTTACAAAGTCAATGGTTCCGAACCTCTCCCACTGGCCTGGTGAAGGCCCCCCAGGACGAAAAAAGGCCCTAAAAACGGGCCTAAAATCATCTAACTAATTGATAATCAAATCAATATTCCTCCTCGTTAAAGAAGAAATCGTCCTTCGTGGGGTAATCGGGCCAGATATCTTCGATGGATTCGTAGATCTCGCCGTCGTCTTCCAGTTCTTCCAGGTTCTCGACCACCTCGTCGGGGGCGCAGGTGCGGGTGGCGTAATCGATCAGTTCTTCTTTGGTGGCCGGCCACGGAGCGTCGTCCAGGCTGCTGGCAAGTTCAAGGGTCCAATACATATCGTTGTCCTTTTAATTGGTTATTTATCAATCTTTTCGGACGCCCTGGGAGGGCCATCCGCGCAATTGGGGCTGCAAAGATATACAAAAAAACGATAGAATGAATTTTTTTCGTTAATTTTGCAGTCCAAATTTCCGTCGCAGGGCGCAACAAATACAATACCATGGCATACCGAAAGATCGAAGAATACGACGAAAAGACCACGAAAGAGCTGGCGGGGCACGTGAAGGCCATCCTCAAGCTGCTGGGCGAGGACCCGGAGCGCGAGGGGCTGGTCAAGACGCCCGAGCGCGTGGCGAAGGCCTGGCAGTTCCTGACGCAGGGCTATGAGCAGAGCGGCGAGACCATCGTCCGTTCCGCCGTATTCACGGAGCCTTACAGCCAGATGGTCCTCGTCAAGGACATCGAGCTGTTCTCCCTGTGCGAGCACCACATGCTCCCGTTCATCGGCAAGGCCCATGTCGCCTACATCCCGAACGGCCGCATCACCGGGCTCTCCAAGATCGCCCGCGTGGTGGAGACCTACGCCCGCCGCCTGCAGGTCCAGGAGCGCCTGACCGAGCAGATCCGCGACTGTATCCAGGAATCCCTGCATCCGCTGGGCGTCGCCGTCGTCATCGAGGCCATGCACACCTGCATGTCCATGCGCGGCGTGGAGAAGTCCAACGCCGTCACCACGACATCGGCCTTCTCCGGGATCTTCCTCAAATCGTTCAAGACCCGGAACGAGTTCCTCCAGCTGATCGGGAAATAATTACTTCCCGCCCGCCATCTTCAAGAAATACCGGAACGGCGCCAGCCAGGTGTCGTCCGTGCGCGCCATACCTTCCGGATGGAACTGGAAGGCGATGAGGCGGTCACCGTATTCATAGGCCTCCACGATGCCGTTGGGGGCATAGGCCGTCACCCGGATACCGGGGGCGACCTTCTTCACGGCCTGATGGTGGAAGGAATTGACGGTCAGGGAATCCTGGCCGAACAGGTCATAGAGCACACTCCCCTTCTCCACGCCGATCTTGTGCCAGGCGCCGCCGCCGTGCTTCACCAGCGTATCCACCTGCGTAGGGATGTCCTGGTAGAGCGATCCTCCCAGGACGACGTTCATCAACTGCTCGCCGCGGCAGATGGCCATGATGGGTTTCTTCGCGTCGAGCGCGGCGCGCATCAGCATCAGGTCGCTGGCATCGCGGAGCGTATCGACACTGACAGTCTCGTTCCAGACCGTCTCCCCGTAATAGGAAGGGTCCAGGTCCGGACCGCCGGAGAAGATGACCCCGTCCACCTGTTTCAGGAGGGCGGCCGCCAGGGCGGAATCCGACACCGTCGGGAAGATGACCGGGATGCCTCCGGCCCGGGCGACGGCTTCGGTATAGTTCGCGGACAGAGAGGCGGCGCCGGCGGAAGTCCGACCGCAGGAAATGCCGATGAGCGGCTGCGCAGGCCGGCAGGCCCACAGCGCCGCGACGGCGAGGAGGAGGATGATGATTCGCTTCATAATCACAAAAATAAGAAAAAAAACTCGGAATGGCACTGCTGTCATTCCGAGCGAAGCGAAGGAATCTCGTTCCTATTTCAGATAAGCGTCCGTGACGACCTTCTGGCTGCGGGCGATGAAGTCGCTCAGGGCCTTGCCCTTGAGCATGCCGTTCGCCAGGAGGGCGAGATCGGTGATCTGGTGCAGGATCTCGTTCCCGGCCGCGAAGGCTTCCACATCGGCCCGATGGGCCTTGCGGACCTCTTCGCGCGCCTTGCGGGCGGCGTCTTTCTCCGCGTCGGAGGCGTCGGAAGGGGCCTCGGCCGGCAGTTCGCCCTGCGGGGCGACCTCTGTCTGCTTCGCGGCCCAAATCTTGGCCACCAGCGGGTTCTCCATATTGACCGTGATGTTGTAGCTTTCGGGCATCTCGCCATAGAAGTTCATCCCGCCACCGAGGGCGCTCATTTCGCGGTAACGGCGCATGAATTCGCTCTGGGTGATGAGGATCGGAGCGGCGTCCTCGCCCAGGTTGTCTCCGGTCACGAAGTAATCCTTGCCGGCAGGCAGGACGGCCTTGAACAGGTTCTCCAAATCGTAACGCTCGTCTTCCTTCATCTGAGGCTTCACCTTCTCCTCCTTCGGGATCAGGTTCTCCACGGCGTCGGAGTCCACGCGGGCGAAGCGGGTGTCCTCCAGCTTGCGCTCCAGCAGGTTCACGTAGTGGGAATCCAGTTCGCAATCCATCAGGAGCACGTCATAGCCCTTGGACTTGGCCGCTTCCACATAGGCGTACTGGCCTTCGACGTCCGTCGCATACAGGTACACGCGCTTCTTGTCCTTGTCAGTCTGGTTGCCTTCCACGGCCGCCTTGTATTCATCGAAAGAGAAGAACTTGCCGTCCGTGTTCTTGAGGAGGGCGAACTTCACCGCGCGGTCGCAGAACTTCTCGTCCGTAAGCATGCCGTATTCGATAAAGAGCTTGAGGTTGTCCCACTTGGCCTCGAGGTCAGCCCGCTGGTTCTTGAAGATGTCCTCCAGGCGGTCGGCGACCTTCTTGGTGATGTAGGTCGAGATTTTCTTGACGTTGGCATCGCTCTGCAGGTAGCTGCGGGAGACGTTCAGCGGGATGTCCGGAGAGTCGATGACACCGTGCAGCAGCGTCATGAAGTCCGGGACGATGTTGTCCACATGGTCCGTCACGAACATCTGGTTGCAGTACAGGGAGATCTTGTTCCGGTCGATGGCGACGCGCTCCTTGATCTTCGGGAAGTACAGGATACCGGTGAGGTTGAACGGATAGTCCACGTTCAGGTGGATGTAGAACAGCGGTTCCTCGTTCATCGGATACAGGGCGCGGTAGAACGAGAGGTAATCTTCCTCCTTGAGGTCGGACGGGGACTTGGCCCACAGGGGCTCGAGGCCGTTGATGACCTTGTCCTTGTCCGTATCGACATACTTGCCGTCCTTCCACTCCTGCTCCTTGCCGAAGACGATCGGAACGGGCATGAACTTGCAGTACTTGTTCAGGAGGCCTTCGATGCGGGCCTTCTCCGCGAACTCCGCGGAATCGTCGTCCAGATACAGGGTGATGACCGTACCGCGGTCTTTCTTCTTGATCTCCTCCATCTCATAGGCCGGCGAGCCGTCGCAGCTCCACTTCACGGCCTTCGCGCCCTCCTTCCAGGAAAGCGTCTCGATGGTGACCTTCTTCGAGACCATGAACGCGCTGTAGAATCCGAGGCCGAAATGGCCGATGATGCTGCCGATCTGGTCCTTGTATTTCTCCAGGAACTCGCCCGCGGACGAGAAAGCGATCTGGTTGATGTATTTGTCCACTTCCTCTTCGGTCATGCCGATACCTTCGTCGATGACCTTCAGGGTCTTCTTCTTCTCGTCCAGCTCGATGCGGACTTTCAGGTCGCCCAGTTCGGCCTTGCAGTCGCCGGAAGCGGCGAGGGCCTTCAGTTTCTGGGTGGCGTCCACCGCGTTCGCGACCAGCTCGCGGAGGAAAATCTCATGGTCGGAATACAGGAATTGCTTGATGACGGGGAAAATGTTCTCGGTGGTTACACCGATCTGTCCTTTGTTTGCCATATCTGTTGTCTGTTTAATGCAAAAAACCGACCCCCGCAGGGGCCGGTCTCAGATACTCAAATTGCAAGCCAGTCCGGGTGGACTGACAAATTGTCACTAGAACCGGTAACCGATGCCTGCCCGGAGACCGACATTCATCGTTCCCACGGAAACTTCGGCGATCCCGTAGATGGTCCGCCCGAACTGGATACCCACCGGAACAGCCTGGATGGCAGGCTCGATATCCGCGCCGCCGATGCCGGCGAAGGCGCTCTTGTCCGCGGAGAATCCGCTCAGGACGCCGAGACCCAGTCCGATGCCGGAGTACATGTTGAACACCTCGGAGCGGATGTAGGTGAAGCGGACGTTCGGAAGCAGATAGACGGCAGTCCCGGAAATCCGGCCGCCTCCCTGGGCGGGATCCGCCCAGAAGTTCGCGCCGGCCAGCTGCACGCCCACGGTGAACCATTTCCGGAGCTTGAAGGCCACTTCTCCCGTCAGGAGGCCCACACAGTGGATCTGGCTGCCCCGGTATCCGGGAGAATAGGGGGAAGAAGACCCGGTGATGGCGTCAAAATGCGCACTCAGGAAATCTTCCGCAGCCAACCGCGGATAGAAGGAATAGGAGACGGAGACTTCCGTCTGGGGATACTGATCCCGGAACCGCTGGGCATACAGGGCCTGTACGCCGAAAAGCAGGACAAGGATAAGAACGAATCTTTTCATGTTGTTTCTTATTTGTAAAGGAAGCGGCGGATGGACATCTTCGGGGTCTTCTCGAAGGGCTTGTCCATCAGTTCCACCTTCGCGATCTGGCTGTAGCCCGGGAACTGGCGGTTGGCGCCGCGGCGGATGTTCTCCGGGATCTCGGCCTTGGCCTCGGGATCGAGCAGGGCCTTGGCGATCGCCTGCTCATCGAGGAAGACGAGGGCGACGAGCTTGCCGCCACGGTCCACGACCACGCTCTCCAGCACGTACGGCTGGTTGTTCACCACGGCCTCGAGTTCCTCCGGATAGATGTTCTGGCCGGAAGGGCCGAGGATCATGTTCTTGGAACGGCCGCGGATGAAGATGTTGCCTTCGGCGTCGATGATGCCCAGGTCGCCGGTGCGGAGCCAGCCGTCCTCGGTGAACGCGTTGGCCGTCGCCTCCTCGTTCTTGTAGTAGCCGATCATGATGTTCTCGCCGCGGGCCTGGATCTCACCGACCACGTGCTGCGGGTCGTCGGAGTCGATGCGGACCTCGGCCACGTCGACGGCCTTGCCGCAGGAACCGGCCACATATTTGGTCCAGTGCTCATAAGCGAGCAGCGGGCAGGCTTCCGTCATGCCGTACCCCACGAGGTACGGGAACTTGATGCGCTTGAAGAGGCGCTCGACCTCCGGATTGAGGGCCGCGCCGCCCATGATGAACTCCTCGACGTTGCCGCCGAAGGCCTGCACGAGGCCGTCCTTGACCTTCTTGTAGATGATATTGTTCAGGCCGGGGATCTTCAGCAGGATCTTCATGATGGGCTTGTCCAGGGTGGGCTTCACCTTGTTCTTGTAGATCTTCTCCATCACCAGCGGGACGGTGATCAGCAGGTAGGGCTTCACCTCGGCGAAGGCCTTCATCAGGGCCGCCGGGGTCGGAGCCTTGCCCAGCCAGTAGATGGACGTACCGTTGCACAGCGGATAGATGAACTCGATCACGAGGCCGTACATATGGGCCATCGGAAGCATCGACACCATCTTGTCGCCGGCCGGGACGTGGCGCTGGCTGTAGTCCACGATGGAGGAGAAGTTGCGGTAGGTCAGCATCACGCCCTTCGGGTCGCCGGTGGAGCCGGAGGTATAGTTGATGGTGGAGAGGTCGTCCCAGTTGTCGGTCGGGAAGTTCACGTCGTCCGGGCCGAAACCCTTCGGGTACTTCGCGGCAAAGAGTTCGTCCCAATGGGCGACCGCGTCGGCGATCTTCTCGTCACGGCACAGGAGGACATCCCAGTTGTCCACGTCGAAGACCACCTTGAGGGCGGGCATCTTCTCGGGATCCATCTTCTTCCAGCGCGCGGCGTTGGTGAAGAGGGCGACGGAGTCGGAGTGGTTCACCAGGCCCATCACGCTCTCGGGCGTGAAGTCCGCGAGGATCGGGACGATGACGGTCTCGTATGTGTTGACGGCCAGGTAGGCGAATCCCCAGCGGGCGCCGTTGTTGGCGCAAAGGGCGATCTTGTCCCCTTTCTTGAAGCCGGATTTTTCGAAGATGATGTGGAAACGGGCGATGGCGGTGGCCATCTCGGCGTAGGTCAGGCTGTCCCCGCCGATGGTGTTGAGGGCGGGCTTGTCCCAGTACTTCCGGGTCGCTGCCTGAAGTCTTTCCAGATAGTGCGGATAAGTGCTCATTCGGTTTGATTTTGGTTTACGCAACCGCAAATGTAGCAATAATTCCCGAAACAATCGTATCTTTGCAGAATAAAGGACAGAACGAGCAGAATATAGGATAGAACAACCATGCGACGCAAACCCATCATCGCCCTCATCTACGACTTCGACGGCACCCTCTCCCCCGGCAACATGCAGGAGTTCGGGTTCATCCAGGCCATCGGCCAGACGCCGGAGGAATTCTGGTCCAAGAGCAACGGCATCGCCAAGGGGCAGGATGCCTCCAACATCCTCGCTTACATGAAACTGATGTTCGACGAGGCGCACGCGAACGGCATCCGCCTCACCCGGGAAGGGTTCAAGCGCTATGGGAAGGACATCAAGCTTTTCGAAGGGGTCCGGGACTGGTTCCGTCTTGTCAACGAGTACGGCGAGCGACACGGCGTCAGCATCGAGCACTATATCAATTCCTCCGGCCTGAAGGAAATCATCGAAGGCTCCCCCATCGCCCGCGAGTTCAAGCACATCTTCGCCGGAACCTTCATCTATGATGAAAAGGGCGAGGCGGAATGGCCGGGCATCGCGGTGGACTACACGGCCAAGACCCAGTTCTTGTTCAAGATCCAGAAAGGCATCTTCTCCTCCCGCGACGCCAAGCGCGTGAACGAGAGCATGGCCGACGAGAACAAGCGCATCCCCTTCACCCACATGATCTATTTCGGAGACGGGGACACCGACGTCCCGTCGATGAAGATCGTGAACATGTTCGGCGGCAACGCCATCGCCGTGTTCAATCCCGAGGACCCGCGCAAGCGGGGCGTCGCGCAGAAACTCCTCCGCCAGGGACGCGTAAATTTCATCACGCCGGCCGTCTATACGCGGGAATCCAGGACTTTCCGGGTGGTGTGCGCGATCATCGACCGGATAAAAGCGGACAATGAACTGAAATTATTGGCCCGTTATAAATAATTTTTTGTACTTTTGCAGCCGGAACCTAAAGGTTCCACCATGTTTCACCAAATACCATTTTATGCGTATCCAAAATGAAGAGACTCCTGGTTGTTTGCGCAGCTGCGTTGCTGCCTTGCTTCCTTGTGTCCGCACAAGAGGCTGACAACTCCGGCCGCAGCGTCGAGTTGTCCGTTATTCCGAGACTTGACCTCAATCCCGTCTTCTTTACGGAGGCCGGCGGAGGCGGAGAATTCACACTCGGCAATACATCTCTTTATTCCCTTTTCGAAGGCAACATCACCGACAATCTCTCCTTCAGCGTCGCGAACCACTGGGCGGGCTTCGATTCCGTCCATGACGTTTTTGCCACGACGAAGGACCTGTATGCTTACACGCTCCGTTCCGACAGCACCAACTGGCTGGACTGGGCGTACCTGACCTACTCGGTCGGCAACTTCGCCTTCACCCTCGGCAAGGACATCATCACCACCGGCGGCCTGGAGTTCGACGACTATGACTTCGAAGTCCATCCGTCCCTGGTATCCAGCTACTGGCAGAACCTGGCCTGCTACCAGTGGGGCGCCAAGGCGGCCTTCACCACCCCGTCCGAAGGGGACACCTTCAGCTTCCAGTTCTCCACTTCCCCCTACGGCGAGCGTCCCTTCGCGAGCAAGCTCTTCAACTACTCCCTGGAATGGCGCGGCGAGCACGGCCCGCTGGAGACCATCTGGAGCGCCACCGCCATCGGCACCGAGCCCGGCGAGTTCCAGCCCGTCTTCACCCTGGGCCAGCGCCTGAACTTCGACACCTTCTCCGTCGGCCTGGATGCTTTCAGCATCGTCGGCGACGAACTCGACATCCTGCGCAAGGGCATCACCCTCATGCCCGTCGTCACTTTCTCCCCGAGCGAGAAAATCACCATCCTCGCCAAGGGCGGCTATGAGAACTACGCCTCCGAGCTGGTCGAGGACCTGACCTTCAAGCGCTGGTGGGGCGGCCTGGCCTTCCACTGGTTCCCCATCGAGAACCTCCGTGTCCACGCCGTCGCCTCCTACGACCACGCTTTTTCCTTCGTTTCCCTGACCGCCGGCGTCCTGTACCACATCAGCATCCTCTAGACGCATGGACAAGATCATCGAGATCAAGAACCTCTCCAAGTCCTTTGGTGACAAGAAGGTCCTGGAGGACATCAACCTGTATATCCGCCGCGGCGAATTCATCACCCTGCTGGGCCCTTCCGGCTGTGGCAAGACCACTCTCCTCCGGATGATCGCGGGCTTTCTCCAGCCGGACGAAGGCTCCATTCTCATGGACGGCAAGGAACTCGCCGGCGTCCCGCCGCACGAGCGTCCGCTGAACACTGTGTTCCAGCGCTACGCCCTGTTCCCGCACCTGGACGTGTACGACAACATCGCTTTCGGCCTCAAGCTCAAGAAAGTGCCCGAGGAGGAAATCGAGAAGCGCGTCCGCCGGGTCCTCAAGCTCGTCGCGATGTCCGACTACGAGGACCGCGACGTGGAGACCCTCTCCGGCGGCCAGCAGCAGCGTATCGCCATCGCCCGCGCCATCGTGAACCAACCGAAGGTGCTCCTCCTCGACGAGCCCCTCGCCGCCCTGGACCTCAAGATGCGCAAGGACATGCAGATCGAACTGAAGGAGATGCACAAGAAACTGGGCATCACCTTCATCTATGTCACCCACGACCAGGAGGAGGCCCTCACCCTTTCCGACACCGTCGTCGTCCTTAACGAGGGCCGCATCCAGCAGATCGGCACCCCGGTGGACATCTACAACGAGCCCGTCAACTGCTTCGTCGCGGACTTCATCGGCGAGAGCAACATCCTCAAGGGCCGGATGATCCGCGACCGCCGCGTCGCCTTCATCAAGCACGAGTTCGACTGCGTGGACGAGGGCTTCGGCGAGGATGTGAAGGTCGATGTCGTCGTCCGTCCGGAGGACATCTATTTCACCACGGACCCGGCGAAGTGCCAGTTCAAGGCGAAGGTCAACACCTGCACCTTCAAGGGCGTCCACTACGAGATGTGGGTGGACACCGACACCGGCTACGAGCTGATGATCCAGGACTACGACCCCTACCCCGTAGGCAGCGAAGTCATGCTGTACATCGACCCGGACGATATCCAGGTGATGAAGAAGGAACGCGAATGCAACACCCTGTACGGCACCGTCAAGGACGGGGAGCACATCGAACTGCTCGGCGGCGAATTCCCGCTGAAGAGCGAGTTCGAGCCCGGCACCGAGGTCAAGGTGGAGATTCCCTTCGAGGCCATCGACCTGATGGACAACCTGGACGACGGCGTCCTGGACGGCGAGGTCCATTTCATCCTGTACATGGGCAACCACTACCACCTGACCATCAAGACCGACGACGGCGACTTCCTCTGGGTCGATACGAACGACATCTGGGACAAGGGCGACCTCGTGGGTATCCGGCTGAATCCCGAGAACAGCAAGAAGGAAATCAAGATCTCGAAGAAAGATGAGCAAGCGCAGTAACT
>Ga0310696_10007779_pt1 | contig 12553 bp, 10 predicted proteins | sample AusTroGonzalo_MG_4_FD_203885 | JGI IMG/M metagenome (GOLD analysis project Ga0310696, IMG submission 203885) | Bovine rumen microbial communities from tropical cattle in Woodstock, Queensland, Australia - Gonzalo_02 (v2) (version 2) | ecosystem: Host-associated > Mammals > Digestive system >... | reverse complement strand
CGCAGTAACCGTGGTGCGGCACGCCTGTCAACCTGTCCATCTCAATGAAGTGCAGCTCCCTGTTCGCCACGTCGGCGTACGCCACGCCAGCGTCGTGGCACAGGTTGACAGCGGCAAACGCTGCTGCCGATGCGCCGTCATTGTTTAACGGTATCTTCTCCCAAGCCATCTTGTTCACCATTCGCCTCTACTCTTTGATGATGTACGCCATTGCATGTTCTCAGCACCTACAGTGCAATGTGCACAAAACGACGTTGGCTTTCCAAACGCTTCAAGATCAGCGTTAAATAACTCATGATCAACCAGTACACGGCAATCCTCACCAGGTGTTGGTATATCATCAAACACTGCCCTGGCAATGTGTGAATAAGCAGGTACTGGACACGACCACAACCATGTTTTACCGTCCTCCACCACCATTTGAACAGACCCACCGTAATCACGCATAAGACAATGCTCGCCCTCACGCACCACGCGCGGTGTGGTGCTCAGTGCGTGATGTCTCATTTGCTTTTCACGTCGTTTGAACTCAACGTTTAACCCCACACCACGCAACACACCTACTGCTAATTTGTAGTCGCTCACACCAGGGTAGTGCGTAAACTCAACCTCTACGTTGCGATCACGCAACTGCGTAGCAATCGGCAACAACGCTGTACGCCATGCTGCACCATTGCTGAGAATCTGTACCTTTGCTGTACACTCGTTCTGCGCCACGTCAACCAACTCGAGCAAGTTTGGATGAAGCAGTGGTTCACCACCAAACAAACGCAAAAGGTCAATCTGCGCATGCCCAACCTCACGCAAGGTCATCAACCCCACACGCAGATCAAGTGGACTTAAAAACCACTTACCGTCAGCCAACGGTGCAAAATGCGCACATCCTGCGCAGTTCAAGTTGCAGTGATGCACGACATGTACCTCAAGCAACGGAATATTTACCGCCAACCGCCATCAACCCTTCCGTAAAGCTGTATACCAAACATCAAGCATAACCAACATATTGGTTTTGGCAAATCATGCGCCAACGCAAACCACGCTGGAGCAAAAGCTGACCACTTACGCTGCCACGGTTTTATTTGCCAAAAATGAACAACAACAGTTGATGATGACCACTTACCAAACATGTGGTGCAGCATTGGCGTAAACCTTACCCGACGCCACGCAACTGACTTCAAAACAGTTTCATCGTTTGGTTCCGGCATACTTCGCATCCTGTTACAAATTGTCTTCTCCAAACCATCACGCTGCCACGCCACAAGGTTGTAGAACAGCAGCCCAGCGTTTGACTTGTCCAAATTTGTGATCTCGCCACCGACGCTGATGTACCAACCGCCCAACGGCATCGAAAACAACGGCGTCGGGTCAGCCACGAACAGCGAATCAGCATCAACGTAAAGCGCCCGATCAACGCCAATTGGCAAGTACCGCATGGGCTGCAGCCGAGCAAGTGTGGCCGGATGGTTGATGAGAAAAAAATTACCGTTGACCACGTTGTCACACTTCGGCACATCACCCAACGCCCGTACGTGCACGGTTACACCCAACCCAGTCAACGCCCAACGTGCTGCGGTTAAATCGCCATCATAGGCCACCACAACTGTGTAATTACTCTTGTCGGTCGCCACAAGCGCCAATGAGGCAATGCACACGCGCAGCTGCGTCAGTACTTGTGCATCACCAGCCATCAACACGTAGTTCAACACAACCACCTCCGCGCTGATAAGTATAGCATTTTTAGCCAACAAACAAAAACGCCCTTGATGTGGTCAAGGGCGTTTTTGATCACTCGCCATCGTAGAATCGGTCAAAATCGCTGGCACTGCGCAGCACCTCACGCAGACTGTCAATTGACGTCCACTCGGAGATGCTGTCCTCCAACAGCAGGTCAAGCAGCTCGTCCACCGTGTCGGCATAGTATGAATCGCCATACCCAGCCGCATCAAGGTCGTTCAGCAGTGTCTGCAGATCCGGCCGCTCGTTGTGCCAGCAGATGATCTCCTCGTTGAACTCATCCCACAGTATCCAGCCAGCGTCCGCCGGCACGTTGTTACGCTCAACCTCAAGGTCAAGCACGTCATCGGCGTTCGGGGCAACCGTGGCGCTTCGCGTCAATCTGTTCACATCAATCACTCTCCATTAAACCAATTAAGCACATCGTCAATGTCAACGTTACCTGCCACAACGCCTGCGGCAAGTTTGTCAAGCCCAAGCATGTACACATGATCAGCCGCCTCAGCCGTACTGCTGAAGCTGAGCAACCTGTCGGCGTAAACATAGTACCTGTCCGTTGGGTCAAAATCGCCGTTGAGCACCAACTCCGCAAACTTGAGGTAGTTGACGCCGTACATGTGCATGTTCGTGTTCAGCTTGTCCATGTCCTCCATGTCGAAGGCATCGTAACCCTCAACATCTCTGCCAACCGTTCGTGCAATGGCAATCAATTCGTAATCATTCATTGTCTCAAGCCGTTTAACTACGTCCACGTCAGCCATGCGCATCAACTTCGCCATGACAACACACCCCTTTCACGCAATGAGAATAGACAAGGTAGCCCGCCGTTAATAAAAAACCGGCGATGCGCGTATATAGAAGGGTGGCGACAACAACCGCCACTAAATTCACCAACAAGCTCAAACGAGCGAAAGGAGTCTTACCACAATGCAGAAGAAAAACCCAACCATTGGTGCCATTCTCGGTTTCTTCATCCTCGGTCTGCCGTACTCCGGTGGTGTGAAGAAAGGTCTGATCGGTCTCGTAGGCCTGTGCATCGTCTGCTCGGCCATCGCCAGCTTCGCCGGCCCGCTCAGCATCGTCGCCAACGCTGCTGGTGCGTACCTTGGCTACAAGTGGACCAACGAGTACAACGCGGCCATCGACGCAGGCGAACCCCAGGAAACCACTGAGGAGAACCAGTAAGCAAAAGGCGCGCAACAAGCGCGCCTTTTCACTAACAAATTGAAGGAGAGACCGTCCATGAACCAAGTCACCACAACTGAACGCTTCCTTGCCGCCGCAGCACATGCCAGTTTCCTGGCAGCAGGCATCGGCTTCCTGCTTGTGCCGTTGTTGATCCTCATCGTCTGGGGTAAGAAGAGCCAGTTCGTCGCCGGCCACGCTAAGCAAGCGCTGTACATGCAGATCGGCGCGATCATCGTCACCTCTGTCGCCATTCTGCTCTCCGTGTTTGTTGGCCCATTGCTTGCCACTGGGTTGGCCATCACACTGCTCACCTTTGGCTGGGTCGGCTTCGCCATCGTCGGCGCCGTCAAGGCAGTGTCAGGCGACGAGTTTGTGTACCCGTTGCTGAAGATCGTCGGTCTTAATTAACAAAAAGCGCCCAGTGTTGGGCGCTTTTTCTGTGCGTTCATGTAAATTGATCAGCACGCGTGGTCACAATCACCCTGTTCATCAGCGCCAACACAGCTGGACCATGCTCAGCCAGCAAACTCTGCATCGGCCCAGCGGCCACACCGAAGACCAACTGCTCGTCAACAACGTGGCAGTCAATTACACGTAGTCCATCATCGCCGTTGGTCAGTTCATGCACGGTCAACGCCTGTGTAAAGTCGTCAACTGTGTCCTCATACACCACCAGGCCGTGCATGACCATCATGTGCCCAATCAACGACCCACCAACCAGCGTGTCGATGCTGGTCGACAACTGCGTACCCGGCTGCTCCACCTCAGCACTCACCACGCGCAGCAACACACGCTGCGCGCTCAGCTGCAGCTTAGTGAAGAACTTCATGAACACGTCGACCGTGTTCATGGTGCTTCACCCTTCAGCGCCACGTCGTCCTCGGCGTCATCCGGCACCCACGCCTTGCTGAATTCCCTGTCGTTGAAGAGTTCAGCCAAACCGGTGATCTGCTTCAACCGCAGCACCTCGTCGGCGTCCATGCCAAGGTACTTCGCGATCCACTTGTCCGACCGCCCCAACTTATGCAGCTCGCTCACAATGTTCGACATCAGGTCAACGTCGTGCGCGCCGCGTGCGCGGTTGTGGCGAATCGTGCTAGCCATGCGTTCGGAAAGGTCCTTGTTGATGACCACCACCGGAAGCATGCCACCCTCGCGCTCATATATATCCTTGTTCTGCAGCATCGTCAGCCGGCGGTGCGCACCGTCGACCACCTCGTACACGTCCTCCTCCGGCACGTAGTAACACACCACAGGCTGCGTGTACCCATCCTCCTTGATGCTGATGTACAGCAACTTCATCTCCGGCGGTGCCACTGCGTTCGGGTTGTATGCGTTGGCGCGTGTCTTCTCAACCGGCACACGCAGCACGTTGTACACCGGCGACACAAACGCTTTGTCTTTGTTTTCACTCATCCTGTTCACCTCTGCGTAATTTTACCATAAAGCAGAGCAAAACAACAGCGGCCCAAGTTTTTGTGTACAACCATTTTGAAACATAGTATAATCACCCGTGCACACACACAAAGAAAAGGGGGAAACAAATCATGCAAATCACCATGCACCGGGCTTTGTCGCAGTTGAAGACCACGGCAAGCCGTTTTGAGAAGGAAATCAGCAAGTCGCGGTTCATCGCCATCACCGTCGGGCAGACTGGCACGAGCAATGGCCGTCAGGTCGCCGACGTGGAGCGGGAGATTCGCGCCACGTACGACAGCGTGGTTGACCTTATGCGCAACTACACTGCGCTGAAGCTCGGCATCATCCGCGCCAACTCGGGCGTCACCGACAAGACCCAAGAAGTTGAGCAGGTGGAGTTGAACGGCAAAAAGTACCTGGTGGCGGAGATCATCGCCATCCAACAGTTCATCATTCCGATGAAGGAACGTTTGCTGGCCGCCATGGCCGATCAGCTCGAAACCATCAACAACCACATTGAGCGTACCAACGCCCGGGTATCGAATGACATTTCGCAGGTGCTGTCCGCCGTGTCCAACGGCGACAAAACCAAGCTGACTGGCGATCAGGTGGACGCGTTGACAAAGGCCCACTATGCCAACAACTGCGAGTTTGCCGTCGACCCGTTGAAGCTGACCGAGAAGATTCGTGACCTGCGCAAGGAGATCGACGAGCTCACCGTGGCCGTTGACGCCAAGCTTTCCGAGGTCAACGCCCTCACGGTCATCGACGTGGATATTCTTTAACAGCTGACAACACGTGGTTCGTTGCTGAAAACTGGAAGTGAGCTATTCACCACCGTGGAAAGTGAAGAAAAATAAGTTTCCGCATAAAATGTTTGCAAAACATTTATGAAATGCGAAATAGCCAAGAGGTTAAGGCTCTGTCCTGAAAGACGGAATCGCTGGTTCGACTCCAGCTTTTGCAATCAAGCCAATCGACTGATAATCGATCAAGGCGCAACAAAAAAACGAAAAGCTGAACGCTCAACCATCAAAGCTGAAACGTCAACGCTGAAAGTTCTTCACCCACAACGCTCAACCGACAAAGTTCAAAGATCTGGTACGCTGGTCAACATCGACCACTCCGTGCCGCCAAACCCTGCAACAATGGTTTCCTGCTCCGGATCAGTTCCCTGCAGGCTGGTACCGGGCCACGTGCAAGTAAACCCCAGCCAACAACAATGGCTGTACATATAAAAAAAGGACGCCAATTGGCGTCCTTTTTGTTTTCAGTGGTGTTTGATGAACCAGCTGCTTAGGGAGCCCGCTGGACGGCACGTGTGCGCAAGCTCAAACACCGTAGACTTTGACAAAGAATACACCCGGTCTCATCGAGACCGGGTGTTTAACATTACGCGATAATCTCGTACTGACCCGCCGCAAGCCCAGCAAACCCAGACTCAGCCGTGATGTCAGCCGGTGGATTTTTGATCTTCACGCCAGCAACCGCCGCGCAGTCCTTGAACATGTCGGTGTAAGTTGTGCAATCCTTGAAATCAAGCACACCATCAATCGTCGTTAACGATGTGCAACCAGCAAACATACTGGCCGCGTTAGCGTCAAGACGCGTGGTGCCGCTTGGCAACTTCACCGTGGTCAACGCCGTCAAGTTCTCGAACGCGTTCGCATGCTTGCACATACGCACGCATCCGCTGAGGTCAATCTCCTGCAGCGCGGTGCATCCAGTGAACACGTTTGTCCAGCTTGACGCCATCTGCATACCAAGCTTAACCTTCGTCAACCCCGTGCAACCAGAGAACATGTAGCTGCCGTTTGCCATTGATGTGTTCATCTCAAGGTCAACCTCAGTCAACGCCGCGCAGTTCGCGAACATGTACTGCATGTTCGTCGGCACAGCGCGCTGCAACGGTGCAAGGTCAATGTTAGCAAGTGCTGCGCAATCGCTGAACATGTGATCCATGTTCTGAACACAACCAAAGTACATCTCGCTCGTGTCGATCGCTGTAAGTGCCGCGCAACCCGAGAACATATAGTAACCAACGCCAAGCTGCGCCGTGTTCAACCTCTTCGGCAGCGTTGTCATCGTCGCGTAGTTCGAGAACAGGTCAGACATCCTGTAAGAGTTGTTTAAGCATGTTACAACGTCGTCGCCCGTTGGTCTAGGCACAGTGTTTGTCTCAACCTGGTCATCCCAGTGTGCGTAAACAAAGCCATCGCACTTCGCGCCTGAGTTCATGAACGACAACGTGTTGATCTTGTTCACGACACCGCCCTCACCGACAACCGCCTTAAGCTTCGACCCCGGCGTAACAGCTACGCGACCGCTGACCATGCTTGGGCCAACCTGCAGAAAGCCATAGCAGTTTCGCGACACCTGACTGGTGACGTAGTGGTAGTACGCTGACAGCGAGCTTGCACGCAAATCGCTGTTGGCGTAACCAGGCTGCTTGTAGTTGTGCACAGCGTGGAACAACGTCGTGTAACCCGGAGGCGAACCCCAACGCCCATACTCATACGCAGCCGCGGAGCATTCCGAGTAAACCGTTGGCTCCGGGTTTGACGTAAGCAATGGGCCAAACGACGACGTGTGCAGCTGCGCAAGCGGATAACGTTCGCCACGACCATCGTCACCAACAGCAGTGAAGCCAGTGACTGCGCTAACTTGCGCTGCACTGACGAACCCTGGAATAAGCGCCGTGTACTCACCACCGATGTCGTACAACCAGTTGACTGCACGAACATGGTTATCCACGTCAATCCTTCGAAGTTCCTCACCGTTTTCGTCAACAACAATGATCGCCTGCACGCCAAGCATTTCAGGAAACATCGTCTGCGGCACGCCATACGCGGAGTACATCTTCACAGTGGTTACCGACGACCCAGCAAACATGTCGGTCACGACTGATCCGTTGGTAATGTCAATGACAAGCGAAAACAGCTCAGGCAACGCCGTACAACCGTAGAACGCTTTTGTAAGGTCGCTTGCTTGCAGTGTGCCAGTAACCGTGGTCAACGCCGTGCAACCGGAGAACGCTTCCGTAAGGTTTGCCCCAACTGATGCCGTGAAATTCACACTCGTCAACGATGTACGGTCCTTGAACGCATCAGTAAGATTTGCGTTGCTGCATGCAAGCCCAATCACTGTCGCCAACTTCGTGCAACCAGTAAACGCGCTGGTGAAGTTTGCCCCCGTGCAGGTGAGCGTGTCAACAGTAACCAACGCTGAACATCCAGAGAAAGCACTTGTCGCGTCTGTGTTGGTTAACGTAATGTTGTCAACCGTCGCCAACTTCGTACAATTCTGGAACACATGTTTAGCATCACCTGCAGTGCACCGCACGTTGCTTGCCGTGGTCATGCCTGTGCACCCCTTGAACGCCTCAGTGGCATTCACCGCGTTGAACGCTGGTGCAGATGTAAGCCCAGTACACCCACTGAACGCTGTCGTGTAGTTTGCCGCAGTTTCAGGCAACGTCAACGACGTTAAGCTCGTGCTGTTCGCGAATGCACTCGTGTAGTCGGTGATGCGCGCTGTGAGCACGGGTGGTGTAGTCAACTTTGTGCAGCCTGCGCACGCCTGCACAACTTCAGTCGTGTCCAACGTCACATGCCCAAGGTCGACCATGCTTGTGCAACCAAAGAAAGCCTGCTGTGCGTTTGCCGTAGCCGTAAAACCTGGCAACGTTGTAAGCTTTGAGCAGTTTTTGAAAGCACACGTCACGTCGGCAAATGAGTCCTTGTCGTTAAACCCTGAAATGGTCGTAAGGTTAGTGCAACCAGCAAATGCGTTCTCAAGACTTGTGACATCGCTGGTCAACTTAAGGTTAGGCACGCTCACAACAACAGTGTCGCCCTGCAGCGCACCAGTCATGTTGGTGATCTCGTACTCTGACAGCACTTCCATTGTCGTGTCGTTGGTGTACACTTGGTTGTCCAACACAGCGCCGTTTGCGTACCAGTTCTCAAGCGACGTCAACCCAAATGCCTTGACCTTAAACGTTAAGCTCGGGTAAACCTCTTTCTCGGAGTAGTACCCCATGCCGTAACTGGCCGTGGCGACGTACTCGCCACGAATCTCCACGTTTACCTGAGCAGGGTCCCAGTAAATTGGCACCTGCTCCTCAGGCGCAGCGTTGAGAAACCTCACGCCAGTAGCGTACGCCGGCGCGTACTCAGCCAAAACCGACTTACGTGGCATCTCAATAGTCTGCCCTTGCTCAACATCACCGGACATTCCGCTGAACGACATGATGTTCTTGTACTTAGCCTGCAAACGCGCATTAAGCGCGTCCGCAATGCCATCAAGTGCATCCGATTCAATCGTCAGGTTGTCCGCCGCAGCCCTGTTGAAGCGCACAGCGTTCGTGTCCACCATGCGCACAATGTTCTTCTTCTCCACCGTTCATCCCTCCTTACGCGATGATCTCGTACTGACCAGGAACAAGTCCAGCAAAACCGGAGTCGTTGGTGACACCGGAAGGCGGATTCTTGATCTTTACACCCGTGAGGTTGCTGCAGCCAGAGAACATGTTCGCGTACGTTGGTGAATTGGCGAAGTCAAGCACACCTTCAATGGTGGTCAACGCAGAGCATCCTGAGAACATAGACGTTGTCGTTGACAACTTGCCCATAAGTTTCGGCAACTTAACCGTAGTCAACGCCGGCAAGTTCGCAAACATCGACCCTGCACGCGCAAGGTCAAACCGCACGCACTTGGAGAGGTCAACTTCCTGCAACTTTGTGCAACCGGTGAACATTGTCAACGCGTTGGCGTTCTTCACAAAATCAAACCCAAGCGTAACCTTGGTGAGGTTCGTGCAGTTCGCGAACATCGACAAGAACGACGTGCACCGCGTGGTGTCCATCGTCAAGTCAATCTCAGTCAACGCGCTGCAACCGCTGAACATGTTTGCCACGGTCTGGGGTTGTGCATAAGCAAGTGTGGACGTGTCAAGCGACGCCAGCGATGCACAGTTGGCAAACATCGAATCCATGTGAATGACGTGCGCAAAGTACATCTCGCTCAGGTCAAGCTGCTCGAGTTTTGCGCAGTTCGCGAACATGTTTTTCGCCGTGCCCAGCTTCACGGTGTTCAACCGCTTCGGTAGCGCCGTCATCGTCGTGTAATTGGATGCGAACAAACTGCTCATTGCGTAGGAGTTGTTCACGCACACCGCCACATCGTCGCCAGTCGGGTTCGGCACAGCGCCACTCTCAAGCAGCTTGTCCCAATGCACGTAAACGTAACCTTCACTGGTTGCCCCGGAGTGGAAGTACTTCAACGTACATGTGCTGTTCCTGAAACCACCGGCGCCGACCTTTACCGACACACTCTCGCCAGGTGTTACGGCAACGTCGCCTGTAACAAGGCTTGCGTTGTTCCAAGCCCAACCATAGCAATTTCTACCCTTCGATGAGTAGTAGTAGTAAGCAGACATGGACGCCGAACGTTCCGCCACACCGTTGCCGTAGTTGTACCGGAAAATAGACCATGGCATAACGCTGTAGCCGTACGGCTCGCCGCCTTGTCCGTAAGACCACGCAGCTGCCGGCGTTTCGCAAGTACCACCTGGGTTTGCAATCGACGCCAACTTCGTGCCAAACGTCGACTGCGTGTGCTCGATGTATGTATCGCGGTTTTCACCATGTCCAATGTAACCTGACGTTGCCTGCACATGCAGTTTCGACGCATAGGACGACACCTTGTATGTTGACGTACCGCCGCTTGTGTACGTGTTGTTACGCACAACGGGCATAAAATCAGCACCACGCGTCTCGATCTCAACGCCATTCTTGTCGACAACAACAACACGCTGCACACCAAGCACCGCCGGACACACGTATACAGGTACACCGTTCTCAGCGTAAACATGCACTTCCTCTACACTCGACCCAGCAAACGCGTTGAGAATAACGTCCTCGGATGCGCACGACGCAACGTTAATGATCATCGGGAAGACCGCTGGCAGCGATGTACAGCCAGCGAACGCCTCGCTCATGTTTGACACCGTGACCATGCTGCCATTGCCGACGTCGGTCAAGTTTGCGCAACCCTTGAACGCTGTAGCCATGTTCATCGTCGTCGCCACGCTGAGTGACACGTGAGTCAAGGCCGTGCAGTTCATGAACATGCTTGTTATGATCGGGCTGCTGATCAACCCGGTTTGTGTCAACGCCGTGCAACCTGAGAACGCACTTGCAGCCGTTGTCGAAGCCGAAACTGCACCAACTTTTGCCAATGTAGTTTTGTTGGCGAACATGCTTGAAATGCTTGCACATGTAATGTTGCCAATCTCCGCAAGCTTTGAACAGTTTGCGAACATGCTCGTGTTCGTTGTCATTGAGATGTTGCCGACTTTCGTCAACTCACTACAACCGGAGAACATGCTTGTGGCCGTCGGCACGCTGACGTTACCAACTGTCGTCAAGCTCGTGCAGTTCTGGAACATTGTTGCCGCAGTGTTTGCCGTCACGTCGCCTGCCTTGGTTAACCCAGTGCAACCGGAGAACATGCTCGTGGCCGTGGTCACGTTCATCGCCGGAATCTCGGTCAACCCCGTGCAACCAGCGAACATCGACGTCGCCGTCGAGCCAGTGATTGTCCCAACGTCCTTAAGTCCAGTGCACCCATTAAACATCCGCGTTGCCGTGGTCACGTGCATATTGTCAACAGCCGTAAGTGATGTGCAGCCAGAGAACATGTCCGTGCAGTCAGTCACCTTCGTGGTCAACAACGGCGGGTTAACAAGCGATGAGCAGTTCATGCACAAGCCTGTCGCGGTCGCGCAGTCAATGGTCACCATGCTGAGGTCCTCGACAAGTGTACACCCCTTAAACATGTTTGTACACGAGCTGGTTACCGTCATCTTCGGCACAGTCGTCAATTTCGCGTCATTCAAGAACATGCTCGACGCGTCTGAAATTTTGTTATTCTTCATGAATTCATCAACAGACTCAAGCGCTGTGCAGCCAGAAAACGCCGACGCCGCAGTCGTCGTGTCGTTGATGAGTGTAATCGACGGTACACTCACAACTTCCTTGTTGTTTGCCAATGCACTGGTAAGTGCCGTAATCTCGTACTCAGTAAGTACGTCAAGTTCATTAGAGCTCTTTGCGTTTGAGTACGACACGTTGCTAAGCTTCATACCGTTTGCGTACCAGTTGGCGAGTGAAATACGACCAATTGCCGCCACATGGTACGTCAACTCAGGGTAAACATGTTTGCTTGAATAGTAACCAACGCCGTACTTTGCTTGTGTCGTGTACGTGCCTGATTTGTTCACGTTAACAAGTGTTTTGTCCCAGTAAACTGGTACATTGTCCTCCATTGGTGCGTTGGCAAAGACAACACCGTTGACCATTGTTGGCAAGTAATTATCAAGGTTAACGTCACGCGGAATCTCGACAACACCATCGACTTGCTCATAGTTTTCCGGTGTACCGCCTGTAAACATGCCCCACGCAACTACATCCTTGTACTCCATGCGCATCTGCTGCGCAAGAGCCGTCTTGATTCTGTCAAGACTTGACGACTCGGTTTTAATTTTGTCGCCAATGGTTGACTGGTTGCTGAGCTGTTCCTGAATTGCTGTGATCTGATCGGTCACAACCTGAATGTTCTGCGCTGTCTGCTCAATGTTTTCCTGTACAGTAGCATCAATTGCAGTGACCTGCTCCTGCACACCGCCAATGGTCTCCTGCATTGTGGCAAACTGCCCTTGCACACCATCAACGGTTTCCTGCATCGCGGCAACCTGTTCCTGCACACCGTTAACAGTGCCTTGCATCGTGGTAACCTGTTCTTGCACACCACCAATGGTCTCCTGCATCGTGGTAATGTTACCCTTAGCAGTTGTCATGTCGGTCTTCAACGTCGTGATGTCAGCTCGAATGTCGTCAAACGCTGTTTGCACGCCATCAACCACCGCTTGCATCGCCTCGACGTTTTCGTGCATGTCGTCAACAACGCCCTGCATCGTGTCAACCGACGTTTGCATAGCGTCTACACTTTCGTGTACACCGGCCATGTCGTCCTCAAACGTGGTCACGCGCTGCAGCGCGTCAGCAGCCGACGTTTGTGCGTTCTTCAACTGCTCGTTGAGCGCGTTGATCGCCTTGGTCGGTACTTTCGTCTCCGTCTTCAGCTGCTTGAGTTTTGAGATCTTTTCGTTTTCACTCAAGTCTGACGTCAGGACATCCGACTGGACCTC
>Ga0310696_10007777_pt1 | contig 12554 bp, 19 predicted proteins | sample AusTroGonzalo_MG_4_FD_203885 | JGI IMG/M metagenome (GOLD analysis project Ga0310696, IMG submission 203885) | Bovine rumen microbial communities from tropical cattle in Woodstock, Queensland, Australia - Gonzalo_02 (v2) (version 2) | ecosystem: Host-associated > Mammals > Digestive system >... | reverse complement strand
CCAACATAGCACCACCAGCAGCAGCAGACGTAGCACCCACATTTGAGGCTGCTGTGATAGCATCAGCAACAGCAGGACCGGCTCCGGCACCGGCAGCACCCAGAACAGCAGCACCGATTGCCATACTTCCGAGAGAAGCTGCTACGTTCAGGATCGGAGTCGAAGGATCAACCTTACCGATCGGAATCTTATTCCCGCAGTTTCCGGACCAGCGATACGGCACACCGGAGGAATTGTAATACTTGTTTTGCATGGTCGTGTTATTGACTTCCAGCATATAGTTCAGGTCGCCGGTCCATACGTCAATAATACATGCCAAAGTCAAAACGGAATTCACACCGAGGTCAGGATCGATTTGTCTCATACCGACGTAAGGAAGGAATATCGAAATATCGCAGTTTGTGTAGTCTTTGGCCGTGCCCCATACTTCCTGCAGCTTAATGCTGCCGAAACTGTATTTCAGATATCTTCCGGTATGTTTCGAGCAGAGAATCGGATCGCCTCCGGAATCGGTTACCTCCACACCTCCGAGCTTGAAGGTCGTCGGAGCTACGCCCAGCGTGAACGGAATCTCGACAGCGGACACGATCATGGAGAGAGGATCAGACAATCCCTCGAATTTATTCTTCAGAGCGGACCAGAAGCTCGTGTCGAAAAGGAAGTCTCCGATATCGACGAGGTTAGAGCTTTCCAGCTGGTACGCGGTGAGGAAATGGCCGTAATTCAGCGTTTCCGGTTCATCCAGTTCGGCGAGTGTCTGCAGGTAGGTCTCCGCGTAATCGCCTACTTCAGCATATTCTCCGCCCTGCGGAAGCTCGTTCAGGGGATCGTTGTCGAAATCGGTCGAGGGCTGCTCGTCCCAGTCCCGCAAATCTTCCAGTACGGAATCCGAGCCGGAGTACAATTCTCTCGCAGTATACGGAACACCCGGAGCAGGAAGCATAACCTGCTGCACGGTGTCATACCATGCCTGAGCTCCGGACGCGTCAACGTTTGCATTCACGATAAAGAATATCCGCACCGTATTCAATGAATTGTACTGAGCACAGAAACCGACGAGACCGGTCTCACTGTGAATGTTTACGGTCGCGAACAATGTTTGACCTTCGTAAATGTGAGCTGTATATTCGTTATACTCCCAGAGCACCGTTACACGGTACGTCGTCGAGCCTATCGTAATCGTACCGACCGTATTTTCCTGTCCCATAACGAACGGATTATCCATACATGCGATCGTACCGGGAACGTATTCCTGAGAATCTATCCAGCTTTTCGGAGCTACGTGTCCGAGTGAAGAAGTCACTACTTTTTCCATTTAATCACCTCCCAGAACGAGCATTGTCAAGCTCTTCTTTGCTCCGGAGCCGGTAGCCTTCGACGTGAATATCGTTGAGCCCCATTTCCGTATTGCCATAACCTTACGAGCCCCGACCGGAATCTTCGAGTCGTTCAGGTACATGTCGTAATTGTCTTTCTGACGTGCTACAATGCCACGCAGCTGCTTAATGTCACTGCAGTAAGACATTAAGACATCCACTTCGAGCGTGATCGTGAAAAGACCGTTTTCGTCAGCCCTCTTATCGACGATCTGATAATACCGGCCGAAGTCCGAAATATACGCGTAATTGCTTCCGGCTATGTTCGCACAGCTTTCCTCCAGCTTCAGGACCGGACGGACCATGCTGACGTTCTGGCGTGCTACCGCTCCGGTATAAGACGCGATACCGGTCAGAGCTCCGCTTTTGTCGAGCTGGTTTATCGGAGCCGTGCAGTTGTATAAACTGATATCCATTTATTTCTCCTTTCCCTATGACAAGAGCCCTGCATCCGGTACAGGGCTCCTATCACAGAAGACGTTTTTATGTGCAAGCCTTTAGGCCGAGGCTACGAAGAAGACCACGAAGTTCTCCTGCATGGAATTCAGATAGCTGCAATCCATCTTGAAGAAGTTGTTCGTAAATTCGCCCTTCGCGTTGTACTGGCTCGTGGTTCTGCGGTCCATGTTGCAGACAGCGACAGCGTCGGAGTCGAACATTACACCGAGTACGCCGGTTACGGTCTCCGCATGGTTGCTCGCGGTCGTGATGTAAACCTTCGAGGTATCAGCGAACGCGAAGCCGGTACCGGAGCCCTGCCAGAACGGAACCACCTCGTGTCCGGGAAGAGCTACCATATCGTCGTTGAAAGTGTCGCTCTGGAGGTATGCCTTTACGCCGGCATCAAACTCAGAGAGAACGACGAAGTGGAGACGGTCTTCCGGAGTGAAGCGGACCTTTCCGTCTATATTAAAGAGCGTGCTGGCTACGCCGAGACGGTCCTTGTACATCGACATGAGGTTCGAAGCAAAGCGGAGGAATTCCGGAGACTGCATGCAGTTGGAAGCGGTAAGGGCATCTCCTGCAGATACAGTCTGGTTGTACAGGTACAGAACGTTTACGGCCTTCGCATGGCTTCCGCCGGTGATTGCGTCTGCACCGAAGTCGTCGTATACGGTCTCGCCAATCATGTTGCAGATTGCGCGCATGATCAGAGCGTCGAGCTTAATGGTCATGCTGTTCTCGATCGCGTTGAAGATCATCGCGATAAAAGCAGCTGCCTGAGAGCCGGAGCTGAATGCAGACTTAAACTGCTTCTCAACGATCGACATCTGAATCTCGAACGTAACCTTCTTGTTGTAGAAATGAGCGGTAACGACCGGAGCGATAAATACGTTCGGATCGTAACTCTGGTTGTTCTGAAGGTCCCAACTCTCGTTTTCCTGAGCCTCAGGAAGCTCGCAGGCGATCTTCTCCAGAACGGCACCGTACTCCCAGCTGTCCCGGAGAACGGAAGGAACGGAACCGCGGTATGTGCGGTTTACAAATACGACGCGGCCGATGTGATCCACGAGGGAACGAACGTATGCGTCGAAGCTGTTGTTATCAAAAACAGCGGTACCGATATCGACGATATTGCCGAGGTCTTCCTGAACCAGAGCAGACTCACCGAGCACTTCCTGCGATACGGTATTAACGATGGAATAAATCTGTTTAATATCCATATTCTTTTTCCTTTCTGATTATTTGATCCCGTAAATCGGGCCCCATTTTCCGGGGTTGTTATTGTAGGTACATGCAACGCTGTCATAAATTTCGCTGCCGGAGGATTTCGCAAGCTGTACCTGCACGAAGCCGTTGTTTCCGTTGTTCGTGAGGCACCAGCCTCCCATCTGACGAGCGGTTGTTACCATCAGCATCGGAGCACAGAGAACCTGATCTCCGCTTCCGGTCATTCCTGTGATCAGGAATTTATATTGCGTCAGGTCCTTCCCTTCGATTGTTCGCAGATACTGGCTTCCTACCTGAATTGTATCGGAATAGTCAGAATCCAGAAGAAGCTCCACGGAAGAGCCGCCTCCCTGAGACGCGAGCACGTTGTCGAGCGTCGCCTTCGAAATGAAGGCTGCATCGTTTGCTTCGGCATACGCTTCCGCGGTGATCTCTTTTGCTTTGAGCTTACCTCCGGAAGTGATATCCGTTGCGTATGTGGAATCCACCTTAATGGTTCCGCCTTTGGAGCTGGATGCGTAATCGGTGTCCTTTATGTATCCGGCTCCGGAAATCTTACCCATGATTTTCTTCACGAGTATTCCTAAGTTAATAACTCCCATGTGGCACCTCCTTACGCGTTGGCGATCGTGATGCCATCGGCATTTGTTACGGTGATAACCTTACCGTACACAGCTTCCGATACCCAGCTGGTCGTCGAAAGCGTAAACTTCACGAATGCAGCCTTGTACTTTGTTCCGCCGAAGTTAATGCCTTCGAGCAGGATCGGGCAAGCTGCTTTTGTGATTGCGTCGTGTACTCCCTTCACGGTCGCGGACGATCCGGAGAGGGAGGTGTTCTTAAGGTCTACGATTGCATAAGCTGCCATGTCGCTGTACTTCCTTTCATAATATTATTATCAGAATATTCTGACAATTTGATTATAGACTACTATATGTTGTATTGTCAATAACAATCCAAACATACGGTCGAGTCGAGATCGTCGAAAACCTGCAGCCAGAAATTATACTTCGCGACCTCCAGCTCCTGCAGGTACATGTCCTGTGCGGTCACCGTGCCGATATTCCCGGAGCGGTCGAGCTCGCGGTGTGTATTGCGGTCTTCAAAGGATTTCGTTTCGGTGTTCTTCCGGTTCGTGAAGGTTTTCTGGTTCTGGTCCTGCCGGTTCGTGAAGGTGAGCGTATCCGTGTCCTGCCGGTTCGTGTAGCTCTCAACGTCGGAGGTCTGGCGGTTCGTGAACGTCTTATTGTTCGTGTCCGTCACGCCCGGAGTCGTCGTTACCGTCGTGTCCGTATTGACGGTCGTCTCACTCGCCGGAACAGCTACGGAGGAATTAAATCCGTAAACGGAATTTTCTTCCTTATTATTTGCAGCGGTTCCCTGCGTCCGCACGGTGTCGTTCCCGGTATGGGAAAGCGTGTCCGTTTCGGTTCCGGATTCGGTTCTTGTCTTCGTTTCGGTTCCGGCCTTTGCGAGCGTGTTCGTCTCGGAGCCTGACTTCGTGTTCGTATCCGTTTCGGTTCCGGTGAATTCGAGCTCCGTCGTTTCGGTTCCGGTCGGATTCGTGTCTTCTTCCTCGTGCATGTTATAGTTTTCGAGCGGATTGTATTCCGCCGTCATAACATTCCAGAGACGCGTCCATTTCGGAAACCAGAGAGCAGCGGCCATCTTTGAGCACGCGGTGATTCCCGCCTGCGTCAGCTTGCCGTTTGTTAGAAACATGTTCATCAATGGAGCTACAAACTTCTCGCCGGAGTGCTGGTACAGGTAAAGAGCGTCGAGCGAATCCAGATCAGGAGAATCTTCTTCCCACGGAGCACCGGTCGGCATGGATTTCAAAAATCCGTTAAACGTTCCTTCCGGTAAAATATCAATCAGCTTTGTCTCGATCGGAATCATCGTCGTTTTCCTCCTTCTCTTCGGTTTCTTCCTCCGGATCTTCCTCCGGATCTTCCTCCGGAGCTTCTTCCGGGTCTTCCGCAGCTGCTTCCGGTTTCTCCGGAGCTGCATCGTTTTGTTCCTCGTCAGGAATAATTCCTTCCGGGTTCATGGCATCCACTTCCGCAGCCAGCTGACGGAATTCCCACGCGGAAGCCTTTTCCACTTCGACATTCCAGCCGAAGAAGCTGTTCAGGGCTTCGGCTGCAGCCTTCCGGCATGCGAGCATATCATCCACGAGCGGAAGCAGACCGTCGTTGTTGAGCTCTGTTTCGGCGGAGTTGATTCTCTCACGCTTCATATTGTAGTTTGCGTTCAGGCCGAGCTCGTTCAAAAGCGAAGCCTTCAGATACTGATGCATTTCAATCAGCTGCGAGAGTGCGTTACTGTTTCCGCCGGAGACGAAGGGCTTCGTCGCGAGGGCCGTAGCAGGATCGAGAGACTTTCCTGCTATGATGCCGAGCTTCCCTTCCTCGATCCGCTTCAGGTACAGCTCCGCGGAAGCCTTTGTCCGGTCGTCCGCTGCGTGTATCAGAGTCTGAATTCTCAGATTGATCTCCGCGTCATAGATGGAAATGTCGTTTTCAAGGAGCAGCTTCGCGTACTTCTTGAAGAGCTCGACAAGTCCCTGCTTCTGGCTGTCGTTCCAGATGATGATTCCGTCCTGTGCCGGGAATGTCGCCTGCACGGTCGGCACGTCCAGGTTACGGATACGGACCTCTCCGAGTCCCGGAGCTGCCGGGTTCGCGATCACGAATGTCGCCGGGTTGTAATAAATGTCCTGCGTGCCTCCCCATCCGCCGAAGAAGGGATATACTTTTCCTTCGTATTCGGTGAAGCAGAGCACTCCGTGTGTCTGAAGCCAGAGCTCCAGAATGTTTACCGGAATGTGGTCCGGAAGACCGGTCCATTTGAACATCCGGTTGGTTATGCGGAGAAACATCCGCATGTACTTTTCAAAAGCTCTGTCCTTATCAAAGAAATCATACTTCAGAGCTTTTTCCCACCATTGACTCATTTCTTACTCTCCTTCCATAAATTATAAAGAAATGTTAAGAAGTCGGTGACTTCATCCTGTACCGGCTCCGGATTCTCGTATGCGATCCCCGGAATCTTTCCACACTTGAAGCTCGTGCCGGCGAAGCCGGTATGCAGCGCGACTCCGTTCTGGCCGGACGTGAAGTTAAAATCCATCCATTGACCATTCCCGACATAGATTGCAGCATGTCCGGTTGTAGCCAGAGCATAACCGGGCATCGCCTGAGACGGCTCGCAGCAGTCATACAGGGCGTCATAGAATTCCTGGTTTGTACATTCACCGAGCGGATTGCTGATCATCTCATTATAAGACAATCTCCGGTTTACATTTCCGCCGGCGAGCAGCTGCTTCATCCAGCAGATACAGTCCGCTGCATAAACGTCAGTATTGATATACTTCTCGTTTCCGTATGTTTTGTTTTTCGGATATTGTTTACACTTGTAATCATACTCTGCCTGCGTCAGTCTCTCGCACCACATTCCCTTCATGTAGCAGGTCGTTTTCTGCAGGTATGCTGTCGCGTTCGCGACGAGTTCCTTATTCGTCATTACATGTCCTTTCCGCGTCCATCTTGTCACAGAGACGCTGTAACGCTAACGTGTTGTTATTCAATGCTTCGGTCACTTTGGAAATCTCTTCCTTGTGTTCCCTCTGGATTTCCTTCACGTCTTCCCGGTACTGGTCCGTCGTATGTTTGACGTACCATCCGAGACCGATACAGGCGACGATCGGAAAGCCGAGCGTAGAGATCAATGTCACGATATCCGGCATGGTATCACCTCCTTCCTGAGATTATTTTACATAAATTTTACATTGATTGTCAAATTTCTTCTTGCATTTGTGGTCGTTTTGTGGTACGGTAAAACAAAAAACGCTAAAACAAGGAGGACGGAACATGCTGTATTATGTGGTTATGTGCACGCCGGTCGGCAATATTGATATGGAAACCGAATATACCGGCAATTATTACAAGACTCGCATGGAAGCGAGAGAAGAGTTCCTGCAGGCTGCTGCCGATGTGAATGTCGGCACCACATGGATTGAGAAGAGAACGAAGGATTTCAATATCGAGTATAAGGAGGCATAATATGACAAAGGAAATGATAGCAAAAATCGAGCACGTTCTGGCTGCCGGCTGCACGATTGACAGCATGCGGCAGTTCCTGAACGAGACAATGGCGGACGAACACTTCGCCGACGACATGCATATCGACCAGCTCGACATCAACATGGGATTCTATTACCGGAATCTTCTGTTCGAGATCGTACGACAAGAATATCTGGAGGAAGACGAGAAATGGAAAAAGACCTTCACATCAGACTCTCCGAAACAGACCTCGCCGTAGTGAGGGAAGCTGCGAAGTATTCGCGGCTCACTCCGTCGGCTTATTCCCGGATGGTATTACTGAAAGACGCGGAGAACCGGGTTCGGTTCTTCAGGAAGGCGGTTGAGAATGAAAGCAAACAGAATCATCCTGTGCCTTAAGGATAACGAGGTACGTCAGTTTACGGCGAAGAACCTTCACATGACCGGAAGAGCCCTGTACTTTAACGACCTGCAGAACGATAAGACGTATAACGTTCCGCTTGATCAGATTGACCGGATTGACGTATTCCATATCGACGTTGATCCTTTTACCAAAGAGCCATTAATGCCCTCCGAAGATTAGTTGCGGATTTGCCGGAATTTTTCTCCGGCATTTCCGGAGCTAAGCTCCAAAAATAATATTATAAGGAGGAATCTGAAATGAACAGATTCGCAAGATCAGCTAAAGAGAACCAGAAGGCCGGATGCCCTCAGATGGAGAACCGCGAGAAGGTTGCTATCGAGGATATCATCACCGATTATCCGGAAGGGATCACTATTACCGGAGTCGGATTCATTACCCTTGAAGACGACGTTGCCGTTTTCAATTTTGCAGAAGACGAAGGCGTGTTCTTCTTCGGCGGAAAGGTCCTGACGGACCTTGCGAAGAGCTGGCTCGCTGAGATCGGCGAGGGAGACGTGAAGAAGATGAACGAAGAGCTCACGAAGGACGGCGGCTGCATGCTGAAGCTCTCCCGGAAGAAGAACAAGAAGAACCAGTTCTACACCGCGTATGAGGTAATCGGAGATTAGTTCCGGAGTATGGAAGGGAAGGGCTTCGGCTCTTCCCTTTTCTTATGGAGGTGTGCTATGATTGTATCGTGGATAATGGTTGGTGTTGTGATCGTCCTGCTGGCATGGTCGGAAGCTCTGCTCCGGGACGAAGATATGGAGGAAGACGATGAGAGCGATAATATGTGACTGTTGCGGAAAAGTAATAAATGATCAGGACGAAAAGAATCGGAAGGAAAGTGAGTACGAGATTCATATTGTTCGTGTTGAACACGAGCCGGAAGAAAAGGAAATACGAAAACATTTTGACCTATGCTGGAGATGTATTCAGGACATGAGAAAGCTGCTCAGCGATCCGGCTCTAATGCACAGATTCATGATGAAGGAGGGATACTATTGACTCTGATAGAAGCGAAGATCATATTGAACAAACGTAAAGAGTGTGACGCACGCATGAAGAAATACCGCGACCGCTGCGGCCGGTGTACTCCGTGTCCGCTGCGTACTTCTCTGGACGATTACATAACAGCCCGGAAGGTCGTTGAAAAATTCGAGATGGAGAGGAGACAGGAATATGCGTCATTATAAATTCGTGTTCCGGGACAGGAAGACCATCAACGCAAAATTCCCTTACTGCGGATTCAGCTGCAGCGGGAATGATGAATACGCGGAGTCGGTCCGGAAGACGACCTCGTATTTTCATAAGATATGCGTAGAACAATATCTAAGGAGGAACAAAAAATGAAACGTTTAACTCTCAGCGATTCTTTGTCGCTGACTCCGGACGAGCTGAAGAACATGTCAAAGTCAGAGCTTTTGAAGGTTCTTGCTCCGGTACGCGATGCAGCCAACAAAAGAATCAAAAGACTCGAAAAAGCAGGACAGCCTTCTCCTGCTCTGGCTGCGATCCAGAAGACCGGCGGACAGCTGTACGGCGGAAAGTGGACCACGAACAAAGAGCTCCGGAAGGAAATCGCACGCGGAATCGCTTTCCTCAATTACCAGACCTCGACGGTTAAGGGAGCCAGACAGTACGAGAAGAAGATGACCGGCTCCGTGCCTGGAGGAATCCGATACGGCGACATGACTCCGGAGCAGATCGGAAAATACTGGGACGTCATGCACAAAATGCGTGAAGCCGGTATCCAGCTCTCCGGCGAAGATTACGATGCCGTAAAAGCCCTGATCAGGAATTCCGTCGCAAGCGATAATCCGGACGCTGCATTCCTTGCAAGCGTACCGGCGGAGTCTCACGAATATATCCGGGACAGAATGACAGACTCCGACGATCCAACGGACCGTATTTTATCCGGAATCAGTTCGTATATTGACTGGAAGGTGGACGAGGGCTATGTCACGGAAGACGAGGAAGAAGACGAGGAGGAAGATTGGTTTTTCCTCTGATTTTAATGACTGGACGGAGCTCCGTGACTGGCTTGCGGAGCTTCTTTCCGAATATGAATTTATCCATAAGCCGCGGAGGGAAGTGTTATATCTTAACGCGGCATGTTCTTTTGATATCGAGACAACCAGCTGGCGAAACGGCGAAGGCGAGAAGCGGGCGAACATGTATATCTGGATGGTATGCCTTGCCGGGAAAAGTTTCTACGGCCGCACATGGGAAGAGTTCCTCGGTTTCTGCGACATTCTGACGGAGGTGTTGGAGCTGAGCGTAAACCGGCGGATCATTTTGTATGTGCATAACCTCGCGTTCGAATTCCAGTTCATCAAATCACTTTTCGAATGGGAGCAGGTCTTCGCTCTGGACGTCCGTGTGCCGGTTTATGCATGTACAATGTCCGGCATAGAGTTCCGCTGCAGCTATATCCTGCACGGTGCGAGTCTTGCACACATGGGAAACAGTCTGAACGTTTACGAGCTGGAGAAAAAGTCCGGTGATCTGGATTACGACCTGCTCCGGCATTCACAGACTCCGCTCACGAAAACGGAGCTCGGATACTGCCTCGCAGACGTTCAGGTGGTCGTTGCGTATATCGAGGAATGTATCCTGCAGGAGAAGAACCGCATTACAAACATACCGCTCACGAAGACCGGATACCCTCGCCGGCTGGTTAAGAAGGCCATGCTGTACGGTTCCGGCGGATGGCATAACCGGAAGCTGCTCGAAGGAATGACATACACGAAAAGCGAATTCCTGCTCCAACGGTGGGAGTTCGCCGGCGGATTCACGCACGCGAACGCGAGACACGTCATGCAGTATGTTCCGGAAGTCGCTTCGAAGGACCTCGCGAGCGACTATCCCTACCACATGATCGCGTTTCCGCTGTATCCGATGGGAAAAGGGAAGAAGGTTCAGCCAAAGGACGCGGCTCACTTCCGGCGGATGCTGAAGAATTACGCATGTCTCTTTCACGTCCGGTTTACGAACGTCAGACCGAAGCCCGGAGTGCCGGATCATATTCTCAGCTTCTCCAAATGCAAGAATATCAAATCATACGTTCTGGATAACGGCCGCGTCGTCACGGCTGCGGAGCTGGAGACGGCCATGACGGAAATAGACTTTGATTGCTTCGAGCACTTCTACGAATACGACACGATCGAAATCAAAGAGTTTTACCGGTACCGGAGAGGTTATCTTCCGAAAGCATACATCGAGACGGTGCTGCAGCTGTACAACGACAAAACCTTGCTGAAGAATGTACCCGGAAGAGAAGTCGATTACCAGATGGCAAAGGCTAACCTGAACAGCCTGTACGGAATGATGGTTACGTCTCCGATCCGGGACGAGATCACGTATAAGGAAGACTGGCAGAGGATGCTCGCAAACTGGGACGACGGAATAAAGAAGTATAACGAATCGAAGAGCCGGTTCATTTCGTATAACTGGGGATGCTGGGTAACGAGCCTTGCCAGAGCTACGCTGTTCGAAGCAATTCTCGAATGCGGTGACGATTTCGTTTACAGCGACACAGACTCCGTAAAGGTTATGAATCCGGACCGGCACGAGACATACTTTGCGGAACACAGAAAACGAGTCGAAGCTAACCTGCGTGCCATGTGCGAGTTCTACGGCCTCGATTTCGCATTATGCTGTCCGCATGGTAAAATGGTAGGCGTATGGGACGACGAAGGCCGTATGGCCTTTAAAACGCTCGGTGCGAAGCGTTACGCGGTGCAGAAGGACGGCGAATTCTCGATTACGGTATCCGGGCTTAACAAGAAGCAGACGGTGCCGTGGATGCTCAAAACATTCGACGATCCCTTCGCAGCCTTTACGGACGATCTGGACGTTCCTGCGGAGGCGACCGGCAAACTCACGCACACGTACATAGACACGAGCTGGTCCGATATGCTGACGGATTATACCGGACAGACGGCTCTCGTATGGGAGCACAGCTGCGTCCATCTGGAGCCGGCGGAATATTCGCTCAGCATGGCGAAAGAATTCCTTTTATACATTAACAGTTTCATGGGAGGTTAAAATGAAGTATTATTCCACGAAAAGAATAGATTCGACCGGAGCTCATTACCGGCTGATCTTCGGAGAACGGTCCAACGGAAAGACCTATGCAGCTCTCAGGAAAGCCCTCGAAAAGTACGCCGAAGACGGCCAGCAGACCTTCGCGTATCTTCGCCGGTGGGACGAGGATATAAAAGCAGGCAGAATGAACCGGCTTTTCTCCGGGCATATTCAGAACGGAGTGCTCAGGGAACTGAAGCTGAAGCTCACGAGCGGAGAACAGGCAACCGGAATCGCGTACCGGTCCGGCGAATTCCGATTGACGGTGACCGACGAAGACGGAAACGTGAAGACCGACACGAAGCCGATCGGCTACGCCTTCAGTCTGACGGCATACGAGCACGATAAAGGCCAGAGCACGCCGACGGTGACAACGGTCGTTTTCGACGAGTTCCTGACTCGCCGGATGTATCTGCCGGATGAATTCGTGATCCTGATGAACGTGCTCTCGACGATCGTCAGAACCGAAGCAAAGACGGTCGTATATCTGCTCGGCAATACAGTCAACAAATATTCGCCGTACTTCGACGAGATGGGCATTTACAAAATCCAGAAGATGAAGCCCGGCGATCTGGATATCTACGAGTACGGAAACTCCGGTCTGAAGCTCGCCGCGGAATATGCAGACAGTCCGAAGTCCGGAAAGCCCTCGGACGTTTACTTCGCTTTCGATAATCCGAAGCTGCAGATGATAACGTCCGGTGCGTGGGAGATTGCGATATATCCGCATTGTGAGACCAAATACAAGCCGAAGGATATCGTCTTTAACTATTTTATCATCTTTCAGGGCGAGCTTCTGCAGGGCGACATTGTTGTTACGGAGGACGTGAGCTTCACGTTCATCCATAGGAAGTCCGGAGAGATAAAGGATAAGGATGAAGACCTTATCTTCTCGCTGGAAACGGATGCACGTCCAAACTGGAGACGCAACATTCTGAAACCGTTCGACGA
>Ga0310696_10007776_pt1 | contig 12554 bp, 8 predicted proteins | sample AusTroGonzalo_MG_4_FD_203885 | JGI IMG/M metagenome (GOLD analysis project Ga0310696, IMG submission 203885) | Bovine rumen microbial communities from tropical cattle in Woodstock, Queensland, Australia - Gonzalo_02 (v2) (version 2) | ecosystem: Host-associated > Mammals > Digestive system >... | reverse complement strand
ACGCCGAAATCCAGCGCCTGCTTGGACAGGATGAATGCGAACTCACCCATGGTACACATGGAGAAGGCGGAGATCCATCCGGTACGGGAATCCCCGTTGGCGACCCAGTATCCGATGTTCACGGCTATGAACATGAATGATGCGAAGATCGCGTAGATCACAAGGATCATCGGGATGTTCTGTCCCAGGCTCTCCACCGAGACCTCCATTCCTACCGAGATGAAGAACATGGCCATGAACAATGTCTTCAGCGGATCCACGAATTCTTCCACCACGTGCTTCGGACGGGACATACCCACCATCACACCTGTAAGGAATGCACCGATAGCGACCGACAGTCCGATGGAGTTTGCCAGCAGGGCGAACACGAACAGTATGCCCATGCATAACAACGAAATGAGTTCATCATTGGAACGTTCATAGACCCAATCGATGACGCGCGGAACGATCCTCAGACCGATGATGAAACATGCCAGCATGAACACAGCGATGCTCAGGATCAGGACGATGAGAGCATCTGTGCTCATGTTCTCTCCCCCCATCATAGGCGTGAGTATGGAGATCAGAATGACCTGGCTGATGTCCTCGATGATCATCACAAGGACCAAGATATCCATTTTCTCCTGGCTGAGGATGTTGTTCATCTTCAGTACCGCAAGAACTACGGCGGTGCTTGCGCCTGCCAGGATGGCACCGAAGGTGATGGCCTGAACGGAATTGAGACCCAAGAAGGAACCCGCGATGATACCCACGAACAGCATCACCGGTATTTGGACTATGGCGATGATTATGGCGAACTTACCTTGGGTCTTCAGCTTGGAAAGGTCGATCTCCATACCGATGGCGAACATCAGCATGATCAAACCCAGGTTCGAGAATATCGAGATGACATCGTGGGATCCGTCCGGGAGTTTGATGTAGTTCGCGATGATTATACCGGTTACAAGGAAACCGACCAGTGAAGGCAATCTCAGTTTCCCGAGGACGATGGAGGTGAACGACGCTAGGACGATGAGAATCGCCATTATCGTGATTAAAGTAGTCTCCTCCAAACCTATCCCGACCGGTCAGTATGCGCTCTGCGCATGTGACCCATCGTTTAATTGTTAAATATAATATTTGGTGAATCACCTTGATCTCTGTCTGATGGAATATCGGTGATAAAAGATAAGATGGCCCCGCGGAGCGGGGTCTGTTGTTCTGTATTTTCACATCAGATGATCGGCAGCATCTTTCCTTCGGTAGCGAGTGCGGCTGCGAGCCAGCAGCTCTCGATGAAGTTGAACACCGCGATGACACCCGTTGCGATCCTCAGACCGTCGCTGGGACCGAGGAGCTGTGCATCCATGAGTCCGAAGAACAGGAACACCAGCGCCGTGGTCAGCAATACCGCGCTGAGGAGCTTGGGGGTCTTCATCATCACCGACCATACAAGGCATATCGCGAACATGATTGCGAATGCGATGAAGGTCCACGAATCGATTCCTGTACCCGCAAGGTAGACACCGCCGCCTGCGATGGCAAGGACGACGAATCCGAAGGGGTTGTTCATCAGGTATGCCATGAGAGCGCAGACCAGGATGACGAATCCCAGGAACGGGAAGTAGAGTCCGTAGTTGGTCGCGGGGCCCTCGGGCCAAAGGTTGCTCAGTGCTAACGGGACCGATACGATCGCAACGGCGAACAACGCCAATGCCGTAGGGTCTATGTGCTCTGTCTGTACCATTATATCCTCCTATGAGCAAATGCTCGTTTAATAATCGTTAAAAGAGTATATAACGATTGTTTATTGTATATATACTTATTTACTAAATATTCATTCTGGCACATTGGATGAACAATCCAACAAAGGAAATACAGATCAGCGGCCGGGATGGTCGATATACCATATCCCGCTCTTCTTGTTGCCCTCTTTTCTGATAACTTTCTTGTCCCTGAGGGACTTCAGGATGCGATTCAATGTCGGTCTCGACACGCCCATCTCGTCCGCTGCCTGCTGGATGTTCTCGTAGTAGCCGTCGCGGATCATCGCGTATAGCACAGTTTCGTTGGAAGTCAGGCGTTCAGTGCATCCTGCATCCTCTCTTACGGAAGATTCCATGAATTCCTTCAGCGCCTTCAGGATCGCACCCGTCATGAACTCGAGGAAAGGAGTGCAGTCACTGTACTCATTGGAGACAGCTATGGCATCGTAGTATCCTTTCTGGTCCCTCCTGATGACGGATTCCACCGGTATCCATTCGAAGGAACCGTCATACTGCGACAGAAGGAGCGTCTGCCATAGTCTCCCGACCCTTCCGTTGCCGTCCTCGAAGGGATGGATGTATTCGAACCTGTAGTGGAACACGCAGGATTTGATCATCATGGGGTAGTCCGAATTCTCCGTCCAATCGAGCAGATCATCTATCATCCCGGGTACGAGCTCCGGACCGGGAGCAAGATAGATGCAGTTCCCGTCTCCGTCGAATACTCCTTCGCTTCCCGTACGGAAGGAACCCGCACTGCCTGATGTCCCTTCCATCATCACGCCATGAACTTTCAGGAGATTCTCTGTGCTGAACGGATCCAGGGAATCCATCATATCGTATGCGGCGTAGGCGTTCAGGACATCTGTTATCTCGTTTTCAGGTCCGACAATCTTCTTCCCGTCGATTATCGCAGATACATCGTCCAGCGAGAGTGAGTTGCCTTCGATGGCGAGCGAGGAATGAAGGGATCTGAGACGGTTCGCACGTCTCAGCTGCGGAAGTATCGTGTTGTTCTTTCCGAGTCTCATCTTGGCCAAGGTATCGGTGATGTCCATCACATCATCCAGTATCTTCGCGGTAACGGTGAAACGCGGTTCGTAGGTCATCTGATCCCTCATTTCACTCATTTCCTTACTCCAATAAATATGTATCATATATGTATCACAAATGTATCATCGCAGACAAAGAATAATGTATAAACCGCCAAGGCAAAGGGCAAGGGCCTTATGAGGAACAGCCTGCTGATAATCTCATTCGTGGCGGTGATCGCCGCCATAATCCTGATTCCGACCATGGGTTCGGACGACGGGAATAAGGATTTCGTCATCATCCATACCAGCGATAGTCCTTGAAGAAAGTATCTCTGATCGGAGACAAACGGGTGCCTTCGGGCACCCTTTCTATTTTTTTTTTACCGTTTGGTTGATCGAATTGCCCCTACTTATTGTTCACCCTTGTTTTTGGATTTTGATAGGATGTGCATTAGATATTCATTCAACAGATCGAAGTTAAAGGGGATGTCCCCGTATCCTTTGTGTATTTTAGGTCTTTTATCATCGATTTTGATGTGACATTCCCAGGATGTCTGGTCGGTTATTCCGTGATTGTCAGGTTCTCTTTCCCACCCGTAACCGCTGAGGGATCTTGATATGAAGTGTCCGAGTAATTGCGTCTCTACATCTGAGAGCTTGGCCCCTCCTTTCGGGAGATCTATGTTGCCGAGGAAATCGGAATGGGATATCTCACCTGCTCCGTCTTTGATATTGGCAATGATTTCAGTCGCCCCGATGTAACCGAAGGTTGAAATTAGGATTGCAGCATACCTGATGGCGTCTGGATACATCTTCTTCAGCTGTTTTTCGGATACCTGAACGCCCAATGATTCGAGTTTGGATATCATCTTCCTGATGGAATCCAGATCTTTTTCGTCGTACACTTGTTCGACGGGAGAATAACCGGTGCTTTTCATCAGCGAATCGCATTCCGCTTCGTAAAGGACATTATACGCCCCGAGAAGGAGGTTCTTTTTCATCCTTACACCGTATCTTTGGATGATGAGGTCCATGGTCTCTTCATCCAGCTTGGAGATATGCAATGCGAATCCCCGCTGTGCGATGACGGATGTACATTCTTTGATGTCATCGAGTTGATAAGGGGAACGGTTCCACCTGAATATGCTGTTCAGGGCCTTGCCGTTACATTCTTGGAAGATTGGGAACGTGTGACTAATGTCGACGCCACACACCATGAGTTCACTCTTTTCGGTTTGATCGTTCGTTTTGTCCATATTATCAGAATAGGGTTCGTAAATATGAACTTTCGATTGTTATGATTGTTATATGTTGTAATTACGGACCTACCTTTTCGTCATTTTGTTTCACGTTTGAGATTTTGAGTAGTGAACTCAAACATGAAATAAATACGACACGATTTTCAGCCTACCAAAAAAGATGTATGTCGATTTTTCGATGAAATACACGTTTTTCTTCACTGACTTTTACCAATCATTGAATCCGTTTTCATTTTGCTGGACGCAATAGGTTCAAATCCTTTGGTAAAAAAACGGGCATTTTCGGAGAAAGGCAACATACCCTCAAACACGAAAACGTTTCAAATCCATTGACGAGCTACCAAAAAGGTCATTGAATTATAGCCAGATAGTAAAAGAGTGGGCCCCCCCGAACTTGGACCAAGACAGGCCAGATCCGAAAAATAAAAGTCAATGGCCCCTACAAACATGTCATTGAAATGGTTCAAATCCATTTTCGTCAATGGGTGTGTTTCTATCATTCGCATTGAACCGCGCATCAAACCGTACTCACTAAGAAGCTGATATGGGGGTTGATGCATCAATGAATGCTTGTACCACGCGTTAAGCAAGGATAATCATTTTAAGAATATCAAAGAATTTTTAGGCATAACTAAATTATACTCTTTTGTGATTTTACATTCAGAGTTGCCCCCGATAGTTCACCGTAAACAATGCGACAATTGTTGCCTCAAAGGATGAAACAGAACGGTCAGGAAGGCAGAATAGAGGACTTAAAATGGTCAAGGGAAAGAAAAAGAGCCGTATGGCGGAATTCGAGAAGTACGCTGAAGGAAGGCATCGCTTCGTCATTATCTCTATGATCGGAGCCGCTTCCTCAGCCATATTGTCTGTTGTGCCATTCTATTATATCTGGCTTATAATAAACGAAGCGTTGGGTGACTGCAACACGGATCTTATGATCGGATACGGGTGGATGGCATTGGCGTTCGCATTGATGTCGCTGCTCGTTTACATCGGGGCACTGATGATGTCGCATCTTGCAGCCTTCAGGATTTCGAAGAATCTGAAGAGGACGATGATCACACACGTCATGACGCTGTCCCCGGGTGCGCTGGATGAGGAAGGAAGCGGTAAGGTCAGGAGGATAATCCAGGATTCGGTGGAATCTACGCATACCTACATAGCCCACAACCAGCCCGATCTGGCATCTACATTCGCACTTCCCGTGGCGATACTCGCACTTCTTCTGATATTCGACTGGAGGTTCGCGATCGCCGCACTCGTCCCGGTGATTTTGGGCATCTATATGGCCATAGGGATGCTGGGCAAGGAGCAGCTGAAGGAGAGCACCATGCAGTGGCAGAATGCGATGGAGGATGTGAACAATAAGGCAGTGGAATACGTCCGCGGCATATCAGTCGTGAAGATCTTCCAGCAGACCGTCGATTCATTCCAGAGTCTGAAGGGATCCATCGACAGATATTCAGATTTCTGTCAGAACTACACGAAGATGGCACGCCCTCACATGTCAGGTATGTTCACTCTCATCAACAGCTGCGGCGCATTCATCATCGCGATGGCTGTGGTGATAATAGAACTCTTCAACGAAGGTGCCGTCAGCAAGGATCTGATAGTGAATGCGATCTTCTACATCACATTCACGCCGATCATCAGTGTACTGTTGATGAGGATCCTATCCATATCCGATCAGACTTACAAGGTCGATGATGCGATCGCCCGTGTCAACGGACTCCTGTCGCTCAGACCGCTGGAAGAACCGGAGATGCCGGAGGAGCCGGACGGATACACCATATCGTTCAAGGATGTCAGGTTCACCTATTCGGAGGATGCGGCGCCGGCCGTGGACGGGGTCACCCTGGAGATGAAACAGGGTACCATCACGGCACTCGTAGGTCCGTCAGGAAGCGGAAAGTCAACGATCGCCGGATTGTCGGCAAGATTCTGGGACCCTCAGGAAGGAACCATATCCATCGGCGGGAAGGATCTGAAAGGTATCGGGAGCAAGAACATACGCAACATCGAGTGTTATGTGTTCCAGAACAACCATCTTATCAAAGGCACCCTTCTGGAGAATGTACGTCTCGGCAGACCGGATGCCACCGAGCAGGAGGTCAGCGATGCCCTGAGACTGGCACAGTGTGATGACATCATCGCAAAGATGCCTCAGGGACTCGATACGCTGATCGGAGCAGGGGGCGTGTATCTGTCAGGAGGAGAGGTCCAGAGAATATCCATCGCCAGAGCAATCCTCAGGAACGCCCCCATAGTGATATTGGACGAGGCAACGGCATTCGCAGATCCAGAGAACGAACATCTGATCCAGAAGGCATTCGAGGAGCTGGCGAAAGGACGGACGGTTCTGCTGATAGCCCACCGTCTGACCACCGTGCGCAATGCAGACCTGATATGTGTCATGGATCACGGAAGGATCGTCGAATCCGGAAGTCATGACGAGCTCATCTCGGAATCAGGCAAGTACTCGGCCATGTGGGAGGACTATCAGAAGGCACTTTCATGGAAGGTCAAGGGGGTGTCCTCATGAGCATCTCCGAATCGATGAAGAGAAAATTCGGTCTCTCTGACAAGCAATGGACGAACCTCAAGGGTGCATCCACTTCCGCACTGATCACGGATTTCGTTCTTATGATACCTATGATGGTCACGATCATGTTCGTGGCCGACATCATAGGAAACAACGAGTACGATTTCGATCTCAATCTATGGACATACGTAGGTCTGAGTGCGGTACTGATCGCGGTCCTGTTCATTGTTTATTCTTATGAGTACAACAGATGCTTCGCATACACCTACAATGAGAGCAAGAACGTCCGCATATCGATGGCGGAGAAGATGGGAAAGGCCCCGCTGTCGTTCTTCTCCAAGAAGGATCCGACGGATCTGACCGTGCGTATGATGGGAGATGTCACCATGCAGGAAAGTGCGCTTTCGCATTGGATGCCTGCTCTGGCGGCATCATTGATCTTCACACCCGTGATCGGACTCATGATCCTGGTATGGTCACCGCTGATAGGGCTGGCGATGGTATGGCCGATCCCGGTCGCCTTTGCCATCGTCGCTCTGTCATCCAGGGTCCAGAAGAGACAGAACAGGATCAAGTTCAATCGTGTGAGGAAGGTCTCCGAGATGATCCAGGAGTCCATCGAATGCTCGGGGGATCTCAAGGCCAATGACGCACAGGATGACTATCTCAGAAAACTGAATAAGGAGTTGGACTCGGTCGAAAGCTCTGAAGTCAAATGCGAATTGGTCACCGCCTTATTCGTGGTCGGTGCACAGGCCGTACTGAAGTTCGGAATGGCGACCACAGCCATCGTCGGCACCATCCTGGTGGCCGACGGTACGCTGCCGATCATCGCCCTCATAATAGCGCTGATAATGGCAGGCCGTATCTACGATCCCATAAACATAGCCCTCCAGAACCTGGCGGCCGTACTCATAGCAGAGGATCATTGCGACCGCATACAGGAGATCAACGATCTGGAACAGCAGACGGGCTCCAAGGATTTCAGTCCTGACAACTACGATATAGAATTCAGGAACGTCGGATTCTCCTATGACAGCGCGACGAATGTGCTCGAGGACGTCTCCTTCGTAGCGAAGCAGGGCGAGGTGACGGCACTTGTCGGACCGTCGGGAGGCGGCAAGTCCACCGTGGCCAGGCTGGCCACCAGGTTCTGGGACGTGGACAAGGGCCAGATCCTCCTGGGAGGTACGGACATCGCGACCGTTGATCCGGAGACGCTGATGTCCAGATTCTCCATCGTGTTCCAGGACGTGGTCCTGTTCAACACCACCGTGATGGAGAACATCCGCATAGGGAAGAAAGGTGCATCCGACGAGGAGGTACTGGCCGCAGCGAAGGCTGCGATGTGCGACGAATTCGTATCCCGTCTTCCCGACGGATATGCCACGGTCATCGGGGAGAACGGAGGGAAACTGTCAGGAGGAGAGAGGCAGAGGATTTCCATCGCCAGAGCGATCCTGAAGGATGCCCCGATCATCATAATGGATGAGGCGACCGCTTCACTGGATACGGAATCCGAGAGCAAGGTACAGGCTGCCCTTTCCAGACTGGTGTCCGAGAAGACAGTCATAATCATTGCCCACCGCATGAGGACCGTCGAGAATGCGGATAAGATCGTTGTCCTTTCCGGAGGAAGGGTCGCGGAGAAAGGTACCCCCTCTGAACTGATAGGATCCGGAGGTACGTTCTCCAGGATGGTCGATCTGCAGACCGAAACACGTTCCTGGAGTCTTTAAACCATAACACACTGGCCTTCGGGCCAGTTGTTTTGTTTTTTGATCATCATGGTTATGAATCCATCCTTGAATCATATATTTAGGATATCCTAAATTTTAATACTATGAACATATAGAGTAGTTCATGAGCATAATCGAAATGAGAGCGGTATCGCGTTCGTATAAGGCCGGAGACAACGAGATACTGGCACTTGACAATGCGGATCTGGATCTGGATGAGGGAGACCTCATCGTAATACTGGGCCCCAGCGGAGCAGGGAAGAGCACTCTTCTGAATCTCCTAGGCGGATTGGACAGTCCGACCAAAGGCAGGATAGTCGTCGACGGTATCGATATATCGACATTGGACAGCGATCAGCTCGCCGAATACAGGGCATCGAAGGTCGGTTTCATCTTCCAGTTCTATAACCTGATACCTACGCTGACGGTCTATGAGAACGTCGCCCTCGTCAAGGACATCTGCAAGGATCCGCTGGATGCGGAAGAGGTCCTGAGACAGGTCGGTCTTGAAGGCCATGGAAACAAGTTCCCGAACCAGCTTTCCGGCGGAGAACAGCAGAGGGCATCCATCGCCAGGGCATTGGCCAAGAACCCGCAGATCATCCTATGCGATGAACCCACCGGTGCTCTGGACAGTGATACGGGCGTGATGATACTGCGTCTGCTGCAGGATATGACCAGGGAACACGGGAAGACCGTGGTCATAGTTACCCACAACCAGAACATCGCCCGTATGGCGGATGTCGTCGTGAAGGTAAAGAACGGACACATACAGTCGTGCATCAGACAGGATAGTCCGTTAAGCGTCGACGAGGTGGATTGGTGATGCTTCACAGGAAGCTGTGGAGGACGATCGGAGGTTACAGGGCACAGTTCGTCTCGATGATAGTGATGATCGCGCTCGGTATGGGCGTCTTCATCGGTTTCAACATGGAGTGGTACAGCATCGAGACCGATGTGACCTATGCTCTCGACGAGACGGGGTTCGCCGATTACAGACTAGTCGACGAAGGCGGTTTCTCACAGAGCGATCTAGACTCCGTAATGGGGATAGAAGGGGTCGATGATGTCACCAGGTTCCTTTCCGTCAACACCAAGGAGAAAGGGAGCGGAGACACCATCACGATTACGGTCACGACCAATCCGAAGGTGTCGGGATTCAGCGTCACATCAGGCGATGGTTACGACAGTACCAGCACTGACGGGATATGGCTCTCTGACAAATATGCGGCGGCCAACGGCATCTCCTGCGGCGACAGCATGACCGTGACCTACAAAGGTCTGGAGATGACCGGAACGGTGAAAGGTCTGATAAAGTCCGGCGAATACCTGATATATCTGTCGGATGACAGTCAGATGATGCCGGATTTCAATACATCCGGTTTCGCCTACATATCACCTACAATGCTGACCTCCTTCCTGGGGTTCGAATACTACAATCAGATCAATGTCATCTCCGATCTCGGTAAGGCCGAGTTCACTGACGCTGCCGATGAGGCATTGGGAAGGGTCACGTTGGTCATACCGAAGGAGGATACAGTATCCTATTCCGAAGCGATGGGCGAATCCGAGGAAGGGAAGACCATGGCAACCATCCTGCCGGTGCTCTTCCTCGTGATAGCCGTCCTGACGATGATAACCACCATGCACAGGATAACCACCAGGGAGAAGGTGCAGATAGGCACATTGAAGGCGTTGGGTTTCAAGAACGGCAGGATCAGGCGTCATTATGTGCTCTATGCATTGATAGTCGGGGTCTTTGGTACGATACTGGGTGCACTGTTCGGTTACGGTATCGCGTACTTCATCATGAATCCGAACGGATCCATGGGCACGTATATGGATCTCCCCAGATGGGATCTTGTCGTTCCTGGGTACACATACATAGTGGTCATACTGATGGATCTCCTCTTCCTTGCCGTAGCATATCTGTCCGTGAGCAGGATCCTCGGAGGTACGGTGGCCGACTCTCTCAGGCCGTACGTCCCCAGACACATCAGGAGTTCTGCATTGGAACGTACAAGGATATGGAAGAAACTAGGGTTCAGCACCAGGTGGAACATCAGGGATCTGCTCAGACACAAGTCCAGGAGCATGATGACACTCATCGGCGTGCTGGGATGCACGGTGCTGCTGGTGGCATCCTTCGGGATGAAGGATACCGCTGATACGTTCATCGACGTGTTCTACCAGGATACGATGAACTACGAGACCGTCATCAATCTCTCCGACGATGCGGATAACGATGATGCGATAGCTTTGTGTGAACAATATGAGGGCGATTGGGCATCACGCACATCGGTTCTATTGGGGGATGGTCCGGTATTGTTGGAGATCTATGATCTGAAGAACGATCATGTGAGATTCGTTGACGGTAATCTTAACAGGATACAGCTTTCGGACGGCGGAGCCTACATCTGTCAGAGGATAGCCAAGGAAACAGGCCTGGGTGCAGGGGATACGATAGAATTCACCAGGTATGTGACCAGCGAGAGGTATTCCGTGAAGATCATCGGGATCATCAATTCGTTGTCCGAGAGCATCGTCATGACATCATCGGCCGCGGATTCCGCAGGGGTATGGTATGATATTAACACGATATACACGAATGAGACCGACATCCCCCAGAGTCCGCTGATCGACAGTACGATGTCCAAGGCATCGGTGATCAAGTCTTTCGATACGTTCATGGAGGTGATGAACGAACTGATCTATCTCCTGGTCATATCGGCCGCAGTACTCGGGTTGATCGTCCTGTACAATCTCGGCACCATGAGCTATATGGAAAGGGTGAGGGAACTGGCGACACTGAAGGTCATCGGGTTCAAGGACGGGCAGATGGGACGCATATTGATAGGTCAGAATCTTTGGCTCACCGCAGCAGGGATTATCATAGGTATCCCGTTGGGGGTGTTCGTCCTGCAGTATCTGCTGACCGCATTAGCATCCGAGTATGAGATGGTGCTTGCGATCAGTCCGCTGACATACATCATCAGCACGGCGGTGACTCTCGGCGTATCGCTCATCGTAGGGTGGATGATAAGCAGGAACAACAGGAAGATAGACATGGTCGAAGCACTGAAGGGTGCGGAATGAGATGATATTGGGTAGAATATTCAGCAACGCGAAGAAGCCGAAAGGCAGGATAGGGAGGTGATGGCCTCAAAGATCCTCAGAGTAACCCATGTATAGTATGAGTTTCAAATCTATGGATTTGAACCGTATAAGAGCCAGCAGTCAGAATTTGAAGTTCAATGGTGGGCCCCCCCGGATTTGAACCGGAGTCTATGCCTCCCGAAGGCACAAGTATACCAAGCTAACCCAAGGGCCCGTTGGACTCCCCTATCCGCTCCATTGATAAAAGCGTTTTGGGGAGGTTTATCGCATCATGTTCCTGAGGACGGTCTGGAGGATTCCGCCGTTGCTGATGTAATCCACCTCAGCGGGTACATCGACCCTGCATGTGGTGTAGAACTCCATCTTCTTGCCGTCCCTGTAGGCAGTGACCTTGATGTCGCACTTGGGTTCCAGACCTTCCAGTTCGATGTCGAACAGTTCCTTTCCTGTGAGTCCCAATGACTCTGCGGTCTGCCCGTCCTTGAACTGCAACGGAACTATACCCATGCCGACCAGGTTGGATCTGTGGATCCTTTCGAAGGATTCCGCGATGACAGCCTTGACTCCCAGAAGGTACGGACCTTTGGCCGCCCAGTCCCTGGAGGAACCGGTCCCGTACTCTTTTCCGGCGAGAACGATCAGCGGCGTCCTGTCCTCGATGTACTTCCTGGAGGTCTCGAATATCGTATCGATCGAATTGTCTGGCACATACAATGACCAGCTGCCTTCGGTACCGGGTGCGAGCTTGTTCCTGAGTCTGATGTTGGCGAATGTTCCGCGCATCATGATCTCGTGGTTCGCCCTTCTCGATCCGTACGAGTTGAAGTCCTTGGGTTCGACGCCCAGGGATATCAGGTACTTGCCCGCATCCGACGAAGCGGGGAACGAACCCGCGGGCGAGATATGATCCGTCGTGATCGAATCTCCGACGCTTACCAGCACGTGTGCCCTGTCGATGTTCTTTATCGCGGGCTCTTCGTAGATGTCCTCGAAGAACGGAGGGTTCCTGATGTATGTGCTGTCCTCGTCCCACTTGAACAATGCTCCGGTGGGTGCGTCGATGGCCTTCCATCTGTCGCTTCCCTCGAAGACGTTGCTGTACTGTGATTTGAAGG
>Ga0310696_10007775_pt1 | contig 12555 bp, 4 predicted proteins | sample AusTroGonzalo_MG_4_FD_203885 | JGI IMG/M metagenome (GOLD analysis project Ga0310696, IMG submission 203885) | Bovine rumen microbial communities from tropical cattle in Woodstock, Queensland, Australia - Gonzalo_02 (v2) (version 2) | ecosystem: Host-associated > Mammals > Digestive system >... | reverse complement strand
TTCTCCCATGCGCAAGACGCGGCACGGCACGAAAGGAACTCCCCTCGCGGGTCAAGCCAGTCGTCGTTGACGCCAAGAACCAGCAGCGGACGCGGCGCGACTGCCGCGACAACGAGGTGCTGGTCGAACGGAAGGCTTTTCCACGGCATATCGGCGTACTTGGCGTAAGCCCTGCAGAACAAGTTCGTGAACATCAAGGTCTCGGACCCGACGTTTTCGCCGAAGTCGCGCTTCGCAAGCGGCACGCCGCCACCGCCTGTCTGCACTGGCGCACACACCGCGAATCTGCCGTCCCATGCCGCCGCCAGCAGCGCGGCCGTCCCCAGATGCGACAAGCCCGTGACGACGGCACGCTTCGCGTCTATCCCGTCCTGTCGCTCAGCGAGGTCGAGGCCGCGCGACAGAGCCCACGCCCATGCGCCAAGCAAGCCAGCCTGGCTTGCATCCGGCGACACGTCGCGGCAGTCGGCGCTCATGACGGCATAGCCGCGCCGGATCAGCTCCTCCAGCGGGACGGCGGCCTGCGAGTGGTCGCCGTTCTCGAGCGTCAGGACGACGGGAGCGCCGCCCTTCGCGTCCCTTGGCAGATAGGTCGTCCAGCGGAGCTTCGGCCCGGCGCGGTCGGAGCGGAAGAACATGTCGTGCCGACGGCAATGCGCCTTCCCTGCGCAAACGGTCTTTTCGTCAACGAGATCCGTAACCAGCTCATCAGGCTCCGAAGGCATCTTGCCGTACATTTCGCGCTCGAAGACGCCGAGTATCTCGCGCCGACGCGCCTCCCAGTCCCCTGACGTCTCGACCTTGCGTCCGTCTGCGAACACAACAGGGTCTTCGAGCCTATAGGGCGCGATGCGCGACTCGACGCAGTTGATGCGGACGTCCCGGTGCGGGAAGCGCATGTACCAAACGCCGTTTTGCGCCACCGGGCGGTTCCCGTGAACAGCAAGCGCGGCCATCGACGCGACAACCGCGAAAACAAACTGATTAGTCCTTTGCATGCCGCTTATTTATTTGTGTTTTCCTGCAAAAAGATGCTCCAGCTCCTCCAGCGACTTGCCCTTCGTCTCGGGTATGAAGAGCGTCGTGACGAAGTACAGGACGCCGTTTGCCGCGAAAAAGAAGAACATCGACGACCATCCCCACGCCGCCACCCACTGGCGGAACGACGAGGCGAGCCCCCACGCGACTAGCTGGTTCATGAAGAGCGCGATCGCCATTCCGTTCGCGCGAATCCTGCGAGGCATGAGCTCCGACAGCACCAGCCACACGCAAAGCCCCGGACCGAGCGCGTAGAACACCTGCATGAAGAAGAACGCGAACATGGTGAGCAGCCCCGTGAAGTTGTTCGCCTGCACCCCGAAGCGCTCTATCGCGAGGAACACCGACCCTATCGCCGCAAGGCCTATCGTCATGCCGCCCGTGCCGACCTTGAGAAGCCACGTGCGCCCCTTGCGGTCCACCAGAGCGGCGGCCGCGATGGTGACGAGCATGTTGGTGAGCTTCACGGCGAGCTGCCCCCAGTTGGCGAAGATGCCCTCGAAGCCCGCGCTGTGCAGTATCGACACAAGGTAGCTCGTGAACGAGCTCATTCCCGTCGTCTTGTTGAACGTCAGCACGAGGCACGCAAGCAGGAACGGCACCACGTAGCGGCGCTTCAAAAGCGACGTCACGGTTTCGGCAACGGTCTTGCGTTCGCTGTCGTCCCTAGAATCGCCAGGATTCCTAGAGGCCCTAGAACCCCTAGTAAGCCACACCGGGCTTTCGGGCAGGCGCAGGCTGCCGAAGAAGAGGACGGCCACTGGGATCATGGTCCACCAGAAGTTCGCGCCCCACGCGGCGACGCGTCCCGCCGCGTCCGCAGTGTCCGACGCGCCATACCACGTGGCGACGAGGCATCCCGCGCCTGCGGCGACGACGAGGCCGAGGCCGAGGCAGAACTGGAACACGCCCGTGCCGCGCCCGCGAATGTCGGCGGGCAGGGTCTCGGTGAGGTACATCGGCATGATGACGGCCATGTATCCCGCGCTCATCCCCTGCAGCACCCTTCCGGCGTAGAGGACGTAGAACGACTCCAGAGACAGGCTCACGATGGGGATCGCGACGAGGAACATCGCGGCGGAAACGACGATCATACGCTTCCTGCCGAACCATTCCGCGAGCATTCCCGCCGTGAGCGACGAAATGATCCCGCCCAGCAGGACCGCGCCGACGATATAGCTTATCCGCGCGTCCGAATAGGTGCCCATCGCCTTCATGTACGGTTCGGCCGCGGCGATCACGCCGAAGTCAACGCCGTAGAGCAGGCCTCCAAGGCCCGCTATCGCGAGGAGAAAGCGCACTCCCACGCCACGTAGCCCCGGAACTTGCGTTCCACATTCAGAAACTATGCCGCTGTCTATCATGGTTGGTGAATATAATACCATTTCCCGCCGCCGATTTCAAGAGGATATTCTTTTGGCATGTTCACTCCTTTTTTGCCGGAATTCCACGCGAAGCGTCTTCCGCCAGGCGCAGACGCCAGTAGGCACGCGTCGCATCGTCGATTTTGGCATTGTCCAGCATCTGCCGCCAAACGACCTCGAGCCTCGCGCGATGGGCGGCGGCGGACTCCGACGACTTCGCCCCCGCCTTCGCCAGCGCCTCGCTGCGGAGCAACCGCTCGCGGAGAGCGACGCGGCGGGCCTCCAGCGCCGGCGGCAGCTTCTGCGGCACGCAAAGAAGCGCACGCATGCGCACCTGTTCCGAATCCGGGAATACGGACAGCGGATAGGCGCGGGAGCCGATCACGGCGACGCCGTTGGTAAGCGAGACGAGCTGCCCGCTCACGACATGCCCGGCGTGGTTCGTGAACGACGACGCAACTGCGGCGCTACTCAAGCCGCAGGCGATACAGGCTAGAAGAGCCTTCTTTGTAAAGGTAGATCGCACGGACTTCCGGATCCTCGTTTCCTGTATTCAGGTAGTTCTTCCTGACCGCGTACCTCTCGGGCGTGAGCTGGTGGGGCGTGAGCTCGAACTGCGGACGCAACGAGCGCGTCCCGTCCGACTCGGTGGAGGCCCGTTCGGCGGAATACGCGCGGTTCGGCGCGGGCAGGAACGTGGCCTCCATCACGTCAGGGTTGCCCTCCACGGCCTTCCACGAAAGGATCTTCAGGCCGGCGTCGGCGGCGTCGAACGGATCGGTTCCGGCGAGGTACTCGGCGTAGTTGTACACTCCGTCGCCGTCGAAGTCCGCGTTCGGCTGGTAGTTGCCCTCCGCGTCGAGGAATCCGTCGATGCCGCAGGCGTCCACGTACATGCGGATGTCGCTCAGGTAGGCGTCCGACACGCCGTAGGGGTTGGTGCAGGACGCGGCGCGGATGTTGAGCTTGAGCGTGCGCCCAGGATTTGCGGCGGTGATGGTCACGTTCGTGTCGGAATACGTGTCGGCACCGGCCTCGATCTCCAAGGTAAGGATATCGTTGGTGACTGCGGCGGTCGGGACGTCGGTGTTCGACATCGGCACGGTCAGGGCGTAGTTCGCGGAGGTGTCGGCGTCGAACTTGCCGACGTTGCCGCGAGCAAGAAGCGTCGAGCCCTTCCGCACGCGCACCTCGGCGGACTCGAGTCCGGCGCCGCGATAGTCCGTGACGCGTCCCGTGATGATGAACGGCGGCAGGGACACCGGCGGCTGCGCGGCATGGGCCGACGATGCACAGAGCAAGCCGAGGAGACATGAGACGAGAGACATGAGACCAGTTTGAGACGTTAGACTTTTAGACATTGTGTTTTCCTTTCTTGGTTTGGTTTCGATTGCCATCGAATGCATTCGGCGGCTGTTGTCAATTCCCCGACGTCGCGTAGGTCTTGAGGCCGAGCTCGATGTCGCTCACGCCCTTGGTCTCCGTGACTCCGTCGCGGTCGGCGTCCAAGCCGTTGATGAACACCGACAGCGCCCTCTCGCGGTCCTCGGCGTTGCCGCCGAGGAGCGATCCTGCGGGGATGATCAGCACCCAGCGCGTGTTCCATGCGCTGCGTCCGATGAGACGCGAGCTTGCGGGCTCTGCCTCGTCCTTTGGATCGTCCGTGACCGCGCGGAACGACGGGATGCGCCGTATCTTCGCCATGAGGTCGATTCCGCCCGTGTCGCCGGTGTAGAGCGGCTGCCAGTCGGGGTCGTCAAGCTCCGTGGAGCCGATGGGGTACGGGACGGGGATAACCTGGTCGGCAACGTTCCAGTAGAGGACCGTGCCGTTCTCGCCGCCGCCGGGCACGCGCATGGTGTCCATTCCCGCCGGGACGAGATAGACCGCCGGGGTCCCGCCGAGCGCGTCCTGCGGGTAGTCCTTGAACTTCACCCCCGCCGACGATATCTTCGTCGCGTAGTACGACGAGTCGAGAGCATGGTCGCCCGCCGCGAGGTCCTTGCCGAAGAAGTTCTTCGCGAAGTCGATGGTAGAGGAGAACGGAATCACGATCGCCGGCTCCTTCGACAGCAGCGCCGAGGTGGAGGCTATTGACTGGCAGTAGCGGCGGTATTCCGGCACTGTGCGGATGTCTTCGACTATGTGCTTCGAGAGTTCGAGCCTCCATCTGGCATTCCCCTTCTCTCCGTCGTCTATGCGGAACAGCTCCCTGCGGAGCGAGAACCACGTCGCGTTCCTGTCCGGGTTGTTGATGCCGAGCCGCCCCTTGAGGACGGAATAGTTCGCGTTCATGCGGTAGAGGATGTCCGCAAGTCCTGGGTCGCCTTTAGACGAAGAGCCGGGGAGCGGGTCGCCGTCGTCCGTGAACTTGCCGAGCGAGCGGGCGCCTATGATCTCGGCGCGGAACCTGTCGCCGGAGTTCCTGTCCGCCGAGAGCAGCCCGGTCTCGAAGTCGTAGGCCTGCGCCGCCATATAGACGTACTTCTGCGCGAGGTCGAACGCCTGGGTGTAGCGCGTGAGCGACTCGTCCTGCGCCTGGCGGAAGAACATGTCGTTGTACCTGAGCTCGATGATGTGGTTCACGCGCTTGGCGCGCGCGGTGGCGCGCTCCTGCTGGATGCGGTCGCCCTCGGCTATTATCGTGTCGAAGTTCTCGGCGGCGGCGATCATCTTGGCCCATGCGGCCTTGATTTCGAGCGCCGCGCCGCCAAGATCGCACACCGTGCTGCGGGCCTCGTCGAATGCGCTCTTCTGCGCCTCGTTCCAGCCCGCCTTGGCGGAGGCGAACTCGGCCGCGTTCTCGATCTGCTGCTGTATCTTCTCCAGCATGTCAATCTGGGTCCCTAGGATTGCGTCATTCAGGTGCAGGGTGTTTTCTGCGCCAGCGGCGATAGACCCGCCCGCCGCATAGACGGCGAGGCCGGGGTTCAGTATCGCCGCAAGGCCGACCCCGACATACCCCATGAACGACAATTTTGCAAGTTCGTCCTTGAAGCTCCCGGTGAGCAATGCGCCGACGTCCACGGCCGACTTGATCTCCTTCAGGACCATCGTGGTTATGCCGATCCCCGTCTTGGCGTCCGACATGGCCTCCGCCTTGTTGAAGGCCTCGCGCCTTGCGCCGAGCAGGGAGTCTATCTTCTCGGCGGAGACAGACAGCCTGTCGCACTGGCCCTTGTACAAGTCGTAGGCGTTCTTCCAGTCGATCCAGGCGAGTATGTATTCGGTGTAGGCGTCCTGTATCTTCCCGCAGGCGCGGCGCGACCCGGTGAACGAGGCGGGCTTGACGACGAGCCCGTTGGCGGACAGCTGGTAGCTGTAGCGGCTCGTTGCGGAGTTGTTCGCCGTGTTCCCCATGAAGGACTTGATGGACTCGTACGTCCAGCCGCCCTTCGACGCATCGTACGTGACGACCGAGACGGGCGTGAGGTTCTCCGCGCCGGAGACGCCGAACAGCGAGAGGTCCATGTACATGTAGTGGTAGAGGTCCGGCCCCTCGTATCCCTGCGGGTACGTGCCGGCGGGGCCTATGTCGTCCTCGTACGGCATGCCGTATATCGCGATGAGCTGCGAGTTGTATTCGGCCTCGGTGCGCTGCGACTCCTCCTCCTCGGTGGACTGTCCGTTCGCGATGTGCCTGAGCTGCGCGGCGGCGGTCTGCGCGCGGTCGAGTATCTTGACGGCGTTCCCAAGCGCGGTCTTGGCGCGTTCGGCGATCTGCTCGAAGTGCGTCTTGGCATCGCCTTCATCGTCCTCGCTGCCGGGCGCGATGTCGAACGGCACGGCGTTGTCGGAGAGCCCCAGCGGGTTCATGCCGCTGTCGAGCTGGTCGAGCTTGCGCTGGATGGCGGCGACGGAATCGGGGATCGTCGCGAGGTCTGCGGCGGTGGCCCGGTTGATGCGGAGAAGCCCGTCGTCGTCGAACGCGATGTCGAGTCCGCTCTCCGCGACCGTCGTCCATTCCGGATTCGCGACTTCCCACGGATGGTCTCCGCCCGGCGTCTCGTCGGGCAGCTCGTCAACCGAGGTGGACGCCGACACGCCGCGCGTGTAGGTGAGCAGGTTCGCGTCGCGCGGATTCACGTAGGCGCGCGAAGCCTGGAGCTCCGCTGCCGTGCGCCGTCCGTTCCAGAACCGCATCTCGCCGACGGATCCGGCGAGCCCTTCGCCGCCGATCCAGACATCCGGCTCGTCCATGGGAAGCCGCCCTAAGGCCGTCTCGGAGACGACGGCGCCGTTCCCGTCTATGATGCGCATGGTAAGTTCTCCGCCTTCCGTCGAATCTACCGCCACAAGCGCGTTCGTCGGCGCCGCGAACGTCTCTTCGGTTGTGTCGCGGTAGCCGATGTCGAAGTCGTATTCGACCGTCTCGACGCTTGTGTTTTCCACTATGTTCGTCCCCGTCACGAGAAGCGGATTCTCGGTGCTGTACACCAGGTTCGTGACGGTCCTGAAGGACACGTTCGTCGTGCACTTGAGGTAGAAGTCCTTCACGCCGGCGGAGATCGTCCACGTGCCGTCTCCGTTGGCCGAGAGAGCTATCTCCCCGGCGGAAAACACCCAGTCGTCAGGATCAAACCCTTCCGTACCCGGCGGTTCGAACTCGATGTCATCCGTGAAGGCGCCCATCAGGTTCACGACGTCACCCCTCGCCGCGTCCGACATGGCGGTCTGGAACTCGAACGTCCACGCCCCGTTGGCGGCCGCTACTGGCGCGTTGGTCATCCACAGCATGGAGTCCGCTCCGCCGAGCGAGACCACGTAGTATTCGCCGGGAGTCTCCGCGGCGGGGAGGAGCGAGTTCGCTACCATCCAGTTCATCACGCCGCCTATGCCGCCGCGAGTCGCCCACTCGCCGTAGCCGAAGTTGCGATCCACGTCGTCGTCGAGATAGCCGGCGCCGCACACTCCGCCGTTGTCTCGCCACGCCTTCCTCGCCGTCCGGTCCATGATGTCGATCGCCGTCTTCGCGAGCTTGCCCGCAGTCTCCGCGAAACGCTCCTCGTCGTAGTAGTCAACGTCCACCACGCTGTCCGCCACGTTCATCTGCATCTGGGACGTTGACCACGAGAAGTACGGATTGCGCAGGAGCCGGTACCAGACGTTCATCGCGGAGAGGTAGTGTCCCCATGCGTCGCCGTGGCCCTGCGGATACTGGAGCGCCGCGTCGTCCTCGTTGACCGTTGCGTTGTTGTCCGTTGAGTTTATGTTGTAGTTCACCGCGTAGGCGACCTCGCCTGCCGTTATGCCGCGCGTGAAGTTCCAGACGAGGCGGTTGTAGAACGGCGCCGTGGTCACGGACGGGTTGTTCGCGCCGGAGCGCCCGCGCAGGAGGGCCAGTTCCTCGTCGAGGAGGGACGACACCTGGTTGTCGAAGCAGAAGAGCCCCGTCGATTCCGCGCCGAACTCAACGGGCGTCGTGCCGGCGGCGACGGTCGGCCACTCCGTTCCGAAGCCGATCGTCGGGTTCAGCGCGTCAACGTATGCCTCGTTGCCGAGGAGGACGTAGAGGTCGCAGAGCCGTTCCGCCGCGAGCAGGAGCTGCTTGTTCGCGTCGGTGTCATTGAGCCCGACCGTGAGAGACATCGACTCCGCCTTGTTGAGCAACGTCTGGTAAAGCTCGATGAGGCCGACGCTCGCGAGGTTGTCCTGGTTGAGCGCGACGTCGCCCGTCCAGGGCTTGCCCGCCTGGGAGATCATCGAGACGGTCGTCTCGGCCTTGTTCTCGTAGAGGTCCCTCATCCGCTGGGTGAACGGCGTCACGTTGTTCACGCAGCGCTGTATCCAGCCCTCGGCGAGCGCCGGGCCGCACCAGTCGCTCCACGTGTCGCCCATGACCGAATACGGCGTGCTGCCCTTCTTCGCGCGGTAGCGCATCACGTAGTAGGTGTTGACGAGGTTCGCGAGCGTGTCGCCCTGCTGTCCGATCGTGAACCGCGTGAGGCCCGCCCAGTCGGCGGACGCGAACACGTCCTTGTACACGTTCGTGTAGTCGGTCGGCATCGTGCCGTTTTCGTTCGGCACGGCCTTCTTCCACTCGAACTCGAAGTTATCCGCCTTGCCGGCGAGCGATTCGGTGTAGAGGATCGACAGCTGCTGCGAAAGGAGGTTGAGCGGATCCTCGCGCGTCACGACGCGCCCGGCGTAGTATTCGGGCAGAACCCTGAACACGTGCATGGATATCGCGTCGCCCGCCTGCACGCCGAGCCTGCCGCCGTCGTCGTTCGTGGGAGCGTCGTTCTCGATGATCGTCACGTAGTTCGTCGCGCCCATGGCGGTAAGCGCGTAGTGGTCCCTCACGCCGTAGTCAACGCTTGCCTTGGAGCCGTCGGCCTTGACCGTGAGCGTGGAGGGCTTGACTGGTTCCGTCGGCAGCTTTTCGATGAGCTTGTCCCAGTCCGTCTTCTTCGAATGAGAGTTCGACACGAGCGCCTTGATGGCGTCCTTCTCGCCCCTGTTCAGCACGTTCGGATACAGGATCGACCCACCCGCGTTCGTGACGAGCTCGCCCTTGAGGCACACGCACTCGCCGACCGCGAGGTTGGCGTTCACGTAGAAGCGGTCGCCGACCGACGGCGGCAGGTCCTTGAACGTGTACTTGCCGCCGCGCAGGGTGACGTTGCCCTCGGCGGGATCGAACCCGAAGTTCTTCAGGAGCGCGGCGGGCGTGGCGAAGCCGGAAAGCCCCGTCTTGCGCACTACGGTGGGATCCCACAGCAGCGCCGTCTTCCCGCTGTCGTCCGGATAGACGACCGCCACCGACTTGCAGTTCCACACCTCGGGGAGTCCGTTCGCCGCAGTTGTCAGGGTCTGGCCGATGCGCATGTTCTCGACGTTCGCGGGCCAGTTGACCGTCCACGTCCAGAGCGCGGGCTTGCCTCCGACGGGGTCGCTGCCGTCAAGCCCGGCGAGCCATGGAACCTCCGCGCCGACCGCAGGGGGATTCTTCACGCCGGGATAGTCGAATCCGTCCTGGTTGCGGTAGTACATGTGTATCGGCAGCGTGCCCGCGCAGCGCGACCACACCTGGTTCTTCCTGTCGGGGAAAGCCGGCGAGACCTGTCCCGCCACCTTGTCCCAGTAAGTCTTCGGGCACCACGGGTTGTCGAACGTGTCGAGCGGATGCGGCCCGGGGAGGACCGTGCCGACCGTGGCGTCCGCCGCGAGCACGGCGTACGTCTCGTTCGTGAGCAGCACCGGGAAATACTTCATCTTCGGGCGTCCGCCCTCCTCGTACTGGACGAGCACTCCGGGCTCCGACGTGTCCGCCTTGTTGATGTCGCACCTGAGCGCCCACGCGAAGTAGCCGCCCGAGCCGGAGCCGATGAACGCATGTTCCTCGTTCGGATTGTACCCGATCTGCGAGGGATCTGGTTGACGGTAGATTATCGGCGTGGAGTCGGCCTGGAACACGCCGTTACCCTTCTGCGGCGCGCCGGGCGAGGAACGGAGCGCGTAGCTGACGGAGCACCGCTCGCCGGAGACGTCCTCAGTGAAGTGCCGGACGTCGCTGCCGGGCTCCGGCGCAAGGTCGCCGTCCTGGAAAGTCAGGCAGAGCGTGACGGACGAGTCGCTCGCGTCCGGCTGAACGTAGCGCTCCGCTGCCGCCTCTCCCGCCGTCACCGCCGCCGCGCGCACGCAGATGTCGTCAACGATGAGGCCCTTCGGCGCGAGATTGCCGAAGTTGGAATAACCAAGCGCATTCCGCGTGAAATAGCCGGAGAGGTTCTGCCCGGCAGGAACGGTCCACGTTTTATTTGTCACGCCATTGACATAGACGACTCCCAAGCGGTTGGTACTGTCGCATGAGAACGTTACGCGATGCCAGCCGGAGGATGCGTTGAGCCAATCCGTCTCGACATCCATGATGCCGGCACTTGCGTCCCACGCGAAGAGCTCGTAACGCACCCAGCTGTTAGAGGATGTCGTCCCCACGAAAACGGTACAATCGTCATTTTCGAGCTTGATGATGGTGGCCAGTTCTTCCTCGCCAAGCGGCTCGACCTCGCGGGCGTCCGCCCAGAACGATATGCTCCACTCGTCCTCGCGGAACAGCCTCGCCGCCGGAAGCTGCGCAGACGTGTTCGTGGAGTCGTAGTAGAACGCTCTTCCCGCCTCGAACACGCTCTCCGCCGCGCCGCCGCGCTGCGAGGCGATGACGACCTGCGGCGCCTCGTCAGGCTCGGGATACCGGATCATGTACCGCTGGACGAGGCAGGGGATCGAAATCTTCTCCGGCATGTCCGGCTGCTGCACGGACGTGAACCAGTGGACCTCTAAAGGCTTCCCCTCCTTGGACGTGTTCACGGCGTAGATGACGGAAGGCACGTCGTTGCTCGTCGCCGTCCAGTCGTAGTATAGCCGAGGATTGTAGTGCGTGCCGGACTCGGAGAGGTTCAGGACGCCCGATACGTCCGCGTCGATCTTCGGCGAATAGCCTTCCGCCGTGCCGGCGACGCTTCCGCCGCGCGGCGTGAGCTCCGTGCCCACGCTCCAGGCCTCGGACCTGAGCGAGAAGAAGTCCGTGTTCCCACGCGCCACGGTACGGACCGGCAGAAACCACACGTTGTCCGACGTGTTGAGCCGCAGGCACGAGTATCCGACCACCATTGGATTGGCTGCGTCCGGCTGGTTGACCCTGAAGAAGCCGCTTTCCGGCGCGCGGGCGTGTCCGTTGGGGACCTGATACTTCACAAGCTCCGCGCTGTAGGCTTCTGGTATCTTGACGCTGTCGCCGGCGACGAGGACGGGCATTGCGTTCGTGTTCCAGCTGCAGGCGTACTGGCAGCGCTCGAACGGCCAGTTCACGCCGTATGCGTCGGACTCCATCCAGTACACGTCGATGCGCCACGGCGCGTCCACCGTCTCGCGCAGGGGGAACACGTCGTTGTTCTTCGGGCTGTAGGAATAGTTGCCCTTGTGCTGGTAGTAGTACGGACCGAACTCGTCCTCTGTCGTGGAGGCGTTGTTCGCGACAGGCTGGGGCCACAGCCCCGCCGTGTCGTATCCCGTGCCGTACGGCTTGATGGACTCGCCGATGTGACCGTCCATGTAGATTATGTCGGGCTCGCCGACCTCGACGACCTGGACGTGCTTCAGCTCGTTGTACGACCCGGAGTCGTAGTAGGCCAGGATGAACTGTCCGCTCACCTGCCCGTACGCGGAAAGCGTCTCGGCCTCCTTGTCGTAGTAGATGCCGCGGACCACGACGTTGGTCTCCGTGACCTGGTGCCCGCCGGTCGTCTTGGTGCGCTCGCCGTACTGCGGCTCGACGATGGAAGCCGGTCCGAAGAGCTTGACGAACTTCCCGGAGAGGTTTATGACGGGCGCGTTCCACGGCGCCTCCGTCCAGAACATCTTCAGCGGCCTTCCGCTCGTCGCGCCGGAAGCGACGTATATGCGCGGCGTCACCGTCCCGTCCGCCGCGATCCACTTGAACGTCAGCGCACCGCCGACCTGGGTATAGACGATCTTGTGGATATTGTCGAAGATGAACTGCGCCTGCTCTTCCGCGTTCGTGCCGTATTCGGCGTATGTGGCGTTCCAGTCGATCTCGACCCCGTCGGGCGGCGTCACCGCGTCGCCGAGCCACACCTCGGGCTTGATGCGCTCCACGCTGAACCCAGCCTCGGCGGAGGCCTCGGTGTAGCGCGGCAACCCCGGCGTGCCCGCAAGCGAAATGGGCGTGCCGTCCGCCGGACCGAACATCGCCGACACGGACGCGACGCTGTTCGACGCAAGCCAGGCGTTCTTCGTCGCATCTGACGTGATGCGTATCACCGGCGCGCCGGGGACGGAGAGCGTGTAGCCCGGCGGAGTCGCGCAAAACGCCACACCGACCCAAAGCGCGGCAACCGCCAGCAATGGACATCGTTTCATCAAACCGTCTCCTTTCTATCTTCCCCTCTCAAACCACAAACCGCCAACTATCAACTGCCAACTACTTCACGCGCATGATGAACGCGAGCTTGTAGTACGGCGGAAGGATGGAGAATGAGGCGGCGGAGCCAGTGTCCGAGGTCCTGTATATCGTACCGCCTCCGCTGCTGGTGCTCGACGCGTCGTAGTTGCCCGGACGCCCCACGACGCGCGTGGTATAGCCGTTGCCGTTGATGCGGTCCAGCATGTCGTCGCCGGCGTACAGGTGGTT
>Ga0310696_10007774_pt1 | contig 12555 bp, 9 predicted proteins | sample AusTroGonzalo_MG_4_FD_203885 | JGI IMG/M metagenome (GOLD analysis project Ga0310696, IMG submission 203885) | Bovine rumen microbial communities from tropical cattle in Woodstock, Queensland, Australia - Gonzalo_02 (v2) (version 2) | ecosystem: Host-associated > Mammals > Digestive system >... | reverse complement strand
TTAGTGCATAATTAGCTGGATTGCACAAATCCAAAAGTGTATCAAGCAAGGTTCCGTCTAAATCAAAAATCAAAGTATCGGCATAAATCATTTTATATTCTTTCTATCAGTGTTACACATTCAATATGAGGAGTATGACAAAACATGTCAACCGGCTGAATATACTTTGTCCTGAATGAATTTTCGTGCAAATATTTTATATCCGAAGCCAAAGAAGACGGATTACAGCTTACATAAACAATACACTTTTTAGTCAAATTAATAACTCTGTCCAAAGCCTCTTTTCCGCAGCCTTTTCTCGGAGGGTCAAGCAAAACTACATCAAACTTTTTATTTTCTTTAGTTAATTTCTCAAATATTTCAAAAGCTTTGCCGTTTATCACTCTGCAATTTTTTACGTTGTTTAACTCTATATTTTTTTTTGCATCGTTTGTCGCCGATAAGTTTTCTTCTACGCACAAAATTTCATTGGCGATGTCGTGCATTTGAAGTCCGAATGCCGATACCCCGGAATAAGCATCCAAAATATCGGGATTTCCGACATTTTGTTTTATCATTTCTTTTGCTGTATTAAAAATAATTTCGGCAGATTCGGGATTTATCTGAAAGAAACTGCTGCCTGAGATATTATATTTTATACCGTTAATAACCTCTGTAACAGAATCGTTTCCTATTATTGTTTCATTTATGTTTCCTGTTATGACGTTAGTCTTTTGGGTATTAAAATTTGCTGTAATTCCTTTAATTTTGTATTTTTTATAAAGAAGTTGAGAAAGTTCTCTGACATTTTGCGGGACATTTTCTGTATTCAGAACAAAAGTAAGCAATACTTCTCCGCTATAAGCGGATATTCTGAAATTTATATGTCTTAAAAGTCCCTTGTGTTTTTTTTCATTATAACCGCTTATGTTTAATTCAACTGCTTTTTCTCTTATAAATTCGGTAATTTCATCTGTTATTTCCGGTTGAACGGGGCAGCATTTTATATTTATAGCTTCGTGTGTTCCTTTTTTAAAGTAACCCGCAATAATTCTTTTTGAAACTTTTGTCTGAGACACGGGATACTGAACTTTGTGTCTGTAATGAAAAATATTTTCAGGATATTTTACTGGATAAACGTCTATATCCTCACCCGTAATTTTTTTAATAGTTTCTCTTACAATATTTTGTTTTTGCCTTAATTGCTCATGATATTCAATATGCTGCAGACCACAGCCGCCACATACATTATGCAGGTAACAAACAGGCTTTATTCTGTGTTCTGACGGTTTTATTATTTTGAGTATTTGTCCGAATGCGTATGACTTATTAACTTTAGTTATCATAATTTCCAATAAATCATCGGGACAGGCCTTTTCAATAAAAACAGGAAAATTTTCCGCACGCGCAATTGCCATACCGCCATTTATAAGTTTTTCTGCTTTTAAAGTATATTTTTCACCAACATTGACCATATATCAATTTTATGTCAAAAATAGTTCATTTGCACCAGTTATATAAAACTTTTTTAAAGTAATATTATTTCATGGATAAAATAAAATATTTATATTTAAAATTTCTTCTTAAAATAAAAAATTTATCAGACTCACTCAAAGGAAAATATAACAAGTCTGATATCAAACCGCAATCAAAAGTAAAAATGAATTCTGCCGCGCAATTAAATTTTGTTTCCGAAACAGAAAAAATAAAAGCGGAAGTCGAAGAACTTTCACAAAAGATAATTTTAAAATACAAAAGCGATACTGACAAAACACTTGAATTTATTAAGAAAAAAAATGTTAAAGTCTGCCGTACAAAATTTGCAGTAAAGCTTCTCGGCAATATCGGCGAAGAACAGGGATTTATTCCGCCTTTAAAAGGATTTAAGGCTTTTTACATAAATTTTGTATTCGGACTAATCTGTGATAAAAAGTTGATTTTTAAAACAGAAACCGAGCCTGTGTTTATCTTCAATAAAAATAAGGTTGATATGTATTACCTTTCTGCTCAGGTTTATAAATGGATTGCATTCAGGAAAAAACTTTCGGGATTTGACTGTAAAGTCAGAGATAAATTTAAAAAGCTTTACTTAAAAATGACCGAAAATGATTTGAATAAATTATCAGCTGATGAAATTTTTGCAATAAAAGAAGCCATTGCAAGAGAAGAGGAAGCCTCTGACTTTGCAATGAAAATACACTCGGAATATAAACAATCAGGTGCAAATTAATTTTTGTCATTAAACAAAAAATTTCAATAGCAATTTTTTTCCTGTTTCGTTTTAATTTTGATTGTAATGATAAAAATTCTCTGAAAATCATACGTTCGATATACTCAAAATGCTTGCTTTTCAAGAGTGTTATTATTACAATTGGTTTATAAGTGTAATCCCGTATGTACGGGAAATGGTAAGTAAAGGAGACAAAAAATGTCAAACAAAATCCTCACGGCTGTGAAATCAGCAGGTATGGCTTTAATGTCGTTCCTGTTTGTAACAGCTCCTGCATTTGCCAGTGAAGCGGATTTGGTAGTTCCGAACATTGGTGAAGTGCATCCCGAGTATTTTAATTACTTGGTAGCAGGTATTATTGTTTCCGTTTTGGGTTTGCTTTGGGGTTTAAAAGCTTTCTTGGACATCAAGAAAATTGACGCTCACAAGTGCATGAAAGAAATCGGAAACGTAATTTTTGAAACCTGTAAAACATACCTTATTCAACAAGGTAAATTCTTAATTGCATTAGAAGCATTAATCGCTGTATGTATCGCATTCTATTTCGGATATTTACAACACATGCCGGTTAAAAACGTATTAATAATTCTGGGAATGTCCGTAATCGGTATTCTCGGCTCATACGGTGTTGCATGGTTCGGTATCAGAATGAATACTCTTGCAAATGCAAGAACAGCTTTTGCATCATTAAAGGGTAATCCTTTAAATATTCTTGCAATCCCGCTTAAAGCAGGTATGAGTATCGGTGTTGTTCTCGTTTCGGTAGAACTTATCATGATGCTTCTCATCTTGTTATTTATCCCCGGAGAAATTGCAGGTGCTTGCTTCATCGGTTTTGCTATCGGTGAATCTTTAGGTGCTTCAGCACTTCGTGTTGCCGGTGGTATCTTCACAAAAATCGCTGACATCGGTTCAGACCTTATGAAAATTCACTTTACAATCAAAGAAGATGACCCGAGAAACCCCGGTGTTATCGCTGACTGTACAGGTGACAACGCAGGCGACTCAATCGGACCTACCGCTGACGGTTTTGAAACATACGGTGTAACTGGTGTTGCTCTCGTTTCATTTATTTTACTTGCAGTTGCAGGTGAATCAAACCAAGTTACTTTATTAACCTGGATATTCGTTATGAGATTCTTAATGATTCTCACATCAGTTATCGCTTACGGCGCTAACGTTCTTTTAACAAATACTTTGTACAAAGACAAAGCTGATTTAGACTTTGAAGCACCTTTGACAAACCTTGTCTGGATTACATCAATCCTTTCAATGGCAATGACATTCGGTGTAAGTTATTGGATGCTGGCTAACGTAGAAGGCTTCGGCAATTTATGGTTAGTACTCGCAATAATCATTTCCTGCGGTACTTTAGGCGCTGCTTTAATTCCTGAAGCAACAAAAGTATTTACAAGTCCTAAAGCAAAACATACAGAAGAAGTTGTTACTGCATCAAGAGAAGGCGGTTCTTCATTAACTATCCTTTCCGGTCTGGTTGCAGGTAACTTCTCCGGCTTCTGGATTGGTGCCGTAATTATATTCCTTATGGCAATGGCATACTTCGCAAGTACGCATATCCCGGGTGAAATTATGATGTATTCATCAGTATTCGCATTCGGTTTGGTAGCATTCGGTTTCCTCGGTATGGGACCTGTTACAATTGCAGTTGACTCATACGGACCTGTTACCGATAACGCTCAGTCAGTTTACGAACTTTCATTAATTGAAGAAGTTCCTAATGTTTCAGAAGAAGTTGAAAAAGAATTCGGCTTCAAACCTAACTTCGACGTTGCTAAGAAATATCTCGAAGCAAACGACGGTGCAGGAAACACATTCAAAGCAACTTCAAAACCCGTACTTATCGGTACAGCGGTTGTTGGTGCTACAACAATGATTTTCTCATTGATTTTGGTTATCCAAAAAACACTGGAAGTTAACCCGACAGATATTCTGAACCTCTTAAATCCGTTCACATTGCTCGGTTTGTTAGCCGGCGGTGCGGTTATTTATTGGTTCTCAGGTGCTTCAATGCAGGCTGTTACAACAGGTGCATACAGAGCAGTAGAATACATTAAGAAGAACATTAAACTTGATGAAAATGCTGAAAAACGTGCAGACGTTGCAAATTCAAAAGAAGTTGTAAGAATTTGTACCGAATACGCACAAAAAGGTATGGTAAACATCTTTGCGGCATTGTTTGCATTCGCACTTGCACTTGCTTGTTTATCAGCTCCGGCAGCTTCAAAAGAACCTGTTTCATTCTTCGTATCCTACTTAATTGCAATTGCTACATTCGGCTTGTTCCAGGCTGTATTTATGGCAAACGCAGGCGGATGCTGGGATAACGCAAAGAAAATCGTTGAAGTTGACTTAAACGAAAAAGGTACACCTATTCACGAAGCAACAGTTGTTGGTGATACAGTCGGTGACCCGTTCAAAGATACTTCTTCAGTTGCAATGAACCCGATTATCAAATTTACAACATTATTCGGTTTGCTCGCTATGGAAATAGCTTTAGCTCCTAATTTCCAAACGGTTGCACCGAAAGTAGGTCTGGTACTTCTCGTAATTGCAATATTCTTTGTAATTCGTTCATTCTACGGTATGAGAATACCTGTAAAAAAATAATTAATCTTTAATTAATTATTATGGCGGCGGTTAAGAAAATTCTTAACCGCCGCTTTTTATTTTTTATGTTATATATTATTTATGAAAAAAAGTTGGAAACCGCAGGTAAGAAGTTTTTTTGTAAACAAAGTTCCTTTTTGGATTTTGATGTTCTTTATCACGGTTACTGTCTGTATTTACTTTTATTCGGTTAATAATATTAAGTATATTATTTATTCGGCATTATTATATGCTGGACTTGTTTTATCCGATTATTATTACGTAAAAAGATGGAATAAGGGCGGATATGAAAAAATTACGATTGATACAGGAAAAAAGCTTATAATTTTTGATGATAAAACAGTTGTTCATTTTAAAAATATTGTTAATATTGAATATGTTATTGAAAATAACCCTAACATACCTCTTCTTTTCAGAAAGGATATTTACGATAACGGAAGAATTGATATTTTAAAAATTAATGCAGAACTATTAATTCAATGCTTTGACGGGAAATTTATAAGATATTCTATTCAAAACAAATTTGCGGCAAAGGGAATTTTGAGAACTCTCAAAAAATCGGGTTTTAATGTCGGTGTCACTGATGAAAGAACATTAAATTATGCACTTTTAATAAGAATAATAATTGTAGCAGTTTGTACAATTGCATTGATTATTATAAAACTGCATGAATTATAGATAGTTATATTGCTTTGCAATAATTGTCAGCAGGCAGGATATGAAAAGGAATTAATAATCTTCCTGAACCACATCATCTTCATCGTCAAGAGATGACAAATCTTTTGTTGAAGTTGTATCAAAATCCTCAGGAAGCATATCATTATCCGGCCAAATTGTTGTATCATCAAACCTGCATGCCGTAAGATTTTCGCACGCCGACAAATCAGAATCGGTCAAATCGGCTTCTGTAAGAACACATCCGACCATATCCGCTTCATTAAAATTACAATAATTTAATATGGCAAAATTAAAATTTGTTCCGTTCAAAAGAGACCCCGAAAAATCGCATTCAACGACATTTGCTCTCGTAAAATCAGCTGATTCAAGGTTGGTATCAGTAAAATTAACAAGGGAAAGAGTCGTATCGGCAAAATTTGTACCAGCCAAATCGCAGCCTGTAAAATCAATATTTTCAACGGTAGCATTTGAAAAATCTATTTCAGTAAGGTCAATTTCCCCCCCTGCTTTAGCTCTGTATTGATTAAATTTTTCGCTGTCGTGTAAAATCATTTCGCAGAGTTGGTCTTTTGAGTACATGCTTTAATTCTCCTTGCCTATTTATATTTTCTTCTTTATTCTACCCGAATTTTTATTTTTTTCAAATAATATTATTACTAATTGCTTTTATCGCAGCCTGAGTTCTGTCATCAACCTCTAATTTCTGCATTATATTGCTAACATGAGCCTTTACGGTATTTACGCTAAGATGAAGTTTTTTTGCAATTTCCGTATTATTGTATCCCTCTGAAACGAATGCAAGAACTTCTATTTCTCTTTTTGTTAAATTATATTTTTCCGAATTGTTGATTATCGGCTTATTTTGAGAATTTTTAATCTCTTCAAGCACAAAATCAGCAACATTCGGGTCAAACCATATTGCGCCGCGTAAAACAAAATTTAATATTACTGCAAGATTTTCGGGGTCTATATCCTTTGTGCAATAAGCAGAAGCACCTGCTTTTACAGAATTAATTACTTCTTCCTTTGTTGTATGAGAAGTAAGAACTATAATTTTTGTTTCGGGCGATATTTTTTTAATCTGCTCTGTTGCTTCAATTCCGTTCATGCCCGGAAGTCCCAAATCCATTACCACAGCATCGATATGCTCATTTTTTATAATTTCAATTGCTTTCTGTGCGTCCTGAGCTTCAAAAGTCTTTGCGATATACGATTTTGTATCAAAAACCGTCTTTAATCCGAATCTTATAAGGGTATGATCCTCAGTAATCAACACATTATAGCTGCTCATCGATATCGTATTCCTTTTTCTCCGAAAGTTTTTTCGCCTGCTTTATATCCGCTAATGCTGTCTGAATATCATTTTTTGAAGAATTTACAAGACTTTTGTAATAAAAATATCTCGGATTATTTTTTGTTAAAAAAGCCGTAGTATTAACATACCGTTCCATTTCTTCAATTCTGTCGTTATTATATGCAATCTGTGCCAAATCAAGCCAGCCGTCGGGATAAAAAGGATTTCGTTTTAAAGCAGATTTTAAAAGGTGATTGTCTGTATCGCCCGTTATCTTTGAACAGAGATAGAGTGTTTTGAAGTTTTTGGGCGCTGATTTTTTTAACTTAACAATATACTTGTATTTATCGGTTTTATTATCGGTCTTTATGGCGGAAACAATTAGTGCAACAAGAATATCGTAATCTTTTTTGTTATACTTATAAGCAATTTTATATTTTTCAAGAGCTTTTTCATATTCTTTTTTGGAAAGTAAAATATCCCCCTGCCCCTTATATGCAAAAGCACATCTTTTATTCTTTAAAATACATTTTTCATAAAGCTTTTCAGCATTTTCTGTCTTTCCTGTCAACAGATATATTTTACCTAACAGCTGCGGTGATTTTTTCATTTCACCCTTTGCAACAAGTACGGATAGCTCTTTTATTGCCCTTTGATAGTCCTTATTTAAATAGAAATAATATGCAAGATTGTATTTATTTTCATTCTCGTTTTTACCGGATTGGGACAATATGTAATATTTTATTTTATCTATACTTTTCTCTGTTTCTATGAAAATCAAATCTTTTTCATATATATCATCTATCGTCTTTAGTGCCTCTTTAACAGCACCGTCTGCATTTAAAATTTCCGACTTACTCTTAATATAATTTATATTATCCGGATTTTTAAAAATGGCTTTTTCTATTTCAGACAAAGCTTTCTTATATTTTTTTTCTGTAAAATAAGCCAAAGCCCTTATATATAAAGCATAATCAGAATTATAAAGAGTTTTGTCACTTTTTTGAAGTCTGTTTATACTTTCTTCGGTCAAATTTTTATATTTTATATTGCTGATTAGCTCCGACATAAATATTTCTTCGGTAACCGTTAATGATATTGCGGGCATCATATTCCTTTTTATACTTTCAATGTGAGATGCCCATATTTCCAAATCTTTTACCTTAGAAACCGCTTCCTGAGCAAGAGAGAAAAAACCCATTCCTGCCAGTTTATATGCAAACATCATGTAATAAAAATCATTAGGTTTCATTTCTCTGAGTATTTTCCTGCTGTCAAAATATGCAACGGAAACATTTGCCTGAGAATATAACTCCTCTATGTGATTAAATTTTTCCATTAATTGTTTTGCGGAAATATTATAATTTATTTTTGTATCTTTTGAATAATCATACTCAGAGTAAAACACAAGCATATCCACGTCAGAATCGGCAAGAAACGACAATTTTGTTCTCTCCTGAAACAGCTCTATTAAAGAATTTTCTGCCAATACGACTGTTGGAGAAAGAAATGAAAACAAAATCAATATTATTGTTAGAATTAATCTGTATGTTTTTTTTATCAATCTTCTGTCCTTTGGGATTGCTGGATGTAGAATTTATTGAAAGTATCGGCAACTTCCGTTTCTGACTGCGATTTCTGTTCTTTTCCATTAATAATTTCCATATCCGACAACGTATATTTTTCAAGTATTTGTCTTGATTTTATGTCTAAGATGTTGTTACTGTCGAATAAAATTACATCAATGATTTTATCAGCCTGAATATTTAAAAAGACATCCGTAATTTTTTTGTCAAAATGAGTGCCTGCGCCGTCTTTTATTATTTTAACAGCATCCTGAATAGGCATTCTGTCACGGTAATGACGAATTGAAGTAATTGCATCAAACACATCGGCAACAGCCAAAATTCTCCCGCCGAGAGGAATATGAGAGCCGTCTTTATGTCTGAAATACCCCTCACCATTAAATTTTTCGTGGTGAGAAGAGGCAATTTCTACAACATTTTTGAACGATTCTGATTTTGCCGCAATTTTGCTTAAAATATCGTGGGTAATTCTTACGTGTTCCTGAATATGTTTGTATTCTTCAGGAGTAAGTTTTCCTTTTTTTTGAAGTACTGCATCCCTGATACCTATTTTACCTATATCATGAAGCATTGCAGCCTGGGAAATTGTTTCTGTAGTTTCTTTGTCAATTCCGAGTTTTTGGCAAATCAATACGGAGTATTGAGTAACTCTCATCGAGTGACCTGCAGTTATTTTATCTCTTGCATCAATTGATGCCGCAAGTGTATCAATAAAGCCGTTAAATAACTGTTTTTGTTCCCGCAGCATTTTTTGCTGCGATTCAAAGAGCCTGTTATTTTCCAGAGCAATTCCGGCAATTGCCCCGATTGTTATCAACAAATCTTCATCGGCTTCCGTAAAACTTCCATCAAATTTGTTTATTACCTGAAAAACTCCGATTACTTCATATTTCAGATTCCTTATAGGCATACACAAAATATTTGATGTTTTGTATCCTGTTTTTGCATCAATTTCCGGATTAAATCTGTCATCATTGTACGCATTAGGGATATTTACCGTTTCACCGGTTTTTGCAACATGCCCCGCAAGTCCCTTTTCTGCTGAAAAACGAATTTCTGTATGATTATCAACTCCGAGTGCAACTTTTGACCATAGCTCGTTTTTATTCTTATCTATCAGAAAAACCGTACATCTGTCTGCTTTCAGAGCAAACTTCGTTTGTTCGGCTATTGTTTTTAAAAGCATATCTAAGTCTATTTCGGCGCTTATTGTTCTTGCAATTTTTAATAAAGCAATCAAAGGGTCGCCCGGAATTTCAGAATCGGCAGGTCTTTGTATTTTTTTTAGAGAATCCGTAAGAATTGTTTCGCTGCTTTCGTTAAGATTTTTGTGGATTCCGGCTATTCTTTTAAATGCACCTTCATAGCCTCCTGTTTCGGCAAGTTCAATTGCTTTTGCCGTTGACTCGTATGCCTTTTCATAGTTCTTTGTTTTTAAATTCAGAAATGCAAGAGCTTCATAAATTCTCATCAGTATATACGGATATTCGGTAACCATTGAAACAGCTCTGTTAAGATAAATTAACGCATCGTGATAATTTTTCTCGTTCAAAGCAATTTCTGCAAAAGCATATTTGCTTATTCCCCAGGCATTTTCACCGTCTGCTTCCTGGGATAAAAATCTTGCATCTTCCAATAATAATAAACTGCTTTTATATGTATCGGTATCACATAAGTATTTCATCAATCCTATAAAAGACAAACAAATTGATATTTTTTCCGTATCATTTGTCGTCAGAAACAGCTTATGAGCATTTGTCATTTTGGCAAGACATTTTTCATAATCTTTTAATTCATAAGCCTGCAAAGCTTCTTCAAATTCGTCATTTGCAAGTTTTATTTTATCTTCAGTTTTATAAAGTTCTTGTATGGGAGTCATTTATTTCAACCTTAATTTCTTTTTTTATTATACAATATATTATATAGTATCGGCAATTGAATTTAATAAAATTTTAACTGAAAGGTTCTTATGCAGAAAGTAAGCATTTTAATCCCCGTATATAACGAAATAAACACAATTAAAATTATTATTGAAAAAATAGAACAGGCATCTTTTTGCGGTTTGGAAAAAGAAATAATTCTTATTGATGACTTTTCAACAGACGGAACAAGGGATATTTTAAAATCTTTGGAAGAAAAATACAAAGTAATATACCACGAGAAAAATCAGGGAAAAGGTGCTGCTTTAAGGACAGGTTTTTCTGCTGTTACAGGTGATATTACTGTTATTCAGGATGCGGATTTGGAATATGAACCGTCTGATTACGAGGGTGTTATTCAATTAATTCTGGACGGCAAAGCCGATGTTGCATACGGTTCACGATTTCTTGATTTATCAGGAAGCAAAACTGTCGTGAAAGCGAACTTTTTTGCAAACAAAATGCTTACTGTATTCACAAATATCCTTTTCGGCGCAAAGTTAACGGACATGGAAACGTGTTATAAAGCTTTTAAAACATCGTTCATTAAAGATATAAATATAAAATCAAACCGGTTTGATTTTGAACCGGAAATTACTGCAAAAGTATTAAAGAAAAAAGCAAAAGTAGCTGAAGCGCCCATTACATATAAAGGACGTTCCTTTGAAGAGGGTAAAAAAATTTCATGGAAAGACGGTTTCCCTGCGCTTTTGGCATTAATTAAGTACAGATTTATTGATTAAGTTAAGGATGAAATTATGCATTATCAAGAATTATCTTTACCAAAATATGTATACGATTTTCTCAAAAGAATGAACATGCTCTATTTTTTCAGAGATAAAAAAATATTGTTTTTGTATATGGATACAAATATTGATATAGCCAAGTTCTTTTTGAAATTTAATGCCAAAAAGGTTTATTTTGCAAATCCGATTTTTTCATTTGAAAATTTAAAAGATTCAGATATAACAACTTTAAATTTCGGAGAATTAGATAAAATTCCGGACAAATCGGTTGATTTGGTAATAGGATTGGAAATTCTTGAACACATTAAGGATTTTGAAGCATTTTATTCTCAACTTACAAAAATTACAAAACCGGACGCAAAAATTGAACTTCAGGGTTACCCGATGTGGACATCACCGGAAGGTCACCACGTCTGGCTTCCGAATTACAAATTCAATGAAGAATCAAATCCGTTTGAACCCTGGGAGCATCTCTCTTATAAAGATAAACAGGAAATGTATAACGCTCTTTGTGCAAAAGGTATTGATGAAAACAATGCACACGAAATTTCGGAATGGGTGTACAACGATGATGAAATTAACAAAATTTCGCCCAATACAATTATCAAAACTTTTATAAAAGATGCACGGGAAAAAGAATACAAACGTGATATTTCAGACAGAATGCCGGTTATTATAAGGAGTTATACCAAAGACAAAACCGAATATACAATAATTCAGTATCTGTGTAATACTCCGCAAAATGAATTCTTTAAAATTGCAAGAGAAAAATACGAAGAATCAGAGCTTTTAACATCTTTCTTAACAATAAAAATTAACAGAAAAGTATCTGAATCTTCAAACAAAGATATTTTTGCAGAAGATTTTGTTAAGGCTTATGTTAAAGAATTTCAAAACAGATACGGTTTCAGAAAAAAAAGAGTATTGAACGTAGCTTCATACAAAAATTTTGAAATTTCAAAATTAATAATTTCATACGGTGCAGAATCAGTTAACTCTGTGGCATTACAATATTGGTCGGATGAAGAAATTGATTGTGAACATTATAAAAATCTAAACGAAAAATACGATATTGTATTTGGAGCAATAACACTTCCGTATATAAAAAATCTGAAAGAATTTGTGACAAAACTTCTTAAATTCGTCAAGGATGACGGCTTTATTTATCTGCAGGGTGCATATTTATGGCCGAGCGCATACGGACATAATTTTCCGACACATTTAAACATAAAATTTATAGGTTCGGAAAACAAGCAATCGCCGATTCTTCCATGGGAACACTTAGCTTACGAAAGCAAAGAAGAATTATATAATGTACTTGTTAAAAGAGGTTATTCAACGATTGACGCAAACAAAATATCGGAATACATCTTTGATGATACAAAATTAAATCGGCTTTCATATTATGATTACACTAACGAATTAAAGGAAATTCCGAATATTACATTTGGCTGCACAAAACTGCTTGATTACACACCAGAAAATGATTTTTATG
>Ga0310696_10007772_pt1 | contig 12556 bp, 11 predicted proteins | sample AusTroGonzalo_MG_4_FD_203885 | JGI IMG/M metagenome (GOLD analysis project Ga0310696, IMG submission 203885) | Bovine rumen microbial communities from tropical cattle in Woodstock, Queensland, Australia - Gonzalo_02 (v2) (version 2) | ecosystem: Host-associated > Mammals > Digestive system >... | reverse complement strand
AGATAAATCTTCAATATCAAAAGCACTATCAGTATATTTGTTGTCGGGCGATAAAGATATAAAACAGTATGTCCCTCAAAAAATTCAAGAATCTGTTTTCAAGTTGGTATCGGATACCGTTAAAAACGAGTATAAGATGTTTGCCGCACAAATATTTCACGATAATAACGAAACAATATTAAAGATTGTTTCCGAAGTAAAAAAAATAAAGCATAGAAAACATAAAAGTGTTATGGAAAAGTTGGGCAACATATGTTTACAACCTGTTGCAGGAACTCTAATAATGCTTTTCATAATTTTTGTTATGTATGAATTTATAGGGGTATTTGTTGCAGGTACCGTCGTAGATTGGATACAAACGAAAGTTTTTGAAGAATTAATAAACCCGTTTATTGCAAACTGTTTTGATTATCTCGGAACAGGCAAAATTGTAAACTTTATAAAAGATTTGTTCGTTGGACAATACGGAATTTTTACAATGGCAATACCTTATGCTTTTGCGATAATATTCCCTATAGTTATTGCTTTCTTTTCGTTTTTCGGAATACTTGAAGATTCCGGATATTTGCCGAGATTATCTGTTGTTCTTAACAGATTATTTTCACTTGTAGGGTTAAACGGTAAAGCCGTTTTACCTATGGTATTAGGGGTAGGTTGCGGGACAATGGCGGTACTTAGTTCAAGAATACTTGAAACAAAAAAAGAAAGAATGATAGTTGTAATTTTGTTATCGCTTTCCATACCGTGTTCTGCTCAATTGGGTATTATACTTGCAATGTTATCGTCTGTATCTTATAAAGCAACGATAGTATGGCTGTTATGTATATTGTTTTCACTTTTTTTGGTAGGCAAAATTTTAGATTTTTATGTTAAAGGAGAATCTACAAACTTTATCATAGAAATCCCTAAAATGAGAATACCGTCTATAATAAACATTTTATCCAAAGTTAAAATGAGACTTGTTTGGTATATGAAAGAAGTAGTACCTTTATTTATTTTGGCTACGGTCGGTTTATTTTTTATGGATAAAATTCATTTGCTTACAACACTTGAAAGATGGTTTTCCCCGATAGTGGTAAAATTTTTAGGGTTACCGATAGAAACTACCAGTACATTTATTATGGGCTTTTTAAGAAGAGATTACGGGGCGTCAGGAATTTATACTTTGGCACAAGACGGGCTTTTAAACGGCGGGCAGATTTTGGTTAGCGCCGTAGTTATTACTTTGTTTGTCCCGTGCCTTGCACAAAGTTTAATGGTAATAAAAGAGCACGGAATAAAGATTGCATCGGTTATTTTTATTGCAATAACGACGTATGCCGTGTTGTTTGGCGGGATGTTAAGATTTTTAATATCGGTATTTTAACAATGAAAACGAAATTAATAGAAAATAACAGTAACGATTTGGTTGTGTTTTTAACCGGTTGGGGTTGTGATGATAACCAGTTTAAAAATTTTTCTTCAAGCAAAAATTTATTGTTATGTTGGGACTATTGTACATTAGACTTTGATTTTGATTTTGGTAAATATAATAAAGTAAGTTTATTAACTTATTCGGCAGGCGTTTTGATTGCTTGTTTATTGCAGGACAAATTTCCAAAATTTGATAAAAAAGTTGCCGTAAACGGTAATCCTTTAATGACAGATAAAAAATTTGGTATAAGTAAAAAAATAATAGATTTAATGTTAAATTTAAATTTAGATAACTGCATGGATTTTATATCGACATATCTTGTCCACGATGAACAAGAAATGAAAAAATTCCTTTCTACACCATCTTACAGACCGTTTGAAAGTTCAAAGCAAGAAATAATAAAACTGCAAGAATATTGTAGTTTAAACTTTACGCCGGTAGAATTTGATAAAGTAATTTTGTCCGATAGTGATAAAGTGTTTAATCCGGGTACACAACAAGAATATTTTAAAGATAAGTATGTATTGCTAAAAAATGCAGCACACCATACACCGTTTTTAAGATTTAGTTCCACTGACGAGCTGTTTAGATTGTAGTTTTGAATTAGTTTGATTTTTCAAATTTTTGTTGTTCTGTTGTTGTCGTTATAATTTGTAAAAAGGAAAGATTATGTTACCAAATCCTAATAAAATATTTCCGATGAAGAACTTGAAAACAATAATCAATGTTAAACCTACGATAAAGAACAGAAATATTATTGTCGGGGATTTTACTTATTTTGCCGATACGGATTTTGAAAAGCATGTAACACACCATTACGATTTTATCGGTGATAAACTTATAATAGGAAAGTTTTGTCAGATAGCTGCAGGAGTAAACTTTGTAATGAACGGAGCAAACCATCAAATGAATGCGGTTACAACGTTTCCTTTTTATATATTTGAAGGTTGGAAACAACCCGCTCCGGCATTAAGTAAGTTGCCGTTAAAGGGCGATACCGTAATAGGTAACGATGTTTGGATAGGACAAAACGTAACGATTTTGCCCGGAGTACATATAGGAGACGGTGCAATTATAGGTTTAAATTCTGTTGTAGGAAGCGATGTTGCTCCTTATACAATAGTTGCAGGTAATCCTGCAAAAGTGATAAGAAAAAGATTTGATAACCAGTTAATAAATTTGTTACTTAAACTGAAATGGTGGGATAAGAGCATAAAAGAAATTAACGAACTGATACCGATTTTGACCGATAATGATTTAGTTAAAGTAAAGAAATTTTTAAAAAATTATTTAAAATAAAAAATTTGCTAAACAAATTTTTACCTTGCAGTTGTTTGTTGCAATCAAAGACTTTCAGGGTTTTGCTGTTTTGTTGTTGTCGTTCTTGGCAAACAAAGACTTTTAAGATTTTAAATTATAACGAAGTGTTTTCCGTCTGAAGTGTACAAAAGGAAAAACGGAGTGGCTGGTACTCGAAGAAGGAAAATACAAAGTTATAATTTAAAAGATAAAGTTGTTTAGCTCAAACAAAGGAGAATATATGACCATAAACACTCACAAAAGTAAAGAAAATATAGACATTGAAGAAGCGCTCGGGGTAATTTGGACATCAATTCAAAGGGGAAACGATAACTTTGAAGAAGTGTCAAAAACCGTAAAACAAGGTGTCGGTCAAAACATAATGGAAGCTTTAATTAACGGAAAATACGTTGTTAAAGAAGATAACAAAATAAAACTTACCGATGTCGGTGAAGATTTAGGCAAACAGCTTACAAGAAGACACAGACTTACCGAAAGATTGTTAGCTGATGTTTTGGATTTTAACAGACAAGATATAGAAAAAATTGCTTGTGATTTGGAACATAACCTTTCTACCGATTTGGCAGACTCTATTTGCACTTTACTCGGTCACCCCAAACAGTGCCCTCACGGGAATCCCATACCGGAAGGAAAATGTTGTAAAAACTCAAGCAGTAAAATAGAATCTATCGTTGTTCCGTTATCAAAAGTTGATATTGCCGAAGAAGTTACACTTTCGTATATAGTTACAACAAATCATGATTATATGCACAAACTTTTATCGCTCGGGATGGTGCCCGGGACAAAATTAAAGTTGCATCAAAAGTTTCCGACATATATTATAAAAGTTAATGAAACGCAAATTGCATTAGACGGCGAAGTTGCAAACCTTATTTATGTCAGAAAGTAAAAAAAACAATTTATAATTTGTAACGTAAAATATATAATTAGTTGATAATAAACAATAAAGGGAGCAAAAAGTGTTTAACGGAAAACAAAAAATACATTTTGTAGGTATCGGCGGGGCGGGAATGAGCGGTATTGCGGAAGTTGCGTTAAATTTAGGGCATCAGGTTTCCGGTTCCGATATAAAAAAGACGGAAGTAACACAAAGATTAAAAGAGTTGGGCGCAAAAATATATATAGGTCATAAAAAAGAAAATATAAAAAATGTGGACGTTGTGGTAACTTCTACCGCCATTTCAAAAGATAACCCCGAAGTTCAAAAAGCAATAAAAGAAAAAATAATTATTATTCCAAGAATAGAAATGCTTGCAGAACTTGCAAGATTAAAATATACAATCACAATTGCGGGCACACACGGAAAAACGACAACAACTTCCATCACGTCAATGATATTGGACGAAGGCGGTTTTGATCCTACAATAGTTATCGGCGGGAAACTTAAAAATTTAAAAACAAATGCTCGTTTGGGCAAAGGAGAATACATAATTGCCGAAGCCGACGAATCCGACGGTTCTTTTTTAAAACTTTCCCCCGTATTGACGATAGTTACAAATATCGATAACGATCATCTTGATTATTACGGTTCTATGGACAACTTAAAACAGGCATTTATTAAACATATAAACAGTCTTCCTTTTTACGGTTGTGCAATGGTCTGTACCGACAGCCCTTTGGTTAAAGAAATTTTACCTTATGCAACAAGAAAATATATTACTTACGGGTTTAAAGGTAATCCCGACATAACGGCTACCGATATTACTGTTGTTAACGGTAATACGGAATATACCGTGATTTATAAAGGCAAAAAGTTAGGAAAAATTTTGTTAAAAGTCCCCGGCGAACATAACGTGTTAAACTCTCTTGCGGCAATAGGTATCGGTTTGCAATTCGATATTCCGTTTGTAACGATAAAAAATGCACTTTTTAAGTTCGGCGGTGTAGGAAGACGTCTTGAAGTTAAAGGTGAAAAAAACGGAATAACGGTTATTGACGATTACGGGCATCACCCGACAGAAATAAACGCAACGCTTTCGGCGTTAAAACATAATTATTCGGACAAAAGATTGGTTACGATATTTCAACCGCACAGGTATACAAGAACGCAAAATTTGTATAAAGAGTTCGGTAAAGCACTTAAAAAAGCCGATATTGTTTATGTAATGGATATATATCCTGCAAGCGAGAAACCTATAAAAGGCGTAACGTCGGATTTAATTATAAATGCGGCAAAAGAAAATAAGTGTAACGTTCACAAATTTACCGACATAAATTCCATAGCAAAAACATTGAAAGAAAACGATATTCTGTTAACGCTCGGGGCCGGTAACGTTTGGCAGCAGGGGGAAGAGTTATTAAAAATAATATAGAAGTATTTTTATTTTCAATAAAATGTAATTACAAACTTAATGAGCCGTTATCAAAACACACGACCTTAGGTATTGGAGGAAATGCCGATTACTTTGTTGAAGTTGAAACCGAAAACCAATTAATATCGTTATTGAAATTTATAAATGAGAATAAAATAAAATTTTTTGTTATCGGCGGGGGTTCAAACCTTTTGTTTAGTGACGAAGGGTTTAAAGGGATAGTTATAAAGTTGTCCGGATATTTTTGCAAATATGAAATATCTCAAAATAATGTTGTTTGCGGAGCGGCAATAAGTTTGTCTTATTTGGCACAACAAACAGCTAAACAAGGGTTAAGCGGTTTGGAATATCTTTCGTCAATTCCCGGGACGGTAGGCGGCGCAGTCTTTGGTAATGCAGGTGTAAAAAATTATCCGATATCGTCGGTTATTGATAAAATAGAAGTTGTTGATTATTATGGAGAAAAAAGAGTTTTAACTAAGAACGATATCAAATTTGAATATAGGGAAAGTAACTTAAACGGCAACATTATAACCAAGATATTTATTGTCTTGAAAAATGCTGATAAAAATGATATTTTAAAGACGATATCACAAGAGTTTGAAAGAAGAAAAAACTCACAACCTATCGGCACTAAAAATGCCGGCTGTATATTTAAAAACCCGAAAGACGACAGTGCTGGACGACTGATAGATTCTCTAAATCTTAAAAACTATAGTGTCGGCGGAATAACAATATCTGATGTGCATGCAAACTTTTTTATAAATAAAAATAACGGTTGTGCAAAAGATATGATAAATTTAATAAAATTCGTCACAAATAAAGTTGATGAACGATATAATATAAAACTTGAAACGGAAATAAAAATAATAAAATGATAAACTTAAAAAACAAAAAAATAGGCGTATTATGCGGCGGAACGTCGTCGGAAAGAGAAATTTCTTTAATGTCGGGTAAAGCCGTTTATAAGGCAATAAAGAATTTAGGTTTTAAAACCGTTCTTATAGACGTAAACAAAAATGTTGCTCAAAAAATATTAAAAGAAAAAATAGATATAGCATATATAACATTACACGGGACGCCCGGTGAAGACGGGACAATTCAAGGTATGCTTGAAATTATGGGGATACCTTATACGGGGTGCGGGGTATTTTCAAGTTCGGCAAGTATAGATAAAATAATATCAAAGAAGATGTTTGAATATGCAAAAATACCTACTGCCGAATGGACGATAATAGAAAAATTAAAGCCGTTTGAAGAAATAGAATATCCTGTTGTGGTAAAACCTGCATCTCAAGGTTCTGCAATAGGGATATCCATAGTAAAAAATAAAAAAGAGTTTGAAAAAGCCGTAAAGTTGGCTTTTTCTTATGAAGACAGAATTTTGGTAGAAAAATATATTAAAGGCGTGGAAGTTACCGCAGGTGTGTTAAACGGTAACCCGTTACCGGTTATAGAAATTGTACCTAAAGGTAAATTTTACGATTTTAAATCAAAATATACGGTAGGACAATCAACACACATTATTCCTGCAAGGTTACCTGAAAAAGTTTTGAAAAAGATACAAAATATTGCATTAAAAGTTTATGATGAATTCAGATGTAACGGGACATGCAGAGTCGATATGATAGTAGACGAAAATAACGATATATATGTTTTGGAACTTAACACTTTGCCCGGTATGACACAAACGTCGTTGTTTCCTGATGCGGCAAAGTATATCGGATTAAGTTTTGAAGAGCTGGTTCTTGAAATTTTAAAGTCGGCAAAATAAAAATGAATATAAAAACAAGAAAAACAACAAAAACAACAAAAAAATATTCAAATAGAAAAAAAGTATATAAAAGGCATACTGTTTTAACTGCCAAAAGTACATCCTCTATAGGAACAAAAATTTTTGGCAAGGTTTTAAAAAAATTATTTCAACTTTCTTTTGCGGTATGTATTGTTTTGGGTTGCGTATATGTTTACAGATATTCGAAATCTTACCTTTATGCAAACGAAAAATTTTTTATTGATAATATAGAGGTTACCGGTTGTAATAATGTTACCGAAACGGAAATAAAAAATTTGATACCTTTTAAAGTCGGTGACAGTTTGTTAAAAATAAATTTGTCGGAAACAAAAAAACAACTTAAATCTTACAAACCGGAACTTAAAAATGTTTCAATGTCAAGAAAATGGAAAGAAAGAAAAGTAATCATATCTTTAAAAGAAAGAGAACCGGAAGTTTTTATAATTGAAAACGACAACAAAATAGGACTTGATTTTGATAACAAACCTTTTGCGTTAAGAGGCAATATGTTTGATATGAGTATTCCGACTTTGCTTTATTCTTCACCGCAGGATAGAGAAGACTTGTTGGAATTTTTTAGAAAATTTAAAAGTTGTATGTCTGAATTTGTTCCTTACATAACGGAAATAAAATACGGTGAAGTTGAAGATATAGTATTGAAAATGAACGATAAAACTGTAATTTATTGGGGGCATCCGCAATACAAAAAAATAAAAGAAAAAGCACAAAAAATTAAAGCGGTATTAAAAGATTTATCAAAAAAGTCCATAATTGCGGACTATATAGATTTAACTCTTATTGATAACAACAAAAACAGAATCATAGTCAAACCTTCGGTTTCGGTTGAAGACGAACAAAAGAAGGTTTAAAACAGGGGTTTATAAATGGAAAAAGAAGAAACTATTTTAAGTTTGGATATCGGGACAAATTCCGTACACGGTATTCTTGCAAAATATGACAGAGAAAATTCCAAAGTGGAAGTTTTATCGGCAAATACTTATAATTCCAACGGGATAAAAGACGGGGCTATAATAGCTATACAGGATGCCGAATATACTATAGAAAAATTCTTTACTGAAGCTGAGAAAGATTTCAATATCAGCGAGTTAAGCTCATTGTTGTGTGCGGTAAGAGGTTCGTTAATAGAAGTTTTTAATGCAAGTACACGATTGAAAATCGCAGAAGATTATGAAGCCGAAGTTACGGAAGATACGATTGCCGACATAATAAACAGAATAGAAGAAACAAAAAAGATTGACGAGAACAAAGAAATAGTTGAAATTATTCCACAACAATACAAGCTTGACGAGCAGGAAGTTCAAGATCCTATAGGTATGAGCGGAAAATATTTAGAACTTACCGCACTTATTGTTGTAGGGACAAAAAGCAATATGACAAATATAAGAAAATCGGCAATGGATCCGCTTTTAAGATATGGCTATAATGCGTTGGGCAACACTCTTGTTTCAAAAGATGATAAGGACCTCGGTTGTATTTTGGTAGATATCGGCGGTATGACTACCGGGGTAGTGGTATATATTGAAGGTAAAATAAAATGTTCTTTTGAACTCAATTTCGGATCCGATTATGTTACAAGAGATATAATAAAAAAATTGAAAATCAGTCAAAAAGAAGCTAAAAACATTAAAGAAAAATACGGTGTCATTTTGGAAGATTTAATATCGGAAACGGAAAATGCCGAATTTGAATATTCCGTTACGAACGGTAAAAAACAAATTTTTACAAAAAGACAACTTGTCGATGTTATAAAACCGCAGATAGATTTGCAACTTGAACAACTTTCAAAAAGTTTTAAAGAAAAAAATATAAGAGTTGACGAATATGTTGGCGGATTTATTCTTACAGGGGGCGGTTCTTTGCTTTGCGGTATGGCCGAAGCATTTGAAAAATATTTTAATACGGTAGCAAAAATTGCAAACTTTACCGATGACGATATAATATGTGCAGACAGCTCAATAATAAACTCACAACTTTATACTACGGCGCTTGCGATAATTAAAAACGAGTCAAGAAACTTGGTTTCCAAACCGAAAGGAAGAAAATCCGGTGCGGGACTCGGAGAAAAAATAAAAAAATTTTTTGAAGGATTATCTTAACGGAGATATAAAAAATGGTTGACGTATTTTTTCCTGAAACAAAAGAAAATCACCAGCAACAAGATGAACAACCTACAATTATAAAAATTATTGGTGTCGGCGGTGGCGGGGCTAATGCCGTAAACAGAATGATAGTGTCCAACGTTACCAACGTTGAATTTTATGCGGTAAATACGGACTTGCCTACTTTAAGAAAGTCCGGGGCGGAAAACAAAATACAGTTGGGTGATGACGGATTAGGTGTCGGAGGAGACCCTTTAATAGCACAAAAATATGCCGAAGCCGACGAAGAAAAACTTAAAGATATGGTCAGCGGTGCCAATATGGTATTTATTACTACAGGTATGGGGGGCGGAACCGGAACAGGAGCAGCCCCGGTTATTGCAAAAATTTCAAAAGAACTCGGCATACTTACTGTAGGGGTTGTAACAAAACCGTTTGAAATGGAAGGCCCCGACAGAGCATTAAATGCAAATAAAGGCATAGCCAAACTTAAAGAATATACCGACGCTTTGATTATAATACCTAACGACAGAATTTTTTCTTTAATAGATGAAAAAACTCCTTACGAAAAAGCATTTGAAACCATAGACGACGTTTTAAGAAGATCGATAGAATCGATAACCGATACCATAACAAAAACCGGAATCATAAACATAGATTTTGCCGACGTTAAAGGTGTTTTGTCGAATTCAGATAGTGCTATTATAGGTTTGGGAGACGGTCAGGATTTTAAAGATGCTTTTGAAAAAGCGTTGACAAACAAATTTGTTGAAGGCGGAGAAATAACGGAAGCAAGCAAAATCCTTATTAACGTTTCATATTCACAAAATAACGAGTTTACCGTTGAAGACGTTAGGGTTGCGGGCGAATATGTAAAAACTAAATGTAAAACAAGACCTTACTTGAAAATCGGTAACGTCAGAGACAATAATTTAAATACTAAAATCAAAGTTTCAATAATAGCCTCTTTCAAAAAGAAAGCAGAACCTGCAAAAGATTTGTGGGAAAGTGCTCAAAACGAACAACTTAAAGAGCAAGCTCTTGAATCGGAAACAAATAACGACGATATAAAAGAAAATATTGACGATGTTTTTGCAAAACCTGCTTGGCAGACACATAAACCTAAAAGGTTATAATATCGTTTATGCAAAAAACAGATAATATTTTTGTAAGCGAAAAAAACTTTAAAACTTTTCATTTAACTACTACAAAATGTTGCGGCAACATGAAAAATGCCGTTGACAGAGACTCTTTTTGTAATCATATTGCAATAGACGGCAAAAATATAGTTTTTGCAAATCAGGTGCACGGAATCTCGGTAAAAAAAGTTTCTTCGGCAGATTGCGGTAAATTTATGGACAATTGTGACGGTCTTATAACAGATGACAAGAACATATTTTTATGCATTTTTACCGCAGATTGTATGCCGGTATTTATGGCATCAAAAGATTATTCGGTAGTTGCTATGATTCATGCCGGTTGGCGGGGTCTTGCAGGCGGTATAATTGAAAGTGCGTTGACAAAATTTGTAAAAGATTTTTCCGTAAATCCGTGCGATATTGTTGCATACGTGGGGCCTCACATTTTACGTTGTTGTTATCGTGTGGGGGACGAACTTAAAAAAGCGTTTCATGTATCTTCTGATGAAGAATATTTTTCGTTAAGTAACGAAGCCGAAACTCAAATGAGAAAGACGGGAATAAAAAAAGTTTATCTCAGCCCTCATTGCAGTTGTCATGAAAAAGAAACTTTTTTTTCTTACCGTCGTGATAAAACCGCAAACAGAATGATGTCGCTGATAAAGTGCAGTTAATGTATAAAGAAAGCGGTCATTTACGAAAAAAATCATACTTGCAGATTATTAATATTGCCTTCATAAATTTAGTATAATAATTACAACAAATTATAAAAGAGGCTTTATTATGAATATAAACTCATTAAAAACATTTTTGTTGCTGTTGTTGATGACGGCACTTTTTTTGGTGGCAGGCGAACTTTTGGGTGGAAGAGTCGGGATGGTGTATGCATTGTTTTTTGCAATAATTATGAATTTTGTTTCTTATTGGTTTTCCGACAAAATCGTTTTATCAATGTATGGCGCAAAACAAGTTTTACCTGAAAAAGAACCTAAACTTTACAGTATGGTTGCAGAACTTGCCGCAAACGCAAATATTCCTACACCTAAAATTTATCATATAAAAACCGATATGCCGAACGCTTTTGCTACCGGCAGAGATCCTCAACATGCCGTAGTTGCCGTTACCGACGGGATATTGAAACTTTTGGATGAAAGAGAATTAAAAGGAGTAATTTCTCACGAGTTAAGCCACGTAAAAAACAGAGACATTTTAATAAGTTGTGTTGCTGCTACTTTGGCCGGTGCAATTATGACTCTTGCAAGATTGGCTTTTTGGTTTGGAGGAGGATCAAGAGGCGGGAGAAACAGTTCAAATGTTATAGCCGCATTGCTTTTTGTTATACTTGCTCCTATTGCGGCAGCTCTAATACAAATGGCAATATCTCGTTCAAGGGAATATATTGCAGATTCCGACGGTGCAACAATTTGCGGGGATCCGTTAGCTTTGGCATCGGCTTTAAGAAAACTTGCTTTAGGTAATGCAAAAATAAAAACCGAGGTCAGCCCTCAAACGGCACACATGTTTATAGTAAGGCCGTTTTCTTCAAAAAATTTACAAAATCTTTTTTCAACTCACCCCCCGATAGAAGAAAGAATAAAGAAGTTGGAACAGATGGCAGGCAAACTTGATGAGCAGAAATATAAAATACCGAAGGTAATATATTAAATGAAAAAGTCAAAAAAAACTTTTATTCTTGATATTGAACCTAAACAATTGTATTCAGTTTTAAAACCGTTTGTGTCCGAACATTATAAAATAGACCAAATTATTCAGTGGATTTATTCTAAAAAAGTTTCCGATTTTGACGCTTTTACAAACATTTCAAAAGATATTCGCGGTAATTTGGTATCATCTTTCAGTTTACGTACTTTTACAAACGTAAACAAAGAAGAATCAATGATGGACGGGACTGTCAGATATACTTTTAAAACTTACGACAACAAATATATTTATGCCGTTTGTTTGCCTAACGAAAATAAAAAAACACTTTGTATTTCCACGCAAGTAGGGTGCCCTGTTTCGTGTAACTTTTGTTTGTCGGGGAAAACCAAATTTGTCAGAAACTTGTCACGTGGCGAAATTTTGGAAGAAATTTTATATATTGAAAACGATATAAAAGAAAGGGTTTCAGGCATTTTGTTTATGGGTATGGGTGAACCTATGCTCAACTATACCAATGTGGTTTCCGTAATAAAAACGTTAATTTCAAAAAAAGAAATGAATATAGGCAAAAGGCACATAACTGTTTCTTCCGTTGGGGTAATTCCGGCTATTAAAAGTTTGGCAAATGAAATGTTGGGGGTGCGTTTTGCTTTATCGTTACATGCAACCGACGATAAACAAAGAAAAAAAATCATACCTAACAATTTTGATGCTAAAATTTCCGATTTACTTAACGTATGTAAATATTATCTTAAAAAGACAAATTCTCGCGTTACGATAGAATACATTTTATT
>Ga0310696_10007771_pt1 | contig 12556 bp, 6 predicted proteins | sample AusTroGonzalo_MG_4_FD_203885 | JGI IMG/M metagenome (GOLD analysis project Ga0310696, IMG submission 203885) | Bovine rumen microbial communities from tropical cattle in Woodstock, Queensland, Australia - Gonzalo_02 (v2) (version 2) | ecosystem: Host-associated > Mammals > Digestive system >... | reverse complement strand
GGAGTTATTGGAAATTGTCAGTACCTTTGCGAGCTTTTATCGGGAATTAACCGTTTTTGGTTATCCCTCAAATTGAGTGTTAGATAGATATGAAAAGAATTGTTATTAGTCTTATTGCTCTGGCTATTGCCAGCAATGCTTTTGCTCAGGAAAACCGTGCCTTTAGGAAAGGGTATAGCGGGAATGTGGAAGTGGCTAACATGACGGTATTCGGAAAGGATATGTATGGCGGCATGATGCAGGTGGCTACGACACATGGTTACCAAACCGGAACAGGAGCCTTCATCGGATTTGGAGCTGGGGTGCAATATGATATGCACGTTTCGGATGTCTCCGCTACGGCTTTCTTGGACGGGAAATACAATTTTCTTGACGCAAAGGTCAGCCCCTATGCCTTTATTCGCACAGGCGTGAGGTTTTGCGTTGGTCCCACCCTCGGAAACTTTATCAATGTTGGCGGCGGTGTGGATTTTGGTTGTTGCAGTGTCCGGTTAGGCTATGAACGCATTGCGACAATAACCAATCATACTATTCTTGGCAAGGAGAACGCCCTGTCTTGCTCCTTTGCTTTTGTGTTCTAACATTATTGTAAGCCGATTTTACGAGAATAACGAGGTCGTTTCAGAAGTGATTCGGCCTCGTTTTTTGAGGATATGAGGGAGGGATGAGGGATACCGGCATAACCCCAGTCGCTTAACAGTCTGTTTCTAAGGCACTTGTGGATTTTTAATCCGGTGTAAACGCCGGATTGAAAATCTATAAGCAATTGATTACCACTTTGTTAAGTGGCAGTTGCTCTGGCGTCTGACTCCTGGCCGCCGGTGCGCGATGCCTTCATCGCCGAAAGGCTCTGATCAAGGAACCGTGCAAGTCGTGGTCATCGTTTTCCCGCCTTCCAGGGATACGTTAACTGTGAAATCGATTCCTGATAAACTTGCACCGGAGGTGTTTAAATACAGTTCCATATCGGGCAGCATCAGCGCTTTGAGTGAAAGATAGTCTTGGATTGTGGTGGCCTTCAGCAATTCCAGAACACCTATCAATTTCTTGTCTTTGTCAAACAGGAAGGGATTGTCGGAATAGTAAATGATGAAAGCCTCTGACAAATCTTCGCCCGCTGTCCTGCCTAGCACATCAGCGGAAGCAGTAATAGAGATTCCTTCGCAGACTTTATCGCAATAGATAACGTTTTGAAGGACGGATCCTCCTTGATACATCTCTGCTTGCGGGGATTTTGAATAATACGCTCGAACTTGTTGCTCAATAATGGGGTCGGCTTCAATCCCATTGCCTTTAACAGCAAGATACAGCATATATCCCTCAAGTTTGTTTTCGCTATGCACTTGAATCGTTTCACACTCCAAGCCGGAAAAGACCAAGTCTATCCCGTCTCCAGGAGTTGGAAGGTTCTTATTATTCTGACACCCCAACGTTAGAATCGTTATTGAAAGGAAAAAGAGATATTTATTAATGGAATTCATAATAAATCGTTCTATTAATGAGATGATCACCAGAATTTACATTCCATGCGGAATACCAACTATAATGTCCGTTATCATAATCTCCATCATATCCCCAGTTCATTAACCAATAGTTTCATACAAATGATATAGAATTAATCAATTTGTTAAGCAAATTTATCAAATAATAGGCAAAAAGCAATCGAATTGTCGTTCGTATTTAAAGAATAGTGACAATCAAAACTAAAAAAACAACGACTGCTGGCACAGCCTCTGCCGCGTAACCGCCTGTCTCTAAGGAACTTGTGGATTTTTAATCAGGTATTTACACCTGATTAAAAATCCACAATCGATTGATTCCCACTCGGTTAGAGGGCAGCGGCGCTGGCGTATGGCCGCTGGGGCGGAAAGGGGGTGATTGTTGAAAACTTCTTTGCAAAGATTCCACGCGAAAGTGCTATCTTTGTCTTATGAGTTTCGTGCATCTGCATGTCCACACCCAGTACTCCATCCTGGACGGACAATCATCCATATCCAACCTCTTTGCCCGCGCCGCCGAACTGGGCATGCCGGCCCTTGCCATCACGGACCACGGCAACATGTACGGCGTCAAGGAGTTCTTCAAATACGCCAAGAAGTACCCCTCCGTCAAGCCCATTATCGGCTGTGAGGTCTACGTCTCCAAAGGGGACCACCGCGTCAAGGAAAAGGGCTATTACCACCTCATCCTCCTGGCCAAGAACTACCAGGGGTATTTGAATCTGGTGAAAATCGTGTCCGAAGGCCACCTCAACGGCATGTACTACAAGCCGCGGGTGAGCCACGCCGTCATCGAGCAGTACCACGAAGGTCTCATCTGCAGCAGCGCCTGCATGGCCGGGGAGATTCCCCGCGCCATCCTGGCCAAGGACGATGCCGCCCTGGAGGCCGCCATCGCCTGGCACAAGCGCGTCTTCGGGGAGGACTACTACCTGGAGGTGATGAAGCACAAGACGGAAGTTCCCGGCCTGGACAACGAGCTGTATGAGAAACAGTGCCAGTACTGTGAGGAAATCTTCCGCTTGTCGGAGAAACACGGCATCAAGGTGATTGCCACCAACGACGCCCACTTCGTCCGCAAGGAGGACGGCCCCGTGCACGACCGCCTCATCTGCCTCACCACCAACTCCTTCATCGACGACCCGGGCCGCCTGCGCTACACCCAGCAGGAGTACATCAAGACGGAGGAGGAGATGCGGGCCCTGTTCCCGGACCACCCGGAGGTGATCGAAAACACCCTGGAAGTGGCCGGCAAGGTGGAATCCTATAGCATCGACCGGGACCCCGTGCTGCCGGTGTATGAGATTGACCCGGCCTTCATGCAGGACATCGACAAGTACCTGGAGAAATACAAGGACGTGATCGATGCCGGCCGCTGCGACAAGCATGGCACCTACCGCGGGGACGGCTTCTGCCACTCCGTGGCCTATCTGTGCCACCTTACGTACCAGGGCGCCCACCAGCGCTACGGGGAAACCCTCACCGCGGAGCAGGAGGAGCGCATCGACTTTGAGCTCAAGACCATCTCCCGCATGGGCTTCCCGGACTATTTCCTGATTGTCCAGGACTATATCGCGGCCTCTCGCGCCATGGGCTCCATGGTGGGCCCGGGACGTGGCTCCGCGGCGGGTTCCGTGGTGGCCTACTGCCTCCGAATCACCAACCTGGACCCCATCAAATACCAGCTCCTGTTCGAGCGTTTCCTCAATCCGGACCGCATTTCCATGCCGGATATCGACGTGGACTTCGAGGACCTGCCCAAGGCCCACGAATACGTGGAGAAGAAATACGGCGCCAGCCATGTGGCCCGCGTGGTCACCTTCGGCACCATGGCGGCCAAGAGCGCCATCAAGGACGTGGCGCGCATCAGCCACGTTTCCATCGAGGAGAGCAACCGCCTCACCAAAATGGTCCCGGACCGCCTGAGTGAGAAGAAGGAGAAGGAATACCCCTTCAACCCCAAACTGGACGAGCTCAAGCCCGGCTTCAAGATGGTGGAGAAGGAAGTGGAAGAGGAAGGACCGGACGGCCAGAAGGTCCTGGTAAAGAAGACCTTCCAGCGCGGCCTTGAGGACGTGGACGTAAAGATTACCCTGGCCAACTGCTTCCGCCTGGTGCCGGAATTCAAGAACGAGCTGGAGAACGGCCCGGAGATCAACCGGGAGGTGCTCCGCTACGCCCAGGCGCTGGAGGGTACCATCCGCCAGACGGGCGTGCACGCCTGCGCCACCATCATCGGCAGGGGCGACCTTACCAACTACCTTCCCATCTTCCTGGCCAAGGACAAGGAGACCGGGGAGGACAACCTGCCTACATCCCAGTACGACGGCCATTTCATCGAGGATGTGGGCATGCTCAAGATGGACTTCCTGGGGCTCATCACGCTCCAGATCATCCACAACTGCCTGGACCTCATCAAGGAGCACCACGGGGTGGACATCGACATAGAGGCCATCCCCATCGACGACCAGCCCACCTATGAGCTCTATGGCCGCGGGGACACCACCAGCGTGTTCCAGTTTGAATCGGAAGGGATGAAGACCTGGCTGCAGAAGCTGCATCCGTCCCGCTTCGAGGACCTCATTGCCATGAACGCCCTCTACCGGCCGGGCCCCATGGATTACATCCCGGACTTCGTGGCCCGCAAGCTGGGCGAACAGGCCATCGAGTACGACCTCCCGGAAATGGAGGAATACCTGGAAGATACCTACGGCGTCACGGTGTACCAGGAGCAGGTGATGCTGCTGTCCCAGAAGCTGGCCGGCTTCACCAAGGGCGAGGCTGACAAGCTGCGGAAGGCCATGGGTAAGAAGCTGATCGATGTCCTGCAGTCCCTCAAGGGCAAGTTCATGGAAGGCGGCATGGCCAACGGCCATCCGGAGAAAGTGCTGGACAAGATCTGGAAAGACTGGGAGAAGTTCGCCCAGTATGCCTTCAACAAGTCCCACGCCACCTGCTACGCCTGGGTGAGCTACCAGACGGGCTGGCTCAAGTGCCACTATCCGTCGGAATTCTTTGCGTCCTGCCTCAACTGTGCCAAGAGCATGGAGGAAATCATCAAGATTATGGACGATTGCAAAGGCCACGGAATCAGCGTGCTGAGCCCGGACGTGAACGAGAGTTCGGCCCATTTCACGGTGAACAAGGACGGCAACGTCCGCTTCGCGCTGGGCAGCATCAAGGGCTTCGGCAACAACGTGGTGGAGGCCATCATCAAGGAGCGGGAAGAGAACGGCCTGTTCACGGACATCTACGACTTTGTGGAGCGTACGTCGGGCTGCGTGAACCGCAAGAGCTTTGAGTCCCTGGTGAATTCCGGCGCGCTGGACAGCCTGGGGCACAAGCGCAGCATGTATTTCCAGCCCGGCCGGGGCGGGGAACTTTTCATCGACCTCATCACCCGCTACGGAGAACTCTACAAGGCCGATTCCCTCTCCGGCGGCGTCTCCCTCTTCGGGGATATGGAAGAGATGAAGCCGGAGCGTCCGGCCCTTCCGGAGAACGAGGGCGAGATGGACATCCTGGACATGCTCCAGCGGGAGAAGGACCTGGTGGGTACCTACCTCAGTTCCCATCCGCTGGACCGCTATCGGTTTGAATTGCAGAACTTTACCAATTGCCAGCTGGCGAACCTTTCCAATTATGTGTCGGAGTGCGAGGCCCGCAAGCAGACGGGGAAGGTGAGCGTGGCCGGCCTGGTGACGGACGTGAAAGTGCTCACCACCAAAACGGGCAAGCCCTATTCCCGCACCCTGCTGGAGGACTATAGCGGCACGTATGAACTGTCGCTCTTCGGCAAGGACCACGAGGCCTTCATGCAGTATATGCAGCCCAAGGCCGCCCTCTACCTGGAGGGTTCCGCGGAGGAGAAATACGCCCTCCGGCAGGAGGAACGGGCCGCCGGGAAGACGGTTCCGTACACGTTCCGCGTGAAGAAAGTGAGCCTGCTGGGCAACGTGGCGGAGCAGATGATGGGCGGGATCAACCTGGACATCACCACGCCCATGCTTACGCAGGAATTCCGCCACAACCTGGTGGACGTGGTAAAGCGGCACAAGGGCAACATCCCCCTCACGCTGCACCTCTATGACCCCCAGACCAAATATCGTATCCAGTTCTATTCCAAGAAGTTCCAGGTAGCCGTTACGTCGGAGTTCATCCGGGACCTCCACAAGATAGGAATCGAACAGTACCAAATCGCAAAAAAATAATCCGTCATGAAACGCCTCCTGCTCCTTGCCGCAGCGCTGCTCTCGTCGCTCCTGATGGGAGCCGCTCCCGTGAAACAATATACGCTGGCCTCGCCGGACGGCGCCCTGCAACTTACCGTTTCCGCGGGGGAGGGCCTGCAATACAGCCTCTTCCGGGAGGGAACCCCGCTGCTGGTGGCCTCGGAGATCGGCCTTACCCTGTCCGACGGCACCGTCCTGGGCGGGAAGGTGCGCAAGGCCGTCCGCGCCAGCGTGGACCGCACGGTAGCCGCTGCTGTATATAAGTCTGCCCAAGTGCGGGACCGGTACAACGCCCTCACGCTCAAGTATAAAGGCTTCGACGTGGAGTTCCGCGTGTACGACGGCGGCGCGGCCTACCGCATCGTGCCCACCGTCAAGGGCGCCTTCCAGGTGAAAGGGGAGAAGGCCCTGTTCCGCTTCCCGCAGGACGACAACGCCTGGATCCCGTACATCAACAAGAACCAGAATTTTTCCACCTCCTTTGAGAGCCAGTACGAGGTTTCCCCGCTCAGCGGCTTCCAGAAGGGCAAGCTGGCCTTCCTGCCGGTGCTGGTGAACGAAGGCGCGTGCAAGGTCCTGCTCACGGAGTCGGGCCTGACCAACTATCCCGGCATGTTCCTGGACAATCCTGCCGGGGATGCCTCCGTGCAGGGCGTTTTCGCCCCGGTGCCCAGGAAATGGTTCCAGGGCGGGCACCACATGCTCCAGCTCTGCGTGGAGGAACGGGAGGATTTCATCGCTGCTTTTGACCGGGCGGAGCCCCTGCCGTGGCGCATCGCGCTGGTGGCCACGGACGACGGCCAGCTCCTGGAAACCGACATTCCCTGGCTCCTGGGCGCGGATCCGCAGGGGGACTTCTCCTGGGTGCGGCCCGGCAAGGTGGCCTGGGACTGGTGGAACGACTGGAACCTCTACCGCGTTCCCTTCCAGGCGGGCATCAACAATGAGACTTACAAGTATTACATCGACTTTGCCGCCTCCCAGGGCATCGAATACGTGATCCTGGACGAAGGCTGGGCGGTGAACCTGCAGGCGGACCTCTTCCAGGTGGTGCCGGAAATCGACATCCAGGAACTGGTGGACTATGGCGCCCAGCGCGGTGTGGGCATCATCCTCTGGGCTGGCTACTGGGCCTTCAACCGGGAGATGGAGAAGGTGTGCAAGTACTATTCGGAGCTGGGCGTGAAGGGTTTCAAGGTGGATTTCATGAACCTGGACGACCAGCTGATGGTGCAGTTCTACACCCGCGCGGCGGCCACGGCGGCCCGCTACGGCCTCCTGCTGGACTTCCACGGCGCCTTCAAGCCGGCGGGCCTGCAGCGCACCTGGCCCAATGTGGTCAACTTCGAGGGTGTCTTCGGCCTGGAGAACATGAAGTGGGCCCCGGCCGAGGTAGATCAAGTGACCTACGACGTGGAAATTCCCTTCATCCGCAACGTGGCGGGCCCCATGGACTATACGCAGGGGGCCATGCGCAACGCTTCCCACAGCAATTACCGCCCCGTGAACAACGAACCCATGAGCCAGGGAACGCGCTGCCGCCAACTGGCGGAATATACGGTGTTCTTCGCGCCGCTCACCATGCTGTGCGACTCCCCGTCCAACTACCTGGCGGAGCCGGAGTGCACGGCGTTCATCGCCTCCGTTCCCACGGTGTGGGATGAGACGGTGGCCCTGCCGGGGAACCAGGCCGGGCAATGTGTGGCCGTGGCGCGCCGCAGCGGAGATACCTGGTACGTAGGCGCGATGAATGCGTGGGAGCCCTGCACGCTGCAGCTGGACCTGTCCTTCCTGGGAGAAGGTTCCTGGCAGATGGAGATCTTCATGGACGGCCCCAATGCCGCCAAGGCCGCCCGGGACTATGTCCGCGCGGAGCAGCCGGTCCCGGCCGACCGCATCGTCTGGGCCCGCCTGGCCCCCGGCGGCGGCTGGACCGCCCGGATTACCTGCCGGTAGAGGCTGGTTTTTATCAGGGTCAAGTCCCGCATACAAGCGAAACAGTCTGTTTCAGGTTTTACAAAAACCGAGCAGACTGTTTTTGATTTTCAATTAGTTACGTTTATATGGCCTATATATTTTGAAAGGGGTGGCAACGCATACCCTAAAAAAAGTATCTTTGTGATAGAACCACGTGATTATGTTCCGGCTTTTGACTTCACTTTGGATGGCTTGCTCCTTGCTGCTCCCGGCGGTCCTCCGCGCTCAGGAGAGCGGATGTGAGCGGAAAGCAGACAACGCTTTTGTCATCCAGGCTCCCGATCAGGCACAGGTGCTGCTCCGTTTCTGCAGCCCCAGCATCCTTCGCGTCGAATATGCTTTTGACGGAGCGTTCCTCCAGGAGGCCCCCACGCCCGCCGTTGTTTCTGACCTTATAGATAACGTCAACGTCCTTTTTGAGGCCGATGGCCGCGCTTATGATTTTCACACCGGGGCAATAAGGGTGGTTGTGGAGCCGGATCCCTTCTGTATAAAGGTTTATGACAATTACCAGACCCTGCTGGTGGCCGATATCCCTGGCGGGTACAAGAAGGACAGGGACCACATCGTGTGCACCAAGAACTTCCCCCGGAACGAGTCCATCTTCGGCCTGGGAGAAAAAGGCGGCCTGCTGGAGCGCAGAGGCGGAATCTACACCATGTGGAACAGCGACAAACCCTGTTATTGCGTGGACGAGGACCCGCTTTACAAGAGCATCCCCTTCTTCATGAGCAGCCGGCGCTACGGCATCTTCTTCGACAACAGCTGGCGCACCACCTTCGATTTCACCGGCCGGGACCAATATACCTTTGAGGCCGATGGCGGCGCCATGGTCTATTATATCATCGCAGGGGAGGATTACAAGGACATCCTCCGGCAATATGTGAAGCTCACCGGCCAGCCGGTGATGCCGCCCCAGTGGGCCCTGGGTTTCTCCCAGTGCCGCGGGCTGTACACCTGGCAGGATCAGGCGCTGGAAGTGGCCCGGAAGTTCCGGGAACTGGAGATTCCCTGCGACGTCATCTATCAGGACATCGGCTGGACGCAGTATCTGCAGGATTTCACCTGGCGGGAGGACCATTATTCCAACCCGCGCGCGATGCTGGACACGCTGCACGGCCTGGGCTTCCACATGGTGGTTTCGCAGGATCCCGTCATTTCCCAGAAGAATGCGGTACAATGGCGCCAGGCAGACAGTTTGGGCCTGCTGGCCAAAGATAGCAGAACCGGCAAGAGCTATGACATGCCCTGGCCCTGGGGCGGCCGCTGCGGCGTGGTGGATTTCACCAACCCTGCCGCCGCGCAGTGGTGGGGCGACTGGCAGCAAAGGCCCCTGGACGACGGTGTGGATGGTTTCTGGACCGATATGGGCGAACCTGCGTGGAGCAATGAGGAAGAGAAAGACCGTCTTTATATGCAGCATGTTGCCGGCCCGCACGCGGCCGTCCACAATGTCTATGGCCTGTACTGGGACCGCGTGGTGACGGAGGAATTCAATCGGCGGAACCCGGACAAACGCCTGTTCCAGATGACGCGCGCGGCCTTTGCCGGCATGCAGCGCTACACCTTCTCCTGGACGGGCGACAGCGGCGACGCCCGCCGCATGACGGACAGCTGGGAGCAGTTCGCCTACCAGATTCCCATGATGCTCTCCGCCGGCCTGGGCGGCATCCCCTTCATCACGGGAGACATCACCGGTTACTGCGGCAGTATCGAAGACTATGTGGACGCCGCGGAACTATACGTCCGCTGGATGCAGTTCGGCCTGTTCACCCCGCTGAGCCGCGCCCACCACGAAGGCGACACCGCCGTGGAACCCTGGATGTTCCCGCCCTTCGCCATGGAGGCGGCCAAGAAGGCCATCGAACTGAAATACACCTTGTTCCTCTACATCTACACCTGCGCACGCGAGGCGTACGACACCGGTCTGCCCCTCATGCGCGCCATGTTCCTGGAATTCCCGGACGACCGGGAGTGCCGCCGGACGGACATGCAGTTCCTCTTCGGCCCCAGCCTTCTGGTGGCCCCGGTGGTGGAAAAGGGTGCCCGCAGCCGGGAGGTCTATCTCCCCAAGGGTCGCTGGTATGACTGGGCCGATGGTACCGCGTACGAAGGCGGCCACTACGTCACCGTCCCCGCTCCGCTGGACAAGACGCCCGTCCTGGTGAAGGAAGGCAGCATGGTCCCTACGATCCCTGTGGTGATGCATACGGCAGAGGCCGGCGAAGCCCCCTTGACCGTCCGCTGCTACCCCAAGGAAGGGGAGACAATCAGTTATACGCTCTATGAAGACGACGGGACCTCCCTGGGTTACCAGCGCGGGGAATGCGCCCGGACCACCTTCACCTGTACCCAGGAAGGCGGCGTCTATCACATCACCTGCCAGACCGAAACCTTCGGCGGCTACCAGGCCCCCAGGCACAGCGCGCTGCGGATGCAATTCCCCGGGAAGAAGGCCAAGGCCGTGTATGTAAACGGAAAGAAAGCGAAAGCTCATGCAATTAATAACTTTATAACCATTTCATTATGAAACACTTTGTAAAACTGTTCGCGCTGGCTGGCCTGGCCTGCCTGTTCGCGGTTTCCTGCAAGAAGAATGACAATCCGGAGCCCCAGAAGCCCACGACGCTCACCGCGCCCACACTGGCGGTAAGCCCGGCCTCCGTGGTGGTGACCCCGGAAAGCGATGACATCGCCCTTACCTTCAGCTGGAACGACGTGGCCGTTGAGGGCATCACCCCCGTCTATGCCTTCCAGGTCACCAAGAAGGGCGACAATGACTTCGCCTCCGGTACGGCCTTCGAATGCGCCTCCACGGAGAAGAAATTCAGCCACGCCGAGCTGGTGGCCCTGGCCTCAGAGATCGGTGCCTCTGTCGATGAAGGCTTCTCCCTCATCGCCCGCGTGCGTGTGACCGCCAAGGACAACAAGGACATCGCCGCCGTGCTCTCCAACGTGGTGGAAGCGGCCGTGAGCAAGGAGCAGTATCCCATCGAGAATATCTATCCCATCGGTAACGGCACGCCTTACGGCTGGTCCCAGGACAAGACCGTGGCCATGGACAAGAGCGGCAGCAAGTTCAGCTGGACCGGTCACCTCTATGCCAATGCGGAATTCAAGTTCCTGCTCCAGAACGACGGCAACTGGTGGCCCGGCATCGTGAACAAGACCGACGACGCTTATTCTTACGAGCCGAAGATCGGCTTTGGCGACAGCGAGGACAAGAAGTTCAAGGTGAACAAGGAAGGTAAGTACACCATCACCATCGACGCGGCCAACACCAATGCCCTCAAGATGACCGTGGAATTCATCGATGACGACATCCAGACACTGGTGGTGGACCACCTCTACATCCTGGGCGGTGCCACCAAGACGGGTTGGAGCCTGGATCTCATGGAAGAATTCGAGAAGAACGGCAATATCTTCACCTGGGAAGGCCCGCTCACGGAAGACGAATTCCGCTTCCCCATGCAGCGCGACTGGTGGCCTTGCCTGATGATCGCCCTGGACGGTGAGACCCTGGTGAAGGGTGTTTCCGACGATGAAAAGACCGGATACAAGGTGGCTGAGGCCGCTATCTACAAGATTGTCTGCGACATTGACAACATGAAGGTGTCCATCAGCAAGACCGGCGAGATTGTCCCTCCGGACTTCGCCACGGTGTTCATGTGCGGTGACGCCACCCCTTACGGCTGGAACAACAACATGTCCGATGAGAGCCAGCTGAAGCCGGAGGACGGCAGCAAGCCCAACGTCCTTTCCTGGACCGGCGAGCTCAAGTCCACGGGCACCTTCAAGTTCCTGGCCAAGGATCACGACTGGGCCCCGTCCTACAACCGCGACGCTACCGCCGCCGAATACTGGACGCTGGCCTACCGCGCCACCTACGACGATCCCGATGAGCAGTTCTCCGTCTCCGAGGACGGCACCTATAAGGTGACCATCGACATTGACGCCCTGACCATCTCCTGCAACAAGCAATAATTCTTATGAGACGATTCTTGCTCCTGATTACGCTGCTTCTGGGCTTTGCTTCCGCGGCCCAGGCCCAGACGGTGGACATGCTGCTCCAAAAGCTGGATCGCGTGATCGGGGAGAAAGAGGAGTACAGCCGGAAGAAGGAGGAACGGATCGCAGCCATCCGTTCCTCCCTGGCCGGCATTCCGGACGGAGACCGGTACGGCGTGTACGACGCCCTTTTCCGGGAGTATGCCAAGTACAATCTGGACTCCGCCCTGTATTACGCCAGGGCCAAGGCCGCCCTGGCCAGGGGGAAGGACCCGGATGCGTGGGAGGCCTCCTGCCTCGAGCTGGCGGACATCTATACCAACGCCGGCCAGTATCAGCAGGCGGAAGAGCTCCTGGCGCAGGTTCGGACGCACAATGCGACGTACTACCATGCCCTCCATACCCTGTACTCCGCCATGGAGGCCACGTCCGTCTTCCAGGAAAGGGTGCAGGCCTATGGCCTCCTGAAGGAGCAGTACCGGGATTCCCTCATCCAGAGCCTGCCGGCCAACGACGTGGGCTACGTTTTCTCCCAGTCGGAGAAGCTGAACGAGGAGGGACGGCACTACGATGCCATCGTCCTGCTGACCAACCACTACAATGACCCGCTGACCAGCGAGAATGAAAAAGCCATCCTGGACTATTGCATGGCCACTTCCTACAAGGGGCTGGGCAACCGGGAGAAGGCGGAATGGCACTATGCGGCCAGCGCTGTCGCGGACCTCTGCACCCCGGTGCGGGAGTACCGTTCCCTGCAGGAACTGTCCTACATGCTGTATCAGGACGGCGACCTGTCCCGGGCTTACCGCTACATCAGCTGCGCCATGGAAGACGTCAAGG
>Ga0310696_10007770_pt1 | contig 12558 bp, 11 predicted proteins | sample AusTroGonzalo_MG_4_FD_203885 | JGI IMG/M metagenome (GOLD analysis project Ga0310696, IMG submission 203885) | Bovine rumen microbial communities from tropical cattle in Woodstock, Queensland, Australia - Gonzalo_02 (v2) (version 2) | ecosystem: Host-associated > Mammals > Digestive system >... | reverse complement strand
CCAATACGGGCATTGTAGAAGAAATCCTTCACTTGCCGAAAGATGAAATGACGGGAATGGGCATACGCTGTCAACGTCAGCACAAGACACCCTAACAGAAGACTGGAGAACAGATGATCATTTGCAATAGAATAAGGAATAGGATTCCCTGCCACCCCCATCCTTTCGCCAGACAATTCCGGATGAAACAATGAGTTATCGGAAAAGAACGACTCCTTATAATACACTGGCATATCCACATGAGCCAAATTCTTCCCCGGAGTATGACCAGGAAGATGCAAAGTATCTGGACATTCACTCCAATGAATCTCACTAGGTTTAACATACTTCTGGACCATGGAGTCCTGCTGTGCAGGAGTAACACCTTTCGGCAGCCAACTCAATACAGTCTTCGGAGTCAGTCCTGCTTTCTGCGAAGCAGACGGTGCGCCAGCATTGTCAGCTGTCTTCCGCATAGCAATCGTATCTGGCTGCACCATCATGAAGGTATTGGAAATAAAAGAATAAGACTATTATGATTAAAGACCGAATGCACGACGTATCTCATCGACTGCATCCAATTTCTCCCAAGTGAAAAGTTCCACTTCCATTGTCTTAGTCTCATGATAACGGCTCATAAAGGTCTTCTTGACAATCTCATTCTTTCGGCCCATGTGTCCATAAGCTGCCGTCTCACTAAAGATAGGCTGACGCAATTTCAGGCGACGTTCGATGGCTTTTGGACGAAGATCAAACATCTGTTTAATACGGTCAGCAATCTCACCGTCAGAAAGAGCAATCTTGCTACGTCCATAGGTATTAACAAAAATACTGACAGGTTCTGCCACACCGATGGCATAGCTGATTTGTACCAACATCTCCTCAGAGACTCCAGCAGCCACCATATTCTTAGCAATATAACGTGCGGCGTACGCTGCACTACGGTCCACTTTTGAAGAATCTTTTCCAGAGAAAGCGCCACCGCCATGTGCTCCTTTTCCGCCATAGGTATCTACGATAATTTTTCGACCAGTCAGGCCTGTATCTCCATGAGGGCCACCAATCACAAACTTACCTGTAGGATTCACGAAATATTTGATTTGATCATTAAACAATGCCAATACCTTTTCAGAAGTAATCTGAGCCTTCACACGAGGAATGAGGATGTTGATGACATCATCCTTGATTTTCGCCAACATACGCTCATCATCGGTATCAAACTCATCATGCTGAGTAGAAACAACAATGGTGTCTATGCGCTGTGGTACATGGTCATCAGAATACTCAATGGTAACCTGACTCTTTGAGTCTGGACGCAGATAGGTCATTACCTTTCCTTCTCTGCGGATGTCTGCTAATGTACGCACCAGCAGGTGAGCCAAATCCAAAGAAACCGGCATATAGTTTGCCGTTTCGTTGATCGCATAACCGAACATCATTCCCTGGTCACCAGCTCCCTGATCATCATCCGTACCATTATCAACACCACGGTTGATATCATCACTTTGCTCATGAATCGCGCTAAGAACACCGCAAGAGTCTCCATCAAACTTATAATCGGCCTTTGTATAACCGATGCGGTTGATGGTACGACGTGCAATCGTCTCCAAATCGATATACTGATCAGAGTGGACTTCACCAGCAAGGACTACCTGTCCTGTCGTTACGAGCGTCTCTATCGCAACACGAGCACGATCATCATAAGCCAAGAACTGGTCCAAGATTGCGTCTGAAATCTGATCGGCAACCTTATCAGGATGCCCTTCAGAAACTGATTCTGATGAAAACAAATATGCCATATCTTTATATTCCGTTTTGATTTTGGGTGCAAAGGTACGGAGTTTTCAGGAAATGACAAAAAAAATCAGCCTGTTTCAAAGAGAAGCAGGCTGATAATCGTCTTTATCAACGAGGAAAGATTCCTCTTATTATTTCTCCGGTGTCATAATTACTTCCACATGATCACAGTCCTTCAACAGGACATTCTTCAAGAAGTCACGCACACTTTCCGGTGTCAGAGCCTCAACTGTCTTCTTGTAGTCTGTAATCATATCAATGCCAAACTCTTTAAAGGTGAACAGGTCATTGATCCAGCTCTTGTTACTCTTCACATCTACATCGAACTGTTTCAACATATACTCTTTCACCTTTGCCAACTGCTCTGCATCTACCTGTTTGGTCATATTCTGAATACCCTCGTGTAACAGACGGACAGCCAATTCCTGCTTATCCGGGTTCATCGGGCAATAAGCCTGCAAACGGATTGTTGGCTGACTGCTACTCAGGTTGAAGCTACCACTGGCACCTACGGAATAAGCAGCACTTTCATCCTCACGAATAGTCTTCAGATAGACCATAGAAAGGAGTTGACCTAATGCATCGATCTTCACTTCATTCTCCAATGTATAAGGAGCTGGAGCTAACCAAAGTTCAAAAGCAGTAGCCTTCGGAGACTCCGTCTTCACAGTAAACTGATTAACAACCTCACCTTTAGCACAGGTTTGGACATCATTAAACTGTCCGCACTTGCCCTTCTTGCCTGGCAAAGAAGCAATATACTGTTCTACCAACGGACGGATAGTAGCCTCATCAAAGTTACCAACAATCACAAAGGTGAACTGTCCTGCATTTTGGAAACGCTCTTTGGCAATAGCAAGGATACGATCATAGTTAACATCTTTCAGATCGCTGGCCTCCAGATTCTTGAAACGAGGATTGTGTGCATAGACTGTATTTGTCAAAGAATCAGAGAACACTGCATCTGGTGAAAGACTCTTGTTTTTCAATCCCATATCCAAAGTAGTCATCAAGTTCTGGAACTGCTTCTCGTCTTTCTTGATGGCAGTAAAATAGAGATACATCATCTGGAACATCGTCTCCAGATCCTTCGGAGTAGAGTGCGCTGTTACGTACTGACGGGTCAGGCCCATCGTTGCATCAGCATTTACTTCCTTACCAGCAAGGGCCTTGGTCAACTCATTGCTAGAGAAATTACCAATACCGCTATAACCGATAACCTCATCAAAGACTTTCAGGTTGGTATAGTCGGCTGCACCATAGAGAGACTTACCACCTTTGGCAAAAGCCTGAAGACGTACTTCATCATCTTTGAAATCTGTCTTCTTGAGAATAACAGTTGCTCCATTAGAGAGTGTCAGTTCCTGATAACCGAGTACGTTGTTGGTCGTTTCTTTCTTAATCTTTCCTTTCTTTGGAAGTACAGACATCAACGGCTCATTCTTTACATTGTCCACGTATGCAGTCAACTGTTCTGCACGAGCTGCGGCAACAGCTGCTGCCATATCTGCCTCTGTAGGATAAGTCTTGCCTTCTGCTTCCCGCGCCCATTCCATCACGACGAGGTTGGTATCAGTATCTGTTATCAACTGAGGAAGAACTTGATTTACAGCCTCAACAGGAATCATCGGAACAATCTGGTTCATCGTCTGATAGAGCACCTCCAACGATGGGATTGGCTCATTATCAAGATAATGATCACGGTATTCGTCACCATATTCTGCATTTTTACGCTTGTTGCGGTTGGTATATTGCTTCTCCAGATCACTCAGGTAGTCGGCCTTAGCACGCTCATACTCTGTTGCCGTAAAGCCAAACTCGCAAGCACGTCTTGCCTCGCGGATAAGCGTCTGTAAAGTTTCCATATCCTTACCTTCCTTGGGAACGCCAATCAACTCAAAGTTATCCTTTGTCTTAGAAAGCATATACTGTCCGTCTGCAGCCATTGCCTGGAAAAAAGGACATTCTGGATCCTGTGTCATCTCCACCAGACGATTGTTGAGCATTTGGGAAACAACACTCTTCAAATAGGTCTCTACCCAATAGCCCATATTTGTTTTCTCTTCCTCTGGTGTTATATCATGTTTCATCATGACCATGATCTGATTCATCTGCATCTCTTTGTCTTTATCAAAGACATAGATGGCCTCAGAGTTATTGGGAACTAACTCAGGAACAACTTTCGGTGCATTCTTAGGAACAACGATTCCACCGAAAAGGCGTTTGATTTCAGCCTCCATATGGTCTACATCAACATCACCGACTACGATAATAGCCTGATTGTCCGGACGATACCATTTCTGATAATAGTTGCGAAGGGTCTGAGGCTTAAAATTGTCAATGACGCTCATCAGACCGATTGGCATACGCTCACCATACTTAGAACCTGAATAAATCTTCGGTAAGCAACGAGTAATCATACGCTGACTCGGTCCTTCGCCCAAACGCCACTCATTATGTACGACGTCGCGTTCCTTGTCGATTTCCTCTGGATCCAATGACAAACCATTACTCCAATCCTTCAAAATCAACAGACAAGAGTCCAACGCTGTCGCGCGCTTTGTGGGCACGTTACATACACGATATACAGTCTGATCAATAGATGTATAAGCATTCAAATCGCTTCCGAACTCAACGCCAAGTGAACGAGTAAACTCGATAATACCATTTCCCTTGAAATGCTCTGATCCGTTGAATGCCATATGCTCCAGGAAATGAGCAAGTCCACGCTGACTTTCCTCTTCCTGAATAGAACCTACTCGCTGTGCGATATAGAAGTTCGCAACATGCTCAGGATACTCGTTATGACGGATATAATACGTCAATCCATTTTCCAACTTACCCATTCTCACGGCTGGGTCGATAGGAATCGGGGGCAATTGCTGTGCCACCATCGTTGCACCACTGAATAACATCAGCGCCGCAACTACGAAAAATTGTTTCAGTTTCATGCTTAGTTATTGTTTAAACGGCTACAAAAATACACTATATTTTATAAATTGACGAAATTTTTGCACAAAAAGTAGAAAATGTGAGCAAAAAAGGGAAGTAATATTAAAGAATCGAGGAATTTGAAGTGCAAAAAGGGCCGGCTTACTGAAGGAAAGTTTGAAACAAGCGTCCTATCCTCATTTCACATTTCTCGGATGATGTTTGAGTATTTCCTCCCGCAAGGTGGAAGTTTCCACATGCGTGTAGATCTCCGTCGTCCCGATATCTTCATGTCCTAACAGAGCCTGAATGGCACGCAAGTCTGCCCCACCCTCCAACAATGCCGTAGCAAAAGAATGACGCAACGTATGCGGACTGATGGTTTTCTGAATACCTGCCTCTATAGCCTGCCTCTTAATCATTATCAGTATCATAGTCCGAGTAAGATGACTGCCACGACGGTTCAAAAACACATATCCTTCTTCTCCTTTCTTCACGTTCAGCCGGCACCGGTCGTCAAACCAGAGCTGGAGTTCTTTGATGGCACTGTCGGAAATGGGAATCATACGCTCTTTTCGTCCTTTCCCCAACACGCGGATAAACTTTTCGTCCAAATACAAATCTGACAATTGTAAGTTCACAAGTTCAGACACACGCAGTCCACAACTAAACAAAACTTCGATAATAGCACGGTTTCGATGTCCCTCTGCCTTACTTAGGTCGATAGAGCGTTCCAACCGATCCACTTCCTCCACAGTCAGATATTCAGGGAGATGTTGTCCCAAATGAGGAGACTCCAACAACTCAGTCGGGTCGTCCTCCCGCTCACCATCAAGAACCAGGAAACGGAAAAACGAGCGCACCCCACTAAGGATACGGGCTTGCGAACGGGCAGAGATGCCATATTCATGAAGTGTAGCAGCAAATGTCTGCAAGTCTTCAAGACTTATCTCCTGAAATGTCAGACTGTTTTTCTCCATATAGCGTAGCAACCATCGCAAATCATTCTGATAAGCAAACAAGGTGTTCTCAGTATAATTACGCTCTAATTTCAGATAGCGTACATACCGTTTCACAAAATCCGTCCCTGTTTTCTTGTCTGTTTCCATTTATTTTCTTACTTTTGTCGGCACAAAGATAAGAAATTATTTACGATCTGACGATTTACCATTTACAATTTTCAGATATACCATCAGCAATCTTATGAAGATACAAATTATCAACGGTCCCAACCTCAACTTGCTCGGCACACGTGAGCCAGGCATCTACGGCAACGACTCTTTTGAGAGCTTCCTACCCAAGTTACAAGCTCAATACCCAGACATCAACATCGACTATTACCAAAGCAATGTCGAGGGTGAACTCATCAATAAGATGCAAGAAGTTGGTTTCTCGTATGATGGCATCATTCTCAATGCTGGTGCTTATACTCACACGAGTATTGCCCTTCAAGATTGTATCCGTTCACTAAAGGCTCCCGTCATTGAGGTCCACATCAGTAATGTGCATGCCCGCGAAGAGTTTCGTCATCACTCTATGATTAGTCCCGTATGCAAAGGCATCATTGCCGGTTTCGGATTGGACTCCTATCGTCTGGCTGTAGAGGCACTTAGAAACAAATGACACTCGACGAATACATACTCCAACACATTGACCAGGAAGGCGATTACCTCTATCGTCTCTACCGTGCCACCAATATACACATGCTGCACGGACGTATGGCAAGCGGACACTTACAAGGACGCCTGCTCCGCATGCTGGTACATATGATTCGGCCGAAAAACATCTTGGAAGTCGGCACTTTCAGCGGCTATAGTGCTATCTGCATGGCCGAAGGACTCGAAGAGGGAGGTATGGTCTATACCTACGAGATTAATGACGAACAGGAAGACTTTACCCGGCCGTGGATTGAGAACTCTCCTGTTGCCGACCGCATCAAGTTTATCATCGGAGACGCCATTACTGAAGCACCCAATCTGGACATTGAGTTTGATATGGCATTTATCGACGGCGATAAACGCACCTATGTGGAAACCTACGAGATGGTACTCTCCATTCTACGCCCCGGCGGATATATCCTTGCAGACAACACCCTCTGGGACGGTCACGTCGTTGATTCCTCATACGACCACGACCACCAGACACAAGGCATCCGCCAGTTTAATGATTTTATAGCACAAGACTCGCGCGTTGAGAAAGTAATACTCCCTCTCCGTGACGGCTTGACACTCATCAGAAAGGTTGATAACGACCACTCACATACAACCAAATGATTATTTAATTGTCAAATTGTATAATTATTTGTACCTTTGCAGAAAATTAGAATCATATTCACATGCAAGAAACAAGACAAAACCGTATAGCACGCCTGCTTCAGAAAGAGTTGGCACAGATATTCCAAGGTCAGACACGTATGATGCACGGCGTAATGGTCAGCGTAACCCGCACAAAGGTATCCCCAGACTTAAGCATCTGCACAGCCTATTTGAGCATTTTCCCTTCTGACCGGGCTGAAGAAATTCTCGAAAATGTAACAAATAATGAGAAAAGCATCCGATACGAGCTGGGTACCCGTATCCGCAAACAGGTTCGCATTATTCCGGAGCTACGATTCTTCATTGATGACAGCCTTGACTATATCGAGCATATCGATGAACTATTAAAAAAGTAGTTCCCACACAAAAACTATGCACGATAAGCAGTGAAAATTGAACATTCCCCGGTTATTGGTTATTGAAAAACTGTGAACTTTGAACTATACATAGCCCGCCGATATCTCTTCTCTAAGAAGAGTACCAATGCCATTAATGTCATCTCTATCATCTCCATGATTGGTGTGGCAGTGGCAACGATGGCACTTGTCATCGTATTGAGCGTGTTTAACGGATTTCACGACCTCGTAGCAAACCTCTTCACAGACTTCGACCCACAACTGAAGGTGGTTCCTGTCAAGGGGAAAACCGTTCCTGCCGACGACCCCATACTTACAGAGATACGAAAGATGCCGGAAATCGACGTCGCGACAGAGACGTTGGAAGACAATGCCCTTGCCGTCTATGAAGATAAACAGGCGATGGTACATATTAAAGGAGTTGACGACAATTTCGCAGAACTGACTCATATTACTGAAATTCTGTATGGCGACGGAGAATTCGAGTTGCATGCAGGTCCACTGGAATATGGCATCATCGGCATCCGGCTTGCTCAGACGCTAGGAACACCCGCCAGATGGCAGGGATACCTTAACATCTATGCTCCAAAAAAAGAAGGGCAACTGGACTTATCCAACCCCATGGAGGGCTTTGTAACCGACTCCCTGAACTCCCCCGGCGTTGTCTTCTCTGTCAAGCAGGCCAAATACGACAAAGACTATATCATCACTTCCATTGCCTTTGCCCGCAACCTTTTTGACGAGCAAGGATGCCTCTCAAGCCTTGAACTGAGACTGAAACCAGGAAGCGACCTTGATAAGGTACAGAGCAATATCAAGAAGATTGTCAAAGACAAATACCAGGTTCTCAACCGATTCGAACAGCAGGAAGATACTTTCAAGATTATGACCATTGAAAAGTTTATTGCCTACCTGTTCCTCACATTCATCCTCGTAGTAGCATGTTTCAATATTATCGGCTCACTGTCTATGCTGATTATCGACAAGAAAGACGATGTCGTGACACTTCGGAACCTTGGTGCCAACGACAAACAGATTACCAGAATATTCCTTTTTGAAGGAAGAATGATATCTGCTATAGGCGCAGGACTGGGTATTGGTATCGGATTACTGCTCTGTTGGTTGCAGCAGACATACGGACTGATTGCCCTGGGAGACAGCGAAGGCAGCTTTATTGTAGATGCTTATCCTGTCAGCGTCCACTATTGGGACGTCACCATCATCTTCATCACGGTTATTGTAGTAGGATGGCTTTCTGTATGGTATCCTGTCCGTTATTTTGCAAAACGCTTGTTAAACTAATAAGACAATCTTCCATTTATTGATGGATGAGGATATAAGTCACAACGTTTTTATATTACCAATAAAAAAAGTTACAAAAAACGTTGGTTGTTTTCAAAAGATGATGTAAATTTGCATGTCGAAAAACAACATAGGATGTGAATCCTGCTAATGAAAGACAACATTACATATTATATATCAACCTAACTAAAAACATTTTTATGAAAAAAAGATTTTTACTCGCTATCGCCTTTGTTGGCGCAGTTTTAAACATGAATGCTCAGGATATGGTGGCAGACACCAGCACTCCTTTGCTCACAACCCCTGGACAAATTTCTATCAGTAGCCTTGCTACTGACGAAGGTACAGTTAACGGTCTGTTGGATAATGATTTTGAGAACGAGATCCAAGATGACATTAACTTTGTCTGCATCAACAACGTTTCTACCGGTGATCAATGGCTGAAAGTTGCATTACCAAGTGACCAGCAGAATGTTCAAGTACAACTTCGTGAGCGTTGGGCTGCCAAATGGCTGAACCCAGGTTGGACCTATGACTGGGCACCCCGTGAAACAAAGTTCCAGGTTTCTGCTGATGGCGAGAACTGGGAAACATTGGTTGAGAAACCGGTTGACTTCAACCTAGAGTTCAAGAAAGACGGAAGCTTTGTCAATATCGACTTGAAGCATACAACAACATTCAAGTACATCCGTCTGTTGTTCGTTCAAAACGCAGAAAAAGCCGTTGTCCAGATTGGTGAGATGAAGGTATTCCCTCTCAAGGCTGTCACTGCAGGTTTGAATCAGCTCAACACCGGGAAGCAGAACAATCAGGCTACCTACGATTTACAGGGTCGCCGTGTAGAGAATCCTGCACAGCACGGTATCTACATCCAAAACGGTCGCAAAGTCGTCCTCTAAAGAAACCTTAATCATAATATATTAAATTCACCAATTGCTGTCCGCCTCAACATATGGCGGGCAGCAATTACTTTTTCTATGGACGGGAGTTCGACGAATTCAACTCAACTCTAAACATTCCACACTATATGTCAAATCCGGGAGCTCGATGGGCTTAAATCGGTTGCTCGATGGCCCATCGAGCTCCCGAATATGGCCCATCGAAGGATCGGAAATGGGCAATCGCAGTCACGAAATTGACTAAAATGCTCAAAAGAGGCATATTCCTTTGACAAAAGATGCTCTTTTACTTGGTAAAACATGCTCTTTCGAATGGTAAAAGAGTATGTTTGATAAGATCAAAGGAATGTTTCTATGATTCATGATTTTTTCCAAAATCAACCTACACCTACCACAAGATTTTCGTAACAAACTGATAGACAGACCGTGGGCAGCCTAAATCGCCATCGGGGTTGGCTTTTCCCGATAACTGTTTTGTCTGTTCATAGGTGGTAGCAAGATATATGATCATATATCTCGCCGAACGCACGTTTCTATTATTCTAAATCAACATGGGAGACATCGACTTTCTCGTGCAAGAAAGTCCGCGCAGACTCCTGAAACTTCTCCTCGCTCTCTGTCGTCAAATACTGACAAGTGCCCCGCTTTGTACATTTCATATCCATTTCAGGATGACGCTGCAGGTAGTCTTTCAGGCTATTGGCCACATATTGCCCCTGAGGAATGACACGGACACCATGGGGAAGATTGCGGACAATACTGTTCATCAGCAAAGGATAGTGTGTACAACCCAATATCATCGCATCAATCTGCGGATCCTTACGCATCAGTTGGTCAATACGCTTCTTGACAAAATAGTCGGCGCCAGGAGAATCAGCCTCATTGGCTTCAACGATAGCTGCCCAAAGAGGACAGGCGACACCAGAGACCTTGATATCTGGATGAAACTTCGCAATCTCAAGATCATAGCTCTGGCTCTTGATGGTTCCCTCGGTAGCCAGAATTCCGATATGACGGCTTTGGGTCAAAGGACCTAAAGCTTCAACAGTCGGACGGATAATACCAAGCACACGGCGATCAGGAGCCACCTCAGGGAGTACCCGTTCCTGAATACTCTTCAACGCCTTGGCCGAAGCGGTGTTACATCCTAAGATAACAAGATGGCATCCGCGCTCAAAAAGTTTCAGGACTGCCTGGCGCGTAAACTGATACACCACCTCAAAGGAACGACTTCCATAAGGTGCACGTGCATTATCACCGAGATACATATAATCGTATTCGGGTAACAGCTGGCGAATGCCATGCAAGATGGTCAATCCGCCATAACCACTGTCAAAGATACCAATGGGGCCTGGTTTGGTTGGGAACATCTAATAAAACAATTACTTTCCTAAAATGCTCATGACTGCATCCGTCACATCTTCTCCCATCTCCGGGTTGATAAATGGTACCGCATGATGGTCGGTATTCAGGATAAAGTCATAGCCACGCTCCCGTCCGACCTGTGACAATACGCCATCTAATTTCGCATATAACGGACGCATCGCATCTTCTTCAGCCTGCTTCAACAAACGCAGAGACTCTTCCTTGAATGCGATATTCCGCGCCATCATCTCTTGAAGTTCAGACTGACGCTTACGAAGAATAGAAGGTGCAAAGTCGCGCTGCCCATCCAAGAACTCCTCGTACTTCTTATTAAACTCGTTCTCCACACGCTTGGTCTCTGCCTCATACTTTCCACGAAGGGCATCCAATCCCTGCTGCACCGATAGATACTCAGGCATCGTACGGAATACCTGCTCATAGCTGAGATAGCCGAAACGGAATTGCTGTGCATGAGCTGCAAAAGGTAAAAAGGCGAAAAGACAAAAAAGTAAGAAACATTTTATCCAACCTTTTCCTTTGTTTGCTCTAATTGTTCTCATGATTTCCATATTGTCAATATCTTTAAAAGGGAAGATGGAGTAAAGGAGTATGGAGTAAAGGAGTATGTAGAATCGTCCTATCGGATTAGGAGCCTATCCTACTTACTACTTACTCCTCCTTCCTATTTACTTCTTACTTACTTCCTCCTCTCTTTCACAAATTGAATATATTATTTTTTCAACTTAGCCTTGACCTCAACAGTGACGTCTTTGCTCAGAGTTTCGCTGATATAAGGAATACCTGCGCTTACATCCATGATATAGACATAACCACCTTCCTTACCAACAGCCTGAATAGCCTCAACCAATTTGTTGGTGATAGGCTGCATCAGATCCTGCTGAACCTTTGCCAGCTGCTGCTGATTGTCCTGATAAGTTTCGCTAATTTTCTGATACATACTCTGAAGCTCAGCCTCAGTTTCCTGCTGCTTGGTAGCGTTCATTGTGCTCTTAGCCTTCTCGTAGCCGTCGCTCTTACGCTTCAACTCGTCCTGCATCTCTTTCAATGCGTTCTCGAATTCCTTGGCTTTAGCTTCAACCTCGCCACGAGCCTTGATAAACTCCGGCATGCTCGTCATTACTTCCTGAGCATTCAAATGTCCAAATTTCTGTGCGAATGTTGCCATTGGGGCAAACAGCATCAGCATCAATACTAATTTTTTCATAGTTGTTCGTTTTTTATTTATTATTTAATTTTCAATTATCAACTCTATTAGTATCCCAATTTTTGAAGGATTTCATTACTGATATCAATCTTTGGAGATCCAAAGATGATGGCAGTATCGCTGGCGCGGTCGAGCACCAGACTATATCCACGGAGTTCTGAGATATCTTTAACGACATTATAGATTTCTTCTTGAATAGGAGACATCAAACTCTCACGCTTCTTGAAAAGTTCTCCTTCCGGTCCGAAATATTTTTTCTTCAGATCTGCTGCCTCTTTTTCTTTCTGCATGATGGCATCCTGTTTTGCCTTCTTCTGTTCGGCAGAAAGAAATACAACCTCATTCTGATAATTCTTGTACATCGTAGTCGCCTCGGTATTGAGGGCCTC
>Ga0310696_10007768_pt1 | contig 12559 bp, 8 predicted proteins | sample AusTroGonzalo_MG_4_FD_203885 | JGI IMG/M metagenome (GOLD analysis project Ga0310696, IMG submission 203885) | Bovine rumen microbial communities from tropical cattle in Woodstock, Queensland, Australia - Gonzalo_02 (v2) (version 2) | ecosystem: Host-associated > Mammals > Digestive system >... | reverse complement strand
ACCATCGGGAGTGATAAGCACAATGCTGCATCCTGACATCTTGTCGGAGGTGAAGAGAATAGGTTTGACTCCGTTTTTCTTGAGGTCTTCACGGTAGAACTCGCCTACTTCATCGGCACCTATCTTGCCGATGAAAGCGGCTTTCCCGCCGAGTTGGGTGATCGCAGTGACTGTGTTGCTGGCACTGCCACCTGCTACTAAACGTCTGCGTACATTGAGAAACCGCTGCTGGATATATTCCGCTTGCTCCATTGAGATAAGGTTCATACTGCCTTTGGGCAGCGAGAGTTCGCGCAAATCTTCTTCCTGGACTTGTAAGAGAATGTCTGTCAGCGCATTGCCTAATCCTAAAACCTTTTTCATAAGTGTTGTTGTATTCGCTTAAAGTATCTTTTTCCCTACGCTTGGCAGGATGAATGAGATATATTTGGTTTGGAAAAAACGCGCAAAGATAATGCTTATTTTATAAAAAATGTAAAAAAAATTTGGTAGTTCAAAAAAACACCGTACTTTTGCAGCCGCTTTTGAGAGAGTATGTACTCTTGAACAAGAGCGGAATATATCAGTACGAGCTTCCTTAGCTCAGTCGGTTAGAGCATCTGACTGTTAATCAGGGGGTCCTAGGTTCAAGTCCTAGAGGGAGCGCAAGAGGAAAGAAGCAACAGGATAAGGTTGTTTCTTTTTTTTGTACAAAAATTTGATTTACAGGTTCGCTTTTTTAGCACAACTTTCGGTGTATAGGTCAAATGGTGCAAAACAGCGGACTGAATCAGTCACCTGATCAATGGCTGATTTAGTCCGCTGCTTGATTACAAAGGTTATCGAAAAATCACCTCACAATCAACTACTTTTCAATCTTTACCAACAGCGAAACACCGTTTATCTCGATTTGTTCGCCATCCGAAAGATTCGTAGTGATTAATTCTGTGGCAAGTACTTGGGAAGATATATAGTCATGAAAATGCTCAACTGCAGCATCTGTCTGCTTGTGCGAAGAGAGCGAAACATGTATGCGGTCGGTCACTTCAAAGCCCGATGCCTTACGCAGGTTCTGGATACGGTTAATCAGTTCGCGGGCTATACCTTCCTCTATCAACTCTTGTGTCAGCTCAATATCAAGGGCTATAGTCAGTTGCCCTTCGTTAGCCACGAGCCATCCGGGCATATCCTCGGTTGCAATCTCAACATCTTCCTCTATCAACTCATAACCACCTGTCTCTGTCCTCACTACAAAATGACTGTTCTTCTCGAAAGCGGCTATTTCCTCTTGAGTCATCTGTCCGATAGCCGCAGCGACAGCTTTCATCTGACTGCCGGCTTTCTTGCCTAACACTTTGAAATTGGGACGTATCTTTTTGACAAGTCTGACTGTGCTGTTGTCAGCATCCACAATTTCCAATTCTTTGACATTCACTTCGCTACGTATAAGGTCGCTAACGTGGAGCAATGCTTCCTTCATATCCTCATCGGCAGCGGGAATGACAGCTTTTTGGAGCGGCTGGCGAACGTTCTTCTCTGCCCTCTTCCGAAGCGACAGAATCATTGAAGTGGCTTGTTGGGCCAGTGACATCTGTCTTTCAAGCAACGTATCAATCATGTTCTCATTGGTCTCAGGCCACACGCTCAGATGCACACTCTTACCCGTAAGGTCGCGATAGAGTCGGTCGGCAAAGAAGGGGGCATTAGGGGCCATCAACCGGGCAATGGTGGTCAGGCAAGTATAGAGAGTGGCGTAGGCTGCCCTCTTGTCATCGTTCATCTCACCTCCCCAGAAACGCTTACGGTTAAGACGGACATACCAGTTGGATAATTCGTCTTGCAGGAAATTGCTGATTGCACGTCCCGCACGGGTCGGTTCGTATGCCTCATAGCTGACCGTTACCTCTTTCACCACCGAATTTAGACGTGACAAAATCCAGCTGTCAATCTCGGTCAATGCGCATTGCTCGATATCAACATCATCCTGTCGCCATCCGTCAACATTTGCATAAAGGGCAAAAAATGAATATGTGTTGAACAGTGTGCCGAAGAACTTGCGACGTATCTCGTCCACGCCTGTCTCGTCAAACTTGAGATTCTCCCACGGCGATGAGTTGGTCAGCATATACCATCTGACGGCATCCGGTCCGTAGGTGTTCATCGCTTTGAACGGATCAACAGCATTACCAAGATGTTTGGACATCTTGTTGCCTTTCTTATCAAGCACCAATCCGTTGGAAATGACATTCCTGAACGCTACTGTATCATCTATCATCGTATGTATGGCATGCAGTGTGAAAAACCAGCCACGGGTCTGATCCACACCTTCGGAAATGAAGTCTGCCGTTCTCGGGGCATCGGCGTTTTCAAAAGGATAGTGGTTCTGGGCGTAGGGCATAGCTCCCGAATCAAACCATACATCAATAAGATCCGCCTCCCTCTTCATCGGCTTGCCGGAAGGACTGACTAATACAATATTATCCACGTAGGGACGGTGAAGGTCAATAACATCCGGGGCGTAGTTGGCATCCGAATAATCGCCTGCCTTATGTCTCTGCCACGGATTGGCAGGCATCAAACCTGCTTTGACTGACTTGTCTATCTCATCAAACAATTCTTTGATTGAGCCGATACAAATCTCTTCTTTGCCGTCTTCCGTACGCCAGATTGGCAAAGGTGTCCCCCAATAACGCGAGCGCGATAAGTTCCAGTCGTTCAAGTTCTCAAGCCACTTGCCAAAACGTCCCGTACCTGTCGATGCAGGCTGCCAGTTGATAGTCTGGTTAAGAGCGATCATCCGCTCACGGGCCATTGTCGAGCGAATGAACCACGAATCCAATGGATAATAAATCACGGGCTTGTCTGTGCGCCAACAGTGAGGATAATTATGCACATGTTTCTCTGTGCGGAAATTGTGTCCGTTCTGCTTCAGTTCGATACACAAACGTATATCTAATGTCTCCGCTTTCTGCGCGGCAGCCTCATCATACTTGCCTTCTGTCGTAAACTGCGGGTCAAAAGCATTCTTCACCCACTGACCGGCATACTTGCCATAAAGTTCCCTGTCAACACGTGTGCAGACAAACTCCTCGTCCAAATCCTCTATACGCCAGAACTTGCCGGTAAAATCCACCATCGGACGCCAGCCGTATTCCCGTGTCAGCAGATACATCCCAGGTATGCCTGCCGCTTCAGCCACACGCTTGTCATCAGCGCCAAAAGTGGGAGCGATATGCACAATACCTGTACCGTCTTCGGTCGTCACATAATCTCCCGCTATGACGCGGAAAGCGCCTTCACCTGGATTAACCCACGGAAACAGTTGCTCATACTCTGTTCCTACAAGATCCTGACCCTTGTATTCGGCTATGATTTTTACACTTGCATTTTCGCCTTCACCCGTTGCCAGCTCCTTCAGATAGGCATTTACACGCTCCTTGGCAAGTATAACAGTATATCCATCCAGTTGAACCTCAACATAATCAATTTTCGGACCTACGCACAAGGCTGTATTGCTCGGCAATGTCCACGGAGTGGTTGTCCACGCTATGATATACCTTTCTGCATCATTATCCCCATGCTGACTGCGTATCTTGAACTTTGCGGTACATGTCGTGTCTTTCACATCGCGATAGCACCCGGGCTGGTTCAGCTCATGGGATGACAAACCTGTCCCGGCAGCCGGACTATAAGGCTGGATAGTGTAACCCTTGTACAGATAACCCTTGTCATACAACTGCTTGAGCAAATACCAGAGAGTCTCTATATACTTGTTGTCGTAGGTTATATACGGATGCTCCAAGTCAACCCAATAACCCATCTGGCAGGTCAGCGCATTCCACTCTTTAGTGTATTTCATCACCTCACTACGGCAAGCGGCATTGTATTCATCAACCGAAATCTTCTTGCCTATATCCTCTTTCGTTATGCCCAGCATTTTCTCCACACCTAACTCTACAGGCAAACCGTGAGTGTCCCATCCCGCCTTGCGACGGACGGTATAACCCTGCATAGTCTTATAGCGCAGGAAAGTGTCTTTAATCGTTCGCGCCAGCACATGATGGATACCCGGCATTCCGTTAGCGGAAGGAGGACCCTCAAAAAAGATGTAATCACCCTTCTTCTCTCTGTCGTTCTTTGACTCTTGACTCTCTGTCCGGTGGAACAAATCCTCTTTATCCCAATCCTTCAATACCTCTTCACTCAAAGCAGGTAGATTCAACTGCTTATACTCTGTAAACTTTTTCATTCAATATGGTTTTATCCGGTTTAACGCGCAAAGGTAGAGTATTTTTTTATTATTTTGCCGATATTTTTTATTAAAATGCTGTTTATATGTTATTTTTACTACTTTTGCGCCGTATTTGAAATTTTTATCCTATGAAAAATAGTATTTCTACGGTTTTTGCGCATTTGTCCCGTACCTTGTTAGGCTTGGTGTTCATTTTTTCAGGTTCAGTCAAAGCCATTGACCCTCTCGGAACAACCTACAAAATAGAAGACTACCTTAAAGCATTCGGAGGATTTTTTACCGATCTGATGCCTCTTGCACAAACTGCGGCACTATGTCTTATAACTGTCGAATTCGTTCTCGGTATATGCCTCATTATGAACGTCAAACCGCAATGGACCTCGTGGCTGGCTTTCGCTTTCTATCTGGTGATGACACCGCTCACGCTCTACATAGCCGTCAATAACCCCGTCAGCGATTGCGGATGCTTTGGCGAGGCTGTCATCCTCACCAACTGGCAGACTTTCTGGAAAAACGTCATACTGCTCATTTTGGTCATCATCTGGCTATATACAAAAAAACATGCCCCCGGACATTGGATATGGCAAGTGGAACTCATTGCCACCCTGCTCTCAATCGCTATCGTCATCGGCTTTATGATTTGGACGCTGCACCATCTGCCAGTTGCTGACTTTCGCCCATACAAAGTTGGGAACAACCTGCCCGCACTGATGGAATACCCCGAAGATGCCGAACAAGATGTCTATGAAGTAACTCTCATATACGAAAAAGACGGTGTGCAACAGACCTTTACATTAGACAATTACCCCAAAGGCGATTCCGCTTGGACTTTTGTCAATCAGCAGTCCACACTTGTCAAAAAAGGTTATGAGCCGCCCATTCACGATTTTGACATACTGACCGCCGAAGACGACAACATAACCTACGATTTGCTCGAGTCGGAAGAGCCGGTCACACTGATAATTATGTACGACCTCAAAAAAACAGAGACTGACAATCTCGATAAAATATCCGCATACCCTGCTGACAACAAATACTATATCACAGGCAGCGGTATAGACGACATTATCTCATTCTGCTTGCAACACCCCGGATTTAATGCCGAAGAGTTTTGCACGTGCGACCCTGTAACTCTCAAAACTATCGTCCGTGCCAACCCCGGAATAGTAGTTATACAAAACGGAGTGGTACAACAGAAATTCAACGCAAGAGACTGGAAATAGATCTGTCCATCGCCAAAACAGCACCTATGTAAACCGCTGTCAGACCGGTGCCAATAGCCATTCGCGTCCAAGTCCCCATACCGTTAAAGGCATAATAGACTGCCATAACCAACAGACAACTGACTGTTGCTATGGCTATTCTTTTCTTATCGTAAGGTATAACCAGATGACGCTTGCCTGTCACGTATGACAACACCATAATGACAAAGTAACATACCAACGATGAACCGGCTGATGCCATATAACCGTACTTGGGTACCAGGACAACCTGAAGAACAAGAGTAATGACCAAGCCTATCAAGGAGAACCACGCACCCCATTGGGTCTTGTCAGTCAGTTTGTACCAGAACGACAGATTGAAATATATACCCTGAAAAATATAAGTCCATAACACAATAGGCACTACACGCAGACCCTCCCAATAAGACGGTGCAATCAAGTACTTAAGCAAGTCTAAATACACCACCATCCCGATCATAATCAAGTACGAGAAATATATATAATATTTCATCGCATCCGCGTATGCCTTAAGCGAGTCTTTCTCCTTCTGCTTGGCAAAGACAAACGGCTCGTATGCGTAACGGAAAGCCTGCGTGAACATCATCATCACCATCGCCACCTTGAAGCACGCGCCATAAATACCCAACTGTACCTGCCCATCTTCTCCCGGATACAAGAACGGAAACAATATTCTGTCAAGTGTCTGATTCATTATGCCGCACACACCTAATACCAACAACGGCAACGAGTATCTTAACATGCGTTTAAGCAACTCTCCCGAAAAATTCCTCTCTGCTTTTCCTCCGGACAAAATAGTTGGCAGCAAACACAACGTCTGTATCCCGGTCGCTAAAATATTTGCCACAAACACATATCCTACTCCATAATCAGGATCATACCAACTGCTTATCAAACTGCTTCCTTGCCAACGCGGGCACAACACCAGAAAGAAGATATTCAATAATATATTGAGGAAAACAAACAGCAGTTTCAAAACTGCAAAACGAACAGCCTTTTTCTCATACCGGAGATACGCAAACGGAATGCAGGCAAAAGCATCCATCGCCACTACAATAGCCAGCAGTCCAACAAACTCACCGTGGCCCCCATAACCTAACAAACCCGCTATCTGACCCCTGAAAAACCAGCAGACAACAGCAAACAACAGCGATGTCACACCTATACACGTCATCGTTGTACGATAAACAGTAGTCGGATTATTGCCTTTGTCATTGGCGAAACGGAAAAAACCCGTCTCCATGCCGTAAGTCAACACAACAAGCAGCAATGCGGTCCAGGCATAAAGATTGGTGACAATGCCGTAATCCGATTGTTGCGCCAATATATAGGTGTATAACGGCACCAGCAACCAGTTCAAAAACTTTCCTATTATTGACGAAAGACCATAAATAGCGGTCTCTTTCGCCAGCAAACGCATCGCACTACCTTTCATTGGGCTTGAACTCTCCGTATTCTTCAAATGTATAATTCAGAAAATCATTCATCGGCTTGGCTGCCTTCGCGATATCAAGAGCCAAAGAAACAAAATCCTTGTCACATACCTGCTTGTCTGTCAGACGTGTGGAAAATGTGAAACACTTCCTCTTGAGCCAGTCAATATGCACAAAATCTTGAGGAAAACCGGCAGGTCCCTTCTTCAGCATCCATTGGGTGTCAAAATCATCAAAATACCGCTTCCAGCTCTTGCTGCTCATTATCTCCTCCACCTCCTCATAGTTGGCATATACCTCTTGTCGCAACGCTTTCAGCAAATCCGTTGAAGGGTTCCATATTCCACCCGCAAACATACAATTACCAGGCTGTATATGAATATAATAACCTCCTCTCATTGACTTCTTGCCGCCCGTATTTGGCTTGCCGGGAGCGGCAGCAGCAGGGAAAACCCCAAACCAGTCCTTATACGGGCGCTTGTCCTTCGAAAAACGTACATCCCTGTATATGCGCCATATACAATCCTTCGGCTTCAAACCGGTTAATTGGGAATCTGTCAATACCAAACCACGCAGATACTCCTCTGAAAACTCTATAAAACGCTTTCTGCAAGCCTCATATCGCAGTCTGTTTGCCTCAAACCACTCGCGGTTGTTATTCACCGACAACTCCGACAGAAAACTCAATATATCTTCCATATTCGGTTTATATTCCTGTACTTTGTGTTCGTTCTTGAGTGCCTTCTCACATCATATCATCTGTTCCAGACACTCCTTCAGACTCTCGGTCCAATGGGGTATGCTGACACCAAAAGTCTCTTTCACTTTCTGCTTGTCCAACACACTGTAATGCGGACGGGGGGTCTTATATACATATTCGTCCGAACGAATAGGTCTTACCCGCGCCTTATATTTATTTTCCCTTTCATTCGCCTGACGCAGTATCTCTACCGTAAAATCGTACCACGAGCAAACACCCTCATCTGTCACGTGATAAGTGCCTGCATGCCATTCATCAGCATCTAATGCCGCATATATGACACGCGCCAAATCTCCGGCGTATGTGGGAGAGCCTATCTGGTCATATACCACCCTCAACTCATCTTTTTCCGCGCCGTATTTAAGCATCGTCTTCACAAAATTCTTTCCCCAAGGCGAATATAACCACGCCGTTCTGAACACTATCGCATCCCTGCTCCATTCCTTTAGTCGTTTCTCTCCTTCCCATTTGGTCCTGCCGTATGCAGTCCTCGGTGCAGCCGCATCTGTCTCCTTGTAAGGCAGCCAACCCTCACCCGAAAAAATATAATCAGTCGATATGTGTATAATCTTCCGCCCGGTTCGCGCCAGGTTTTCGACTGCATCCGCATTGACCCTCAAAGCCGCAGCCTCATTCTCTTCCGCACCGTCCACATTGGTGTATGCCGCACAATTAACAATCACATCTGTCTTTTCTTTCTCCACCAACCGATTGACAGCCTCTCCGTCTGTCAAATCCAGTTCATCTATATCCACATATACATAGCTGTGTTTTGTGTGTTCAACGCTCAGACGATGCATCTCTGTACCCAACTGCCCTTTGCAGCCTGTAACCAACACTCTCATATTCGCGCTTTTCTCAAATCGTTAAAACTCTATTCGCGCATCCCGCAACCTCGGATAAACCTTGTCCTTGTCGCTCAATATGCGCGCACTTTCAGGCACGCGCCAATCGATATCCAGATCGCTGTCACTGAGCAATATGCCTCCTTCCGACTCCTTGTGGAAAAACCTGTCACACTTATACATGAACAACGCCTTCTCACTCAATACCGAAAAACCGTGGGCAAATCCGTGGGGTATGAACATCTGACGATGGTTGTCATCGCTCAATTCAACACCAAACCACCTGCCGTAAGTCTTTGACCCTTTGCGCAAATCAACCGCCACATCAAATACACAGCCTACTGCACAACTCACTAACTTGGCCTGGGACCACTCGCCTCGCTGAAAATGCAAACCACGGACCACACCGTACGAACTCATCGACATATTATCCTGCACAAAATGCGCATCTATGCCTGCCTCACTGTAGCGCGACTCATTAAAAACCTCAAGGAAAAATCCCCTCGAATCGCGAAAAACATCCGGCTCAATCACCAGCAAGCCTTCTAACGGAGTCTCTGTTATCTTCATAACCTTAATGTGTTTCTATTTGTGCCTCTGCGTTTTGCAACAAGACTGACATATATTCGTTTTCTCTTAACTTGTTCAAGTACCATTGCATATCCTCTTCTTTCTCAAATCCGCTTATTATCACCGCACTGATTCCTGTTCTATAGTTCAACTCCGACTGCAGGTCAAAGTCCCTGATCAGGAACTGACTGAAATTATATACAGCCACCTCATACAGCAGGTTGTTCAGTTTGGCTTCATCTTTTGCTATTACAATGGCTATCCTGTTCTCCTTGTCTTCAGCCTCCTGTGCTGCCGTTTCAGCCGCTGTCTGGGCTTGCTCTTCCTGTCTTGCATCCTCCAACGATGTCGGCGAACCGCCCGTCTGTGCAGTCTGGCCCTCACCCATCATTGCAAGCATCGACTTGGCCATCGCACTCAATTCGTGATTAGGATACTTGTCAACCATCTCCTGCAAACTCTCCACAAATGGCTGCTGACCCTCTGTCCTCGCCACACCGACTGCATTCAGGAACATAAACCTCGGCATCAGATACGATTGCGGAAAACGTGACTCTGCATACTCCTTGTTCGTCTTCACCACATCATATCTGCCATCCCTGTATGCGGCGTATGTGTCTTCATATACGGAATCTTGTTCCTTCGCCATCCTCCGTAATGACTCCAGATACTGCGGATCTGACACTATTCTTGCCTGCTCCGTCTTGCCATATCTGCTCACTAACAACTGCTTGCACCGTTCCGCCTCCTTCTCGTCATCTTTTTTAAGTGCTGACAGGTATTGCCTGTATATCAGTTCCACAACGTTCTCGTCATTCGGGAAACGGCGTTCATAATCCTCCATCGACTCCCTGCTCAGTTGCAAATCTTCCAACCTGTCCCTGTAAACACCTGTCAATGCATACAAAGCGTCAGCAATCTGCTCGTTGGATGCCGCTATATCTTCCGCTGTCTTGGGTATCTGACGCAGATAATATTCAGGCTGGTACTTGTCCGGTTCCTTTTCCTCCTTTATACCGGCACCACTTGTCGAATCTGCTTTCATTCCTTCCTCTTGTCCCTCTGCCATGTCCTGCGACGAAACGGTTAGCGACTTGCTCGTCCTGCGCCAGTTATCCTCTAACGACCTGTTACCCCACTGCTTACGGAACAGACCCTTGCCTTTCTGAAGCAAATCGGCATTGTAGAAATACCAGCTGTTGTCACGCATACCGCCAACCATAAAGTCAGTATTGACCGACAACGGCTCATCGCCCAACTCCCTCTCACGCGCCTCTTCTGCCTGTTTTATACTGTCCGCCGCTTCCTTTGCCTTCAAGTCCTCTATCAGTTTCTCCACCACCGCCAACTGCTCCTTTTCACTCAACCCCGACAGGTACTGCAACGAGTCTTGAAGACGTATAGTCTGTACATACTGAACCAAATCCGACAGCACATCCTGACGTTTCTGCACACGCTCGTAGGCATCGTTCTGATGACTGAGCAACGGCTCCGCCTCGCCGTAACAACGCGATGCGTCCTCATAATCCATACGCTCATAATACAGGTCACCGGCTTTCACCAATATCAAGGCCTTGTCGGTTCCGCCGGACTTGCTGCCTTTTATGCCCTCCTCATAACACCTGAGAGCCTTGACTGTATCCTTGTTGGCAAGATATATGTTACCCATCGTGCCGTACAACACGTCAAGTTTCTCTTTGTTCTTTTCCAATCTCACCATACGCCTCAGCCGCTTCATCGTCTTCATTGTATCGCCTTGCAACTCATAATAACGCAAATGCGCCTGAAAATTCATCTCATGCTCAGGCTGCATGTCTATCACATGCTTGTATGCGTCTTTTGCCTGCTTGTTCTGACCTGCCCGTTGATACAGCTGCCCCAGAACAAACTCAAAACGCGGCTTGTACAAACTCCGCTTCTCGCCCCTCTCCGCTACTTTCACAAAAGGTATGGCTTCCTGATAACGCTTCGACTTTATATGTATATCCGCACTCACTGCCGAATAAAACGGCTGGTTCTGACGCTTGAGATTATCCACCTTGACCTTGCTGAGCATATCCTCCGCATCGTATATCCAACCCATCTCACCGTATGCGCGAGCCACCCACAACTGACACATTGCCACCATATCGGGATCATTCTCATACAACCTGCTCACATAGTTAAACGTACCTATACTGCCCAAAAAGTCACCCTTGTGAAACTCTGCCTCTGCTAATAGCAGCCAGGCTCTGTACATATAAGGGTTAAACTCCTTGCTGCGTAGCCAGTTCTTGTACTCAGGGTCACTGCTGCGCTTATAATCAACCTCAGGCTTGACGTGTATCGAATGTAACTTGATGCACTTCCTGCACTTCTCTATACACTTCTCCATCTCACCCGTTGCTGCCTGACGAGAACTCTCATTGCTGATCGGATACAACGGTATAATACCCGAATAATCATCCTTGTTCGACTTTCCTATAGCCCGCAAACCGTCATTATAGGATAACTGACCGTTGAAATACACATTATGAACCACACGCATACCGTGATAAGCACGTGTGGCACCGGTGTTCTTCGTAGTCTTGCAACCACTCAACACTGTCAAACTCAACAAACTGAATACTATAAATACTTTTATCTTCATAATCCTTTTATATGCGATGGAGCGGCAACAAACTCCTTCAAGTACAAAGGCTCAAAGTATGCCACATCCACTGTCTGACCTTCTTCTGACTTTCTTATTGCCAGCCTCCCCATCATTCGCGCATCTGCCCTTATCCCCTTCAACAACCGCATGGTTCTGACACATTGATCTTCTCCGCTCAATATCTCCTCACACTTTTCAGCGCCGTTGCCAAAATAATATATTTTTCCGGACGGCAGCCAATTGCCATCGCTCACTACCTGCGCACGCAAACCCATAATCTCATTCAACTCCCTGTCATACAATGCCGTAAACACTTCCATCCTGCGGGCGTCTATCATAGGGCACAACATCGAACCTTCTTCTGTCTCGCCGCCAGCTAACGCGCATTCGCACAGCAGTTCCAATGTCGGTATCGATATCAACGGCACTCCTAAACCGTATGCCAGTCCCTTGCCTGTGCTGACACCTATTCTCAACCCCGTATAACTCCCCGGACCGCTGCTGACCGCAACAGCATCTATTATTTTTCCTCTGTCTGAACTGTTATTGTCTGTGCCTGCCGCCCTCTTGCTCTCTCTTAATTCTCCAATCAATTCATCCACAAAACGCGGCAGCAGCTGCGAATGGTTGCCGCCCTCGGATATCCTCCATGACAGCACACCACGCTCTTTACTCACCACTGCGGCCGAACATACATCCGTACTCGTCTCTATACACAACAATACCTTGTCCATACTGTCTGCTCACGGCATCACTGCTTGTTTCCCATAATAACCAAGCCATACGAAATAGCGCGCAAAAATAACATAATTGTTACATTCGCACAAATAGTAAATTCATTATTTAT
>Ga0310696_10007767_pt1 | contig 12559 bp, 8 predicted proteins | sample AusTroGonzalo_MG_4_FD_203885 | JGI IMG/M metagenome (GOLD analysis project Ga0310696, IMG submission 203885) | Bovine rumen microbial communities from tropical cattle in Woodstock, Queensland, Australia - Gonzalo_02 (v2) (version 2) | ecosystem: Host-associated > Mammals > Digestive system >... | reverse complement strand
CCACTTCATCAACATATTGATTGCTAAGCACGTTATTTAAGTAAAGGTACATATATACATATGGGAAGTCCGAGACGTATGGTGGAATTATCTGTCTTATCCACTGCGTAATAGTCTGTCTTGATTGGTTGTCTCCATAGCCAAACTCTGGCATCCACACATCCCCCTTCGATGCTGGGTCTATTAGTCTTTTCAGACAGTCATTTAAGGCAGTTGATTGCCCGTTATTGCTTTTTTTGCCATGCTTTAACGTGTACACAGTAACTGGTATGTAAGGGAATGTAGACATTTGCAAAAGGTAATAGGCCCCCAACGCAGAGTGATGATAGTGACTGAGTTTGCGCTTTTCACGATATTGTGTAATGCCCGCAATATTAGAGAGTTCATGATAGGAGTCATGAATCACCCAAGGGAAACAGATCATAAGAATGATGTAATCAATAGTCGGAATCCGCATCGTCTTCCAGCTATTCAAATTACTGCCGGGATGGGGTTGAAGCATCTCAAATATTGGCTCAATAATCCACCTCATAACCCGATTCCCAAGCGCCTTTGTATGAGTCTGGCAGGGCTTAGATTTAGAGGTTTTAGTCGGCTTCCCATTATACCCCTTACCAACGTCCGCATGAGCACCCAAGAACCACTGTTCTTGATCTGGGGTGCCGTTAAAAATCTTAGGCTGAAACCGACTCCTGTATTCGTTAAGTGCAAGTGCATGTCGCCACCTCTTAACAATACCAGGAATAGAAGAGAGATTGACACTGCTCCACTTATGGAAAAATAGATATGATTCCCTATACACTACTTCAAGCCATTTCAGAAAAGGGAACTTGGATAATTGCAAATCAGCTGTTGCAGAAACGGTGTCTATCAAGCCCAGATACTCAATTGAAAATTGCTCTTCGTCAGGGATGCTACTTGCTGGGGAGACATACTTCTTGCACAAATCACTCTCGCCCCATTTGCTACTTAGGCCAACTTTGTTGAGAACATCGGTAAACATCAAGGCTTGATATGCTCCACGACTGAACCCAAATATAAATATCTGAACAGAATGGGCATCTAGAGAATGATCATTTATAAAAGTACTCAACCATTTGTATTGCTCAAAAACTTTTTTCCAGGAATCATAGCCAAACCAAGATCTGAACTTGTTGAATGGCCAAAATCCGGTCGTGCCAGAACCTGTAACTAGATTGACAACCTGACCTTGACTAATGTCATTAATAAGTCTTTCATCTCTCTTAACACGAACACCATTCTGCAGATCGTATTTGTACTTCAACTCTGAAATAGCCGAAGGCTTCTTTAGGGGTTCATTATTCGTTCCTTCAAATAACAAAATAATCTTTAAAGGATTCTTAACTGAATGCCTTGTTCCATTATCGCTCTTGTTACGCTCTTCTGGCATGTGATTCCTTAATTCTGAACCTTTAATGCTAACGACGACTCATCGTGGGTGAGGCGGAAACGAGCGAAGGACGTCCTTCCGCACCGGTGGTCGCATTCCCGCCTTTGCACGTTGCTGTTTCTGCATCGCGGCACGTCTTCTTGTCTTCGCGAGTCCCTTGGCTTAAGTTTTCGTGCGACCATGTCACTGCTGCCGTATCACCGGGTTCTCTGCAACGCCCTATCTGACAGTCTCAACCGTATAGTTTACGGGCTCGGTCAACGGCCTCGCCAAGCAGCACGACTTGTTCATTCGTGGGCTTCGTGCGAATCTTAATCCGAAGCATGTTCCACTTCAGAACATACTCGGCATCAAGTCCTGCGGCATCAAGCCTCTTCGAGAACTCCTCATCCGCCTCATTGGCTTTACAGATCATGTAGACGTATGATTTCTTCGGCTTGAAGTAGCAGTAGTTTGACGCCGTGTTATTTCGAAGTAACCCAATGTAATGCTTAGTGTAGTTTTCTACGATGTTTGGTTCTGCTTTCTTTACAATGGCAAGAAGGCCATCCGTCAACTTCAACATTTCAGGGCTACTTCTCTTCTCCCAATATGCACGATCGACTTGTTCCACCGCCTCTTCCTCTTCCGGCATACCAAGCTGGACTCGATCGAGAATCCTTGTGAAATGAAGTGCCACATCCCCATCAACCTTGAACGCCTCAAGTTTCAGCACAATCAAAGGAATATGTCCGTTGAACAGATTAAGCACATTCAGGAAACGCCCCGTGACACCCTCCGCAACCAGTACAGCGACATGATCATATTGCGGATACCGTTTCCGCTCCAAGTCCCAGTATTCTATCGTTCGGATAATGTGAGACTCGTCTGTATCGCCAAGTTGAACCTCAACCTCATAACGGGTGGGATTGTCGGAGTCTGAATCCCCAAGCAAAATGTCTAAGCGGCCGTATGGGAGAACCTTCTCTTTAGTTATGCTGTGGAGATTACCGAGCCCGAGTATGGATGGGTCATCCCATATTTGCTTCTGGAGCCAAGCCTCGTTATGATCCGGGCTGTTTTTCAATTTGATGGTCTCGAGCTTTTTCACAACAATTGTCCTTTCTTGGTGACATTTTTGGTTAGTAGTATACCACACCCGTCAATCCGATGCCGGAGTTACCACCGGAATTTGCAAAGTGCGGGGGCAACGGATGGAGGGATCGAGGGGACGAGGTGACTTTCAACTAACGGGATTTCAGACCCGCCTTTGCACGCTACTGTTTTTGCATCGCGGCAAGTCTTCTGGCTTTTACAAGTCACATATAATCATCCCGTGCGGTCGCTGCTGTATCAATCAAGCTGCATCAATAAGCTTTGACCCTTTGTCCCCCTTTTGCCATCTCATCAAGCCTAAACAACACTATGTTTCGTACTCCAGCCGACGTAAGAATTTTACCGATTTTGACATCCTCGTCTTTGCCATACCAACTACAACGCCAGACAGCTTCTTGACGGACAACTTCAGCAATCTTTCTTATGTAAGGTTCATCCACTCGTCCAAACGAAAATCCAAGGATGATCACATTCGACACCTCTCGCAAGCATTCCCAGAAATCGGCATTACGTTGGATTAATTCTTGTACTGGCTTGCGCCACTTACGCACATGATCATTCAACTGTTGCACAGGCGTAACACGATCTTCATCAAACACATCCGGATTATAATCCTTCCCATCTTCATCTAAGGGATCTTCTACTTCAAAACCATGCCCGAGTTGGAGTCTATCCCATGACAATCCTGCAACACCATGGATATGCCGTATTTGACAATGATCAATGCCATAGTGATCTTCTAATGTTCTCGTATAATTGAAGTTAAGATATTGAGCATCAGGAGAAAGGATCGGTAATTTTGGGGCTTTTCCTGACTGTCTCAATGTTTTCACCCATTCAGACAATCCCCGCAGCATCTCTTCACGCCATTCGCGCAATTGCCCGTCAAAATCCTCATTTAATTCTCGCGCGATGCAGATAAGTTGTCCATTGGCAAATATGCCAAGCGGTGTCGCAATACTCCAATCTTCACCGCATTCTTCACTATCAAACGTTCCAAGATTTTCTTCTAGATTTGACCACAGGTCCACTCCTCTAAAATGATGCTCTATGGATTTAAACCGATTCCATTCCCTATTAGCAATCAGCCACTTGTGAAAATCCTCGTACCTGCTCTGTACCCCATGGCACAAATCAAATCCATTGCCGATAACAAATAGTGTTTTACAGTCCATAAGCGGAATTTATAATGTTTTAGTTTCTCTCAACGACGCACCATTGCTCACCCGAAACAATCAAATGATCCAGCACTTCAACGCCTATCTTTGTACCTAACCATTTGAGCTGATCTGTAAGTTCATAATCCTGCGCACTAGGCGTTATATCACCACTCGGATGGTTGTGTGCAACAACAATCGTTTTTGCACCGACTTGCAATGCGGCAGAAAAAACCCCGCTGGGATCAACCGTGGTTGTGGATGCTTCGCCAAGCGAGACGAGAATCGGAGCCGCCAAGGCACGGCAATCTGCGTCAAGCGGTAGGACAAAGAAGCCCTCGTTCTTTCCTGCAATCGGGATAGCCGCACGAAAGACCCGCGCCGCATCTTCAGCAGTTGCTATCACCGCTCCAACCGATCGTTCTTGTAAATCTGCCGCAGTCACTTGTTCGGACAACGAAAGCGGCAACTGCCACATCCCCACATTACCACGACAAGGAATTTGAAGGTCAAACGATACGACTCCTGACAAATCCCACCAATACGGATAACCTTCATTCCACGATTCACCTGGGGCAGCCTGTGTTCGCGCGGCATAATCACACACGCCAACAATCTTCCCCGGCCAGTCCTTCACATCGCACCATGGCGGCAACCGTTCAAAATCCTCCGCCGACAGGTTTTCGGATGCCCACTGAACAAACCGACCGAACTCCTCCTTGCAAAACGACTTAGAGCAACTGATCGCACAACGCCCCTTCGCCGGTACCGGCATTACATTACGATTCTCCGTCCGCTTAATCCCAAGCATGATGAGAATCGCATAAGGCCCCGTGCATGTAAAGGCGCTGGTGATCATGTTGACAGAATGATCACCCCTTGAATACGTATTTCCGGTGATATTGCAAATAAAATTCACGCTTGGTATCGAGTGGCAGCATCTGAACAAATGTCCCGGCCTTGATATGACACCGATCTTGATTTGACGGAGAGATCCAATTTGAAACCATCATGCACTTCTTGTTATCGAAAGATATGAATCCTTGGTCAAAAAGGCGATCATACAGCGGTGAAAGCGTAAAGCCATTCTTGGGGTCGAAAGCCTCGTTCTCCTCCGACACTGCACACGGCTTGATATGACTCGCCACGAGAAGTCTCTCGTCCGAGATTTTCGTAATCGGACAATACGGACATTCTTCCAGCAACTTGGCGCGATACTTCGCCTGCGCAGCCGCATCTCGACCGGAAGTCTTGGCAGCACCAGCGATCTCAGTCTTCTTTGTAATGTCCCCGGGAGGCAGGCTCGCGCTGCCCTTCCCATAAGTGAACACCTGTGGCGTGACCCCCCGTTGCGTGAGTGCCTCAAAGTCGACAAACAGTTTCCAATAATACTTGGTCTTACCCTTTGGATTCGTAAGCCGCATAATCGAAATGTAGCTGATGAGCGGCAATGACAATGTTCGGAAGAGCTTATATGCCGGATCGCTTGAGTTGATATACCCTCGCGGCCCTTCAATCTGCGACTGAATCTCAACCGTAAACTCGATGACCTCGGGAAGCTTCGCGATCTTTTGGACACGCTCTGCCCACAATGCCGGCATCTTTGCTTTACCGGCATAATTCTGCGTTGGGGACGAATATTCCTTTTGAGCGGTCTGCATATAGGTCATCAGATCACTCTTGAGGAAAAAACACTCTAGCACCGGTTTGCCAAGCGCGAATGCGTTCAACTCTGTCTTTGAACCAAAGTAGAACTTCGCCTCGCCATTACCCGTGCCAAGCTTGTTCGGCCCAAGCACATTACAATCGGGGACGGTCAAAACCCGCGACACATCCTGAAAGGAATATTCCTTGCCTTCAATTTTCATCTCAATCCTCCTTGCTGAACAATGTTGGTGCAGCAGCCTTAATCGAATCCAAGATCGAAACTAAGACATCAACGACGATAGCATTACCAGCCTGCTGATACATTGGAGTATCAGGCACGACAATCTTGAACGTATCGCTAAAACCCATAAGCCGCAAACATTCACGAGGTGCTAACTTACGGATACGACCATCTCGCGTAATGTAATTGTCCACGCCCGCCCTATGCATCTTATGCATTGATGTCAACAAGGGGCGGGCAACTGTCAAGTCCGTCTTCGGGCGCGAATAAAAGGTCTTGGTGCCCGTCGCGAGAACATACTTTCTGACCTTTTCGGAGAGGAAGTACTTGTCCAGGTCAGGCATTCCAAGCTTCTTTGCGGTCGCCTCGTCCACGAAAACAAAGTCGCCGTGCCAGTTGAACTGCTGATTCTTCTTCTGACACAATTGAACGGTTCCGTCGACCTGTGTGTACCGCTTAGTTAGGTTTCCTTCGTCAAGAACGAACCTTACACCCTTCTCCGGCAGATAATACTTGCCCTCCACAACATCGAGCAGATAATCCTGCATCGTCGTTTCAAGCTTCTTGGGCTTTGGAAACTCAAAACGATCTCCCACACCGAGATCCTTCCGGAATCCTACGACAAAAACGCGCTCACGGTTTTGAGGAATGCCGTAGTCCTTTGAATTTAGAACTTGGTGCTTCCAATCATATCCGAGATCCGTGAACACCTTGGCCATAGTCGCCCATGTTTTGCCGCCGTCGTTACTAAGCAGCGCACGAACGTTTTCATAGATGAAGCACTTAGGACGGATTTCCGAAACAAGGCGGGCATATTCATAAAACAATGTGCCACGCGTATCAGAAAGCCCCATCTGCTTTCCAACCAAGCTAAACGACTGGCACGGGCTGCCGCCGACAAATAAGTCGACCTGATCGCGATATGGCTGTCCCTCCAAAAATGTCACGTTCCAATGGAAACGATCATCAGTCACAGGGTAATTCGCGACATACGATTGCCTGACCTTGTTTCGCGCCAACAGAGGACGATACAACATGTCGACCAACCGCTTGCGTTGCTGCCAATCCTTTTCTGCTTCCCAAGTCACCCTAAACTTGTAAAACCCGATAGCCTCATGAAGCATCTGTACCCGATCCTTCAATTCCCTTTCAGGGCGCTTGCTCATTGCAGGCGCGCCGTTCAAGAGACTTTGAATTGTATCGCTTTGCTTCCTTATCATTTCAGCCGCCCACCTTTGGCTCTCGGTGGTTGGGTGCATTTCCTTCACGAACTCACGCAGCTTCTTAAAAGCACCCACACACTCTTGCCATTCAACCGCACCACACAAGAACGGCGTTTGGTCGCCATTGTCACAAGCGAAAACAATCTCGTGGTCAACATGCGTCCGCAAAAGAGCCTGCTCAATCGCACCAATTCCACTAAAGACCGTTGCCAACTTAAACTTCTGACCATTTTTCCCAAGATGGTGCGCAGCAACAGGAATAAGCTCATCAAAGAAATCCGTTTGAAATGTATTTTCGCAGACTCTTAAGACGGCACTTGGCACCCTGGCAAGAATCGTCGGCAGTTGCTTTGCAAGAGCCGGATCTTTCCGATCCGACGATTCCAAATATGCCTTGAGTTGCTTCTGCACCTTAGGCGCGGTCTTGAAATCCTTAATCCGGACAATGACCTTCTCAACTGCTGCGGCAAGTACCGCACTCGTTTTTGCCGGGGCATAGGTCTTTGCGATTTTGAAAAGCACATAGCGGTCGCTTCGTCCCTCACCATTGGCCTTGTACCCAAACTTCTTCAATTCGTCACGAGTTTTGACTCCTATGCATTCCGCAGCAAAATAACGGCCTTCGGTCTTGCCCTTGAACAGCCAAAGCTCATTGACCTGCTGCCACGACACCTCATTATCATCGTCACCTTTGAAAAGCGGGTAATTATAATAACCCGGCCACGACTCAAGCTGTCGCGTTTTGTATGTTCCGACAAGAACAACCTTTTTACAAGCAGGTTTTGTGAAACTCTTCGGCGCAACTTTGCGCTTCGTATGCCTTATTGCCATCTTATAATCCTCACAACTCAACCATTCTGTCAAACCCCATACCAACATCAACGCATAACCTGTTACGAGCCCAACTCAAGCGTATAGTTTATGTCGGGTTGGCCCTGCCTCCCATAATAAGATGCGAATCTCGACTGTATGTCTTTTAGAAAAGGCGGAGCAACACGCAATCCCGTTCTTGCGAATTCATCTAAAACCTTATCATAAGGAACACTAATAACAGATCGAAACGCAACATACTTCGCTCCCATATCAGAGACAGAAGGTATTGCATGAACATATTCATACGTCCGCGGTTTCTTTCCCTGTTCAAATCTGAATCCCGAATACACCTTTTCTTTCTGCGCTTTAAGTTCAGCTTCCGTCGGATCCTTCTTCGAATTTTCTTTAACCTGCTTAATGAATTTGGCGACCTTCTCTCTGACCTTGGATTCTGCCGCGTCCTCAGTGGAGACCAACTTTAACAATACCACGAACTCCGTATTCGTCGTTCCGCATTCACGCACGACCAAATCACACGCCGGCGAAATGACTAAGTAATACTCCTTGTCCTTCAAAAGGACATCCCCGGTCTTTAAAGGGCCTTCCGTCGCAACCCTCAAGTAAAACTCATCGGGGAACACCATGTCATCCTCAAGATATAACGAATCCAACAAGTGCATTAGGATATATCGCATCGCAGATCTTTCTGCGACATCCGGCCCGCACGACTTCCCCAACGCTGCCCATCGGTCAAGATTATAGGTCTGAAATCTACAAAACACATCCTGTAACTTTCGTTCAATGCTGCCTTGCCTACCAATAACAGACATCAACCCCGACATCTTAACATCCGAAAACCATGCCAAGATATCATCTGCCTTCACCTCGCTCTTCGTGCAAATCCTATAACACAATCCCCTTACTGAATCCGGCGTTCCCGTATAAACCACAACAGGTATACGCAACAACCTCTGGTTAATTGCATCAAGAAGTTCATCGCCCTTGATCACATCTTTAAACCGCAAATCAACTATGAGTCCATCATATTCCACCAGCCCAGACGTCTCTATCACACTTCGCGCTTCGTCAGGCTCCTTGATGAAATCCGGCTCGTCAAATGCAACGGCTTGACCACTCTTGTGCAAACCGTTCCATAATTCAATGGCCTCTAGAAACAACTTCCTAACAGCCTCATCATCGTCTATTATCAAGATCTTCACGATTCCGCCTCCACATGCTTTGGCTCGAGCTTGAAATACGCGCCCGTATCAGATTCGATTGCGCTTACCTGCAATCCATTGCGATCTGCCGCCTCTCCAACTATCGCCAGACCGATTCCCATGCCATGCTCTTTGGTGGTAAAGTTGGGTTCAAAAATAATTTGGTCAGCTATCAAATCCGCATCGATACCAGGCCCCGTATCTCGATACTCAACAACCAACCCACCGTGATTGTCAGTGCGAAAATCAACAGTAATCTTCTTAGGCTCCGACCTCTTATCTATCATCCAAAAGATACTATTGTCCAGCAAGTTCGCGAACACTGCCAACATGTCACTTCGCCAACATTTGAACACAACGTCCACATCACCTGTCATCCGCAGATCGATATGGTGTTGATCCATGATAGCGGAAAACAACTGTTTTGCCTGCTGCACAATCTCCTTCAATGGTTCATCCTTCTGCGGCCCGCGCTTCGTGATTGCAAATGGATCAATCCGTTTAAATATCCCAACAAAACTATCGACGTTCCCTTCGGTATTCCGTAACAATTCGTCCGTCTTTTCAAAATAATGCTCGTCACGGTTCTCAAGATAAAGCGTATGGTACTGTCTCAAATGCGGGATATCGTTTACCAAACCGTTCAAGGGCCTGCGCCCCTCGTGCAAGACGACGCCCATGATTTTGCCAAGTGTGGCCTGTCCCTGATAAACGGCTATCGCAGTCTTGAGCTCATCGACCAACTTATCGGTCTGCTGCTCCTTCTTGTCGAGAAGTTTGATGATCTCGTCTCCACTATGCTTGGGGATGCTCTTCTCTTCAACTCCGCGCCGAACCGCATCTTTAATTTCGTCATAATCCGATAATTTCTGAATTTTCTCGTCAACACCTCGCGTCGTTCGTCCCAAACCCATGCTCTTACGATATTTATAACGCCGCTCTTCAAGCAACGCCAACACGCGATGAGACAAAGAGATGAAATTCTCGTATGCGATTGTGCCCTTTAGACCATCGCGTGCACTCTTTTCCTCAAGACCAGATTTCTCTTCCGACTCAATTTGAACACAACCAATGACCTGATCGCTGCCAATCCGCAATGTCGGGTTCTGTACACGCCGCCTATTGAGATTCAGCCAATCATGCTCTGAATCACCCATCTCATTGATTCGAAATCCATTTCGATAGACGCCAATACCGTTATACTCATTCAGCGCACGGCGCGCATCCAATTTGCCAGTAAATTCACTGCCGTACTTCTTACTTCTTCGTATCAACGCATCAATGGAGTCAGAATCACGATCATACACCCGAACGTCAAAATAAACGTTACCGCATCCCGTACCAGCATCCCCGCAATCAACCTTAACCTCCTGATCCTGAATGTTCTTCCCCTTCTGACAAGAATACACCAGTTCAGAGGTTCCATCGGCAAACACGCTGCCTTTAATGCGATAATCAAAAAGGTCAAAAAGGTGTATCGGGGAAAGTGTCTCCCGCATATTCCCTTTCTCAAAGCCCGAGACCGTTAACTTAATATTAAAATCATTCGTAATGTCGACAGGATCATGCGACTCGGCAAACACTTGAATTGGAATCGGTGAGATTAATTTTTGCAACTCATGTTTTGTCTTATCTCGCTGCTCCTCCGTCCATTGCAAAAGAAACTGACTATCGCCCTCAATTGTAATCAATGTACCATCCTCATCGGTTGTATCCTGCGTCTCAATCAAAACTTCAACATCATCAAGATATTCCGCCTTCTCAAACATATCCCACTGAAGACAAAGTGTCGTCCGCTTACCTTGGGCAACTGTATCCAGTGTCATATAGCTGCCAAGAATCGCAGATGCAAATCGTCCGATGCCTTTACGCCCCTGCAACACTCGCCCCCGAGGGCTTGTCTTACGATTCAATTTATCCCCGGTGGAGGGGACCATCCACTTGTCAACGACAACCTGCCGCGACATTCCATGTCCATTGTCTTTTACTGAGACTTTAACGCCTTTTCCATTATTAATCGCCTCTATGCTAATTGACACCTCTAATGCATCCGCGTCATAAGAATTCTTTACCAACTCAAGGAGCGCCGTTGATACATTTGCTATCAATTCCCGCCCAATGGTGAGAATATGTCGACCAGCGGGACGAATATGGTGCACCGCAGAATCACTCATACGAACCTCCTAACGGCTTCCGCAATCTTCTTCGCAAACATCACCGGAACGGCATTACCGATCTGACGGTAGGGCGCGGCACGTCCGGGACGTTTCGAACTGCTCTCAAAATAGTAATTGTCCGGGAAGGTCTGCAGGCGTGCGGCCTCGCGAACCGAAATCGAACGATTCTGTTCGATGTCGGGATGGATATAATAATGCCCATCCTTGTGAATGTGTGCAACAACCGTGTGACAAACCTTCTCATCACTCGCCACGACCTTAAACCGATCCTTAAAGGTCTTGCGGTTTGCATGGGTTTGCAATTTCTTCGGCAAGGTGTCATAGCTCAGTCGCTTATGCTCCTTGTTCCAGAGCTCCACAACACGCTTGTAAATTTCCAAATCATTCGCATTGTTCGGGCGGACTTGATGCTGAGTCACCGGAATGGTTTCATCCAAGACACCCGTTGCCTTTAATGCCGCCTTGGCATCACCGGACACCTTGATGTCAAAAGGTTCCGCCATACCACCGGCGGACAACGCCGGCAAGCCATCCAACATCTCATTGACCGTGTACTTGAACGGCCTGCCGCGCATCTTAGGGTACTTGAACTTCTTCTTCCCACGGACGCCGATGATGATGACCCTCTTACGCGCCTGGGGGATGCCAAGCGTTTTCGTATTGATGGTCTCGAAAGAAGTGGTGTATCCAGCATCCTTGAAGCCGTCAATCATCATATCGAGATACTTGTTGCCATCTTTGTCTGCTGCGGACAGAAGACCGACGACATTTTCAAACACAAAGCATTTTGGCTTGTAATGCTTAAGGAACTCAATGTAATACCGAAAGAGGTAATTGCGCGGATTTCCCTCCATGGACTTCCTCGCCCGTCCTACCAGCGAATATGCTTGGCATGGCGGACCGCCTACGATCAGATCAATTGCCCCATTCCCCTCCACAGCATCAATCTTCTCGAACAGAGACTTTAAGGTCTTCTCGCCGACCTCTTCGTTGATCACCGAATCAAGGATTTGCGAAGGAATCTTTTTGTAGAATTCATCCCGCGAGATTTCACCTCTCAGGTAAGCGCAATAATCGGCAAGCTTGCCGTGCTTCTTCAGCCAATGATAGGCCATCCGGGTCTTGAGCGTAAAGCAAGCCGCCCTATCCATCTCCACATGAGCAACCGGGGTATATCCAGCCTGTATGAACCCTTCTGATAGTCCACCACAACCTGCGAAGAGATCAATGAATCGAATCTGCTTTTTACCTTTACCATCAGACGAGGCGGTCTTCTCAAGACAAACAGAACCCTTCACCTTGCCATCCGGCAAAGTGTCACGTCGAACGCAGCGTTTTTTCTGCTCTCTCATCGACCTCTCTTTGCAAACAGAAAGGCGCGCCTCTCTGTTCGGGTTAGAGGGGCGCGCCGAGCCATGTACTTCTTAAGGCCTTGGACAGCCCGCTCAACTACACGGCAAGGCGACACCCCAAATTAACAGGGTATCGTCCTGCAAGCCATGTGTCAGCGTTCAAAATGTCCAAATTCTAAGAAGACTAGGTTTGCAAACGATTGGCCGATCCTGTCGGCCTCCC